>Ga0160495_100119_pt1 | contig 116437 bp, 115 predicted proteins | sample DID4MG_4_FD_108251 | JGI IMG/M metagenome (GOLD analysis project Ga0160495, IMG submission 108251) | Enriched soil microbial communities from UW Madison campus, WI, USA - DID2933_E24_FP4 MG | ecosystem: Environmental > Terrestrial > Soil > Unclassified | place: USA: Madison, Wisconsin... | reverse complement strand
CGCCCGCCTCATCCGCGTGCCAAAGGCCTTCACCGGCAAGACCCTGGCGCTTCGTCCCACCAGCATCGACGGACGCTTCGATCTGGTCTTCAGGTCCAAGACCATCTCCACCATCGACCTCAATAAGCCGGTGTGAGCATCCTCAAACCGTCACGGATGTCTCCGAACACCTGTCACGGATGTCTCCGGTCTGAACATCCCCCACAGGGGGAGGTTCATCAAAGCGCCGGTGGCGGCGGCGCCAGGATCTCGCGCTTGCCGGCATGGTTGGCGGCGCCGACGACGCCTTCCTTCTCCATCCGCTCCATCAGCGAGGCGGCACGGTTGTAGCCGATCTGCAGGCGGCGCTGGATGTAGCTGGTCGAGGCCTTGCGGTCGCGGGTGACCACGGCCACGGCGTGGTCGTAGAGGTCGTTGGCCCCGCCCTCGCCGGCGAAGGCGCCCTCGATGGCCTCTTCCTGTTCCTCGTCGCCGCCGGCCGTGACTTCCTCCAGATACTGGGGGATGCCCTGGTCGCGCAGGAACTTGGCCACGGCCTCGACCTCGCCGTCCGACACGAACGGGCCGTGCAGGCGGGTGATGCGGCCGCCGCCGGCCATGTAGAGCATGTCGCCCTGGCCCAGCAGCTGCTCGGCGCCCTGCTCGCCCAGGATGGTGCGGGCGTCGATCTTGGAGGTGACCTGGAAGCTGATCCGGGTCGGGAAGTTGGCCTTGATGGTGCCGGTGATGACGTCGACCGACGGGCGCTGGGTGGCCATGATCAGGTGGATGCCGGCGGCGCGGGCCATCTGGGCCAGGCGCTGGACGGCGCCTTCGATGTCCTTGCCGGCGACCATCATCAGGTCGGCGACCTCGTCGATGACCACGACCAGATAGGGCATGGCCTCGGGGCGGATCTGCTCGGTCTCGTAGATCGGGCGGCCGGCGTCGTCGAAGCCCGTCTGCACGGTCCGCTCGAAGTGCTCGCCCTTTTCGAGGGCCTCGTTGGCCTTCTCGTTGTAGCCGCCGATGTTGCGCACGCCGATCTTGGACATCCGGCGATAGCGGTCCTCCATCTCGCGGACGGTCCACTTCAGCGCCACGACGGCCTTTTTCGGATCGGTCACGACCGGGGCCAGCAGGTGCGGGATGCCGTCATAGACCGACAGTTCCAGCATCTTCGGGTCGATCATGATGAAGCGGCACTTCTCGGGCGGCAGCTTGTAGAGGATCGACAGGATCATGGCGTTGACGCCGACCGACTTGCCCGAGCCGGTGGTGCCGGCGATCAGCAGGTGGGGCATCTTGGCCAGGTCGGCGATGTAGGGCTCGCCGCCGATGGTTTCGCCCAGCGCCATGGGCAGGATCGAGCTGGCCTTGTCGTAGTCGGCGCTCGACAGCAGGTCGCGCAGATAGACGGTCTCGCGACGCGAATTGGGCATTTCGATGCCGATGGCGTTGCGGCCCTGGGCCACGGCCACGCGGCACGAGATCACGCTCATCGAGCGGGCGATGTCGTCGGCGAGCGCGACGACCCGGGCGGTCTTGACGCCCGGGGCCGGCACCAGCTCGTACATGGTCACGACGGGGCCGGGCCGGATCTGGTCGATCTGGCCCTTCACGCCGAACTCGGCCAGCACGCTTTCCAGCAGGCGGGCGTTCTGGCGCAGGGCGCCTTCGTCGAATTCCGAGGAGCGCGGCTTGGACTTGGCCAGCATGGCCAGTTCCGGCAGCTGGAAGCCGTCTTCGTCCTCTTCGAAGTCGAAGGTCTTCTGCTGCTCGCGCAGTTCGCGGTTGCTGGTCGCGGCCGGGGCCTTGGGCTGGCGGATGGCCAACGGGCGGGCGTCGAAGCTGGGCGCGAAATCGTCCTCGTCGTCCACCGGCGGCGGGGCCGGACGGGCGGCCTTGGCGGCGCGGGGCGCGGGCTGGGGCGGGGCGGGGATGTCGCCCGCGTCGTCTTCCACCGGGGCGGGCGCGCGGGCGCCGCGACGCTGGGTCGGCGCCGGTTGGTCGTCGATCGCCTCGATGGCGTCGCGCACGGCGCGGCGGGGCGCGGCGGCGGCCTTGGGGCGGGGCGCGCGAACGGGTTCGGGCTCAGGTTGGCGCGGGGCGCGTTCACGCGGCGCGGTCAGGCGGGCGATCAGGGCCATCAGGCTTTCGGGATCGACGCGGCGAACGCCCAGGGCGTAGCCAACGCCGACCACGGCCCCGACCAGCAGCAGCAGGGCAGCGATGATCCGCGCGCCGGGAATGTGGGCGAAGCCGAAAATCCCGCCGATCAGGTTCAAGAGGCCGTCGCCCCAGAAACCGCCCAGGCCCTTGGCCAGCGGCCAGACGGCGGGCGGCGCCAGGATGGTCAGGAAGCCGGCCAGGGCCAGCAGGCCGGCCACGCCGACACCGGCGCGCACCCGCAGTTCCTTGCGATGGGCGTCGGGATCGGGCTGGGCGGTGCGCGCCAGGCCGAAGACCAGCATCATGATCGCGGCGATCCAGCCGGCCAGTCCCAGCGACTGCACGACGACGTCGGCCACCATGGCGCCCGCCCCGCCCAGGGCGTTGGTCGCAGGCGCGCTGCTGACGGCGTTGAAGCTGGGGTCGGCCGCGTCATAGGTGGCCAGCGACAGCAACAGGCCAGCGCCCAGCACGGCCAGCACGCCGCCCCGGAACCGGGCCGTCCAGGGTTGCGCCCAGCCGTAGCGGACCGCCTCCCAGACCAGCTCCACATTCGATCGCCGCGCCACTCGCGCCATGAACCACTCCAGAGTCCTACGGAGCGATCTTGTGGGCCGGTTTGGTTAAGAGCCGTTTACCGAGCCGAGCCGTCGGGCCGGTTTGAGAACAAAGACTTAATGTCGCAGGGGTTGTGGAACGAAAGCGCGGCCATGCGCATTTCACTCTCGTATCCCCTAGTAAGTCCCCTCTGACTTCCGGCCCGGACGGCGACGCCCGGGCCTTTCTTCGTGGGGATTGGGACGGGATCAGGCCTCTTCGCGTCCGATCAGGTCGAGCAGGGTGTCGAAGTCGTCGGCCACCGGTTCAGCCGTTTCCGGACCCGCGACCATGTCGATGGCGATGATCGGCCAGGGCGCCGCGCCGCGGATGTCGAAGGCGAGAAGCTCGCCGCCGCCGCTGCTTGCGAAAACGATGAAGCCCTCGAAATACCCGCCGTCTCGGATAGCCTTCGCCGTCGTCGTCGCTGGGTCGAGACACAGGGTGTAGGGCTGAACGGGAAGCGGTCCCTCCCCGCCGTCGCTCTGGGCCAACAGGTCGTAATAGCTCCGCGGCAGCTCCACGGGCGCGGCCTGCCGCAAGGCGTGCAGCGCTGCTTCAGTCGCCCCGGGAGCGCTGGTCCAGTCTCGGTCTTCGAGCATGTCTTTCCTTCGGGGCCGCCGCTCTAGAGAATATACCGGCTCAGATCCGCGTTGGCCGCCAGGGCCCCGACCCGCTCCTTCACATAGGCCGCGTCGATGGTCACGGTCTCGCCGCCGCGATCCGCCGCCGAGAAGCTGATTTCCTCGACCACCTTTTCCAGGATCGTTTGCAGGCGGCGGGCGCCGATGTTCTCGACCGAGCCGTTCACGGCCACGGCCGCATCGGCCAGGGCGTCGATGGCCTCGTCGGTGAAGACCAGCGTCAGGCCCTCGGTGGCCATCAACGCCTGGTGCTGGCGCAGCAGGTTGGCTTCCGGCTCGGTGAGGATGCGGCGCAGGTCGTCGCGGGTCAGGCCCTTCAGCTCCACGCGGATCGGCAGGCGGCCCTGCAGCTCCGGCAGCAGGTCGCTGGGCTTGGCCACGTGGAAGGCGCCCGAGGCGATGAACAGGATGTGGTCGGTCTTCACCGGCCCGTACTTGGTCGACACCGTCGTGCCCTCGATCAGCGGCAGCAGGTCGCGCTGCACGCCTTCGCGGGAGACGTCGGCGCCCGAGCGCTGCGAGCTGCTGGCGACCTTGTCGATCTCGTCGAGGAAGACGATGCCGTGGTTCTCGGCCAGGGACAGGGCCTCCTGGGTGAGGGCCTCCTGGTCGAGCAGCTTGTCGCTCTCCTCGGCGATCAGCGGGGCCCAGGCGCCCGAGACCGTGGTCTTGTGGGTCTTGGTGCGACCGCCGCCGAACGACTTCATCATCTCCGACAGGTTCAGCACCGAGGCGCCCGGCTGGCCGGGGATCTCGAACATGCCGCCGCCGCCGCTGTCGGCCAGCTGCAGCTCGATCTCCTTGTCGTCCAGCTCGCCGGCCCGCAGCTTCTTTCGGAAGCTGTCGCGGGCGGCGGTGGCGCCGGGACCGGTCAGAGAGTCGAGGATGCGGTCCTCGGCGGCGGCTTCGGCCTTGGCCTTCACGCCGGCCCGCCGCTTGTCGCGGACCATGCCCAGGGCGCTTTCCACCAGGTCACGGACGATCTGGTCGACGTCGCGGCCGACATAGCCGACCTCGGTGAACTTGGTGGCCTCGACCTTCAGGAACGGGGCCTGGGCCAGGCGGGCGAGGCGCCGGGCGATCTCGGTCTTGCCGACGCCCGTGGGGCCGATCAGCAGGATGTTCTTGGGGGTGATCTCGTCCTGCAGGTCGGCCGGCGTGCGGCGGCGGCGCCAGCGGTTGCGCAGGGCCACGGCGACGGCGCGCTTGGCCTCGGCGTGGCCGACGATGAAGCGATCCAGTTCGGAGACGATTTCGCGGGGGGAGAACTCGGTCATGTGTCGTTGATCAGGGTCTCGAAGATCAGGCGCCAACCTTCGGCGCGCCTTTGCCAGACGTGCATATAGTGCGCCGCCACGGGTTTGTTATCCGGTCCGCTCCAACTGGCTTCGCCGTGGGTCCAGACGAGGTCGCCTGCGCCGGACGCCCCGCCGCCTTGCGGGCGAAGCGCGATCGCGGCCGGACGCAGGGCCAGGCGGGCGGAAAGATCGTTTCCGGCAAGAGCCTTGGTCTCTTTCGGGCCGAGCAGCCAGGCGTCGTCCGTCAGAACGCTCCTGTAGGCGACCGGGGCGTCGGTCGCGGCCGCCGAGGCCAGGGCCGCTTCGGCGGCGCGGGCTTCCTCGAAGCCCTTGGCCTGGGATTCCGCGCCGACGGGCGCCAGCGGACCGGCCTGGGCGGCGGCGTCGGGACCCGGGGCCTTGCCGGGATCGGCCTGCGCCCCGCCGTCATAGACCCACTTCCACACCCCGTCCGCGCCCTTGCGCCAGATGGTGGCGTAGTAGCCGCCGCGCTTGTCGTCGATGCTCCAGGGGCCCAGCGACAGGCCAAGGTCGCCCGAGCGGGCGATCACCACCTTCTGCGGCCACCAGAAGAGCTTGGGCTCGTTGGTCCCCGGGCGCTTCTCGTAGAACTCGCGGGCGTTCACCGGGCCGGGGGCGAAGACGATGGCGTCGTCGGCCATGTGCCTGAGGAACGAACCTTTGATCCCCAGCGCCAGGCCGTCGGCGGCGAAGGCGCGCTCGGCGGCCTCGACCGGAGCGGCGGAGATGTCCTGGGCGAGGGCGGGGGCGGCGATAGCCAGCGCGATCAGGGCGGGCGGCAACAGCTTGAGCATGGTCAGGGCCTCCTGCCGCACCTTAATCCGTCATCCCGGCCGTAGCGAAGCGAAGAGCCGGGACCCAGGGGCGGCCCGCATTGCGCCGGCAGCCCGCAGAGGCGGTCAACCCTGACGCCGAGCCCGGTCCCCTGGGTCCCGGATAAGCGCTGCGCGCTTTCCGGGATGACGAAGGAGAGGAAACTACAGCCCTTCCACGGTCAGATTGCCGTTGGTGTAGACGCAGATCTCGGCCGCGATCGCCATCGCACGTCTGGCGATCTCTTCCGCCGTCAGGTCCTGGTCGATCAAGGCCTTGGCGGCGGCCAGGGCGTAGTTGCCGCCCGAGCCGATGGCCGCCACCGCACCGCCGCCGGGGCTTTCGCCCGGCTCCAGCACGTCGCCGACGCCGGTCACGGTGTAGATGGCGTCCTTGTCGGCCACCAGCAGCATGGCTTCCAGGCGGCGCAGGTAGCGGTCGGTGCGCCAGTCCTTGGCGAGGTCGACGCAGGCCCGGGCCAGCTGGTTGGGATACTGCTCGAGCTTGGCTTCCAGCCGCTCGATCAGGGTGAAGGCGTCGGCCGTGGCCCCGGCGAAGCCGGCGACGACAGCGCCTCCGGCCAGACGGCGCACCTTGCGGGCGTTGCCCTTGACGACGGTTGGCCCCATGGAGACCTGTCCGTCGCCGGCGATCACGGTCTGGCCGTTCTTGCGCACCGCGAGAATGGTGGTGCCGTGCCAGTCGGGGAACGAGTTCGAGCTTTGCATGGCTTCGCATGTGGCGAGGCCGGCCTGGAGGGTCAAGCGCCATGAGCTTTTCGGAACGCGAAGTCGAGCGCTACGCCCGCCATCTGGTGCTGCGCGAGATCGGCGGACCGGGCCAGCAGAAGCTGAAGGCCGCCAAGGTGCTGCTGGTCGGCGCTGGTGGTCTCGGCGCGCCCGCCGCCCTCTACCTGGCCGCCGCTGGCGTGGGGACGATTGGTCTCGCGGACGCCGACGCGGTGTCGCTGTCGAACCTGCAGCGCCAGGTGCTCTATGCCGAAAGCGACGTGGGCCGGCCCAAGGTCGAGGCGGCGGCGCAGCATCTGGCCGCCCTCAATCCGAACGTGACGGTCGCGCTCCATCCCGTCTGGCTGGACGCGGCCAACGCCCGCGAGATCGTCCGCGGCTACGACATCGTGCTGGATGGCACGGACGATTTCTCCACCCGCTTCGCCGTCAGCGACGCCTGCCTGGCCGAGGGCAAGGTCCTGGTCAGCGGCGCCCTGGGCCGCTGGACCGGCCAGGTCGGGGTGTTCCATGGCCAGCCCTGCTATCGCTGCCTGGTGCCCGAGGTTCCGCCCGACGCCGAGACCTGCGCCCTGGTGGGCGTGGTCGGCGCCCTGGCCGGGGTGATCGGGTCGATGATGGCGCTGGAGGCGGTGAAGGTGATCGCCGGGGCGGGCCAATCGCTGTCGGGGCGCCTGCTGATCTACGACGCCCTGGCGGCCGAGACCCGCACGGTGCGGATCGGCGCGGACCCGGCCTGCCCCAGCTGCGGGCGATAGCATCGTTCGGTGAAAACCTTGTCATTACGGGTATTTACGTAGGTGAGGGCCTGGGACGTTTGGTCTAGGTTCGCCGCCGCCGGTCCCGGCGGACCTCCCCTCGCGCGCCGGTCGGCCGCAGGGAGAGACCGATGACCAACCCCCGCATCGCCCATCCGGGCCTGGCCGCCAGGACCATGAGCGCCCAGGACGCCGCCGCCCTGATCGAGCCGGGCTCGACCGTCGGCATGAGCGGCTTCACCGGCTCGGGCTATCCCAAGGCCGTGCCGATGGCCCTGGCCGAGCGGATGGAGGCGGCCCACGCCGTCGGCGACCCCTTCCGCGTCAAGGTCTGGACCGGCGCCTCGACCGGTCCCGAGCTGGATGGGGTCCTGGCCAAGAGCGACGGCGTCGAGTTCCGCCTGCCCTACAATTCCGACCCCATCGCCCGCGAGAAGATCAATCGCGGCGAGATGGAGTATTTCGACATGCACCTGTCGCAGGTCGCCCCCATGGCCTGGCAGGGGTTCCTGGGTCCGCTCGACACCGCCGTCGTCGAGATCGCCGGGATCCGGCCCGACGGCTCGCTGATCCCGTCCTCGTCGGTGGGCAACAACAAGACCTGGCTGGACCGCGCCTCCAAGATCATCCTCGAGGTCAACGCCTGGCAGAACCCGGCGCTGGAGGGGATGCACGACATCTACTACGGCACCGCCCTGCCCCCCAGCCGCGTGCCGATCCCGCTGCTGAAACCCGACGACCGCATCGGCGAAGCCTATTTCCGGGTCGATCCCAGCAAGGTCGTCGCCGTGGTCGAGACCGACGCGCCTGACCGCAACCTGCCCTTCGCCGCGCCGGACGCCTCGGCCCTGGCGATCGCCGGCCATCTGCTGGAATTCTTCGCCCACGAGGTCGCCAAGGGCCGCCTGCCCCCGTCGCTGCTGCCGTTGCAGTCGGGTGTGGGCAACATCGCCAACGCCGTGCTGACCGGCCTGGTCGATGCGCCGTTCGAGAACATGACCGCCTATACCGAGGTGATCCAGGACGGCATGCTCGACCTGCTGGCCGCCGGCAAGCTGCGCATGGCCTCGGCCACGGCGTTCTCGCTGAGCCCCGAGGCCGCCGCCGGCCTCAACGCCGACATGGCGAGGTTCCGCGACAAGATGATCCTGCGGCCGCAGGAGATCTCCAACCACCCCGAACTGATCCGGCGCCTGGGCTGCATCGCCATGAACGGCCTGATCGAGGCCGACATCTACGGCGCGGTGAACTCGACCCACGTCATGGGCTCGCGCATCCAGAACGGCATCGGCGGCTCGGGCGACTTCGCCCGCAACGCCTATGTCTCGATCTTCATGACCCCGTCGACGGCCAAGGGCGGCAAGATCTCGGCCATCGTCCCGCAGGTCAGCCACGTCGATCACATCAACCAGGACGTCCAGGTGATCGTCACCGAGCAGGGCCTGGCCGACCTGCGCGGCCTGTCGCCCAAGCAGCGGGCCCGTGTGATCATCGACAACTGCGCCCACCCCGACTTCCGCCCGGGCCTGGAGGACTATTTCCAGCGCGCCCAGCTCGGCGCCTACGGCCGCCAGACCCCCACCCTGCCGGGCGAGGCGCTGTCCTGGCACCAGCGGTTCATGGAGACGGGGTCGATGCGGTCCTAGGTCTTTTCAGGCGAAGGCCGTCTTCAGGTGGGCGATGTCGAAGTTCTCGCGCAGCTTGATGCGCTTGTTGCCGAACAGCACGACCTCGTCGCCGCCGCCGACATTGATCGAGCCGATGCGGATGGTCTTGGGCCCGCCGGAATGATCGGCCGCCTTCAGGAAGGTGACGGTGGCGATCTTCTTGCCGTTGATGTCCTGCAGCGCCAGCAGGGCGATCTTCTCGCCGTTGGGTGACAGGGCGGCGCTGCGCACCCGCGAGGGCTTCAGCAGCTCGTCCAGGCTCGGCGGCCCATCCACAGGCGCGGACTCCGCCGCGACCGAACTCCAGGCCGACAGGATAGCCGGCACGCCCAGAGCGCCCCCCACGACGCCGCGACGCGAAATCATCGAACTCGAAACCCCCGATACAGGGGTCTAGCTAAAGCTTGGCCTTGTACAAGGTAAAGTTGTCTACCGCCGAAGGCTCTCGCCTACAGCATCGCCGGGATGACGCGGTCGGGGGGGCGGTGGCCGTCCATGAAGGTCTTCACGTTGACGATGACCTTCTCGCCCATGTCGATGCGGCCCTCGACCGTGGCCGAGCCCATGTGCGGCAGCAGCACCACGTTGGGCAGCTTCAGCAGCTTGGGATTGATGGCCGGCTCGTGCTCGTAGACGTCCAGGCCCGCGCCGGCGATCTCGCCGCGCGCCAGCATGTTGGCCAGGGCTCCCTCGTCGATGACCTCGCCGCGGGCGGTGTTTACGACGATGGCGTGCGGCCGCAGCAGCTTCAGCCGTCGGGCCGACAGCAGATGGTAGGTGGCCGGGGTGTGCGGGCAGTTGATCGAGATGATGTCCATCCGGGCCAGCATCTGGTCGAGGCTTTCCCAGTAGGTGCAGCCCAGCTCCTCGGCGATGCGCGGGCTGACGGGCTTGCGGTTGTGATAGTGCACCTGCATGCCGAAGGCCTTGGCGCGGCGGGCCACGGCCTGGCCGATCCGGCCCATGCCGACAATGCCCAGGCGCTTGCCCCACAGGCGGCGGCCCAGCATCCAGGTCGGCGACCAGCCGTGGAAATCGCCGGCCTTCACCACCTCGGCCCCCTCGACCACGCGGCGCGCGGCGGCCATGATCAGGGTCATGGTCAGGTCGGCCGTGTCTTCGGTCAGGACGCCGGGGGTGTTGGTGACGATGATGCCGCGGGCGTTGGCCGTGGCGACGTCGATATTATCGACCCCGGCCCCGAAATTGGCGATCAGCTTGAGCCGGTCGCCGGATCGCGACAGAAGGCGCGAGTCGATCCGATCGGTGATGGTGGGCACCAGCACGTCGGCTCGTCCCATGGCGTCGACGAGCTCGTCGGGCGTCAGGGGCTTGTCGGCCAGATTCAGTTCTGTGTCGAACAGCTCGCACATCCGCGTCTCGACGGGATCGGGCAGCTTGCGCGTGACGACGACTTTGAGCTTGCGAACGGGCATGGGCGGTCTGAAAAGCCTTCCCTGACGGGCGTTCTAAATCTGTAGCAAAGGGGCCGGAAGCGGCCAAGCAACATGCCGGTGAAAAGCAAACATCGTTCGCTTGGTGGTTTTCGCGGCTTGGGCGGTCTGATCGCGGTCGCCGCCCTGCTGGCGGCGGGCGCCGCGCTCGCCCAGCCGCCGACCACGACCCCGTCGGGCCTGCCGGTGCCGCGCTACGTCGTGCTCAAGTACGGCGAGGTCAACGCCCGCCAGGGTCCGGACGAGGATCACCGCCTGCTGTGGATCTACAAGGCCAAGGGCCTGCCGGTGCAGGTGGTGGCCGAAACCCGCGAGTGGCGCAGGATCTGCGATCCCGAGGGGGGGCTGGCCTGGGTGCACAAGCGCACCACCGACGGCCGCCGCACCGCCATGCGCGTGCAGGACACGCCCCTGCCCCTTCATTCTTCGCCCAAGGCCGAGTCGCGGATCAGCGCCTATCTGCGCGGCCGCTCGATCGCCACGCTCGACAAGTGCGAGAAGGGCTGGTGCCGCCTGAAGGCCGACGGAGCGTCAGGCTGGGCGCCGGAGGACCAGTTCTGGGGCGCCAAGGAGGCGCTGCAGTGTCCGGAAGCGCGCTGATACGGACGATTTAAACCCCAAAAGAGCCGCTCGAACGGGCGGTGCTCACCAATTGTCGCCGAATGTAACATTGAGGCCCGCCCCGGCGCCGTGCTAGGGGCGTTCCCATGCAAAAGAGCGCCTACACCTTCGAAGAGCTCCTGGCCTGCGGCCGGGGCGAATTGTTCGGACCCGGCAACGCCCAGCTGCCCGTGCCGCCGATGCTGATGTTCGATCGCATCGTCCGCATCGAGGCCGACGGCGGCGCGCACGGCAAGGGCTACATCGAAGCCGAATTCGACATCAATCCGGACCTCTGGTTCTTCGGCTGCCACTTCATCGGCGACCCCGTCATGCCCGGTTGCCTGGGCCTGGACGCCCTGTGGCAGCTGGTCGGCTTCTTCCTCGGCTGGTCCGGGGCCCCCGGCCGCGGCCGCGCCCTGGGCGTCGGCGAAGTGAAGTTCACGGGCCAGGTCACGCCGGACATCAAGAAGGTGGTCTACAAGATCGACCTGAAGCGTGTGATCATGCGCAAGTTGGTCATGGGCATCGCCGACGGCGTTCTGGAAGCCGACGGCAAGGTCATCTACGAAACCAAGGACCTCAAGGTCGGCCTGTTCACGGCCGAACAGATGGCGGGTTGATCCAACCGGCTAGCCGGCCGTTCTGCAAGGAGCCGGCTCCGGCGGATCGGGGAGAAAGAGGTACTGATATGCGTCGCGTCGTCGTCACGGGACTGGGCGTCGTCTCGTCCATCGGCAACAACGCCAACGAGGTGCTGGCTTCGCTGCGCGAAGCTAAGTCGGGCGTGGTCGCCGCACCGGAATACGCCGAGCTCGGCTTCCGCTGCCAGGTGCACGCCGCGCCTCAGATCGAGTGGGAAGGCCTGGTCGATCGCCGGGCGGCGCGTTTTCTCGCGCCCGGCACGGCCTACGCCCATATCGCCATGGAGCAGGCGATCGCGGATGCCGGTCTCGAAGAGTCCGAGATTTCCAACGAGCGCACCGGCCTGATCGTCGGTTCGGGCGGCCCGTCCACCCGCGTCATCGTCGAGGCCGCGGCCACGACCAAGGAGCGCGGTCCCAAGCGGATCGGTCCGTTCGCGGTGCCCAAGGCCATGAGCTCGGGTCCGTCGGCGGTGCTGTCGACCTGGTTCAAGATCCGCGGGATCAACTATTCGATCAGCTCGGCCTGCGCGACCAGCGCCCACTGCATCGGCGCGGGCGCCGAGCAGATCCAGCTGGGCAAGCAGGACATCGTCTTCGCCGGCGGCTGCGAGGAGCTGGACTGGACCCTGTCGAACCTGTTCGACGCCATGGGCGCCATGAGCAGCAACTTCAACGACCGCCCGGCCGTGGCCAGCCGCGCCTACGACAAGGACCGTGACGGCTTCGTGATCGCCGGCGGCGCCGGCATCGTGGTGCTCGAGGAATACGAGCACGCCAAGGCGCGCGGGGCCAAGATCTATGGCGAGCTGATCGGCTACGCCGCCAATTCCGATGGCTACGACATGGTCGCCCCGTCGGGCGAAGGCGCGGCCCGCTGCATGAAGCTGGCGATCGCCGAGACCGGCGGCCGCACCATCGACTATCTCAACCCGCACGGCACCTCGACGCCGGTCGGCGACAGCAAGGAGATGGGCGCGGTGCGCGAGGTGTTCGGCGACAAGGCGCCGCTGATCTCGTCGACCAAGTCGCTGACCGGCCACAGCCTCGGCGCGGCCGGCGCTCAAGAAGCGATCTACTCGATCCTGATGCTCAAGAACGGCTTCGCCGCCGAGAGCGCCAACATCGAAAACCTCGACCCCGAGTTCGCCGACCTGCCGATCCTGCGCCAGCGCTCGGACAAGCCGCTCGACGCGGTGATGTCCAACAGCTTCGGCTTCGGCGGCACCAACGGCACGCTGATCTTCGGCCAGGTCGACTGACCTGATCCGGGCCGCCGCGATCGATACGGTTCGCGGCGGCGCCCGCCGCCTGTGGTCCATGGCGGATGGGCCCGGCGTGGCCGTGGTCCGGTCGGCAGGCGCCTCGCCCCTGCCGGCCTTCCGCCCGCTCGATGGGGCCTGGGCCGAGCTCTGCCGGGCCGCCGCCGATCCCGCCTCGCGCCTCGAAGCCCGCCTGCCGGCCCTGATCGCGGCCGGCGCCCTGCCCTACGGCCTGGTCGGCGACAGTCACGGCCGCCTGCTGTGCCGGCGCGGCTGGCGCGATGGTCGCTGGCTGCTGCCGATCTGGAGCCTGGAGACCGGCGCCTCGGCTCGCGGCCTCGCCGGGGATGGCGGCCGTTCGGGCGCGGGCCCTCGCGTCCGCGCCGCCCTCGCCCGCCTGCTGGCGATCGACGGCCTGCCGATCCTCGCCAAGTTCGGCCAGGTCGACATCGAGTTCGTGCATCCCTTCAAGCGGCTGGCGGCCGGTGCCCTGGCCTTCGACGAAGCCGAGTTCGACGCCTTCGCCGACGAGACGATCGCTCGCTACGTCGCGTTCCTGGTCGATGCGGTTCCGGTCGGCCAACGGTCCCGCGTGCGGGTGATGTCGCTGTTCCCGCCCACCCTGTCCGACGCCGCCTGGCGCGCTGGCTACATCAACGGCCACATCGTCGACCAGCATGGTCCGGCTGGCCAGGACCTGGCGGCGGCGCTGGTCGGACTGGAGATCCCCGATCTGGCGCGACGCACCGCGCTTCACCGCCGCTTCGGCGAGCGCCTGCGCCAGGCTGTCGAGGCCGAGGGTCTGACGTTCGTCGACGACCTGGCGCCGTTCCTCGGCGTTAACGGGCTGGTCGATCCCGCCCTGCTCGGTCCGGTCGCCAGCCGCGACCACCATCTCGACTTCCGCGCTTCGCGCCATGCGATGCTTGACCGGATTTGGTCGATCGTCGATTGAGTATCGCCACGGTTCGGGGCGTTACGAAATGTCATCTCGTGTTGCGGGCGCGGCGGCGCAGGCGATTTCCGCTCCTTGGATCGACGCCGGGGATCTCGAGGCTCGTCTGGCCATGACCGACGCGCCCGAGGCGCACAAGGCCTTCGCCCGCGACCTGGCCCGCGACGGCCTGGCGATCATCGACCTCGGCGACGACCTGCTGGACCTCTGCGATCGCATCGACGCCGAGACCGCCCACCATTTCGAGAGCGGCGCCACGCGGGTGCACGACGCCTGGCGGCGGTCGGAAGCCATCCGGCGGGTCGCCACCCATCCGGAGATCCTGGCGCGCCTGGCCCTGGCCTATGGCCGCGAGCCCTTCCCGTTCCAGAGCCTGAACTTCCACCGCGGCAGCCAGCAGGACGTCCATGCCGACACCCTGCATTTCCACGCCGAGCCCGGCGGCTTCATGTGCGGGGTCTGGCTGGCGCTCGAGGACGTGCGGCCCGAGGCCGGCCCCCTCGTCTACTATCCGGGCAGCCACCGCCTGCCGGTGCTGACCATGGCGGAAGCCGGCGCCGAGGACGGCGCGACGACGGCGGCCAACTACAACGACCTCTACGCCCCGGCGATCCGGCGGCAGCTCGACGAGGCCGGGCTGAAGCCGAGCCTGGCCATGCTCAAGAAGGGGCAGATCGCGGTGTGGGCGGCCAATCTCGCCCATGGCGGCTCGAAGATGCTCGACCCGGCGTCCACGCGGCGCTCGCTGGTGCTGCACTACTATTTCGAGGACTGCATCTACTACACGCCGATGCTGTCGACGAAGGACCGCCAGGCGCGCCGCCTGCCCGCCGACATCGCCACCGGCGGCTGGCGCTGGCCGCGCCGCGCGGGCCGCCGGGTGGCGGTTCCGGCCAAGCAGCTGGCGGCCGCGATCGTCTACCGGCTGACCCGCCACACGCCGCGTTTCTAGGGCGCCGGGGTTCCGTCGTCGCGACGGGACTGCTAACCAGCGGCCAAAGATCAAGGAGCCGACCGATGGCCGACGACTACGCATTCCCCAAGGGCGAGCTGATGGCGGGCAAGAAAGGCCTCGTCATGGGCGTGGCCAATCACAACTCCATCGCCTGGGGCATCGCCAGCCAACTGGCCGCCCAGGGCGCCGAAATGGCCTTCACCTATCAGGGCGAAGCGCTGGAGCGCCGCGTGCGCCCGCTGGCCGAGAGCATCGGCGTCAACACCCTGATCCCGGCCGACGTCACCGACGACGCCTCGATGGACGCGGCCTTCGCCGCCATCGAGGAGAAGTTCGGCACGATCGACTTCGTCGTCCACTCGGTGGCCTTCGCCAACAAGGACGAGCTGAAGGGTTCGTTCGTCGACAACACCACCCGCGAGGGCTTCCTCACGGCGATGAACATCTCGGCCTTCAGCTTCGTCGACGTGGCCAAGCGCGCCGCCAAGATCATGCCGAACGGCGGCTCGCTGATCACCATGACCTATCTGGGGTCGGAGCGGACCATCCCGAACTACAACACCATGGGCGTGGCCAAGGCCGCCCTGGAAGCGGCGACCCGCTACATCGCCCGGGACCTCGGTCCCAAGGGCATCCGCTGCAACGCCATCTCGGCCGGCGCCATGCGCACGCTCGCTCTCGCGGGCATCGCCGGCGGCCGCGGCATGATCGCCCAGGGCCGCGCCTTCAGCGCCATGAAGGAAGACACCTCGATGGAAGGCGTCGCCGGCGCCGCCCTGTGGCTGGTCTCGGACCTGGGCCGTTCGACCACGGGCGAAGTCGTCCACGTCGACGCTGGCTTCCACATGATGGGCATGCCCGACGAAGCCGAGGGCTGATCCCCTTCGGTTCTCGCTGACGAACGGGCCCGGTGGAGCGATCCGCCGGGCTTTTTCGTGTGCTATCTTCGGATTATGGACATGCCCGATGAAGCGCAGCGCGCCCGTGATATCGAGGCGCTGAGAGAAAAGATCCTTGAAGGCGGACGATCGCCTTTGGGCCAGCCAGCGGACGACGCTTATTTCGACGAGCTGCGCGCCAGAATTCTCGGAAAGCAAAAGCCCTAAGGCGCGTAAGCCCGCATGAACCGCGCCGCCGCCGCCGCCGCCTGGGCGTCGAACTGGGCTGGTGTGCGGTCGGACGGCAGGCGCAGCAGGGCGCGCAGCTGGCTGTGGCCCAGGACCATGCCGGCGAAGAACTCGGCGGCCTGTTCGGGGTCGTCGACGGCCAGGCGGCCGAGCCTGGTCTCGGTCTCCAGAAACACCGCCAGCTGGCGGCGGGCCTGGCGGGGGCCGGCCTCGAACACCTCGTTGGCGACATCGGGCATCTCGCCCGCGCCCTGGATGATCACCCGCAGCACCGAATAGCCGTTGGTGGTGATCACCGTCTCCAGCATCGAGCGGGCGAAGGCCTCAAGGGCCTCCTGCGGATTGTCCACCGCGCCCGGCTCGTGCAGCGGCGCGGTGATGCGGGCCACCCGGCGGGCCATCAGCGCCTTCACCAGCTCGGCCTTGGAGCCGTAGTGGTTGTAGACCGTCTGCTTGGAGACCCCCGCGCGGCGGGCGATCTCCTCCATCGGGGCGGAAAGGCCGCGCTGGCCGATCACCTCGACGGCGGCGTCGAGGATGGCTTCGGTCTTGGCGACGTCGATCTGGCCGGCGATCCTGGGCATCAGTGGGCGTCCGAAGGCGGAGGCGGCAGCACCTTGGGCGGGGCCGCCAGCAGGCTGACCACGGCGGCGGCGAAGCAACCGTAGGCCAGCAGGGTGAAGCTGTCGCCGAAGGCCAGCACGGTTGACTGCTGGGTGAGCATCTGGCCGATCGCCTTGCGCGCCGCGCCGTCAGGATCGGTGACGCCCAGCTGCTGCATCCGCGCGGCCAGGCCCGCCATCATGGTCGAGGTCTCGCCGCCGGCCATTACCTTCGACGACATGTCGTTGAAGTAGAGGGCGGTCTGCTGGGTGATGCTGGTGGCCAGCAGCGCCAGGCCGATGGCGCCGCCGGTGTTGCGCGCCAGGTTCACCAGGCCGGAGGCGTTCTTGACCATGTGCTGGGGCAGGGTGCTCATCGTGATCTGCTGGGTGGCGATCATCGCGATCATGACCCCGACGCCGCGACAAGCCTGGACCCCGGCGAATTCCCAGAAACCCCAATTTTTGGTCACGCCGTGGGCCATGTACATGCCCCAGCCCGCCAGCAGGAAGCCGATGCACATGGGAATGCGCGGATCCATCTTGCGCACGATACGGCCAGCGACCGGGCCGGTGGCGAACATCGACAGGCCCGAGACGACCATTGTCGTGCCCACTTCCGAGGCCGAGTAGCCTCGTACGCGGCTGAGAAACTGCGGCAACAGGAAGGTGCCGCCGAACAGGCTGGCGCCCGAGATCGCGGTCATCAGCACGCCGATGCTGAAGTTGCGGTTGGCGAAGGCCCTAAGCTCGACGATCGGGTTCTTGTAGGTCAGCTGCCGCCAGATGAAGACCACGCCGGTGGTCACCGCCACGACGGTCAGGCCCAGGATCAGGTCGTCGTCGAACCAGTTCTCCTTGGCGCCTTCCTCCAGCACGTACTGCATGCTCATCAGGAAGGCGGCCATGACGGCCAGGCCCGTCCAGTCGAAGCCCTTGGCCAGGCTCGGATCGCCCTTGTCGAAGTCGCCCCACTTGGCGACCGCGAACAGCACCAGGATCCCGGGCGGGACGTTGATGAAGAAGAGCCAGCGCCAGCTCAGCCACTCGGTCAGGTGGCCGCCCAGGGTGGGGCCGACGGTCGGGGCCAGGGTGACGATCAGGCCCATGATGACGCTGGCGGTGATCCGGCGCTCGGGCGGGAAGGCGGTGAAGGCCACGGCGAACACCGTCGGGATCATCGCCCCGCCGATGAAGCCCTGCAGGGCCCGCGTCAGGATCATCATGTCGATCGACGAGCTGAGGCCGGTGGCCACGCTCATGACGATGAAGCCCAGGCACGAGGCCATGTAGAGGCGCTGGGTGCCCCACAGCCGCGAGAGGTATCCCGACAGCGGGATCATCACGACCTCGGGGATCAGATAGGCGGTCTGGATCCAGCTGACCTGGTCGGTGCTGGCCCCGACGCCGGCCTGGATCTGCGGCAGCGAGGCGGCCACGATCTGGATGTCGAGGATGGCCATGAACTGGCCGATGACCATGGCTCCGAAGCCGAGGAACAGCTTGGTCCAGTTGACCTCGGCCGCCGGTTTTGCCGGCGGGGCCTTAGCGGAGGCGGGGAGGGCGGCGTCGGTCACGACGGCGCGGCCTTAGCGGCTTTGGGCCGAAGCAGGGGCGTCCTGGCGGGCGACCTGCGGCCCCTGGGCGGCGTCGGCGAACGAGGCGCCCGAACGGTCGCGGACATCGACCTTGACCTCGACCGACAGGCCGGGGCGCAGGGCCGCGCCCAGCTTGCTGCGGTCGACGACGATCTTCACCGGCAGGCGCTGGGTGATCTTGGTGAAGTTACCCACCGCGTTCTCGACCGGGATCAGGGCGAACTCCTGGCCGGTGGCCGGGGCGAAGCTGTCGACCTTGCCGACGATCTTCTGCTTGCCGAAGGCGTCGGCCTTGATCTCGACCGGCTGGCCGATGCGCAGGCGCGAGATCTGGGTCTCCTTGAAGTTGGCGACGATGAAGCTCTGGCCCAGCGGCACGACCGACATCAGCGACGTGCCCGGCTGCACCAGCTGGCCCGGACGCACGCTGCGGGCGCCGACCACGCCGGCGGCGGGGGCGCGGATCACGGTGCGCTCCAGGTCGAGGCGGGCCTGGTCGACAGCGGCGTGGGCCGCGGCGGCCTGGGCGATGCTCTGGGCGCGGGCCGAGCCCAGCGCGCCGGCGGTGCGGCGCTCGGCCTCGAGGGCGGCTTGGGCGCTGGCGACGGCGGCGTCAGACTGCTTGGCGCCGGCGCGTTCGGTCTGCACCTTCTGCTGCGACACCCAGCCCTGCTTGGCCAGGGCGTCGTAACGCTCGACATCGGCGCGGGCCCGGCCGGCGTCGGCCTGGGCGCTGCTCACGCCGGCCTGGCGCTGCTGGATCAGGGCCTGTTCGAGGATGGCCTTGTCGTCGACGCTCTTGATGGCGGCGTCCAGAGCCGCGGCGTTGGCGATCGCCTGGTCGAGCTTGGCCTGGAAGGTCGAGGGATCGATCTTGGCCAGCACCTGGCCGGCTTCAACCCGCTGGTTGTCGGCCACCAGAACCTGCGCGACGTAGCCGGTGACCTGCGGGCTGACCGAGACGGTGTCGGCCTGGACGAAGGCGTTGTCGGTGCTCTCGAAGCGCTGCTTGTCGATGTACCAGAACACGCCGCCGACCAGGATGGCCGCGCCGGCGACGCCGGCGACCAGCAGCGGAACCAGCTTCTTCTTCTTCGCCTCGGCCATGGCCTGATCCTGCAAGAAAGGAGGGCGTCCGGACGGGGCGATTATTCGCCTAGCGAACGCGTCGCGGGATAAATGGACGACTTCGTCCAAAAATCAAGCCGAGATCGGCGCGTCATTGTGCGGCGCCGCATGGTTTATCGGGAGCGAGGTGGGGACAGGCGCCGCTCAACCGCTCTAGAGCCGTAAAATCCCCGCGAAAGCGGGGACCCAGGTGTTTTATCGTCGAGCGCCGTGGGTTTCAGAAAAAGCCTGGGTCCCCGCTTTCGCGGGGATTTTACGGGGAGGGGTCCTGCCAGGCTTTGCCGGGTCAGCCCGCCTTCCTCTCCGCGATCCAGGCGTCCACCTGCGTCTCCAGCACGTCCAGCGGCACCGCGCCGTTCTTGAGCACCGCGTCGTGGAAGCCGCGGATGTCGAACTTCGGACCCAGCGCTGTCTCCGCCCGCGCCCGCAGCTCGCGGATCTTCAGCTCGCCCAGCTTGTAGGCCAGGGCCTGGCCGGGCCAGGTGATGTAGCGGTCGACCTCGGCCTCGATGTTGGTGCGGGTCAGGGCCGTATTGTCGAGCATGAAGGCGATGGCCTGGTCGCGGGTCCAGCCCTTGGAATGGATGCCGGTGTCGACCACCAGCCGGCAGGCGCGCCACATTTCGTAGGAGAGGCGCCCCATGTCCTTCTCGGGGGTGTCGTAGAGGCCCATCTCGATGCCCAGGCGCTCGGAATAGAGCCCCCAGCCCTCGACGAAGCCGGTGAAGAAGGCCGCGTTCTTGCGGAACTCCGGCAGGTCCAATTCTTGTTGAAGCGAGATCTGGTGGTGATGGCCGGGCACGGCCTCGTGCACCGTCAGGGCCGGCATCTCGTAGAGCGGCCGCTGGTCGAGGTGGGTGGTGTTGACGAAATAGACCCCCGGCGCGCCCGTGCTGGCGAAGCCGGCATTGTAATAGGCGGTGGTGTTGCCCTCGGCGATCTCGGCCGGGATCTCGCGCACGGTGTAGGGCAGGCGGGGCAGGGTTCCGAACAGCTTGGGCATCCAGCCGTCGATGGTCTTGGCCAGGAACGTCGCCTCGCGCATCAGCTCGCCCGGGGTCTTGGCGTAGTACTTGGGATCGGTCCGCAGCTTCTCGATGAAGGCCTTGCGGTCGGGCGCGAGGCCGCTCTTGCGGGCCACCTCGTCCATCTCGGCGCGGATGCGGGCCACCTCGGAGAGGCCCAACTGATGGATCTCCTCGGGCGTGCGGGTCGTCGTGGTCATCACCCGCACTTGGTAGGCGTACCAGGCCGGACCTTGGGGCAGGGCCGAGGCGCCGATGCTGGTCCGGCACTTGGGCGCGTAGTCCTTCTCGTAGAAGTCCGACAGCGCCTGGTAGGCGGGATTGATCTTGGCCGTGATCGCCGCCTTGGCCCGGGCCTGCATGGCCGCCCAGTCGGCGTCGGAGATCGTCGAGGGCTTCTTGGCCTTGAACGGCTTGTAGAAGGTCGAGGCCTCCGGGTCCTTGGCGATGGAGGCGGTGATCGTCGCCCCGAAGGCCTTCATCGGCTCGCACGGCTGCACGTAGCCCTTGTTCAGGCCCGCGCGCACCGTCTCGATCGAGGCCTTGTTGTAGGCCGGATAGAGGTCGAGCCGGGTCAGGTAGCTGTCATAGTCGGCCTTGGTGAAGAACGGCAGCATGTCGGGCAGGGCGGCGAAAGACTGGTGCCAGCTGCCGATGCTGGAAAACAGCATGGTGCGCTGGCCGAACCCGTTGCCCTCGACCTGCTCGCTCAGCATCCGATGCAGGATCGCCTTGTTGACCCGGTTGGCCGGCGACAGGCCCGCATCCGAGATGGCGTCGAGGCGCTTGAGGAAGGCTGCGGCCTCGGCGGCGCGGCGGTCGGCGAAGGCCAGGGACGGATCGTCCAGCTGCTCGTCATAGGTGCGCACGCCCAGCAGCGTGGCCTGGATGGGCGCGCCCTTCAGCCACCAGGCCCAGTGCTCGTCGATCAGGGTCTTCAGCGCGGTCGCGGCGGGGGAGGGCGCGACGGCTGAGGCGGGGGTCTGGGCCAGGACCGGCGAAGCGATCGTTCCGGCCAGGACGGCGGCCACGCAGGCCGCGCTCATCAATCCACGCATGTTTTCCCCTCCAGGATCGCCGAACAGCGCGGGCAGACAGCCATGCGTCGGCCGCCCCGCGCAAGACAGACCCCCTTCAGGCCCCCGTTTCGCCATCCGCCGACGCGCATTATGTCTGCGTGCCTACCCAGGAGAACGACGCATGGCCGCCAAGACCGCCCGGATCGCCGCCGTCGCCGCGCTCGCCTTCGCCGTTTCGGTTCCGGCCTTGGCCCAGACACCGCCGCCGTCTCCCACCGTCGAGCTGCAACCGGCCGATCCCGGCAGCGCGGTGGTCGAGGAGCTGCTGGTCGTCGCCCGTCCGCCGGGTCCGGCCCTGTGGCTGGTCGAGAAGAACGGCGCCAAGCTCTATGTGCTGGGTTCGGCCGCGCCCCTGCCGCACCAGCTGAAGTGGGACAGCCCGCGTCTCAACCGCGCCCTCGATCAGGCCAGTCTCGTGCTGGTGCCGCCCGAGGCTTCGGTGGGGCCGATGCAGATCACCAAGTTCGTGCTGACCGGCGGGGGCGGGGTGCGCCAGGGCTTCGGCAAGAAGCTGGAAGACCGCCTGCCGCCCGACCTGAAGGACCGCTTCGTCAAGGCCCGCACCCAGGCAAGGCGGACCGCCGTGCCCTACAAGGACTGGAAGCCGGCTGTGGCGGGCTTCATCCTGCTGTCGGATTTCCGCCAGGCCGCCGGTCTTTCGGAGGCCAAGCCGGTCAGCACCATCGAACGCATGGCCAAGGCCAAGGGCGTCAAGATCAAGGCGATGAGCCAGTATCGCCTGGGTCCGGTGCTCTCGAGCGCCGGCAAGCTGTCGGACGAGGCCAACCTCGCCTGTCTGCGCGACGCCCTCAACGAGATCGACTACGAGGCCCCGCGCTGGAACACCCTGGGCCGCGACTGGGCGGAAGGCGACATCGCCGCCGTCCGCGCCCGTTACTCGTCCAGCGCCGCCCAGCGCTGCCTGCTGCGCGCGCCGGGCGGGGCGGGCCTGCTCGACGACCAGATCGGCCAGTCGGCCAAGGCCCTGACCGAAGCCCTCAGCCGTCCCGGCGTCACGGTGGCGGTGGTCGACCTGGCCTTCCTGCTGCCGAGCAACGGCGTGCTGGATCGCCTGAAGGCCCAGGGCGCGACGGTCACCTCGCCGAACTAGGGCCGAACCAGGAGGACCGCCCGCCATGCGCCTGATCGGCCTTGACCACCTCGTCCTGCGGGTCAGGGACCCCAAGGCGATGGAGCGCTTCTATGTGGATGTGCTCGGCTGCACGGTGGAGAACCGCCAGGACGCGGTCGGTCTGACCCAGCTGCGGGCCGGCGCCCAGCTGATCGACTTGGTCGACGTCGCCGGGCGCCTGGGCCTGATGGGCGGCGCGGCCCCGGGCGTCGAAGGCCGCAACCTCGACCACTTCTGCCTGCGGGTGGAAGGCTTCGACGCCGGCGAGGTGCGGGCCTATCTGGAGGCCCGCGGCGTCGCGGTCGGCGCCGAGGGCCTGCGCTACGGCTCGACTGGCGAGGCGGTGTCGATCTACCTCGCCGACCCCGAGGGGAACGGGGTGGAGCTGCGAGGGTAGGGGGACCCTAAGACCCGTAAAACCCCCGCGAAAGCGGGGGCCCAGGCGTTTTATCGTCGAGCGCCGCGGGTTTCAGAAAAAGCCTGGGTCCCCGCTTTCGCGGGGATTTTACGGGAGGGGAGCGGATCTACCGCCCGATGAACCGCCGCACGACGATCAGGCCGCCGCGGTATTCGTCCTGCTGGCCGTAGCGCTCGGTCAGCGGGCTGTCGGCCGCCTCGCCCAGGATGCGCTCGTAGTTGGCGAAGGTCCCGACCGCGTACTTGTCGCCGATCGGGGTCATCATCAGGAAGGCGACGCCCACCTGGTTCAGGCCGGCCTTGGGGTCGTACTGGGTGAGGGTCGGCACGGCCGCCACGTCCTTGGCCGACACGCCGTAGAAGGTGCGATTGGTGTTCTTGTCGCCGCCGCGGGCGTAGACCATCGACTGCAGCAGGCCCACGGGCGTGACGTCCTGGCGCGAGACCGAGCCCCAGAAGTCCCAGCCGTCGGAGACGCCGGTGACGTCGCGGCCGATGCGGCCGCCCACCACCCAGTCCTTCCAAGTGCGCTTGTAGGCGTAGAGCGCCAGGTCCGCGCCCGTATCGGGGCTCTCGATGCCGCTGGAGGTGTCGTCCGGACCGCCCCAGCGCGGGCGCAGCTGCACGCCGGCGCGGAGGTCGTCCTGCTTGACGACGTTGTAGCCCAGGCCGTCGAGGCCGTTGGCGTAGACCTTGTCCTTCCAGGTGGCGCTGCCCCAGAGGGTGAAGTTGGTCTTGTGCGGGTCCTTGCCGCCCGGGCTGAAGCCGTAGACGGGACCGCCGCCGACATCGACCTCCCAGGTCGAGGGCGCTTCGATGTCCTTGTAGGGCAGGGCTTGAGCCAGGGCGCTGGCGGGCAGGGCGAGGGCGATCGCCATCACGGCGGTCAGGCGCTTGGTCGACATGGAGTCCTTGCGATCAAACCAGAAGAAACGGGACCCCAATCCCTGACCGCATCCCGTCGAACGCGTTCGATGAAGCCCATAATCCTCCGCAGGCGGAAAGGCAAAGGCTCGGCATTCCTTGTCGGAGCGGTTCCGGCCGCACCGTGTCTTCCCGGCCGCAGCCCCGCAAGCGACTCGAAATCCTTGCATTTTCCACAGCCGCCCGGCATAAGCGCCCACTTCCGGCGCTTTATCAGCAGCGCCTCCACCGTCACGACCCCGCCCCGGTAGCCCGGGATCCCATGCGGACGAGGACGGCGAGGACCCCCGTCGACGTTATCGTCCACGGGGGCTGATCGCGTTTGGAGCTTTGGTTCTAATCAGGGTTCGACATGTTCGACGGGCTTACAGAGCGACTTTCAGGGGTCTTCGACCGCCTCGGCGGTCGTGGCGTGCTGTCCGAAAAGGACATCGACGAGGCCCTGCGCGAAGTTCGCGTCGCCCTGCTGGAAGCCGACGTCGCCCTGCCGGTGGTCAAGGACTTCATCGCCAAGGCCAAGGAAAGCGCCGGCGGCGAAGCCGTCATCCGGTCGGTCAAGCCGGCCGACCAGGTGGTCAAGATCGTCTATGACGGCCTGGTCGACATGCTGGGCGGGGAAGTCCCCACCGGCCTGAACCTGGCGCTGAACCCGCCCACCATCATCCTGATGGCCGGCCTGCAAGGCTCGGGCAAGACCACCACCACCGGCAAGCTGGCGCTGCGTCTCTCCAAGACCGAGCGCAAGAAGGTGCTGGTCGCCTCGCTCGACACCCGCCGCCCGGCGGCCATGGAGCAGCTGGCGACCCTGGCCCAGCAGGTCGGCGTCGAAAGCCTGCCGATCGTCGCCGGCCAGAGCGCCGTCGACATCGCCAAGCGCGCCATGACGGCCGCCCGCCTCAGCGGCTACGACGTCCTGATCCTCGACACCGCCGGCCGCACCACGCTGGACGAGGCGATGATGAGCGAAGCGGCGGAAATCGCCCGCATCGCCAATCCGTCCGAGACCCTGCTGGTCGCCGACAGCCTGACCGGCCAGGACGCCGTGCGCACGGCCAAGGCGTTCCACGAGCGCCTGCCGCTGACCGGCCTGATCCTGACCCGCGCCGACGGCGACGGCCGCGGCGGCGCGGCGCTGTCGATGCGCCACGTCACCGGCCTGCCGATCAAGTTCCTAGGCGCCGGCGAGAAGATCGACCAGCTCGACGTGTTCGACGCCCGTCGCGTCGCCGGCCGGATCCTGGGCCAGGGCGACGTCGTCGCGCTGGTCGAGAAGGCCGCCGCCGACCTCGACGCGGCCGAAGCCGAGCGCATGGCCAAGAAGCTGGCCAAGGGCCAGTTCGACCTCAACGACCTGTCGGCCCAGCTTTCGCAGATGCAGAAGATGGGCGGCATGGAAGGCATCATGGGCCTCCTGCCGGGCGTCCAGAAGGTCAAGAAGCAGATCGCCGACAGCGGCATCGACGACAGCATCTTCCGCCGCCAGCAGGCGATCATCAGCTCGATGACCAAGCTGGAGCGCAAGAAGCCCGACGTGCTGGCCGCCTCGCGCAAGCGCCGCATCGCGGCCGGCGCCGGCGTCGACGTGGCCGAGGTCAATCGCCTGCTCAAGCAGCACCGGCAGATGGCCGACATGTTCAAGTCGATGAGCAAGGACGGCGGCAAGGGCCTGGCCCGCATGGCCGGTATGCTCGGCGGCGGCGACATGGCCCGTTTGAAATCCCTCGGCGGCGGCAAGGCGCCCGCGGCCGATCCCAACGCGACGGGAGGCCAAGGCCTTTCGGGGCTGCCCGGTCTGCCGGGCCTCGGGGGCGGGGCCAACCCGCTCTCCGGCCTGGGCGGCCTGCCGCCCGGCTTCAATCCGTTCAAGAAAAAATAGCTTTAGATCCAAGGACTAACGAAAATGCTGAAGATCCGTCTCGCCCGTGGTGGCGCCAAGAAGCGCCCGTACTACTCGATCGTCATCGCTGACAGCCACTCGCCCCGCGATGGCCGCTTCATCGAGAAGGTCGGCACCTACAACCCGCTCCTCAAGAAGGACGACCCGGCTCGCGTGACCCTGAAGGTCGAGTCGATCCAAGAGTGGCTCAAGAAGGGCGCCCAGCCGACCGACCGCGTCGCGCGCTTCCTGGCCGCCCAAGGCCTGTCGACCTGGACCGCCGGCAACAACCCGAACAAGGGCGAGCCGGGCAAGAAGGCCAAGGAACGCACCGCCGAGCGCGCCCAGCGCGAAGAAGAGCGCGCCGCCGCCGAAGCCCAGGCCAAGGAAGACGCCAAGGCCGCCGCCGCTGCCGCCGCTGAAGCCGCCGCCGCCGCGGCCGCCGAAGCCGCCGCTGCTCCGGCTCCGGCCGAAGAGGCTCCGGCTGCTGAAGAAGCCCCGGCCGCCGAGGCCCCGGCTGAAGAAGCTTCGGAAGGCTAAGGGATACGGCGCCGCTCTCCTCGTGGGAGCGGCGCCATTCTCTTCTTTACCCCTACGACCGGCCTGAGCCTGCCAATTGGCAGGCTTTCGTTCTTCTAGAGCGCGCCCGGGCGGGTTAACCGCGCACACTTAACCCTGGCGCGCTCTATCCCGGAAAGTCTCCCGTCGATGCCCATATCTCCCGATGACCCGTTGATCCTGGTCGGCCGCGTGGCCGGCGGCTTCGGCGTGCGCGGCGAGGTGCGGATCTCGACCTATACCGAGGAGCCGATGGCCCTGAAGGGCTTCAAGCGGCTCCTGCGCCAGGACGGTTCGACCGCCCTGAGCATCGGCTCGGCTCGTCCGGTCAAGGACGGCCTGATCTGCCGCTGCGCTGAAATCACCACCAAGGAAGCCGCCGACGCCCTGCGCGGCCTCAAGCTGTTCGTCCCCCGCTCGGCCCTGCCCGAGCCGGACGAGGACGAGTTCTACCTCACCGACCTGATCGGCCTGGCCGTGCGCCACGTCGCCACCGGCGAGGACCTGGGCAAGATCAAGAGCGTCCAGGACTTCGGGGCCGGCGACCTGCTCGAGATCACGCCTCCGCTCGGCGGCCAGACCTGGTACCTGCCCTTCACCCGCGCGGCCGCGCCGGAAGTGAAGCTGGCCGAACGCGTCGTGCTGATCGATCCGCCGAACCTGGTGGGCGAGCCCGAAGGGCCGTCGGAAGAAGACCCGGCGGAAGACGAGTAGCCGCGCGATCGCGGCTATGACCCCAATCATCGTCATCCCGGCCGCAGCGAAGCGGAGAGCCGGGACCCAGGGGCCGCCGCACGGCGTCGGCCATCGCCTGGGCGCTTGATCGACTCTCCGAGCCCCGTCCCCTGGGTCCCGGGTCTGCGGCGCGCTGTGCGCGCCTCCGCCCGGGATGACGAGTAAGGGTAAGCCTCAGCCGGTCCAGGTCTCGTTGAAGACCCGCCGGAAATTGCCGCCCAGCACCTTTTCCACCACCCGCGCCTTGTAGCCCCGCTTCGAGAGGGCGTCGGCGATGATCGCGCAGCGGTCGGGCCGGTTCAGTTCGGTGACGAACGGCGGCGGACCCTCGCCGGGGGCGGCGACGCCGGCGGCCTTGCGATCCTCCAGGCTCTTGTTCCACTCCGCCATGCTCTCGGGCGAGGTGTCGAAGGGCCACAGCAGGGCGTCGCTGCCGATGCCGACATGGTCTTCGCCGCAGACCTTCAGGGCGTGGGTCAGGTGAGCCAGATAGACCTCCAGCGAGGGCTGGGCCGGCGCGGTCGTCAGGTAGCTGAGCTCATAGATCCCGATCACCCCGCCGCGGTCGGCCAGTTCGCGCATCAGGTCGTCGGATTTGTTGCGCGGATGGGCGTGCACGGCGCCGCAGCCGGCGTGGGTGATCAGCACGGGCCGGTCGGAGGCTTCGATGGCGGCCAGGCTAGACTTTTCGTCGCTGTGGCTGACGTCGATGGTCACGCCCTTGGCGTTCATCCGCGCCACAGCCTGGCGGCCGAGGGCGGTGAGACCCGTGGACTCCTTTGACATCGTGCCCGAGGCGAACGGGGTGGTGCGGTTGTAGCTGAGGCCCATGATCAGCACCCCGGCGTCGCGGAACTGGTCGATGGCGGCCAGATCCCCCTCCAGCATTTCGGCCGCCTCGAACGAATAGATCACGCCCAGCCGGCCCGAGGCCTTGGCTTGGGCGAAGTCGCCCGGGCCGGCGACCTTCATGTAGAGGTCGGGGTTCAAGGCGATGGCCTTGTCGAAGCCGGCGATGCTTTCGGCGACCTCGGCCCGAGTCTCGCCGCCCGAACCGCCGATCGTCATCTTGGCGGCCGTCAGGCCCGAGGCCTTGATCTGGTCACGGGTCTCCTTGTCCAGCGGCTTTTCGTCGTCGAAGGGCAGGAGCAGGTTGCCGTTGATCACGACGGCGTCGCGATAGAGGTCGGCGGCGGAGAGTGTCTTCGCAGGCGCGGCGAAGGCGGGCCGCGGCAGGCAGGCCAGGGCGGGCAGGGCGCTCAGCAGGGCGCGTCGGGTGGGGGTCATGACCAGCGATCTCCGTTCGGCGGCCATTTATGTAGGTGCCTACATATCTGTCAATCGGCGGCGTCGAGGGCCACCATCCGGGCCATGATCCGGTCGAACATCGACCGGTCCTCCAGGGCGTCGTCGAGGCGGTCGAGCAGGCGGGTGACCTCGCCGGCCTCGGTGTCGAGTTCGCGGGCGGCGGCGTTGAAGGCGTCCCACAGCGGGGTCAGCCGCGCCGCCAGGGTCCTGCCCTCGTCGGTCAGGTCCAGCAGGCGCCGGCGGCCGTCCTCGGGCGCGGCGACCGAGGCGACGACCCCGGCCTTCTCCATCGACCGGCTGGTCTCGCTGACCGAGGCGTGGGTGATGTGCAGGATGGCGGCGATCTCGCCCACGGCCATCGGCCGCCCATGTTCGATCAGCTGCCGCATCACGCCGTACCAGCGCTGCTCGAAGCGCACGCCGTGGGCCGCGTAGACCCGGGCGCCGTCCCGGTCGAGGCGCTCGGACGCCCGCCGCAGTCGCGCGGCCAGGGCCGCGCCGCCGAAGCCGCGGCTGTAGTCAGGATCAGGATCGTCGGACATCACCAATCCTTATCCAAGCGCGCCACCATCGGCCAGCGGCGGCTTACGGCGCTAGCCCCCAGCCTTGCGGACCATCCAGTCGGCCGCCAGGGCCGGCCAGGCGCCTTGCGGGCCGTCGAGTTCGCGCAAGGCAAAGCCGTGCGGGGCGGTTCCGAAGACGTGGGCGTCCAGATCGAGCTTCAGGTCGCGGGCGGTCCTGATGAAGTTCAGCGCGTGCTCGACCGGCACCGCCTCGTCGAGCAGGGCGTAGGCCAGGAACACCGGGCAGGCCGGCACGCCGTGCGGCTGCGCGGTGATGCCGATCGGCCAGGCGTCGTAGAAGGCCTGCTTCTCCACCGGCGGATAGTCGGGCTTGCCGGCCGGGGCCTTGTAGTCCTTGTGGTTGGCGTTGATCGGGGCGTAGGCGATCAGCACGCCGGCCGCATCGACGCCCGGTTGGCAGGCGATGGTTCCGGCCAGGTGGCCGCCCGACGACAGGCCCATGACGAACAGCGGCAGGTCGCGCGGGATGGTCTCCAGCGCCGACAGGGCGTCGGTCAGGGCGATATCGGCGGGGTGGGGCTCACCGGTCGCGGGATCGGCCGCGCCGGGCAGGCGGTGGGCCAGGACGTAGGCGTCATAGCCCAGGCCGTTGAGCCACAGGGCCACCTCGACCCCCTCGCGGTCGAGCATCAGCCGCAGATAGCCGCCGCCGGCGCAGACCAGCACCCGGGCCTTGGGCGCCTCGACCTTGAAGGCGTGCAGTTCGGCCCGCGAGACGGTGTCGATCACGCGGTCGGGCCACTGACCTTCGACGAGGTTGGGCGACCCGGCGCTGAGCGCGATGATCTCCGGCGAGCGCGGCATGGAAACGTCCTCGACTGTCGCGGCCGGGGAGGAAGCCGCCGCCCGCCCTTATCGGTTTGTGTTCCCCGGCGGAAGTCCGGGCGGACCTGCATGGACGTCTCGCCCGCCGGGCGTCTAAGCTGGCGGCATGATCCGTCTGTTCACCGCGATCGCCGTGCCGCCCGAGATCGGCGCGCCCCTGCAAGACCGCCAGTCCGGCATCGAGGGCGCCCGCTGGCGGCCGCTGGACGCCTTCCACATCACCCTGCGCTTCATCGGCGACGTGGCCGAGCCGGACGCGGCCGACCTCGACGAGGCCTTGGCGGAGATCCAGGTCCCGGCCTTCGACCTGGAGCTGAAGGGCGCAGGCCATTTCGGCGAGGGTCCCGACATGCACGCCGTCTGGGCGGGGGTCGAGGAGCAGCCCCTGCTGCGCCGCCTGCAGAAGGCCAACGAAAGCGCCGCCCGCCATGTCGGCCTCAAGCCCGAGACCCGCACCTACCTGCCGCACGTCACCCTGGCCTATCTGAAGCGCGCGACCGTTCCCGAGGTCGCCGCCTGGATCCAGCGCAACAACCTGCTGCACTCGCCGTCTTTCCGGGTCGACCGCTTCGGCCTCTATTCCAGCTGGCAGACCCGGGAAGGCTCGGTCTATCGGCTGGAGCGGGAGTATCCGCTGATGGAGCCCGTCCCGGCGGGAGAGACGACCGCGTAGCGATCGGAGCGGCTCGGCCTCTTCGCTAAAGCCGAAACGTCCAAGCCTGCACGCTCCGCTTGCGGTTTGCTCCCAGGGCGCGCCTGATCGCGGCGACGCTCGGGAGTTCTCGCATGACCCTCTACGTCCTCGCCCTGCTGATCGGCGTGATCGCCGGCCTGCGGGCCATGACCGCTCCGGCCGCCGTCGCCTGGGCCGCGCATCTGGGCTGGATCCCGCTGGCGGGGACGCCCCTGGCCTGGCTGGGAAACAACATCGCCGTCTGGATCTTCACCGCCCTGGCGGCGGTCGAGCTGGTCACCGACCAGCTGCCCTTCACCCCCAGCCGTAAGGTTCCGCCGCAGTTCGGGGCCCGTATCGTCAGCGGCGGCTTCTCGGGCGCGGCGATCGGCTTCGCCGGCGGTTCGTGGATCGTCGGGGCCATCCTCGGCGTGGTCGGCGCGGTGATCGGCACCCTGGGCGGGGCCGAGGCGCGCGGGCGCCTGGCCAAGGCCTTCAAGCGCGACACGCCGGCGGCCCTGATCGAGGACGTCGTCGCCGTGGGCGGCGCCTGGCTGATCGTCTCGGCGGTGTCGTGATGGCCGCGCAGGTGTTCGACGCGATCATCGTCGGTGCGGGGCAGGCGGGGCCGTCCCTGGCCGGCCGCCTGACGGCCGCCGGCTGGAAGGTGGCTCTGGTCGAGCGCAAGCTGTTCGGCGGCACCTGCGTCAACACCGGCTGCATGCCGACCAAGACCCTGGTGGCCAGCGCCTACGCCGCCCATCTGGCCCGCCGCGCCGCCGACTACGGCGTCGTGCTGCAGGGCGAGGTGGGCGTCGACATGAAGGCGGTCAAGGCCCGCCAGCAGACTGTCGTCCACAACGCCCGCGGCGGCGTGGAAAAGTGGCTGAAAGGCATGGACGGCCTCACCGTCTTCGAAGGCCACGCCCGCCTGACCTCGCCCACCACCGTGCAGGTCGGCGCGGCGGTGCTGGAGGCGCCGAAGATCTTCCTCAATGTCGGCGGTCGCGCCAACGTGCCCGACATGCCGGGCGTCAATGATGTGCCCTACCTGACCAACACCGGCATGATGCAGCTGGATGTGCTGCCCGAGCATCTGGTCATCGTCGGTGGCAGCTATATCGGCCTGGAGTTCGCCCAGATGTACCGGCGCTTCGGCGCGGCGGTGACGGTGGTCGAGATGGGGCCGCGCCTGATCGGCCGCGAGGATCCGGAGGTCTCCGACACGGTGCGCGAGATTCTCGAGGCCGAGGGCGTCGCCTTCCGCCTCAATTCCGAGTGCATCAGCTTCTCGCCCTGTGAGGAAGGCGTCCGTGTCCACGTGTCCTGCCGCGAAGGCGAGCCGGCGGTGGTGGGCTCCCACGTGCTGCTGGCCGTCGGCCGCAAGCCCAACACCGACGACCTGGGCCTCGACGCCGCCGGCGTGACGCTCGACAAGCGCGGCTACATCCAGGTGGACGAGACCCTGCGCACCAATGTCCCGTCGATCTGGGCCATGGGCGACTGCAACGGCCGGGGCGCCTTCACCCACACCGCCTACAACGACTTCGAGATCATCGCCGCCAACCTGTTGGATGATGATCCGCGCAAGGTCACCGACCGCCTGACCGCCTACGCCCTCTACACCGACCCGCCGCTGGGCCGGGTGGGGATGACCGAGGCCGAGGTCCGCAGCAGCGGCCGTCCCGCCCTGGTCGGAACCCGACCCATGACCCGCGTCGGCCGGGCCATCGAGAAGGGCGAGACCCAGGGCTTCATGAAGGTGCTGGTCGACGCCGAGACCAGGCAGATCCTCGGGGCGTCGATCCTCGGCGTCTCGGGCGATGAGGCCATCCACGGCATTCTCGACATCATGTACGCCAAGGCCCCCTACACGGTGCTCCAGCGCACCGTGCCGATCCATCCGACGGTGTCGGAGCTGATCCCGACGGTGCTGGGCGAGCTGAAGCCGCTGGCCTGAGGGGCGACAGAACGCCGCGAATCCGCGTTCCGGTCTTTACGGATCGCTTGCCCTCGATTTATAACCATCTGGTCGGTTATGAATCGGAGCCAAGATGGGACGCAAGCGCGTCATCGACCAGCAGGTCATTCTCGACGCCGCCGAGCGCGTCGTCGCGCGGGACGGCGCGGCCAACCTGACGCTGGACGCCGTGGCCAGGGAGGCCGGGGTCGGCAAGGCGACGGTGATCTACGACTTCAAGACCAAGCAGGCCCTGATTGAGGCGGTGGTCGATCGCTCGTTCGCGGCCGACAACGCCCGCCACGCGGCGCTGGAAGCCGAACTGGCGGGCCAGGACAGCCCCGTCATCCGCGGGCGGATCCGGGGCGGCGCCCACGCCCCGCCCGAAGACTTCCGCGCCGTCGCCCTGAACCTCAGCGCCGCCCTGGTGCTGGACGCTGACCTGCGCCGGAAGATGCAGGCCAACCAGGCCGGCGTCGTCGCCCGCGTGCTCGACACTTCGGCCGCGCCGCGCGGGGCCCTGCTGGCCTATCTCGCCCTCGAGGGCCTGAAGTTCCTCGAGTTCCTGGACTTCCACCACTTCCCGCCGGCCGAGCGCGACAGGATCGTTCGCGAGATCGAATGGCTGTCCTCGGCGACGCCGCAGGACGGCCCGCCGTCGACGGGCGACTGACCCCTCCCCCAAACCGGACTTCAAGACCATGACCAACCCTTCCTCCGCCGCGCCTGGCGCGGCGACGAACGCGCACGCCTGTCCGCGACGCCTCTTCGTGACCGGCGCGGCCGGCTATGTCGGCCGCAATCTGGTGCGCCGCTTCCTGAGCGACGGCGTCGAGGTGGTCGCTCTGGCGCGTAACCCCGAAGCCGCCGACCGCCTGCGGGCCCTGGGCGCGATCGCCGTGGTCGGCGACATCCTCGATCCCGGGATCGGCCAGGCCATGGCCGGCTGCGACGCCCTGGTCCACGCCGCCGCCGACACCGACCACGGCCATGGCGGCGCGGCGCAGATGCGGACCAACGCCGAGGGAACCCGGACCGTCCTGTGCGCCGCCCGGGCCGCCGGCGTGCGCCGCGTCGTGCACCTGAGCACGGAGTCGGTGCTGGGCGACGGGCGGCCGCTAAGGAACGTCGATGAGACGAGGCCCTATCCGGCCCGACCGGCCGGTTCCTATTCGCGCAGCAAGATCGCCGCCGAGAAGATCGCCCTCTCCATGAACGACGAGACCTTCGCGGTCGTGGTCGTGCGCCCGCGCTTCGTCTGGGGACGGGACGACACCACGGCCCTGCCGACGCTGGTCGAGGCGGCCCGTTCGGGCCAGCTGGCCTGGATCGACGGCGGCGGTTATCGGACCTCGACCACCCATATCGACAACCTCTGTCACGGCGTCGATCTGGCGCTGCGGGCCGGCCGCGGCGGCGAGGTCTATTTCCTGTCGGACGGCGAGCCGATGGCGTTCCGGACCTTCGTCTCGGCGCTGCTGGAGACGCAGGGCGTGGCGGCGCCGGACAAGGTGGTTCCGCGCGGCGTGGTGCGCGTCGTCGCGGCCGTGGGCGACCTGATCGGCCTGGTCACGCGGGGCGCGAAGCCCGTGCCGCTGACCCTGCAAGGCTTCGCCGCCTCGGCCGTGGAGGTGACGCTCGACATCGCCAAGGCCCGCCGAGAGCTCGGCTATGCGCCGGTCGTCTCCCTGGCCGAAGGGCTCTCGGAACTGGCGGCTTCGGCGCGGCAGAGATAGTCCTCCAGGCGCGGGACGTCGCCGGGGCGTCCCGCCGCCAGCCAGTCGAGCTTGCCTTGCAGAAAGTCGAGGCCGGCGTCGAGTTCGGCCCGGCGCTGCTGCAGGCGCTCGATCTGCAGGCGCAGGACCTGCGCCGTGCGCTCGTCCCCGCCGCCGCCCGCCCGGTACTCCTCGTTCAGCGCCGCGATCTCCCGCAGCGAATAGCCCAGGGACTGCTGCAGGCGGATCATGCGGGCGGTGGTGACGTCGTCGCGGGTGAAGACCTGGTACGGATTGCCGCCGCCCTTGCCGCCCCGTTCGGGCCGCAGCAGCCCCTTGCCGACATAGAACCGGACGGTGTCGACGGGCAGGCCGGCGACGCGGGCGAACTCCGAGATCAGCATGCCGGCAGCTCCTTGACCATGGACCATGGTCCACACTTATAGGGCTGTTCGTCATTCCTTCGGAGCCTTTCCATGACGAACCTTTCGCACGCCCTTCCCCAGGTCGAACTCGGGCGCGGCGGCCCCTCCATCGGCGCCCAGGGCCTTGGCTGCATGGGCATGAGCGAGTTCTACGGCGCGACCGACGAGGCCGAGGCCCGCGCCACGCTGGACCGCGCCCTGGAACTGGGCGTGACCCTGTTCGACACCGCCGACATGTACGGGCTGGGCGCCAACGAGGCCTTCCTGGCGGAATTCCTGCGCCGGAACCGGGGCTCGGCCCTGGTCGCCACCAAGTTCGGCTATGTCCGCACGCCGCAGACGCCCGACGACTGGAGCCTCAGCAACCGCCCCGAACACATCCGCGCGGCCGTCGAGCGGTCGCTGCAACGCCTCGGGGTCGAGACCATCGACCTCTACTACATGCACCGCCGCGACAAGGCCGTGCCTCTGGCCGAGTCCGTCGGCGCCATGGCCGAGCTTGTGAGCGCCGGCAAGGTGCGCCAGCTGGGGCTGTGCGAGGTCGAGCCCGACGAACTGCGCCAGGCTCACGCCATCCATCCGATCGCCGCCCTGCAATCGGAATGGTCGCTGTTCAGCCGCGACATCGAGGACGAGATCGCCCCGCTGGCCGCCGAGCTGGGCGTGACCCTCGTGCCCTTCGCGCCGCTGGGCCGGGGCCTGCTGACCGCCCGCGACTTCGCCCGCGCGCTGCCCAGGGACGATGCGCGCCTGAACTTCCCGCGCTTTGCGGCGGAGAACCTGGACGGCAACGACCGGCTGGTCGCCGAGGTCGAGGCGATCGCCGCCGCGCACGGGATCACGGCGGCCCAGACGGCCCTGGCCTGGCTCTACGCCCGTGCCCGGGCGCTGGGCGTGGCCATGGTCCCGATCCCCGGCACGCGCCGGCGGACGCGCCTGGAAGAGAATGTCGCGGCGGCGACCCTGACGCTGTCGGAGGCCGATATGGACAGGCTGGAAACCCTGGCCGCGAAGGTCAGGGGCGTGCGGGTCTGACGCCTCGCCTCAGGCCGCCAGCGGCAGGGTGACCCGGAAGGCGGAGCCCTCGCCGGGGCGGCTGTCGACGCCCAGGCGGCCCCCGTGGGCTTCGACGATGGCCTTGCTGATGGTCAGGCCCAGGCCGTTGCCGTGGGCGGCGGCCGCGTCGGTCTGCCAGTTGCGGTCGAAGATCCGGGCGGCCTGTTCCTCGGTCATGCCCCAGCCGGTGTCGCGCACCTCGACCACCACGGCGGCGTCGGAGATCTCGCTGGTCAGCGACACCTGGCCGCCGGGGGCGGTGAACTTGATGGCGTTGGACAGCAGGTTGGCCACCACCTGCTCCAGGCGGGCGCCGTCGGCTTCGAGGAAGGCGTCGGCCGCGTCCAGGTCGCCGTGCGGCGCGTAGGAGAAGGCCACGCCCTTGCGGGCGGCCGAGACCTCGAACTGGCCGGCGACGTCGGCCAGCAGCCGGCGCAGGTCGACCGTCTCCTTCGACAGCACCAGCCCCCCGGCCTCGATCTTGGAATGGTCGAGGATGTTGCGGATCAGCCGGCGCATGGTCTCGGTGGCCATGCGGATGTTCTCGATCGCCCCCTTCATGCGCGGCTGATGGTCGAGCTCGGGCTCGGCCAGCAGGTTCTCGCTGGCGAACAGGATGGTGGTGATCGGGTTGTTGAGGTCGTGGGCGACGATCTCGACGGCCTCCTTGCGGGCCAGGGAGATGGACTTTTCGCGCTCTGCCAGGCGGGCGGCGGCCTGGTCGTAGGCGCGCTTCTGCTCGACCAGCCGCAGCAGCAGACGGCCCAGGAAAGCGCAGAAGGCGAAGGCGCAGACCGAGGCGACGGCCAGCACCCAGAACACGCCGCGCACCACGCGCTGGCTGTGGGCCCGCTCGGCCTGGTAGCCGGCGGTCGCCTGGTCGGCGAAGCGGTCGATGGCCGCATTGAGCTCCGCCGACAGCGGCACGGCGTTGCGCTGGAAATAGGCGTTGGCCTCGGCCGGCGAGGCGCCGCCCAGCCGCTTGGCCAGGCCCGTGTCCTGCATGGTCAGCAGCCGGCGCTGCAGGGCGGCCACCGTGTCGAGGGTGGTGTGGGCGCCCGTGTCACGCGCCAGACCGCGCAGTTGGCCCAGCAGGCTGTCGAACCGCTGGTTCGAACGCTTCAGCTCGCCCAGCGGCGCGGCGTCGCCGGTCAGCACGATCACCGGCACCAGCGAGTTCTGCCGCATCTTCTCGCCGCGCAGCTCGTGGGCGAGGATCACCGTGCGGGCGTAGAGGGCGTCCAGCCGGTCCTGCGCGGTCGAGACCTGTGACAGGAACACCAGGGACGCAGCCAGCAGCGGCAGGAAGGCCAGGGCGATCAACCCGACCAGCATCAGCAGCCTGCGCTCGTAATCGACCATCGGGGCTCCCGTCCGGCTGCCAGGCGCGTCGGCCTTAAGCCGACGCGTGGTCCTTCAGCACGCCCAGCGAGACGATCGCCAGGGTCTCCTCGTGGGTGGCCTCCAGAATGACCTGCGGGGCCATGCCGGCGTCCAGCGCCTCGCGCCAGCGACCGGCGCACAGGCACCAGCGATCGCCGGGCCGCAGGCCGCGGAAGGCGAATTCGGGACGCGGGGTCGACAGGTCGTTGCCGGACGCCTTGGAGAAGGCCAGGAATTCCTCGGTCATCACCGCGCAGACGGTGTGCAGGCCCAGGTCGTGCGGGCCGGTCTCGCAGCAGCCGTTGCGGTAGAAGCCGGTCACCGGATCCAGCGAGCAGGGGACCAGTTCGCCGCCCAGGACGTTGCGGGCCGTCTCGTCGTATCGCGTGGGCGTGGGGCGCGTCGTCATGCGGCGAGCTTAACCCCGTTTGCCGCTTTCCCGCCATGGCTTCCCCCGAGACGGTAGCGGGCGCTTCGCCCGCCGCGATATCTCCGCTTTTCGGCCCGCGCGGCAGGTGCTTTACAGGTTTCGCGATCCCGCGCCTCGAGAGCCTCATGACCGACATCGCCCGGCCACGCCGCAGCGCCCTCTACATGCCCGCCTCCAACGCCAAGGCCGTGGAGAAGGCGCGCACGCTGGACGCTGACGTGATCATCCTCGACCTGGAGGACGCCGTCGCGCCGGAGATGAAGCTCGCCGCCCGCGAGGCCGCCGTGGCCGCGGTCAAGGCCGGGGGCTTTGGCCCGCGCGAGATCGTCATCCGCACCAACGGCCTGGACACCCCCTGGGGCGCCGACGACCTGAAGGCCGCCGCCGAGGCCGGCCCCGACGCGGTGCTTGTGCCGAAGGTCAACGACGCCGCCGACGTCCACGCCTATGACGCGGCGCTGCACGCCGCCCCGATCCACACGAAACTCTGGACGATGATCGAGACCGCCAAGGCCGCCTTCCACCTGTGGGAGATCGCAGGGGCCGCCAAGACCACGCGCCTGTCGGCCTGGGTGATGGGGGTCAACGACCTGGCCAAGGAGATGCGGGCGCGGCAGACGCCGGGCCGCGAGGCCTTCCTGCCGATCCTGTCGTTGTCGGTGGCCGCCGCGCGCGGCCATGGCCTGTCCATCCTCGACGGGGTGCACAACGACATCGAGGACCTCCAAGCCCTGGAGGCCGTCTGCGGCCAGGCGGTGGACTTCGGCTTCGACGGCAAGACCCTGATCCACCCCAAGCATCTCGAGATCTGCAACCGCGTGTTCTCGCCCTCGGCCGCCGAGATCGCCTGGAGCCGGGCGGTGATCGCGGCCTTCGCCGACCCGGACAACGCCGGCAAGGGCGCGCTGCGGGTCGAGGGCAAGATGGCCGAGCGCCTGCATCTGGTTCAGGCCCAGCGGCTGGTGGCCGTGTCCGAGGCCATCGCCGCGAAGACGGCGGGCTGATAGGGAAATCCATGCGTCGCCTCGTCTTGCCGCCCGTTTCCCTGTCGGTTTCGCTGGTCGCCCTGCTGTCGATCCCGGTCGTCGCCCTGGCCCAGGTTTCGAACCCCGCTGCTGTTCCGGCCGCTTCCGCGCCTGACGCGGTGGTGACGACGGCCCCCCAGGCGCCTGTGGTCGCCCAGGCCCCGGCTCCCGCGCCGGCGATCCCGGTGGTCGCCGCGTCGCCGGCCGCCCAGCCTGGAACCGCGCCCGCGGCCGCGCCGGCCGCCGCCGATCCGCTGGCCGACCTGATCGCCGCCAGCGGCCCCCAGACCACCGACGAGGAGGACGAGGCCCCGGCCGCCGCGCCCGCCCCACGCCACAAGGCGACCATCCTGCCGATCCCAGCCCCCGAGCCGGCCGCTCCGGCGACCGCCGGCGGGGCGATGAGCGTCGAGCAGGCCTATGAGCTGCGGGTGAAGGGCTCGATCGCCGCCGCGCAAGGGCTGCAGGGACCGCTCGACGGCGGCTGGACGATCCGGGGCGCCGACGGAACCGCCCTCTACGCCTTGCAGATCGTCGACCCGGCCGGCGGCTACGGTCCGGTCGAGGGCGCCTGGCGCGACCTGCGCCGCAAGGGCGCTGTGGGCTCCACAGGCCTGATCGACAGCGTCGAGCGCACCTATGACGGCGGCGCGGCGGTGCGGTTCATGGCCAAGGCCGGGATCGGCTCGACCCTGTCGCTGAGCGGCGGTTCCGACGGCGCCTGGAGCGGCCGCCTGGCCGAGGATGGCGCCGCGCCGGTCGCCGTCAGCGTTGAGCGCACCGGCATGCCGATCCTGCCGGCCGGCTACGCCAGCGCCGCGCGTGGGCCGGTGATCTGGCCGCCCCGCGTCGCCCCCGCCGCCCGGACCGTCGCCGCCGCGCCAGCCAAGGCCGCGCCCTGCGTCACCAAGGGTAAGAAGGGCAAGGCCCTGAAGGCCGCCAAGGCCAAGTGCGCCGCCGCGGCGAAGAAGGGCGGCAAGGCCTCGGCCCTGCGCTCGGGCAAGGCCGCCAAGGGCAAGGCGGTGAAGGGCAAGTCCGCCAAAGGCGCGAGCAAGAAGAAGACGACCGCCGGGAAGGGCAAGAAGCGGCGGTAGGAGACGGCGGCTCCGTGAAGCCGAGGTCGTCGCTCCAGATCCTCCCGCTTCACGGCAGGGCTATCAAATTGAGGATGCTTTCCTGGGCCTTGTGCCCGGGACCCATGCCTGCGGCATGGCTGTGATTTTGACGTCTGGTGGAGCCGAAACTCCGAGGGCGCCCGCCAGATTCAACGAAGGCTGAACGATGGATCCTGGGCACAAGGCCCAGGAAGGCAGGTCTTTAGGGACGAGACCCGTGGCCAATTCCATATGCGATAGCCCCTCCCCTCAGGGAGGGGCGGGCCCGCCCTGACCTCAGCCCAACCGATCCTGCCGCCTCAGCCATTGGCGCAGGACGGCCACGGTCTCCTCCGGGCGGTCGGTGAAGGTGGCGTGGCCGGCGCCGGGGACGACGGCCAGCTCGGATCCGGCGACGCGGCGGGCGAAGCGTTCGGCGGTGACCGGGCGGGCCTCGTCGTACTGGCCGACCATGAACAGGGTGCGTCTGCCGTCCAGCCGGTCGAGCAGCGGCTCGCCGTCATAGGTCTTCAGCGTTCCCGTCGCCGAGAACTCTGTCGGACCCCACATGGCGCGATAGAGGGACTCGTTGAAGCCGCGATCGCCGGGCGGGCGATAGGCGCGATGGGCCGGCGAGGGCCGCTCGCGGGTCAGGAAGGCGGCGTAGAAGGCGTCGGTGGCCGCCGCGCAGGCCTGTTTGGGCGGCGGCGGAGCGGGCGCCTCGCACAGCACCAGTTGATCGCGCACCGGCGCGGGCAGGTCGCCGCGCAGGGTCTCCGCATCGGCGATCCAGCTGCGGGTCGAGACCAGAGGGCTGGCCAGGCACAGCCCCGCCTGAGCCGGCAGCCGCCGCGCGCCGTATTCCAGGGCGACCGTCCCGCCCCAGCTGTGGCCGACGACGTGCCAGCGCGACACCCCCAGGCCCGTGCGCACCGCTTCCAACTCGTCGACGAAGCGCGGCACGGTCCAGTTGGCCGGGTTCATCGGATGGTCCGACAGGCCGGAATCCAGCTGATCGTAGAGGATCACCGCCCGCTCGTCGGCCAGTGCCAGTGCGTCTAGGAAGCCCGCGTGCGTGCCGCCCGGCCCGCCATGGACGAAGACCACCGGCGGACGCGGACCGTCCAGCCTCCCGTTGATCCGCACATAGACCTGGCCGCCGGGAACCTCGACCTTCAGGGCGCGGTCGGGCGGCGCGAAGGTCGCCGGCCGTCCCCCTTGCCGTTCCTCTGGCGCCAGGCCCCGCGCGGCCGCCCGATCGAGCGCCGTCGCGGCGCCCGTGGTCGCCAGGAGGCCCAGCAACGCCCGCCGATCGATCATCGTCCTTCCCCCCTCGTCTATTCCGGCGTGCGCGCCCCCCCCCGGGCGGCGCAGGCCTTGGTCCGGCAGGATCCTGGCCCCTTAGCCGCCGCGCCTCGTCCATGACTGTGACCTAGCGCACGCCTTGCCGGGACACATCCCCATCGTCTCGACACCCAAGCCCGGCGGTTCAGTGCGACCGGGGCGCCGGCCCCCCGGGCGTCGTCTCCGGCGCGTCGGCCAGGCCGCCCTCGATCGGCGTCGTGGGGGCGGCCAGTTCGTCGCGCATGGCCTCGAGCACCGCCTCGACCACCTCGCCGGCCTCGCGCTGGTAATAGGCCGACAGGCCCCGGCCGACATGGCGCAGCAGGTCGGCCAGCATCATCCCCCAGGCCCGCGCCTCGTCGATCGGGGTGTCGTCATAGACCCCGATGCGCAGGCTGCAGTGCAGGCCGTGCTCGGCCACCCAGACCCGCGCCATCTCGGTGGCGTCCCCGTCGCGCAGGGCCGCGTCCGGAACCGGCTGTTCCCTCATGGTTCGTCTCCCCCATTTCGTTGCGGGCGCCGGCGTTCAGCCGTTGCCGCCTTCGCTACCCCGCCGGTCGGACGCCGCCGTGCGGCGGGCCTGGCCTTCCTTCTGCTTGCGCCAGTAGTCGGCCCCGTCGTCGGGCTTGAACATGGTGCGCGGCGCCCCGGCCCGGGTGACCACGGCGAAGACGTTGCCGGCCGGGTCGTAGATCAGGGTGTCGCCATTGGCGCGCTTGAGCGTCTGGCTGCCGGCCGGCGGCTTGGCGACGAAGGCGTGGGTCTTCTTCACATAGTCGTCGACGGTCCTGGCGCCGAACGCCTCGCCGAACCGCTCGAAGCCGCGCTGGGCGTTCTCCTCGGCGGTGCGCGTCCTGTTGGCGGCCCACATCGGCCGGCCGGCGATCAGCTGCACCGGCGCATCGCGCGGGTCGGCCGCCTGCCGGGCCGCGCCGGAGGCGTCGGCGACCTCGCCGGCGGCCGCCGGAGCGCCGCCCCCGCTACTGCTGGTTCCTTCGCTGGAGGCGACCTGGCGGCCCTTGGAGGCCTTCACCGCCGAGGCCCCGCCGTCGCAGCCCGCCAGCAAGGCGGCCGAAAGGGCCAGAAGTCCGAAACGCAACGCTCCCGTCATGCTCGCTCGCTCCCCGATTTTGCAATCTTAACGATTAGTGAACGAAAAAGGAACGCGAGTCGAGTCCCCTCGTGCATCTTCCGCGCGCGGCCTGCCAGCGAGATTGCCTGCGGGCGCGAGGCGCTCTATGCGCGGAGGGGAACCGGCGGACGAGAGGCCTTCAAGGTGAGCGACATCCCGGGCGGAAAGCGCGTGCTCCTGATCGTCGGCGGCGGCGTGGCGGCCTACAAGGCGCTGGAGCTGACCCGCCTGCTGCGCAAGGCGGGCATTGGCGTGCGGCCGATCCTGACCAAGGCCGGCGCGGAGTTCGTCACCCCGCTGTCGCTGGCCGCGCTTTCCGAGGACAAGGTCTATGACGACCTGTTCTCGCTGACCGACGAGGCCGAGATGGGCCACATCCAGCTGTCGCGCTCGGCCGACCTGGTGGTGGTGGCCCCCGCCACCGCCGACCTGATCGCCAAGGCCGCTAACGGCCTGGCCGGGGATCTGGCCTCCACGACCCTGCTGGCTACCGACAAGCCGGTGCTGATGGCGCCGGCCATGAACGTGCGCATGTGGCTGCACCCGGCCGTGCAGCGCAACGTGGCGACCCTGAAGGCCGACGGCGTGAGCTTCGTCGGACCCGACGAGGGGGCCATGGCCTGCGGCGAGTTCGGCCCTGGGCGCCTGGCCGAGCCGCCCGAGATCTTCGCGGCGATCGTGAAAATGCTGAACGCGCCGGCCGAGGAGATCTTTGAGGCCTGGCCGCTGGCCGGCAAGCACGCCCTGGTCACGGCCGGTCCCACGTTCGAGCCGATCGACCCGGTGCGCGGCATCACCAACCGCTCCAGCGGTCGCCAGGGCTACGCCATCGCCGGCGCGCTGGCCAAGCTCGGCGCCAAGGTCACCCTGGTCAGCGGACCGGTGTCGCTGCCGACCCCGCCGGGCGTCGAGCGCATCGACGTCGAGACCGCCCGCGAGATGCTGGCCGCCGCCCAGGCCGCCCTGCCGGCCGACGTGGGGGTGTTCGTCGCCGCCGTCGCCGACTGGCGGGTCGACGAGGTGTTCGGCTCCAAGCTGAAGAAGGACAAGGGCGGCCCGCCTGCCCTGACCTTCGTCGAGAACCCCGACATCCTGGCGACCCTGGCCGCCTCCGGCCCGAACCGGCCGAAGCTGGTGGTCGGCTTCGCGGCCGAGACCGACGACGTCGAGGCCCATGCCCGCGCCAAGCTGGCGCGCAAGGGCTGCGACTGGATCATCGCCAACGACGTGACCGAACCGGGCGTCATGGGCGGGACGGAAAACGCCGTCCTGCTGATCGCCAAGGACCACACCGAACGCTGGGAACGCGCGTCCAAGGACGACGTCGCCCGCTCCATCGCTCAACGCATCGCGGAAGCTCTATGACCACCACGCCACACATCCCTGTCGTCCAGCTCGCCCACGCCCACGGCCTGCCGCTGCCCGCCTATGAGACCGTCGGCGCCGCCGGCATGGACCTGCGCGCCGCCGTCGAGGAAGACGCGCCCCTGACCCTGAAGCCGGGCGCGCGGTTCATGGTGCCCACGGGCCTGGCCTTCGCCGTGCCGGCCGGTTTTGAGGCCCAGGTGCGGCCGCGTTCGGGCCTGGCGGCCAAGGCCGGCATCACCTGCCTGAACTCGCCGGGCACGATCGACAGTGACTATCGCGGTGAAGTGAAGGTGATCCTGGCCAATCTGGGCGCCGAGGACTTCGTGATCCGCCGCGGCGACCGTATCGCCCAGCTGGTCATCGCGCCGGTGGTGCAGGCGGCCTGGAGCCTGGTGGCCAGCCTCGACGACACCGACCGCGGCGCCGGCGGCTTCGGCTCGACCGGCGGGCGGTAGTTCTAGTTCTTATTTCCCGTCATTCCCGCCCTTGTGGCGGGAAGCCCTCTATGAGCCGCAAGGGCGAATGAGGCGGCGTGCTCGGCACGCCGCTGGCTCTTCCCGTGCGAGCGGAACCAGGGGTTCCCGCCACAAGGGCGGGAATGACGGGAAGAATATGAGACGCCGCGCTCAGCGTCCGCTCAGGCCCACCAGCAGGTAGCCGCCGAAACCGGTCGCGAAGGCGGCGGCGGCCAGCCACAGCATGGGGCGAACCAGGGGCAGGGGCGGGGGAGCGTTCATCGGGGGGCGCGTCCTTGGCGCGTTCGGCCGAAGCTCGGCCTTGTTCGAATACGCGCGGCCCAGTCCCCCGGTTGCGGCCGTACGTCGGTTTTATCTCACGATTCGCGTCAAAGATGCAAAATCGTCGAATGCTCCAAAGTGGAGAGCCCCGCTCCACTGTATTCAAAAATAATCAGAACACGGATCAATATCGCCCGCTTCGACCTGTGGAGTCAAAGCCTGCGACCACACGTCGCACCCTACGGTCTATCCTTGTGGCAGAATGATTTGATTGCACGGAACAATCAAGAACGTCGTTCGAAGTGCGCTTCGTGTGTTCATGAATAATATCCATTAATCCGCATCGGCGAAACTCCTCACAACACTCTCCTGGGAAGTCTCGTGATGCTCAGCAACCTCAAGGTGGCGCACAAGCTGCTCTTGGCCTTCGCCGTGCTGGTGGCGGCCGTGGCCGGTGCAGGGGCCCTGGCCTGGAGCGGCCTGGCGTCGATCCAGCGGGTCACCGCCCTCAACGCCCACAGCTACGACTATCTGGCGCTGGTCGAGAAGGCCGGCGCGGATCTCGTCGAGCAGCAGAACGCCGCGCGGGGCTTCGTGGCCAGCCTGGATCCGTCGTTCGTCGAGAAGTACCAGAGCTACCAGGGCAAGTACGACGAGGCCTTCCAGGCCCTGACCGCCGGCGCCGAGGACGACGCCGAGAAGGCCAATCTCGACTCCCTGACCCAGGCGGTGAGCATGTTCCGCGCCGAGACCCTGGCCCAGATCGCCGACGCCAAGGACCCCGCCAAGCTGGAGGCGTCCCGCGTCGGCATCGGCAAGAGCGGCCGCCTGACCAATGTGCGCAAGGCGCTGAAGACCATAGACGAGGCCGAGCAGGCCCAGCTGGCCCAGCGGATCGAGGAACAGAAACGCGCCTTCGCGGGCGCCGGCCTGGCCTTGGCCCTGGGCGGGGCCGCCGCCGTCGGCATCGCCGTGTTGATGGGCTGGCTGCTGGCCCGCAGCATCGCGGCGCCGGTCGACGCCATGACCTCGGCCATGCGCCGCCTGGCCGATGGCGACAACGCCGTGGCCGTGCCCGCCCTGGGCCGCAAGGACGAGATCGGGGCGATGGCCCAGGCCGTGCTGACCTTCAAGGACGCGGCGATCGAGAAGCTGCGGGTCGAGGGCGAGGCCGTCGAGCAGCGCCGCCGGGCCGAGGCCGAGCGCGGGGCCAACGAGGCCGAGCGCGCCGCGTCGGCCCGCGAGCAGGCCGGGGTCGTCGCCCAGGTCGGCGAGGGGCTGGAGCGCCTGGCGCAGGGCGACCTGACCGCTCGCCTCGACCACGTCTTCCCGCCTGCCTATCGCAAGCTGCAGGACGACTTCAACGCCGCCATGCAGCGGCTGCAGGAGACCATGAGCGTGATCACCGGCGCGGTCGGCGGCATCCGCGCCGGTTCGGGCGAGATCAGCCACGCGGCCGACGACCTGTCGCGCCGCACCGAGCAGCAGGCCGCCAGCCTGGAAGAGACCGCCGCGGCGCTGGACGAGATCACCGCCACCGTCCGCCGCGCGGCCGAAGGCGCGGGCACCGCTCGCAGGTCTGTCGACGCCGCCCGCAAGGACGCCGAGGCCGGCGGGGCCGTGGTCGAGCGCGCCGTCGCCGCCATGACCCAGATCGAGGCCTCCTCGCGCGAGATCGGCAACATCATCGGGGTGATCGACGAGATCGCCTTCCAGACCAACCTCCTGGCCCTCAACGCCGGCGTGGAAGCCGCCCGGGCGGGTGACGCCGGCAAGGGCTTCGCGGTCGTGGCCTCCGAGGTTCGCGCCCTGGCCCAGCGCTCGGCGGAAGCCGCCAAGGAGATCAAGGGCCTGATCGGCGCTTCCGGCCAGCAGGTGGACGAGGGCGTGGCCCTGGTCGGCCAGACCGGCGAGGCCCTGCGCCGCATCACCGCCGGGGTGCTGGAAATCAACCATACCGTCGCCGAGATCGCCGCCGGCGCCCAGGAGCAGGCCACGGGCCTGGCCCAGGTGAACGTGGCCGTGAACCAGATGGACCAGGCCACCCAGCAGAACGCCGCCATGGTCGAGCAGTCGACGGCGGCCAGCCACTCGCTGTCCAACGAGGCGGCCGAACTGGCGCGGCTGGTGGGGCGGTTCAAGATTGGCGGCGGCGCAAGCGCGGCGAAGCGGGCGGCTTAGTGAAGACCCTCTCCCTGAAGGGAGAGGTGTCGGCGAAGCCGACGGAGAGGGAAGTCGCTGCGAGGCCGGCCAAGGTCGGCGGCGGCTGAAAACGGCCCCCCTCCGGCCCTCCGGGCCACCTCCCCCAAAGGGGGAGGATCTACGAAAACGCCCCGCCTGGTGATCCAGGCGGGGCGCTCTTCATTCAGACGCTATCGAAGGCGATCACGCCCCCGGGGGAACCGGGAAGCCGCGGTCGCGCATCAGGGCGCCGATCTTGACGTCGCGGCCGCGGAAGGCGCGGAACTGCTCGGCCGGGTCGACCGAGTTCCCGCGCGACATGATCGTCTTGATCAGGCGCTGGCCGGTGGGCTTGTCGTAGAAGCCGCCCGGCGCCTCCTGGAAGGCCTCGGCGACGTCGGCGGTCAGGGTGTCGGCCCACAGGTAGCTGTAGTAGCCGGCCGAGTAGCCGTCGCCCGAGAACACGTGACCGAACTGCGGCGTGCGGTGCCGCATGACGATCTCCTTGGGCATGTTCAGCTTGGCCAGTTCCTCGCGCTCGAACTTGTCCGGATCGATATCCACGCCGCCCGCCAGGTGCAGCTTCATGTCGATCAGGGCGCTGGCCAGGTACTCGGTGGTGTCGAAGCCCTGGTTGAAGGTCGAGGCCTTCTTGATCTTGTCCACCAGGGCCTGCGGGATCGGCGCGCCGGTCTTGTAGTGGACGCAGAACTTGTTGAGCACCTCGGGCGTCGACAGCCAGTGCTCGTTCAGCTGGCTGGGGAACTCGACATAGTCGCGGGCGACGTTGGTGCCCGAGACGGTCGGGTAGGTGACGTCGCTGTTGAGGCCGTGGATGGCGTGGCCGAACTCGTGGAACAGGGTATTGGCGTCGTCCCACGAGATCAGCACCGGCTCGCCGGGCTTGCCTTCGATGAAGTTGGAGTTGTTGGAGACGATCGTCGAGATCGGCTTCTTGAAGCGCTCCTGGTTGCGGTAGGCGTTCATCCAGGCGCCCGAGCGCTTGCCCTGGCGGGCGTAGGGGTCGAAGTACCACAGGCCCACGTGCTTGCCGCCGCGCAGCACCTCGTAGACGGTCATGTCGTCCTGGTAGACGGGCAGGCCCGACACCTTCTTGAACTCGAAGCCGTAGACCTGGCCGGCGGCCCAGAACATGCCTTCGCGCAGCTTCTCCAGCTGCATGTACGGCTTCACCTCGTTCATATCGAGGTCGTACTTCGCCTTGCGGACCTTCTCGGCGTAGAAGCGGTAGTCCCAGGGCTCGATCTTGAAGCCGCCGCCTTCCGCGTCGACGATGGCCTGCATGTCGGCGACGTCCTTGGCGACCTGCTCGATGGCGGGGGTCCAGACGGCTTCCATCAGGGCCATGGCCTTGTCGGGCGTCTTGGCCATCGCGTTTTCCAGGCGCCAGTGGGCGTGGGTCTCGAAGCCCAGCAGCTTGGCGCGCTCGGCGCGCAGCTTGAGGATCTTGGAGATCAGGGCGTTGTTGTCGGTCGCGCCGCCGTTGTCGCCGCGGTTGACGAAGGCCTTCCAGACCTTCTCGCGGGTGGCGCGCACCGGCGAGTTGGTCAGGTAGGGGTCAACGCTGGAGCGCGTGTTGACGATGATGTTCTTGCCCGGGAGCTTGCGCTGCTCGGCGCTGGAGGCCGTCGCGCCCTTGATGGCGTCGGGCAGGCCGGCCAGGTCGGCCTCGGTCAGCTCGATATAGGTCTCCTCGTCGGCCAGCAGGTTCTGGCTGAACTTGGTGAAGAGGCCCGACAGCTCGGTGTTGATGGCCGCGACCCGGGCCTTGGCGGCCGGGTCCAGCTTGGCGCCCGAGCGCACGAAGTTGGTGTAGTAGATCCAGACGAGGCGCTGCTGTTCGGCGGTCAGCTTGGCCTTCTCGGGGCTGTTGTAGACGGCCTCGATGCGGGCGAAGAGCCCGGCGTTCTGGGTGATCTTGTCGCCGATCTCCGAGAACTTGGCGTCGATCGCCGGCTCGATGGCCTGGTACTCGGGCGAGCTCATGTTCGAGCCCCAGATGCCGTAGTAGCAGGCGACGTCGGCCAGGGTGCGGCCGGTGTCTTCCAGCGCCGCGATGGTGTTGGCGAAGGTCGGCTTTTCCTTGTTGGCGACGATGGCGTCGATCTCGGCCAGGTTCCTGGCCATGGCCGTATCGACGGCCGGGGTCAGGTCGGCGACCTTCATCTTGTCGAAGGCGGGGACGCCGCCGTACGGGCCGGTCCAGGGAGCGAGCAAGGGATTGGTCTCCGCGGCGAAGGAAAGGGCGGGCGCGGCGGCGCTCGCGGCGGCGGCCGCGGCGGTCGAGAGAAGGAAGGTGCGACGTTGCACGGATGGCTCTCCGTTGAGTGTGGCCGGACCCTAGGCCATGCCCGCGCGCCCGTCACATGACAGGACCGTAACCTTTTCAAAGCCGACGCCTTTTCCGCCCTTTTCCCTCGTGCGGGCGCATGGACGGAGGCCCTCGGCGCGGCTAATGCTCAGGCCATGACCATCGGCGTTTTCGACTCCGGCGTGGGCGGCCTCAGCGTCCACCGCGCCCTCGTGCAGCGTCTGCCCCAGGCGGACTTCGTCTACCTGGCCGACCAGGCCAACGCCCCCTATGGCGGCAAGCCGGGGGAAGAGATCGTCGACCTGACGCGGGCCGGCTGCGAGCGCCTGTTCGAGGCCGGCGCCAGCCTGGTGGTCCTGGCCTGCAACACCGCGTCGGCCATCGCCCTTCGCCGCCTGCAGCAGACCTGGCTGCCGGGCTATCGCAAGTCGCTGGGCCGTCCGATCAACATCCTGGGCATCATCGTGCCGACCATCGAAGCGGCTACCGGCCTGCCGTGGGAGCACGAGGCCGAGCGCCGCGGCGACAAGGTCGAGCAGCTCGACGTGCTGGGGGTGTTCTCCACGCAGGGGACGACCAATTCCCGCGTCTACGAGATCGAGATCGACAAGCGAAAGCAGGACCTGGCGGTGTTCTCGCAGCCCTGTCCTGACCTTGTGCCGATGATCGAGGCCGACGCCGGCGTCGTCGACCTGGCCAAGGCCGTCGAAGGTTATGTCCTGGCGCTGAAGACCCGCATCGGCCGCTATCCCGACCGCGCCGTGCTGGGCTGCACCCACTACGAGATCATCGCCGACATCTTCCGCGCCGCCCTGCCGGCCGGCACCCCGGTGATCCACCAGCCGGCCTCGACCGCCGACTCCCTGGAGCGCTACCTGGAGCGTCACCCCGAGTACGACCCGGGAACGGGCGGTGGCCGCGTCTTCCTGACCACCGGCCAGCCGGGCCCGCAGAACGGCCTGGTGCAGAGCTTCTGGGGCGGCCCGCTGGTGTTCGAGAAGGCCTGACGGCTTCCTCTTGCCTGAATGGCGCAGCTGGCGCTTGATCCTCCGAACATCGTTTCCGGAGACGCGCCATGAAACTCGCCGCCCCCGCTTTCGCCGTCCTGACCCTGCTGGCGGCCGGCGCCGCGCGCGCCGAGGTGGTCGACGCCCAGCCGAACGGTTTCGAGACCAAGCGTGTCGTGGTCATCGCCAAGCCCGCCGCCGAGGTCTGGGCGGCGCTGGTGCAGCCGGCCAAGTGGTGGAGCAGCGACCACACCTGGTCGGGCTCGGCCGCCAACCTGTCGCTGGGCGCGGCGCCGGGAGCCTGCTTCTGCGAGAAGATGCCCAACAGCGGCGCGGTGCTGCACATGACCGTCGTCAACGCCCAGCCGGGCAAACAGCTGACCCTTTTCGGCGGCCTGGGACCCCTGCAGTTTTCCGGCGCCAGCGGCCACCTGGTCTGGGCGCTGGCGGAAGCCGACGGCAAGACCACCCTGACCTGGAGCTACGACGCTGGCGGCTACATGAAGGGCGGCCTCGACAAGATCGCCCCGGTCGTCGACCAGGTGCTCGGCCAGCAGCAGGACCGGCTGAAAGCCTATCTGGAAACGGGCAAGGCCGGGTAGGGCGCCGTCGCCCTCAGTGCAGTCCGCGAAGCAGGTCGATGCGGCGCATGGCCTTGCCGGGCAGCGCCGACATTCGGCCCAGCGGCAGGGCCTCGGCGACCTGGCGCACGCCCCAGGCGGCCGAGCGCACGAAGGTGGCCGGCGAGGGCGCGCCGTAGAAGCCGAACACCACGGTCTGGCGGGCGTTGGAGAGCTCGCGCTTGAAGCGGTAGTCGCCGGTGCCCAGGTCCAGCCGCGTATGGGGGCCGCCGTCCATGCCCTTGAGGATGTCCTGGAACAGCAGCAGGCCGGGCGAATAGCGGTCGAACTTGGCGTTGTGCGCGATCAGCCAGCCGTGGATCGTATGCGCCCCGCGCAGGTGCAGGTGCACGGCGGCCAGCTCGTCGCCCAGGTGCAGGGTGTAGAGCCCGCCGCCGAAGTCCGGGTCGCGACGGGCGAACATGTCCTCGACCAGGCGGTTGACCCAGTCGGTCTTGAAGAGGTCGGTCTGGCCGGTGGCCAGCAGCTGCTCGCGCTTCCAGGCGATCAGCTGGTCGAAGTCGGCGCGGTTTTCGGACATGGCGGCGTAGCGCGCCGGTCCAACCTCGCGCTCGGCCTTGCGGCGCTTTTTGTCGATGTCCTTGAGCACGCCGACGCCGGCCGTCTTGCGGTCGGCGGCGTAGGCCTCGTAGCCGGCGGAGACGTCGACGATCCAGGAGTCGGCCTGGCCGCGGCCGTGCCGGGCCAGGGTCTCGTCGTCGGCCAGCATGTGGCAGAAGTCCAGGCGCTGGGCCTTGAGCGCGGCCAGCAGGCGGCGCGGATCGACGGCGATGTCGTGTTCGGAGACCAGGGCCTGATAGTCGCACATGGGCGCGCCGGCCGGCATGGCCACGCCCGCCTTCACCCGCACCGGCAGGTAGGCGAGAGCCTGGCCGTCGTCGCCGCGGATCACGGCGACCTTCACGCGATCGCCCTGTTCGCCCTGGGCCGTGGCGACGGCCTTGGCCCATTGCGGCGACAGGAACGGAGAGTCGAGGCGCGGCTGCAACGCCTGAAGCGAGGTCCAGCGCGCGCTGTCCTCCGGCGAAAGCTGCAGAGCCTGGATGACGTCGATCTTCACGGGCGCCCCCCGAGCGCTGATCACGGACCTCCAGAAGGCCAGGTACCGTGATAGCGCCCAGAGATTGCGGTCCGGTTTACGGACGTTGCAGCGTCAGTCCATCAGTTTGCGGGTCAGATACGTGTATTCGAGGGCCACCCGGCGGGCGGTCTCGGCCAGGTTGGCGCTGGCCGCGTGGCCGCCGTCGACGTTCTCGTAGTACAGCACCGGATAGCCGAGGGCCTCGAGCCTGGCCGCCGCCTTGCGGGCGTGGGCCGGATGGACGCGGTCGTCCTTGGTCGAGGTCTCGATGAACACCTCGGGGTACTTCTGGCCGGCCTTGAGGTTCTGGTAGGGCGAGTACTTCTCGATCACCGCCAGTTCCGAGGGGATCTGCGGGTCGCCGTACTCGCCGATCCACGACGAACCCGCGCCGATCTGGCTGTAGCGGACCATGTCGAACAGCGGCACCTGGATGACGACGGCGTTGTAGAGCTCGGGGCGCTGGGTCAGGGCCACGCCCATCAGCAGGCCGCCGTTCGACCCGCCCATGATGCCCAGCCGGCGCGGCGAGGTGATCTTGCGCGAGATCAGGTCTTCGGAGACGGCGAAGAAGTCGTCATAGACCCGCTGGCGGTTGGCCTTTAGGCCCTGCTCGTGCCAGCTCGGCCCGAACTCGCCGCCGCCGCGGATGTTGGCGACCACATAGGCGCCGCCGCGCTCCAGCCAGAGCTTGCCGGTCACGCCGGAATAGCCGGGCGTCATCGAGGCCTGGAAGCCGCCGTAGGCGTAGAGCAGGGTCGGGGTCGTCCCGTCGTACTTGAGGCCCTTGGGTCGGACCAGGAAGTACGGGATCTTGGTGCCGTCCTTGCTGGTCGCCTCGAACTGCTCGACCACGTGGGTCGAGGCGTCGAACTTGGCGGGCGCGGCTTTCACCTTGTCCAGCTTGCCGGTGGCCGCGTCGGCCAGCCAGTAGGTGGTGGGCGTCAGGTAGCCGGTCACGCTGACGAAGATACGGTCGTCCTTGTCGGAGGCCGACCCCAGTCCGACCGTCGAATTGGTCGGCAGGTCCAGCTTGGTGCGGGTCCAGGCGCCGCCCTTGAAGTCATAGACATAGGCGCCGCCGGTGACGTTCTGGAACAGGGCCACCACCAGCCGGTCGCGCGTGGCGCTGACGCCCTCGATCGCCTCGCGGGCGGTCGGGTGCAGGATCAGCGTCGCCTTGGCGGCGTCGGGCGCGGCCTTGAAGGCGGCGAGGTCGAAGGCGGCCAGGTCGCCGGTCTTCAGGCCCTGCTCGGCCCAGTCCTGCTCGACGCTGAACACCAGCTGGCCCTTGACCAGGGCCTGGATCGACGACTTCAGCGGGAAGGGCAGCTTCACCGTCTTGTCGCCGACCACCATGTGGGTCTCGGCGTTGAAGGTGTCGAGCGGCCGGTTGACGAACACCGCCTGCACCACGCCGTCATGGTCGCGCAGGGCGTAGGGCGACACGCCGTAGCCGCCGTCGTCCTTGGTCCCGCGGTAGATTTCCTTGGCGGCCGACAGGGGCTGACCGCGTTTGACCAGCTTGACCACGAAGGGATAGCCGGAGGTCGTCACCTCGCCCGGGGTCCAGTCGGTGGCGACGATCAGGGTGTCCTTGTCGATCCAGTCGAACCGGTGCTTGCCCTCGGGCAGCTCGAAGCCGCCGGCGACGAAGGTCTTGGTCTTGACGTCGTACTCGCGCACGACCACGGCGTCCTTGCCGCCGTTCGACAGCTGGACCAGGCAATACCGGCTTTCCGGGGCCAGGCAGCTGGCGCCCTTCCAGACCCAGTTCTTGCCTTCCGCCTTGGCCAGGGCGTCGAGGTCGAGGATGGTCTCCCAGGCCGGCTGCGCCGTGCGGTAGCTCTCCAGGGTGGTGGTGCGCCAGACGCCGCGCACGTGGTCGGCGTCCTGCCAGTAGTTCCGCAGGTCGTGGTCGTCGATGAAGGCCACGCCCGGGATGCGGTCCTTGGCGTTGACGATCGCCAGGGCGGAGTCGTGCAGGCCCTGGTAGCGCGGGTCGCCCTGCAGGATCGGCAGGGTGCGGTCGTTCTGGGCCTTGGCCCAGTCGAGCGCCTTCGTCCCCTCGATCTCCTCCATCCAGATGTAGGGGTCGTCCTTGCCCAGCTCGGTCAGCGGGGTGCGGGCGGCGGTGTCGGCGGGCGCGGGGGCGGCGTGGGCGGAAACGGTCATCAGGCTCGATGCGGCAAGGAGGGCCAGGACAAGGCTACGCATTTAGTGATCCATCAGCTGGCGCGACAGGTAGGTGTAGTGCAGCGCCCAGCGCTTGGCGTTGGCCGCCGGGTCGGCGCCGTTGGCGTGACCCCCGTCGGTGTTCTCATAGTAGAGGTAGGGCTGGCCCAGATCGCCGAGCTTGGCGGCGAACTTGCGGGCGTGGCCGGGGTGCACCCGGTCGTCCTTGGTCGAGGTGGTGATGTAGGCCAGGGGGTATTTCACGCCCGGCTTCAGGTTCTGGTACGGGCTGTAGCGTTCGATCCACGCGCGTTCGGCCGGGATGGCCGGGTCGCCATACTCGCCGATCCACGAGGCCCCGGCCGGCAGCTGGGTGTAGCGGATCATGTCCAGCAGCGGGCTTTCCACCACCACGGCGTTCCACAGGTCGGGCCGCTGGGTCAGGGCCACGCCCATCAGCAGGCCGCCGTTCGAGCGGCCGTATGCGCCCAGGTGACGCGGGCTGGTGACCTTGGTCGAGATCAGGTCCTCGGCCACGGCGAAGTAGTCCTCGTAGGCCCGCTGACGGTTGGCCTTCAGGGCCGCCTCATGCCAGGCCGGACCGAACTCGCCGCCGCCGCGGATATTGGCCACCGCGTAGCTGCCGCCGCGCTCGAGCCAGAGCTTGCCGACCAGCGGGTCGTAGACCGGCAGTTTCGACAGCTGGAAGCCGCCGTAGGCGTGCAGCAGGGTGGGGGCGGAGCCATCGAGCTTCGCGCCCTTCTGGCTGACCAGGAAGTAGGGGATCTTCGTGCCGTCCTTCGAGGTGGCTTCCTTCTGCTCGACCTTGAGCTTGGAGGCGTCGAAGCGGGCCGGCAGGGTCTTGACGGTGTCGGCCTTGGCGGTGGTCGCGTCGGCCAGCTTCAGCTGGGTCGAGGTGACGAAGCCCTCGACCGAGTAGAACAGCTGGTCGCCCTCGTCGGCTGTCGCGACGATCGAGACGGCGGCGTTGTCGATCACCGGCAGGGCCTCGCCCTTCCAGCCCCATTCGCCTTGCGACGCGAAGCTGGTCAGCCCGCCGCGCACATTGTCGTAGATCACCGCCACGACGCGGTGGTCGGTCACGGCCACCTGGTCGATCGACTGGCGCGGCCCCGGGACGAAAACCTTGCAGGGATCGCAGCCGGTGCTGACGACGATCTCGCCTGCCGGAAGCGTCTTGGGGATCAGGGAGTCGGGCGCGACCGACAGCAGCGCCCCGGCCGGGAAGGTCTGTTCCTTGGCGGCGGCATAGGGCTTGAAGCTCCAGGGTTCCTCGATCGTCAACACCAGGCTGCCGCCGATCAGGCCGCGGATCGACGAGCGTTCGGGGATCGACAACGGAACCGTCTTGCCGGCGTCGTCGAGCAGGAAGGTCTTGGTGTGGAAGAAGTCGGTGGCCCGCTCGATCAGCACCACCCGGTTGCCGGCCGCGTCGCGCAGCACGTGCGGACGGGCGCTGACGTCGGCCTTCTCGCCGCGGAACACCTCGACGGCTTCGCTAAGCGCCTGGCCGCGCTTCAGCGTCTTCACCACCATGCCGTAGCCGCTGTCGGTGGTCGTGCCCGCGCCCCAGTCGCGGGTCAGGATCAGGGTGTCGGCGTCCAGCCAGTCGACCGTCTGCTTGCTCTCGGGCAGCAGGAAGCCGTCCTTGACGAATGCCTTGGTCGTCAGGTCGAACTCGCGCACCTCGACGGCGTCCTTGCCGCCGTTCGACAGGTTCACCAGGCAGCGGTCGTGGGTCTTGGGCCGGCAGTCGGCGCCCTTCCAGATCCAGTTCTTGCCTTCGGCCTTGGCCAGGGCGTCCAGGTCGATGACCGTCTCCCACTTGGGATCGGCCGAGCGGTAGCTCTCCAGGCTGGTGCGCCGCCAGACGCCGCGCACGTGGTCGGCGTCCTGCCAGAAGTTGAACACCGTGGTCCCGACGAAGCCGGGGGCGGCGATGCGGTCCTTGGCGGCCAGCACCTTCAGCGCCGCGTCGTGCAGGCCCTGGTAGCGCGCGTCGCCGGTCAGGACGGGCAGGGTCTTGGCGTTCTCGCCCTTCACCCAGTCGAGCGACGAGGGCGTCTCGACGCCTTCCAGGGCCAGGTGGGGATCCTCCTGGGCGCGGACGGGGCCGGCGGCGAGGAGAGCAAGGGCGAGGACGGCGGGTGAAACGGAGCGGAGCGTCAGCATGGCGCGGGACGTTAATGCCATTCCCGGCGCTGGCTAGGCCATTTTTGACCCAGCGTCCGGTAGGTCTGCGGAACAAGCTTGAGCTTCGGGCATCAGTGTTGCACCTCTTTCGCATGTTGAGGTTCGTAAAGGCTGTCCTGGCCGGCGCGCTCGGCGGCGCCATGATTCCGCTCTGTGTGACGCTGCCGCTGGCGGTCGCCGCGCTCTTCGCGCCAGGCGCGCCGGCCGAAGCCGTGTTGCTAGGCGTGCTTCCATTGCTGGCTTCGCTGGCCGTGGTCCTACCGGCCAGCCTGGTGATCGGTCTTCCGGTCTGCTGGCACCTCAGGCGGCGCGGCGCTGAGTCGGCCGAAGCCTATCTGTGTTGGGGCGGCGGGTTCGGCCTGCTGCTGCCGCTGGCCCTGGTGATCGCCAAGGGGGCGTCGGAGGCGATACTGCTCTGCGGACCTGGGGTGATCGCCGGCGCCGCTACGGGCTATGTCTGGTGGCGAGGCGGCGCCAAGAGGGTCGCGGACGTCTAGATCCCGTCGTCGGGAATGCACAGCAGCTTGCCGCAGGCCTTGCAGTGCACCGCGTCCGGGTCGTGCTTGCGCAGGCCGCAGTCGGGGCAGGGGTGGGTCACCTTGTGCGGCCGCAGGATCGACTGGATCAGGCCGATGAACAGCGACACCCCGCCGATCATCACCGCCATAGACAGCAGCTTGCCCCACACCCCCGGCAAGGTGACGTCGCCATAGCCGGTGGTCGTCAGGCTGGTGACGGTGAAATAGAGGGCGTCGACATAGCCGGCGATGCCCTCGTGCCGGCCGGCGAAGCTGGAATAGACGAAGCCCGTCACCACGAAGACGAAGGTCAGCAGCGACGAGGCCGCGCGGGTGATGTCCTCGACCCGGGTGTCATCGTAGCGCCGGCCCACCGTGCGCCAGAAGAATTCGCTGTGGATCAGCGTCCACAGGCGCACCACCCGCAGGAAGCCTAGGTTGAACAGCCAGGCGGGGAACATCAGGGTGGCCAGCACGAAGAGGTCGATCCAGGTGATCGGCTTCTTCAGCCAGCTCTTCAGGTCGCCGTGGGCGACGGCCCGGGCGAGAAGGTCGGCCGTCAGGAACGCCGCCACCCCGTAGTCGATCAGATAGAAGGTCACGCCGTGCCGGTGCATCAACGGCGCGGCGATGAAGAAGGCGATGATCGCCAGGTCGATCAGGATCACCGCATAGCGGAACCGCACCGCCGCCGGCGACGCCCCGTGATAGAGCGCCCGCAGCCTTGCCCTGAGACGAAGGTCTTCAGCCATTGTCGGCGACCAGCCGCAGCGGGGTCCGTTCGCGCGCCACCGGCGCGGGCGGCGGGCCGCCGACCAGGGCCAGGGCCGTCTCGTAGCCGCCGCCGAAGTCGATCCGGGTCACGGTCGCCAGCCGTCGCGCGGCGGGCTGGGCCTCCCAGACCGCGTCGGGGCCGATGTCCTGCATCCAGACCACCCCGCCTTCGATGCTGATGACCGCGCCGATGTAGCAGGCCTCCGGCGTTTCGGCTTCGGCGTGGACCGTAACGACCGGGAACAGCTTGCTCGCGGCGAGCAGGATGTCGCTGGCGCTGTTCAGCGCCACGGTCGGTGTTTCGGGAAAGGTCTCTCCGCGCTTTTCGAGCGCGGCTTCGACGAATTGCGGATAGGGCGCGGGCTGCAGGTTCTTGACGTCGGCCAGGCGATAGCAGCTGAAGCCGTTGAAGCGGATATGGTCGCCGACCTCGCTGAGCATGATGAAGACGGGCCCGATTCCGACCACGTAGCCCTTCACCCAGCCGTCCTCGAAGCGCCGGTGAAAGCGCATCAGCCGGCGCTCCTGCATGGCGCGGGTCAGCTGTTGGCGAGTGTCCTTGGCCGTCATCTCACTGCGTCGTCCCGCTGCGGTGCATTTTGCACTGCTTTCCACTATATAGCGGCCTTATGAGCCGCACCTTCCTGAAGATGAACGGGCTCGGCAACGACTTCGTCGTCATCGAGACCCTCACCCAGCCGTTCGAACCCTCCGCCGAGGAGATCCGCCAGATCGCCAAACGCGGCCAGGGCGGGATCGGCTGCGACCAGGTGGTGGCCATCGATCCGCCGAAGGCGGAAGGCGCCTCGGCCTATGTGCGCTTCTGGAACGCCGACGGCGAGCCGGCCGGCGCCTGCGGCAACGGCACCCGCTGCGTGGCTTGGCTCCTGATGCAGTCGGGCGGCAAGAACGAGGTGGCCTTCGACACCGTGGCCGGGCGCCTGTCGGGCGTCATGGCCGGCGACAAGCGCGTCACGGTCGACATGGGGCCGCCGCGCCTTTCGTGGGAACAGATTCCGCTGTCGGAAGAGATGGACACCGCCCGCGTCGAACTGCAGGTCGGCCCGATCGACGCCCCGTGGGTGCACACCCCGGTCTGCGTCTCGATGGGCAATCCGCACGTGGTGTTCTTCGTCGACGCGCCTGTGAGCGACGAGTTCGCCGAGAAGACCGGCAGCCTCGTCGAGCATCACCCGCTGTTCCCCGAAGGCGTCAATGTCGGCTTCGCCCACGTCGTCTCGCGCGACCACATCAAGCTGAAGGTCTGGGAGCGGGGCGCTGGCCTGACGTCGGCCTGCGGCACCGGCGCCTGCGCCGCCCAGGTCGCCGCCGTGCGTCGCGGCCTGACCGATCGGGTCGCCACCGTCGAGTTCGAGAGCGGCCCGCTGGTCATCGAATGGCGCGAGGCCGACGGCCACGTGATCATGACCGGTCCGGTAGCCCTGGAATTCACCGGCAAGCTGCCGGAGACCGTGGCCGCATGAGCGAGCTGCACCCCGCCCTCGCGCCCGGCAAGACGGCGCTCGTCACCGGCGCGGCCGACGGCATCGGCCTGGCCGCCGCCAAGGCCTTCGTCGAGCTGGGCCTCAACGTGGTGATGGCCGACGTCACCGGCCGCAAGCTCAAGGCAGAAGCCGAGGCCATCGGCGCCCTGGCCGTGCCGACCGACGTCGCCGACCGCGCCGCCGTCGAGGCCCTGCGTGACGTCGTGCTGGAACGCTTCGGCGCTGTCGACGTGCTGATGAACAACGCCGGCGTGGGTGGCGGCGGCGACGCCTTCTCGGGCGACGACGCCTGGAAGCGCATCCTCGACGTCAACCTGTGGGGCGTGATCAACGGCGTCCAGGTGTTCGGCGAGGAGATGGCCGAGAGCGGCCGCCCGGGCCTGATCATCAACACTGGCTCCAAGCAGGGCATCACCCAGCCGCCGGGCGACACGGCCTACAACGTCTCCAAGTCGGCGGTGAAGGCCTTGACGGAAGGGTTGGCGCACACCCTGCGCGAGATCGTCGACTGCCAGGTGAGCGCCCACCTGCTGATCCCCGGTTATACCTTCACCGGCATGACCAAGCGCGGCCCGGGCGGCAAGCCCGACGCGGCCTGGACTTCCGAGCAGGTCGTCCACTTCATGCTGGCCCGCATCGCCGCCGGCGACTTCTACATCCTCTGCCCTGACAACGACGTGTCGCGCGCCGTGGACGAAAAGCGCATGGCCTGGGCCATGGGCGATGTCATCGAGAACCGCCCGGCCCTGTCGCGCTGGCATGACGACTGGAAAGACGCCTTCGCGGCGTTCGTCGCTTCATGAGCGTCTACACCGTCATCAAGGCCACCCCGACCCCGAAGCCCGAAGTGGGCGAAGAGGGCGGCCCGGCGGTGGTCGCCTCGGGTCCGAACGGCGTCGACGTCGTCACCTTCGGTTGCCGGCTGAACGCCTATGAGAGCGAGGCCATGCGCGCCCGCGCCGCCGCCGACGGCTTGTCGGACGCGGTGGTCTTCAACACCTGCGCGGTGACCAACGAGGCCGTGCGACAGGCCCGCCAGGCGATCCGCAAGGCCCGCCGCGCCCGCCCGGACGCCCGGATCATCGTCACCGGCTGCGCCGCCCAGATCGACCCGGCCGCCTTCGCGGCCATGCCGGAAGTGGACCTGGTGCTCGGCAACGCCGAAAAGGCCGCACCCGGCGCGCTGATCGAGACCACGACCCGCGTGCGGGTCAACGACATCATGTCGGTCAAGGAGACGGCCGGTCACCTGATCGACGGCCTCAAGGACCGCGCCCGGGCCTATGTCGAGGTCCAGAACGGCTGCGACCACCGCTGCACCTTCTGCATCATCCCCTATGGCCGGGGTAACTCGCGCTCGGCCCCGGCCGGCGAGGTGGTCGAGCAGGTGCGCAAGCTGGCCGCCGAAGGCTATCGCGAAGTGGTTCTGACGGGTGTCGACGTGACGTCCTGGGGCTCCGACCTGCCTGGCCAACCGACCCTGGGCCAACTGGTCGGCCGTATCTTGCGCATGGTCCCCGACCTGCCGCGCCTGCGGCTGTCGTCGATCGACGCGGCCGAGATCGATCCGGACCTGCTGAAGCTGTTCGCCGAAGAGCCCCGGCTGATGCCGTACCTGCACCTCAGCTTGCAGGCCGGCGATGATTTGATCCTCAAGCGCATGAAGCGCCGGCACAATCGCACCGACGCCCTGAACCTGGTGGCCAGCGTGCGGGCCGTGCGCCCGGACGTGGCCTTCGGCGCCGACCTGATCGCCGGTTTCCCGACCGAGAGCGAAGAGGCCTTCGCCAACACCGTCCGCCTCGTCGAGGAGGCGGGTCTGGCCTTCCTGCACGTCTTCCCCTACAGCGCCCGCCCCGGCACGCCGGCCGCGCGGATGCCGCCGGTGAAGGGACCTGTCATCAAGGACCGCGCCAGGCGCCTGCGCGAAGCCGGCCAGCGCGGCCTGGAACGTCACCTCCAGGCCCAGGTCGGCCGCACCCTGGCGGGCCTGGTCGAACGTGACGGCCTGGCCCGGGCCGAGGACTTCACCGAGATCGCCTTCACCGGCGAGGCGCCGGCCGGCCAGATCGTCGACTTCCGCGTCACCGGCCACGACGGGACCCGGGTCATCGCCGAGCGGGCGGCTTGAGGCGCGTCCTCGCGGCCGCCCTGGCCGCGCTCCTGACGCTTCCCATGGCGGCTAAGGCCGATGACGGGGTGAAGCTCAGCGTCATGAGCTACAACGTCGCCGGCCTGCCCTGGCCGGTGAAGGCCGGGCGCGGCGAGGCGCTGAAGAGGATCGGCGACGAGCTGGCCAAGATGCGCGCCGCCGGGACCGAGCCCGACGTCATCCTAATCCAGGAGGGCTTCCGCAAGGAGATCGGCGACCTGATCGACCGCTCCGGCTACCCTTACGTGGCTCGCGGTCCCAAGAAGGGCCAGCGCGACGCCAGCCTGTGGCCCAAGGGCCAGAAGCCCGACTATCGCCGCGTCGCCTATCGCCGCAAGGGCGAGGGCCTGGGCAAGTGGGGCTCCAGCGGCCTTTGGGTGCTGAGCAACTTCCCGATCGAGGACGTGAAGTCCCACGCCTATCACTACTGCGCGGGCCTGGACTGCCTGGCCAACAAGGGCGTGATGCTGGTGACGCTGAACGTGCCGGGCCTGCCGACGCCGGTCGAGATCGCCAACACTCACCTCAATTCCAAGGGCGCCTCGCGCGTGCCCCGCTCGCGCAACCGCATGGCCCACCACCTGCAGGCCGACGAACTGAAGATGTTCATGCGCGAGGACCGCACGTCGGGCGCGCCGCTGATCGTCGGCGGCGACTTCAATGTCATGCACGCCCCCGACCGCTTCGACTACGTGATGGCCGACTATCCGTTCGAGGTGGTCAGCCGCTGGTGCCACGCCCTGCCGGGCGCCTGCGACACCCAGATCTCGTACGACGGCGACGCCCCCTGGCTCGACACCCAGGATCTGATCGGCTTCCTCGACGGGACGCGGGTGCAGGTCGCGCCGGTCAGGGTCGAGGCCACCTTCGACGGCGCCAGCGAGCCGGTGCTGTCCGACCACGACGGCTATCGAGTGACGTTCCGCCTGGCGCCGAAGGGGTAGGCCTACCGCCGGCCCCGGCCGCCCTCGACGCCGCCGCGCGCCCGCAAGAGGTCGCCCACCGCGGCGCCGCCGATCGTGCAACGGGCCACGACCCGGTCGTAGGAGTGCTTCAGCGCCCGGCACGACAGGTACTGGCGCCAGACCACGTCCTCCAGCCGGCTCTTGGCCTGCCGGCCGCCCGCATCGTGCAGTTCGGGGGCGTAGAAGTCCGACAGCCGCACCTCGATCCAGGTCGATGGATCGCTGGTCGGGCCGACGCACAGGCTGTCGCCGTCGCCGACATAGCGCACGGGGCCTTCGAAGCGGGTGTTCGGGGCGGGCAGCGGGGCTTCGCAAGGGTCCGCCAGGGCGAGGGAGGGCAGAGCCAGCGCCGCCGCCGCCAGGATTGCACGCCAACCGATCATCGACCCCTCCGTCTTGCACGGGAGGAATCGGTACGCCCTAACGAAGCGGTTGTATTTTCTCACGATTTACTAACTCGAACGCATTACTGCATTCGTTGGACACCGCGTCGGCCCTTGCTGTCACGCCTGATTTCGCCTCTGGTGCGGCCGCGCCTGTGGAAGGGATGCGGAGGGGATCTTGGCTTTGAGCGGCGGTTGCCAGTGCGGCGCGGTGCGGTTCCGGGTGGAGGGCGAGCCCGGCCGGGCGTCGATCTGCCATTGCCGGATGTGCCAGAAGGCGTTCAGCGGTCCGTTCGGGGCGCTGGTGACGGTCGCGGTCGCCGACCTGACCTGGACCCGCGGCGAGCGCGCGATCTTCCAGAGCTCCGACGCCATCAAGCGCGGCTTCTGCGCCGCCTGCGGCTCGCCCCTGACCTTCGAGTGGAGCGCCGACAAGATCGATCTCGCCGTCTTCGCCTTCGACGATCCGTCGGCGGTGGCGCCGGTCGTCCAGCTGGCGGTCGAGGCGCGGCCGGCCTGGATGGAGCACCTGGCCGAGATGCCCGTGCGTGCGCCCGCCGGAGGCTCGGTCGTGGCGGTGGTCAGTCGCCAGCATCCGGATCGGGAGACCTGAGCCGCCGATCGGCGGTCACGGTCGCGCCTCGCAGGCGCCGCAACTGCCGCAGCAGATCGGCGGCGTTCCGCCGGCTGAGGCCCATATAGGGTAGGGCCAGGTGCAGCTCGCGGGTTCCGATCGGATGGTTGAACGATCTCAGGCGCCGCTTCAGCCGAAAACGCACCGTCGCCGGCCGTCTCCAGGCGCCGTTGTCGATGGCGACCGACCGGACGTCGGTCCAGCGGACCTTGTCGGGCGAGATGGACCGGTGGACGCGAAAGCCTTCACCGTCCGCCTGAAAGACCGGGCCGCCTTTTCTCAGTCGCCACAGGGTTCCGGTGAGCGCCCAGGTCAGGAACGCGAGCATTCCGCCCGTGAGCACAAGCGTGGGAGCATCCATGTCCGACGAGCCAACGACAGCGGCGAAGACAATCAGCGCGAGCAGGGCGCCGCTGATGACCGCCAGCAAGACGTCTCCGCGCCGTTGGCCCGTGACGATCACGGGGTCGTCACCTTCGAAGCGCGCCTTCTCGGTCACGCCTTTTCTTCTCCGCCCATGAAGCCCGGCAGGCTCCAGCCCAGCTTGATCGCGCAGGCCCGCAGGCCGAAGGCCGCCGCGAACCCCGCGATGCCGGCCGGCCAGAACGGCACGTGCAGCCATTGCAGCACCGCGAACACGGCCGCCCCCAGCAGGGCGGCGGTGATGTAGATCTCGCGGCGCAGGAGGAGGTTCGGCTCCTCGGCCAGCACGTCGCGCACGACGCCGCCGAAGGCGGTGGTCAGCACGCCCATGATCACGGCGGTGAAGGGGTGCACGCCCAGGCTCAGGGCCTTGGCGGTGCCGACCACGGCGTAGGCGGCCATGCCCAGGGCGTCGAGCCACAGCAGGGCCCGGAAGCGCCAGCCGCGCTGTCCCAGCAGCCAGACGACCAGGGCGGCGGCGAGGCACGCGAGGATGTAGCCGGGCCGCTGGATCCAGAACACGGGCGCGCCGATCAAGAGGTCGCGCAGCGTGCCGCCGCCCACGCCGGTGATGGCGGCGAAGAAACCGAAGGTGACGATGTCGTGTTTACGCCGCGCGGCGGCCAGGGCGCCGGTCGCCCCGAACACGGCGGCGGCGGCGTAGTCGAGCCAGAAAAGGGCGGCGGCCAAGGGATCCATCGGCCCTAGACGCCATGAGCCGGCTCCAAGCGCAACCTTGCGGTCGCCCGCGCCGCTAACCTCGAATCGTAAATCGCGTCTTCACTTTTCCCCAGGGGTCGCTACAGGAGCGCGGATGAGCGAAAAGCCCTCGCAGAAACAAGGCTGGTTCCAGCGCCTTACGGCCGGCCTGACCCGGTCTTCCCAGCAGATGACCGAACAGGTCACCGGCGCCTTCACCAAGAAGCCGCTGGACCAGGAGCAGCTGGACGCGCTGGAGGAGATGCTGATCGAGGCGGACCTCGGCCCGCAGATCGCCGCCCGCATCGCCGACGCCTTCGGCAAGGCCCGTTTCGGCAAGGCCTCGACCGACCACGAGATCAAGGAAGCCCTGGCCGAGCTGATCGCCGCCGAGCTGGCCGACCGCGAGGGCCGCTTCGACCCGCTGGGCGGTCCGCGCCCCTATGTGGTGCTGTTCATCGGCGTCAACGGCTCGGGCAAGACCACCACCCTGGGCAAGATCGCCGCCGACCTGACCGAGAAGGGCGCCCGCGTCCTGATCGCCGCCGGCGACACTTTCCGCGCCGCCGCCGTCGAGCAGCTGAAGGTGTGGGCCGACCGGGCCGGCGCCGACTTCATGTCCAGGCCCACCGGCAGCGACGCCGCCGCCCTGGCCTACGAGGCCGTCGAGCGCGCCAAGCTGGAAGGCTATGACGTCGTGCTGATCGACACCGCCGGCCGACTGCAGAACAAGCAGGGCCTGATGGACGAGCTGCTGAAGGTCATCCGGGTGGTCAAGAAGGTCGATCCCGACTTCCCGCACGAGACCCTGCTGGTGCTCGACGCCACCGTCGGCCGCAACGCCCTGGCCCAGGAAAAGGTGTTCGGCAACAGCGTCGGCGTCTCGGGCATCGTCATGACCAAGCTGGACGGCACCGCCCGCGGCGGCGTGCTGGTGCCCGTGGCCCGCGCCTCGGACAGCCCGATCAAGCTGATCGGCGTCGGCGAGGGAGTGGACGACCTGCAGCCCTTCGACGCCCGCGCCTTCTCGCGCTCGCTGGTCGGGCTGGAGGACTGAGCGCGTGACCGAACAGAACCCCGCCCCCCAAGAAGCCCAGGCCGAAGCCAACAAGAAGAAGACCGCCTGGGTGCGCACCGCCGTCGACTACGGCGCGCCGATCGCCTTCGCGGCCACCTATTTCGTCACCAAGAACTTCCAGACCGCCACCTGGGTGCTGGTCGCCGCCTCGGCGCTGGCCCTGGTGGTCGGCTACGCCCTCGAGCGCCGCGTGGCCCTGCTGCCGCTGTTCTCGGGCCTGATGGCGCTGTTCTTCGGCGTGCTGGGCCTGGTGTTCCACAGCGACGTCTTCGTGAAGATCAAGGTCACGGTGGTGAACGGCCTGCTGGCCGCCTTCATGATCGGCGGAGCGCTGATGGGCCGCGCGCCGCTCAAGGCGCTGATGGGCGAAGCGCTGCACATGTCGGACGCCGCCTGGCGGACCCTGACCCTGCGCTACGGCGGCTATTTCGCCCTGGCGGCCATCGCCAACGAGGTGGTGCGCCTGACCCAGGACACCCCCACCTGGGTGAAGTTCCGTATCGCCCTCTTGCCACTGGCCATCGTCTTCTCGCTGACCCAGACGCCCTTCATCATGAAGCACATGGCCAAGCCGGACGACCAGAAGACCCCCGAACCGCCGGACGCCGGGTTCTAGGGCGCGCAATCCGCCGCCCACGGACCATCTGTCGTCAAACCGACGCGTAACCGTGCTAGCTGGACGTCCGTCAACGGAAACGGGGCGGACGACATGGCCAAGCACAAGAGCGACAAGACCGCCGCGCGCGAGGTCGGGGTTCTCGACCGCTCGCCCAGTCACCTGCTGCACCGGGTGCTGCAGACGGCGCTCGACATCTATGTGGAAGAGACCGGCGCGGGCGGAATCACCCAGCGCCAGTTCGCCGTGCTGGCCGCCGTGGCCGAGCACGAAGGCGTCACCCAGACGGGCCTCGTCCGCGCCACCGGCATCGACCGCTCGACCCTGGCCGACATGGTCGCCCGGATGATCGCCAAGGGCCACCTGGAACGTCAGCGCTCGGAACAGGACGCCCGCGCCAACTCCGTACGCCTCACCGACGCCGGCCGCCTGGTGCTGGAAGAGAGCCTGCCGAAGGTCGGCGCGGCCGACGCCCGGATCCTTTCGCTGCTGAAGGCCAGCAAGCGCGACGGCTTCCTCGACCTGCTGGCCGAAATGGCCGCCGTCGACCTGCACGCGCCCCCGCCCGAGCCGAAGGCCAAGAAGCCCAAGGCCGAAAAGGCGGACAAGCCGAAGAAGGAAAAGAAGGCCAAGAAGGACAAGGACGCCAAGAAGGCGGCCTGATGCTCCCTGGCCCGACGCGCCCTTGTACGAGCCGCCCGCCAAGCTAGGCTTACGGCATGCAGACCGCGCTGGACGCCGACCCATCGACCTTCAACGCTTATGAGCGCCGGCTTGTCGACGCCGTGAAGACGCACGGCTGGTTCTCCGTGTCGGTAGGCGGCGCGGACGATCGGTCCAGCTTCACCTATACGATCGGCTTCTGGCGCAGTTTTGGACGGCCTGAAGTGATCATCAGCGGCCTGTCGCCCAGCCTGTCGTACGATATGCTGTGCAATCTCCATGAACGCTTCGAGGCTTCGCCGGGCGACGCCTTGCCCGATCGGCTGGATGGCTTGCTGGCGAACGTGCCGGTGCTGCTCGCGCCGGCGTCGGAAGAGGCCAAGAAGGAATGCCTTCTGTCGGCCAACTGGTTTTATCGGGGAGAAGCCTATCCCTGCCAGCAGATGATCTGGCCTGACGTGGCGGGCGTGTTTTCCTGGGAGCCGGGCGTTGACACCGCCTGCGTGGCCTCTCAGGACATGCTTGTCGTCGCCGGCTGGGAGCCGCCGGGGCCGCTCTAGACCACGATGTTCAGCAGCGATCCCGGGCGCAGCATCTTCTGCGGCTGCTCGGTCGGGGCGGTGAAGGTCTTGGGGGCCGTGCGCTGGGCTTGCGGCTGGGTCTGGGTCTGAAGCTGCACGCTCATCGCCGACTGGGTCGGGCGCGTGGTGGTCGTCCCGGCCGCCTCGGTGACCGCCGCCTGGAAGAACGCCGCCGCGCGCGACTGGCCAGCCGGTGTCACGCCGCCGGACGAGGGTCGGGCGGGGACGGCAGGCAGGCCGGTGGGGCGAACAGTGCTCATGACGCGCAAGCTAGCATGGTTAATGCATGGTGCGCGAGCGTGGTTAACGCGGTTCTAAGGTCGGCGGCGCGCGGCCGTTTACCGCAGTTTGGCGACCAGGGCGTCGAGGTCGGCGGGGGTGAGCGGACCGGTGTGCTTGGCGATCACCGTGCCTTTCGCATCGACGATGAAGGTCTCGGGCACGCCGGTGACGCCGAACTCGACGCCCGCGCGGCCGTCGCGATCGACCAGCCGGGCGGCGAACGGGTCGCCCAAGCGGCCGATGAAGGCCTCGGTGTTGGCCGGGGCGTCCTTGTAGGCCACGCCGACGATGCGCACGCCGCGCGCCTTCAGGGTCATCAGCTGCGGATGCTCCACCTCGCAGGGGGCGCACCAGGAGGCGAAGAAGTTGATCAGCATCGGCCCGTCGCCGGCCCGGCGGATCGGCGCCGGCGTGCCGCTGTCGAGATCGGGCAGGGCCAGGGCCGGAACCGGCTTGCCGACCAGGGCGTCGGGGCTGACCTGAGGGTTGCGCTTGAGGGCGTAGCCGGCGAACAGCACCGCCAGGGCGGCCAGCACGATCAGCGGCGCGAAGGCCAGCCAGCGCTTCACTTGGAGAGATCCTGGGACTGACCCTTGGCGTCCGCCTGACGGCGTTCAGCCTCGGCGCGCCAGCGGCGGGCGCTGGCCAGGCTGTCGGCGATCATCCAGACGAACACCGCCGCCGACAGGGCGAAGGCGGGCCAGACATAGACGGCGTACTTGCCGGCGTCGAAATCGAAGTGCACGCGCTTAGGCCTCCGCCGCCTTGAGGGCCAGGGCCCGGGCCTTGCGCCGCCAGACCAGGGCGCGGATCCGCACCAGCCACAGCGACCCGAAGGCCGACAGATAGGCCAGGCACATGACCAGCATCGGCCAGGCGTAGACCGCCGGCAGGCGGTCCTCGCTCTTGGCGAACAGGGTCGAGGAGCCCTGGTGCAGGCTGTTCCACCACTCGACCGAGAACTTGACGATCGGCAGGTTGATGACGCCGACCAGGGCCAGGATGGCCGCGGCCCGGGCGGCCTTCTGCTCGTCGTCGAGCGCGCCGCGCAGGGCCAGGTAGCCGAGATAGAACAGCAGCAGCACCAGCACCGAGGTCAGGCGGGCGTCCCACACCCACCAGGTTCCCCACATCGGCTTGCCCCACAGCGAGCCGGTGGCCAGGGCCAGGACGGTGAAGGCCGCGCCCAGCGGGGCGCAGGCCTGGGCGGCGGCGTCGGCCAGGGCGTGGCGGAAAACCAGGGCCAGGAAGCTGGCGATCCCCAGGCAAAGATAGACGAAGCTGGCGAGGATGGCGGCCGGCACGTGGATGAACATCATTCGCACGGTGTCGCCCTGCTGGTAGTCCTCGGGGACCGTGAAGGTCAGGATCAGGCCGATAATCGCCAGCACGCCGGCGATCGCGCCGAACATGGGCGCGGCCCAGCGCGAGAAGGCCATGAACCGCTCGGGGTTGGCCAGGAAGTCGAACGGGTTCTTGTTGTTGCGGGCGCCCATCGACCTTGACTTAGATCGGCTGACGGACGCCCGCAATCGTCTCGGTTGTTTACGAGCCCGACTTGCGCTCGATGATCACGCGACGCTCGCTGTGGCGCTCGAAGCCGGGACCGCCCGGACCGCGGGTTTCAATGCGGCGCACGCCGCCGCCGGGACCGCCGCCGACCTCGGGACCGAGAATGTCGAAGGCCTTCTTCTGGCTGGGCGACAGGGCGTTGTAGAAGGCGCGCGTGGCGTCGGCGCGGGCCTTGAACTCGGCGGTGACCTTGGCCAGCTGCTCGGCCTGGCGGTCGAGGCGCTCCAGCGTGGTCGGCGGAGCCTTGTCGGCGCCGGGACCTTCAGCGCCGGGACCGTCGTCGCGCACCGGCTTGGGCTCGGGACGTTCCTTGGGGCCGGTGGCGGCGATGTAGGCCTTCAGCGCGCCTTCCTGGCGGTCGGTCAGCTGCAGCACGTCGCGCAGGTGCTTGGCGCGGGCTTCCGGATCGCGATGGGCGCGGATGGCCATCGGCGGCGGGCCGCGGAAGGTCAGGTGGTCGATACCAGGCGGCGGGGGCGGCGGTTGCGGGGCTTCCGGCGGGGCGGGCGGCTGCGGCGGAGCAAGCGGGGCGACGGTCTGGGCCGCAGCGGCGACGACGCCGGCCGTGAGCGCGGCGGCGCCGGCGAGCGCGAGGGACTTGAGGGCGGGGCGCATGGCGATCTCCTTGGACAGGGGCGGATACGAACTGCGGCCTAGGTTGAAGCCCGTTGTGGCGCGAAAATGTCTGAAGATGTGAACAATGTTACACGAATGAAGCGCTATCCGGATCGGCGATACGAAGCGCTGACAAATCAAGCACTTGGATGTGTTGCCTCCGCGCCGCGCCTTGACTCATTTCGATAATTTCATGTTCGGCGCGGGCCTGCTGACAGGTCCTGTCACGGGCAAGGCCCATATCCCCGTCCATCCGAATGCGGCATGAGGCCCCTGATGAAACGCGTCGCCTTCCTCGCCCTGATCCTCGCCGGCCTGCTGTGGGGCCTCGGCTTCCCGCTGGGCAAGCTGATCCTGCGCGAGACCGACGCCGCCCACATGGTGCTGCTGCGCTTCGCCGTCGCCGCCGTGGTCGCCGCGCCCTTCGCCCTGCGGACGAAGGAGGCCCGGGCCCTGTTCCGCTCGCCGGTGATGCTGCTGTCGGGCGCGCTCTACGGCGTGGCCTTCATGGTGCAGTTCGAGGGTCTGGCCCATGTCAGCGTCACCCTGGCGGCCTTGCTGGTCGGGGCCATGCCGGCCCTGATCGCGATCTGCGCCAAGGTCATGGGCGAGAAGGTCAGCCGGGCTTCGTGGATGGGCGTGGGGGCCGCGACCCTCGGCGCGGCCCTGATCGCCGGCAAGCCCGACGGGGCCGGCTCGCCGCTGGGCGTGGCCCTGTCGCTGGGTTCGCTGTTCATCTTCCTGGCCTGGCTGGTGGTGCTCAAGCGCGCGCCCAAGCCCGCTTCGCCGATGGCCGTGCCCGCCGCCACGGTGATCATCGCCGCCTTCACTGTGCTGCCGATCGCGTTCTTCATGCACGGACCGCCGAAGCTGGATCTTTCGCCGACCGCCTGGATCGGCGTGCTGGGCCTGGGCGTGCTGTCGACCCTGCTGGCGACGGCCGCCTGGCAGTTCGGCTCGGCCCGCGTGGGCAGCGCCAGCGCCGGGGTGTTCATCAATATCGAGCCGCTGATGGGCGCGTCGATCGGCGTGCTGCTGTTCGGCGACCACCTGACCCTGGCCCTGGGCGTCGGCGGCCTGATGATCATCGCCGGCAGCTTCGTCACGGTGCTGGGCGAGCGGCACGCCGAGCCGGACGGCCTGCAGGCGGTTCCGGCCCCCGCGCCCTAGCCGAACAGCGTCGGCGCCCAGACGGCTAGTCCGACCAGCAGGCATAGCCCGGCGACGCTGATCGCTGCGCCGCCCAGCCAGGCGTTGCGGCGCTTGCCGTCCAACAGCAGGCCGGCCGCCGGACCGAAGGTCGCCGCCAGCAGCAGGGCCGCGCCGGCCTTGCCGGCCGAGGCGCCATGGGCCAGCACGTCGGACTTGGTTTCAGGCTCGGGGTCCAATTCCGGCGGGATCGCGCCGCCGCGCAGGTCCTCGATCAGCCGCCGGGCCTCGTCTGCGTCGCTGTCGGGCGCCCACAGGCGAAAGCCGCCCATGGCGATGGTCATCAGATAGTCGCTGGCGCCCCAGTGCTCGTTCTGCAGCAGCACCGGCACGCCTTCGGCCCGCAGCCGCGAGGCGGCGATCTGGGCCTCGGCCAGGTCGGCGAAGCGAGCGATCTCGGTCAGGCTCATTGCCTGCCCTCCTCAGCGCGGCTCCGAGCCGAGCCGCCACAGATAGAGGTGACGCGCCGGCGTGCCGACGCGCAAGTCCTTCAGGTCCTTCTGCTCGGCCTCGCTGAGCTTGAACCGGCTGTAGCCGCGCTCGGCCAGGCACTTCTCCAGGGCCGGGGTCGCCTGGTCGCGGACGTTGCGCCAGTTGCGGTTCATCCGCAGCCGATAGGCCTCGGCATAGGCGTAGGCCGATTGCGCCGCGCCGGTGGCGGAGGGTTCGAAGGCGCCGAGATCCGGATCGACCGGAACGTCCATGCCGAAGGTCAGGTCCACCAGGGCCAGCTTCACCGGCGCCAGGGTCTCGACATAGTGCAGGCACTCGGCCGCGTCGGTGCGGTACTTCAGATAGCTGACGCCGGGCTTGCCCCAGCTTTCCTTGCGCGTCGGCGCCGCCTGGGCGGCGCTAACCGCGGCAAGAGCGGCCAGCAGCGACAGCGCCTTGCCGGCCGTTCGGATCCTGCTCATTCGGTACGGCCTCCCCTGCCGGCCGGTTGATCGTTCGTCGACCCATGTTACCGTGACCATGCAAGAAGAAAAGGGCGCCGCACGCGCGTCCGACGGGAGGCCGCAGGGTGGACGCTCATTTTCTCATCGCCGTTGGCGCGGCCGGTCTGCTGCTGGCGGTCCAGGCCCCGGCGTCCCAGGCGCCCGTGGCGTCTCCGCCGGCCCAGGCGTCGTCCGACCTCGACGGCGTCACCGTCACCGCCCAGGAGAAGGCCAAGGCCATGCCGCCCTGGGCCGAGCGGGTGCGGGCCGACGGCTGGCCCTATTTCGCCGCCGCCGAGGAGGGGGCGGTGCTGATGTTCGCCAAGACCGCCAAGGGCAACGACGGGCGCAAGCCCCAGGGCCAGGTCTGGGTCCGCCACGAGTTTCGCCTGCCGCGCACCGAGGCCCAGGCGCCGGACGCCCCGGCCTTCCGTTCCGAGAAGGTGCTGGTCGAGGTGGATTGCACGGCCGGCCGCTTCCGCAACGCCGCCGCCTTCCGCTACCCGAAGAACAATCTCGAAGGTGCCGAGGACTCCTACCGCTTCGAGCAGGACTGGCAGGCCCCGGCCGCCGGCACGCTGGACGCCACGGTGGTCGAGGCGGCGTGTTTGACGCCCTGACCTCCACACTCTCAAAAACTCGTCATCCCGGCCGCAGCGCGCAGCGCGAAGAGCCGGGACCCAGGGGACTGGGCTCTGCGGGTCGATCAAGCGCCCCGGCGGTGGCCGATACGATGCGGTCGCCCCTGGGTCCCGGCTCTACGCTGCGCTTCGGCCGGGATGACGGCTGAAGGGGTGTGGACGAAAGATCAGTCCAGCGCGTTCCTGCACGCCGCCGCCATGGCCAGGGGGCTGAGGGCGACGGCCGCGGCGCTGTAGGCCAGCAGGAACAGCAGGCCGCCCGTCCACGGCAGGCCGCCGGCCAGGCTGTCGAGCGCGCCGGCCCCGAAGATCACCGGCGGGGCGTAGAGCGGCAGCACGATCACCGCCACCAGCAGGCCGCCGCGACGGCTGCCCAGGGCCAGGCTGGCGCCCAGTCCGCCGAGGAACGAGAAGGCCAGGCCTCCGGCCAGGGCGCAGACGAACAATAGCGGCGCGATCGACGGCGACGCGCCGAGGATCACCGCGGCGATGGGCGCGGCCAGGGCCAGGGGCGCGCCGGCCGCCAGCCAGTGAGCCAGGCATTTCGCCACGGCGACGGCTTCAAGGGGAGCGGGACCCAGCGCCAGCAGGTCCAGCGCGCCGTCCTCGAAGTCGCGCTCGAACAGGCGCTCCAGGGAAAGCAGGGCCGCCAGGGCCAGGGCCAGCCAGGCGATGCCGGGGGCGAGGGCCGCGAGGCGTTCGGGCGCGCGGCCGGCGGCGAGCGGCAGCAGGGTGACGACGCAGGCGTAGAAGGCCAGGGCCAGCAGCGGTCCGCCGCCCCGGCCCCAGGCCAGGGCCAGTTCGCGGCGCAGGAGGATGGCGAAGGCCTTCATCCGCCGATCTCCACGCTTCGAGCGGCTATGGGCAGCGGATCGTGGACGGCGGCCAGCAGCATGCCGCCGCCGGCCAGGTGCTCGGCCAGGATCTCGCCGAACAGGGCGCGGTGGCCGGCGTCCAGCGGGGCCATCGGCTCGTCGAGCAGCCACAGGGGGCGAGGGCTGGCCAGCAGGCGGGCCAGGGAGACGCGGCGGCGCTGACCGGCCGACAGCCGGCGGACCTCCAGGTCCAGCAGGCGCGACAGGTCCAGCCGCTCAACGGCGGCGCGGGCCGAGGCCTCGGTTCCGCCCGTCCACTGGGCCTGGAACAGTAGTTCCTCCCAGGCGGTGCGGGTGGTCTTCAGGCCGTCGTGGTGGCCGGCCAGGTGCAGGCCTTCGGCGCGGGCGGTTTCCGCCTCCAGCAGGGCGCCGTCGGCGCCTTCGAAGGCGATGGTTCCGGCCTGGGGCCGCAGCAGGCCGGCGACCGCCCGCAGCAGGCTGGTCTTGCCCGCGCCGTTACGGCCCAGAAGGGCGCCCGCCTGGCCGCTTTCGAGCGCCAGATCGAACCCCGAAAACAGGGTCCGCTCGCCCCGCGCGAGGCTCAAACCCTTTATGCGAACGGCTCTCATCATCGCAAGTCCATGCGCCGTGCATGGACGTTGTGGGTAACCGGCGCTAAGAAGCGCTCGGCCGTCACCCTCCGCTTTGGATGGGGCGTACGCGGCGCGAGGATGGACGCTGTGGGTCCCCCTCGATCGCGCGATCCCGGGAGTGGTTTTCCGGCGGCCGTGAACAGAGAAGGGATCCTTCCAAATGGCGTCAGTGGACAGCCTCAAAACCCGCCGCGAACTCGTCGTCGGCGGTAAGACCTACGTCTATTACAGCCTTCGCGCCGCCGAGGAAGCCGGTCTGGCCGGCACGGGCTCGCTGCCCGTCTCGATGAAGGTGCTGCTGGAAAACCTGCTGCGCTACGAAGACGGCGTCTCGGTCAACGAAGCCGACCTGAAGGCCGTCGCCAACTGGCTGGAAAACAAGGGCTCGGTCGAGCACGAGATCAGCTTCCGCCCGGCCCGCGTGCTGATGCAGGACTTCACGGGTGTGCCCGCCGTCGTCGACCTGGCCGCGATGCGCGACGCCATGGTCGCCCTGGGCGCCGACCCGGCCAAGATCAACCCGCTGAACCCCGTCGACCTGGTCATCGACCACTCGGTGATGGTCGACAACTTCGGCGACTCCAAAGCCTACGACGCCAACGTGAAGCGCGAATACGAGCGCAACATCGAGCGTTACCGCTTCCTGCGCTGGGGCTCGTCGGCCTTCAACAACTTCCGCGTCGTTCCCCCGGGCACCGGCATCTGCCACCAGGTGAACCTGGAATACCTGGCCCAGACCGTCTGGACCGCGCTCGTGGATGGCGCTGAAGTCGCCTACCCCGACACCGTCGTCGGCACCGACAGCCACACCACCATGGTCAACGGCCTGTCGGTCCTGGGCTGGGGCGTCGGCGGCATCGAAGCTGAAGCCGCCATGCTCGGCCAGCCGATCCCGATGCTGATCCCGGAAGTCATCGGCTTCAAGCTGACCGGCGCTCTGCCGGAAGGCGCGACGGCCACCGACCTGGTGCTCACCGTCACCCAGATGCTGCGCAAGAAGGGCGTGGTCGGCAAGTTCGTCGAATTCTACGGCGACGCCCTGGCCAACCTGACCCTGGAAGACCAGGCGACGATCGCCAACATGGCTCCGGAATACGGCGCCACCTGCGGCTTCTTCCCGATCTCGGCCGCGACCATCGCCTTCCTGAAGGGCACCGGCCGCGAAGCCGACCGCGTCGCCCTGGTGGAAGCCTACGCCAAGGAACAAGGCCTGTGGTGGGAGCCCGGCGTCGCCGAGCCGACCTTCACCGACGCCCTGGAACTCGACCTGTCGAGCGTCCTGCCGTCGCTGGCCGGCCCCAAGCGCCCGCAAGACCGCGTGCTGCTGTCGGACGCCGCCTCGAAGTTCGCCGAGTCGCTGGCCGGTGAGTTCGGCAAGGCCGAAGCCCCCGAGTTCCGCGCTCCGGTGGAAGGCGAGGACTTCGACGTCGGCCACGGCGACGTGGTGATCGCCGCCATCACCTCGTGCACCAACACCTCCAACCCCTCGGTCCTGATCGCCGCCGGCCTGCTGGCCAAGAACGCGGTCGCCAAGGGTCTGAAGGCCAAGCCGTGGGTGAAGACCTCGCTGGCCCCCGGCTCGCAGGTGGTCACCGACTACCTGGCCAAGGCCGGCTTGACCAAGCACCTCGATGCTCTCGGCTTCAACCTCGTGGGTTATGGCTGCACCACCTGCATCGGCAACTCGGGCCCGCTGCCGGAAAACATCAGCAAGACGATCAACGACAACGATCTGGTCGCCTGCTCGGTGCTCTCGGGCAACCGTAACTTCGAAGGCCGCGTGAACCCGGACGTGCGCGCCAATTACCTGGCCTCGCCGCCGCTGGTGGTGGCCTACGCCCTGGCCGGCTCGCTGAAGATCGACCTGAACACCCAGCCGATCGGCAAGGACAAGAAGGGCAACGACGTCTTCCTGAAGGACATCTGGCCCTCGAACGAAGACATCGCCGCCCTGCAGCGCAAGTCGATCAACGAGAAGATGTTCGCCACCCGCTACGGCGACGTCTTCAAGGGCGACAAGAACTGGCAAGGCATCAAGGTCACCGGCGGCCAGACCTACGCCTGGGAAGGTGACTCCACCTACGTCCAGAACCCGCCCTACTTCCCGAACATGTCGATGACCCCGACCCCGGTCACCGACATCGTGGAAGCCCGCGTCCTGGCCGTGTTCGGCGACTCGATCACCACCGACCACATCAGCCCGGCCGGTTCGATCAAGACGTCCAGCCCGGCTGGCCAGTACCTGGTCAACAACGGCGTCGAGCCGATCGACTTCAACGGCTACGGCGCCCGCCGCGGCAACCATGAAGTCATGATGCGCGGCACCTTCGCCAACATCCGCATCCGCAACAAGATCACCCCGGAGATCGAAGGCGGCGTGACCAAGCACTTCCCCTCGGGCGAAGTGATGCCGATCTACGACGCGGCCATGAAGTACCAGGCCGAAGGCCGTCCGGCCGTCGTGTTCGCCGGCAAGGAATACGGCACCGGCTCGTCGCGTGACTGGGCCGCCAAGGGCACCAAGCTCCTGGGCGTCCGCGCGGTGATCACCGAAAGCTTCGAGCGCATCCACCGCTCGAACCTGGTCGGCATGGGCGTGCTGCCGCTGCAGTTCATCGCCGATGGCTGGCAGAAGCTGGAACTGACCGGCGAAGAGCTGGTCTCGATCCGCGGCCTGCAGGACCTGGCGCCGCGCAAGCAGCTGATCGTCGAGCTCTACCGCCCGACCGACGGCCGCATCGCGCGCTTCCCGGTGCGCTGCCGCATCGATACGCCGACCGAACTCGAGTACTTCAAGAACGGCGGCGTCCTGAACTACGTGCTGCGCAACCTGGCCAAGGCCGACTGAGCAGCCTCTTCAGACGCTGAATAACGAGACGGCCGGTCCCCCTGGGACCGGCCGTTTTGCTTTGTCCATCGCCCATCAGGCCGCCGACATCGTTGTCGTGTGGATTTAGCGGCCCCGAAGCGGTCATTTCACGGCCTCGTGAGCGGCGACGCAGCGGTTTCTTGGCTTAAGTGCGCCGCAATGCGTACGGCCTTGATCTCTGTTGTCTCCCTCGCCCTGACGAGCCTCGTCGCCGCCCCGGCCGCGGCCAAGTCTCCCGTGCTGGTCGAGCTGTTCACAGCCCAGGGCTGTTCGTCGTGCGGCAAGGCCAACCAGGCCGCCGCCGAGCTCGCCGAGCGCGAGGACGTCCTGGCCCTGACCTATTCGGTCGATTACTGGGACTATCTCGGCTGGAAGGACACCTTCGCCAAGCCGGCCTTTGTCGAGCGCCAGCGCGTCTACGCCAAGGCCTTCGCCCTTAGGGACGTGCCCACGCCCCAGGTGGTGGTGGCGGGCAAGGTGCAGGCCTCCGGCGCCAAGGCCGAGACCGTCGACAAGCTGATCGAGACCACCCGCCTGCCGCCCGCGCCGGACATGGAGTTCGTCGGGACCGGCCGCGTGGCCATCGGCTCGGGCGTCGTGCCGCGCGGCGGCGCCGAGGTCTGGCTGGTGCGCTTCGATCCGCGCAAGCAGGAGATCGCCGTCAAACGCGGCGACAACCGCGGCCAGACCATCGTCCACCGCAACGTGGTGCGCGAACTGGTCAAGCTGGGGACCTGGTCTGGCCGTTCGCGGATGTACCGCCTGCCGCAGGGCCACGACGACGAGCTGCAGACGGCGATCATCGTCCAGGGCGTCAAGGGCGGCCGGGTGCTGGGCGTGCTGCCGCCGGGCGGCAAGAGCCGCTGAGGCCGCTCAGGAACCGGCCTGGGGCGTCCAGCCGGCCAGGCTCAGCATGAACACGCCCAGGGCCTTCTCTGGGCCGCGCTCGGGCGACCAGCGGTTCACGTAGCGATAGGTCCCGCCGTCGGCCGATTCCAGGATCCATTGCCACCCGTCCGTGCCCATGGTGCAGTCGATGGGGCGCTGCTTGAGGTTCGAGGCCGCCGCCAGCAGCCTCTCGAAGCGACGCTCCTCGTCCTTGGTCAGGACCTTGTGGACGACCCCGCCAGCATTTTCCTCCGGCAGGCCCGGATCGTAGCCGCCGGCGCCGGACAGGCGCGTGGCGGTCAGCACGGTCTCGCCGCCGGGCCAGAAGTTCAGGCGCACGATCATCGGCTTCTGGAAGGTGGGGATGAAGGTCACCCGGTAGGCGCGGACGCCCAGGGCCTGCGGCTGGCGCGAGAAGGCGTAGAGCGAGGGTTCGTCCGCGGCCATCAGGATGCGCGGATACCATTCGGCCTCGACGTCGTCGATCACCGGCAGGCGCCTGAACAGCGGGCACCATTCCGAGGGCTCGCGAAACTCGGCTGGGAAATAGCCGGCGACGCGGACGGGATCCGGCGCGGCGGCGATCAGCGGCGCCAGGGCCAGGACGCCCATGACGCCCGACATGACGAAACCCACGCCCCTATACATGGCGGTCCCTCCAGAGGGACATGTCGCCACGGGTGATTACGCGCGTCAATCGGAGCGCGCAAAAGAAACCCCGCCTCGCCTTAGGGGATGATCGGCGAAGCGGGGTCTTTAGGGGGAGGGGATAGAAATACGCGTCAGCCGAGCGGCGCGCCTCGTGGCCCGGAGGGCTGGAGGGGCTGTTCAGGATCCCGGACCGCTTGGCGTTCCGATCGACCGACTATGAAAATCTGATCCCGGTCAGAGGCCGGGGAAGGGCGCGATCAGGGTCGTTTCGCGACGAGGTGAGGCGCCTCTATGGCGATCTTTGCAGTTGTGGAAACAACTGGAGGCCACATATGCGAAAGCCCGCGCGGGAGGGGGGATCCGCACGGGCTCTGCAAGAAAGAGAGAGGGGTTCTCTTTGTAGGTCTGTCGGCCGACCGGCCCGCGATCGAGGGGGGCTGGGGGGGCTGTTCAGGATCCAGGACCGTGGGGTGTCCGATCAGCCGACACTGACTTTTTCGACCCCCAAACGGGCGGGCGCAGGACCAAAACAAGGTCATTTCGTGGCCTGGTGCAGCTTGGCTTGTCGCTTCGCCGAACGTTGTTGCGGTTTTGCGACGGTGGAACCCGGGGGATGGAGGCCGATCTGGCGCGTTCGTCCAACGCGCTCGCCTGATCGCCTGATTTGGGGTTAGGATTCGCATCCATGGCCCTTGATGCTCCCTCCCCCGTCGGCGGCGTCGTGTTCTTCGAGCGGCGCGAGATAGACCAGCTCCTGCGGCTGTACGGTCGCATGGTCGCGGCCGGCGAATGGCGCGACTACGGCATGGGCGGCGCGATCGACCACGCGGCCTTCTCGATCTTCCGCCACGCCGCCGAGGCGCCGCTCTACCGCGTCGAGAAGTGGCCCGACCTGGCCCGCAAGCAGGGCCAGTGGCTGGTGCGCGGCCAGGGCGGCGTGGTGCTCAAGCGCGGGCACGAGCTGGCCCAGGTGCTGCGGCTGTTCGACAAGGGCCGGTTCAAGGTCGTGGATTGAGGCGGCGTCAGCGCCGCCGCAGTCCGAACTCCGTCCGCGATCCCGGCGCTGCCTGGTAGGCGGCCGCGGGGCGCGCGGGAGCCGCTTGGGTCGTCCGGTTCGCCGGCGCGGCCGGATAGAGCGACCTCACCACCAGCAACGCGGCCAGGCCCGAGGTGAAGCCCGCTACGATCGCGATGCCGGGATCCAGCACGATCAGGCCGATCCCCAGATGGGGAAGGGCGAACAGGACCAGGGTCGCGGCCGTCCAGGCGGCCTTGGATGCGTTCGTCTCGGCTTGCCGCGCGCGCCGGTGCAGGGGAAGGGCGGCGAGGCCGAGAACGACGGCCGGCGCGAAGAGCACGAGGCGTCCCTTCCAGGCGGCTCCGGTGACGTAGCGCCAGCCCTGGCCGACGACGCCCGCGACGTCTCCGGTGTGCGCCATCGCGGCGCCCATCACGAACACCAGGAAGCAGAAGCTGGCGGCGAGCGGGCCGATGAGGCCATAGGCGAGCGGGCGGGGCATTGCGGCCTCAGGCGGCGAGTGAGCTATTTGCGACTTTTGCGAGAGTTGCGTGAAGGGCCGGTTAAGGCGGGGCTGGCGTTGGGCTACGCCCACGAAAAAGCCCCGGCGGAGCGATCCGCCGGGGCTTCGTCGTTCGATCCGGGGCCAAGCCTTAGCGGCGGTCGCCCAGGAAGTAGAGCAGGAAGCGGAACAGGTTGATGAAGTCCAGGTACAGGTTCAGCGCGCCATAGTTGGTGGCCACCGACTTGGCGGCCGCGTCGCCGCCGACCTGGTAGTAGGTCATCTTCAGGTTCTGCGTGTCGTAGGCGATCAGGCCGGCGAAGATCAGCACGCCGATGGCGTTGATCGCGAAGACCAGCGGACCCGACGGGAAGAAGATCGACACGATCGAAGCCAGGATCAGGCCCACCAGACCGATGATCAGGAAGCTGCCGAAGCCCGACAGGTCCTTCTTGGTGGTGTAGCCCACCAGGCTCAGCGCGCCGAAGGCGGTGGCCGTGATCAGGAAGGTCGAGGCCACGCTGCTGCCGGTGTACATCAGCACCACGGTGCCGAGCGAGGCGCCGATCAGCGTCACGATGGTCCAGTAGATCACGCCGGCGGTGCGCGGCGTGATCGACTTCATCACGAAGCTCGAGAACAGCAGGATGCCGAGGGGCGCGAACGAGATCGCGATCCCCAGCATGGTGTAGCTGACGCGGTTGCCGTTGACCTGGAACAGCAGGTCGCGAACCGGCGGGAACGAGCTGGTCGTCCAGGCCAGGGCGGCCGACAGCAGCAGGCCCAGCGCAACCTTGTTGTAGACGCCGAGCATGAAGCTGCGCAGTCCGGCGTCAACCGACATGTCCGCGCGATCCGTCGGGATCGAGCGCGCATAATCGCGGTTGAAGTCGTTCATCGAAGGAAGCCCTTTATGTTTCCGTCCCAAGGGGACACGTGTGAAATATCGTGTCGAAAGCGCCCGCGCGCAAGGCTCCAGCCTTGGGTTGAGGCCGCTAGCGCCTAAATAGGCGAAAAAGCCAGGCTATTGGGTCATCTAGGGGACTTCATGGATTACGTCGAACTCGGCCGTACGGGCATCCAGGTTTCGCGCTGCTGCCTGGGCACCATGACCTGGGGCTCGCAGAACACCGAGGCCGAGGCCCACGCCCAGATGGACTACGCCCTGGGGCGCGGCGTGACCTTCTGGGACACGGCCGAGATGTACGCCAGCCCGCCCAGCCCGGAGACGCAGGGCCATACCGAGCGCTACATCGGCTCGTGGCTGAAGAAGACCGGCAAGCGCGATGAGATCGTGCTGGCCTCCAAGGTCGCCGGCCGCGGCTCGGCCTTCGGCGGGTTGTCGTGGATGCGCGCCGACGGGGCGACCACCCGCCAGACCAAGGCCCAGATCGACGAGGCGGTGGAAGGCTCGCTCAAGCGCCTGCAGACCGACTATCTCGACCTCTACCAGCTGCACTGGCCTGATCGCGCCGTGCGGGTGTTCGGCGGCCAGACCTACAAGGACTACGACGACGACTACCAGCGCTTCGGCGACATCCTCGAGGCGCTGGACGGCCACGTGAAGAAGGGGACGATCCGGGCCCTGGGGGTCTCCAACGAGTTCCCGTGGGGCGTGATGAAGTTCCTGGCCGAAAGCGAAGCCCGGGGTCTTCCCCGCATCGCCTCGATCCAGAACGCCTATCACCTGGCCAACCGGGTGTTCGAATACGGCCTGGCCGAGATCGCCATGCGCGAGCAGGTGGGCCTGCTGGCCTATTCGCCGCTGGCCCAGGGCCAGCTGACTGGCAAGTACCTCGACGGCAAGCTGCCGGAAGGCTCGCGCAAGGCGCTCTACAACCGCATGCACCGCTACGAGGGGCCGGGCGCGCTCGAGGCCTTCCGCGCCTATGTCGATCTGGCCGCCCAGCACGGCCTGGATCCGGCCCAACTGGCCCTGAAGTTCGTCGACGCCCGCCCGTTCGTCACCGCCACCATCATCGGCGCGACGAGCATGGCGCAGCTGAAGACCGACATCGACGCCTTCGACGTGGAGTGGACGGAGGAGCTGGAGACGGCCGTCAACGCCATCCACGCGGTGCACCCGAACCCTTGCCCGTGATCCGAAAGGCGTACGGCGGCTTCCCCACCCGTAAAACCCCCGCGAAAGCGGGGGCCCAGGCTTTTTCTGAAACGTGGGGCGCTCGACGATAAAACGCCTGGGTCCCCGCTTTCGCGGGGATTTTACGGGGGAGGGGGCTTCCCCCCTCCGACCTAAACCACTCCTCGCGCCTTCAGCTCGGCCACCTTCTTGGCCGCCATCCCCGCCACCTCGGCCAGCACGCTTTCCGTATGCTCGCCCAGCGTCGGACCGGTCCAGCGGACGCCGCCGGGGGTGTCGGTGAGGCGGGGGAAGGCGTTCTGCATCTTCACCTGACCGAACACAGGGTGGGGCGCCGAGACGATCGAGTCGCGGGCCTGGAATTGCGGGTCGGCCAGCATTTCGGGCGCGCGATAGATGCGGCCGCAGGCCAGGCCAGCCGCCTCCAGCTTCGGCAGCAGGTCGTCGATGTCCTGGTCCAGGGTCCAGGCGGCGATGCGGGCGTCGAGTTCGGCCTGGTTGATCCCGCGCGCGGCGTGGTCGCGATAGCGGGGATCCTCGGCCAGGTCCGGCCGGCCCATCAGCTCGCACAGGCGCTTGAAGAGGGTGTCCTGATTGGCGCCGATCAAGACGAGTTCGCCGGACCGGGTCGGATAGACGTTGGACGGGGCGATGCCGGGCAGCACGGCGCCCGAGCGTTCGCGGATGTAGCCGGTGAGGTCGTATTCGGTGACCAGGTTCTCCATCACCGTCAGCACGCTTTCATAGATCGCCACGTCGACCACCTGGCCCTTGCCCGTGCGCTGGCGGGCGTGCAGGGCCATCATCACGCCGAGGGCGGCGTTGAGGCCCGACAGGCTGTCGCCGATCGAGATGCCGGCCCGGGCCGGATTGCGGTCGGGCTCGCCGGTGATGTGGCGAAGGCCGCCCATCGCCTCGCCGACCAGGGCGTAGCCGGCCCGCTTGGCGTAGGGGCCCGTCTGGCCGAAGCCGGAGACGCGGGCCATGACCAGGCCCGGATTGCTCGCGGCGAGGGCGTCGAAGCCCATGCCCCACTTCTCCAGCGTGCCGGGGCGGAAATTCTCGACCACCACGTCGGCCTTGGCGATCAGGGCGCGGGCGATGTCGCGGCCCTCGTCGGTGCGCAGGTCGACCGTGACCGACTTCTTGTTGCGGCCGATCACCGGCCACCAGGGCGACAGGCCCTGGGGCTTGGAGCGTCCCCACTGGCGCATCGGGTCGCCGGCCTTCGGGTCTTCCAGCTTGATCACCTCGGCGCCGAAGTCGCCCAGCACCTGGCCGCAGAACGGACCGGCGATCAGCTGGCCCATCTCGATCACGCGGACGCCCGCCAACGGTCCCTGGGTCATTTTGTTCCTCTCCCCGATCACGGAACCATCACGCGGCCGTGAACCTTCTTGCTGCCACACGGCGACGCGCGACGCCGACCCTTCTTGCCCAGAAAAACGCGCAGGGAAAGAAAGCCATGACCCGCAAGCTCCTCATCGTCGGCGCCGCCTTCGCCGCCCTCAGCCTCGCCGCCTGCGGCCAAAAGGAAGAGACCAAGGGCGCCGCCACCCCGGCCGAGCAGGCCGCCACCCCGGACGCCAACCCCGCCGCCACCGTTCCGACCCCGTCGGACGAAGCCAAGGCTCCGGACTTCGCCGCCAAGGCCGCCTCCAGCGACCAGTTCGAGATCGAGGCCGCCAAGGTCGCGCTGAAGCGCTCGACCAACGTTCAGGTCAAGAAGTTCGCCCAGGATATGATCGACGCCCACACCGCCACCAGCGCGGGCCTGAAGGCCGCCATCGCCGCCTCGGGCGTCAGCATCACCCTGCCGACCGCCCTGCCGTCGGACCTGCAGGACAAGCTGGACGACCTGAACAAGGCCGACGCCAAGGACTTCGACAAGACCTATGCCGACGACCAGGTCGACGCCCACCAGGCGGCTCTGAACCTGCTGCAGCGCTACGCTCAGGACGGCGACGTCGCCGCCATCAAGACCTTCGCCGCCGAGACCGCGCCGAAGGTGCAGGAGCACCTGAACCACGCCGAAGGCCTGAAGAACGGCCTGAAGTAGGGTTCGAGCTCAGATTCGAAACGAAGATCCCCCGGTCGAAAGACCGGGGGATTTTCTTTGTCCGCCTCAGTTCGCCGTCTTGATGACGTTGTCGTCGCCGTTGCGGTCGATCACCAGGTTGTAGGGATCCACGCCTGCGAAGCGCGGCGCGACCTTCGTGACGAAGGTCAGGGTCTGGGTTCCGGTGCGGATCGGGCGGCGTTCGAAGGCGACGACGTTCTTCTGCGCGAAGTCCTTCTTGCCCGGCTCGGCGGTGAACAGGCCGACGTCGAGCACCTCGTTCAGGGGCGCGTTGGTCTCCTTGCCGCGGCCGTCGGCGTACATCTTGCGGGCCTCGACCACGAGCTTGACGTCATAGCGGCCGTCGGCGCGCTTCTTCACCGAGGCGCTCTTGGTCTTCAGGTCATAGAGCGTGATCTTCTCGAACAGGTCGGTGATCAGGGCCTGCTTGTCGGCCAGGACCTCGGCGCGGAGGATGCGCAGGAAGTCGAGCGTGGTCGGATAGGGCGCGCCCTTGAAGCCATACTCCGCGATCAGTTGGCGCAGGGCGCGGTTGACCGTCTCCTCGCCGACCTCGTGCTGCAGCCGGTACATGACCAGCGAGCCCTTGCGGTAGTGGACGTACTGCTGGTTCTCGACCCGGGCCAGCGGCTGTTCCTCGAGCACGTCGCCGCCGCGCGCGCGCAGGTAGCCGTTGAGTTCGAACTTCAGGAACTTGCGGATCTGGGCCTCGCCGTACATCCGCTTCATGACCATCAGGGCCGAGTACTGGGCGAAGGTCTCCGACAGCATGGTCGAGCCCTGCTGGTCGGCGCCCAGCACCTGGTGGGCCCACCACTGGTGGCCGATCTCGTGGGCGCCGACATAGGTGACCATGTCGATTTTCTCCGGATCGCGGTAGTCGGCGATGAAGAACATCGCCTCCGACCACGGGATCGTGCCGGCATAGGCCTGGGCGAAGCTCTGATAGGCCGGGAACTCCAGGAAGCGCAGCTGCTTGAACTGATAGGGACCGAACGCCGACTGGTAGTAGTCGAGCGAGGCCTTCATCGACGTGCGCATGCGCTCGATGTTCCAGGCGTGCTGCGGGTCGTAATAGACCGCCAGATCGACGCCCTTGTAGGCCTCGCGCGAGACGGCGTAGCGGGCCGACTGGATCGACAGGAACGGCAGGATCGGGGCGTCGGCGACGAAGCGCGCCGTGCGGCGGTTGTCGCTTCCCGACGTCCAGGTCCGTTCCGAAACCAGGGTCCCCGGCGCGATCGGCGTCTGGTCGGCGTCGGTGGTGACGGTGATGTCGGAGGTCACGAAGTCGGCGTCGTGGCGCAGGTAGTTGAACTGCCGGCTCGCCGCGTCGCCCAGCTTGGCCATCCGCAGCTCCGGCGGCAGGCCGTACTTGCGGCGCTTGGCGCGGTCCTGCAGCAGGCCCTCGCGCGACATGCCCAGGATCGGGGCGATCTCGAAATTGTTCAGGAAGGTCCCGTTGTCGACGACCCGGGTCTCGTTGCCGTTGTTCTTGAAGCCCTTCTGGCTGCGCTCGGTGATGAAGCTCATCCGGCGCGTCTCGCCGGGGGCCATCGGCGTGTCGAAGGCGAAGATGCGGTAGTTGAAGCGGTCGAAGGTCTGCTTGGGCCGCGCCCCCTCGATCGACAGGCCGCGCACGACGAGGTCGCGGTCGAAGCGGACGTGGATCTCCTTGATCGGCTGGCTGGTCTTGTTCTGGAAGAGGTAAGCGCCGCGGGTCACGGCCTTGGGCTCGTGCGGCCACAGGTCGACGTCCAGCTTCATGCCGATGATCTTGGGCTGCGGCGTGTTCTCGTAGCGCAGCAGCGCCTTTTCGAAGTCGGCCGTCCAGCGCTCGTCGTCGAGATTGGTGCGGTACTCGTTCCAGACGTTGGTGTTGACGAAGATGAAGCCGCCCAGGCCGACGAAGACCGCCAGGAAGACGCCGAAGACGACGCCGTTGGCGCCGCGCAGGCGATAGGGAAGGCGGCGCAGGCGGGGAAGAAGCCGCCCCTCGGTTCCACGTCGCCACAGGGCGTAGGACGCGATGGTCATCAGGGCGGCGAAGGCGATCCAGTAGGCGCGGAACCACCAGGCCCCGACCCAGAAATCGCCCAGACGGTTCATGTCCGAGAACGGCGTGCCGGGCGCGCCGCTGTAGCGATAGAGATTGTGCTGCAGGCCCAGGTTCACGAAGGTCAGGTCGGTGACGATGTAGACCACCATCAGGCCCCAGCCGATGAACTTGTGCGGGCTCAGCACCTGCAGGAACACCGCCAGCACCGCCAGCAGGATCAGATCGACGGCCTGGGGCAGGACGTACCACAGCAGGTACTTGTCGAGTTCCAGACGGAAATAGCCGTGGGCGACCTGGCTGATGATCGCCGCCGCCACGCTGACCAGCAGGGTGGACAGCAGCACCAGTGATATCGCGGCCACTTTCGGCGCGGTGAAGGCCCAGTCGCCGACGGGGGTGGAATCGACGATCTCGTGGGTGCGCCGCTCGCGCTCGCGCCAGACCAGTTCGCCGGCGTAGTAGATGGCGATGATCATCGGGATCAGGCCGAACGAGCCCATCAGGGGCGCCAGCAGGGCCCGGGTCACCGGATAGATGACGCCGCCATAGCCGGTCGCGTCGGTGGCGAACCACAGGGCGCCGGCGGCGTTGAACAGCCCCAGCGCCAGCAGCACGAAATAGGCCGGGCTCTTGAACACCTGGCCCATGTCGAGGCGGGTGCGGGCGGAAAACTGGACCCAGGCGGCGGCGCGATCATGGCGCGGCGCGGGCAGCGGACGCGGGGCGGGCGGCAGCTCGGCGTCGGCCTTGGCCTCCTTGCGCGACTGCTTCCTGCGGCCCGACAGCTCGGCCGACTGGAATCGGAACAGGCCGTAGGCCAGGCCCAGCAGGCCAGCCGACAGGACGACGATGAACGCACGGTTGAACAGCAGCGCGCCGGCCAGGGCCGGGATCTGGGTGTTGCGCTCGCTGGCGGTCCAGTAGCGGGTGAGAAGGCCGAAGGCGCTGGTCCCCAGCGGGTCCCACATCGCCACGATGTGCTCGAACTCAGGCTTGTCGAGGGCGATGTTGCCGATCACCCACAGCACCATGAAGCCGATGACGCCGACATAGGTCCACATCATCGAGCGGGTGACGGTGGCCAGGGCGAAGAACATCGCCGAGGTCAGCAGGATGTTGGGGATGGCCAGGGCGAAGTAGGAGAAGAGATAGGCCTGCGGCAGGAACGGCCCGAGCATCTCCTTGTCGACCCAGGGCATCAGCGAGCCGAGGAAGACGGCCAGCGGCACGGCCAGGAACGAGGTCGCCGCCGCCAGGAAGGCGCCGGTGAAGCGGCCGTAGAGATAGTCGAACTTGCCGATCCGCGTCGCCCGCAGGATCGGGCCATAGCCCGTCTCGTCGTCGCGGACGATGACGTTGGCCACGAAGGCCGTCGTCACGAACATGTAGAACAGCGAGAAGATCAGCGCCGACATCGACAGGGCGAACGGCCCGTTGCGGTGGTCGCTGGGACCCAGGCCGATGCTGATCTGCGAGATGGTGGTGGCGCCGAAGGCCAGCAGGAAGAACAGCACGGCCACCACCCAGAACACCGGGGAGCGCAGCTGGTAGCGGTACTCGAAGCCCGCGATCTTGCCGAACATGGTCCTCGCCCCCTCAGGCCGCGCAGCGGGTCGTGGCGAGGGTCGAGAAATAGACGTCCTCGAGCCCGCCGGGCACGGGCGCGAAGCCTTGTCCCGGATCCTGGTCGGCGAGGACGTGGATGACGGTGCGGCCGCCCAGCAGCCGGGTCGAGATCACCTGGTGGGCCGCCTTGGCGTCCTCCAGCTCGGCCTTGTCGATGGTCTTCTTCCAGATCCGGCCGTCCAGCTGGCGGATCAGGTCGCCCGGGGCGCCCTCGCGCACGATGCGGCCGTCGCAGATGATGGCCATGGCCGGACAGAGGTCGGAGACGTCCTCGACGATGTGGGTCGACAGGATCACCACCACGTTTTCGCCGATCTCGGCCAGCAGATTCAGAAAGCGGTTGCGCTCTTCTGGGTCGAGGCCGGCGGTGGGCTCGTCGACGATGATCAGGCGCGGGTCGCCGATCAGGGCCTGGGCGATGCCGAAGCGCTGGCGCATGCCGCCCGAGAAGCCGGCGATGGCCTTGTTGCGGACGTTCCAGAGATTGACCTGGGCCAGCAGGCTCTCGACGGTGTCCTTGCGCTCCTTGCGGCCGGCGATCCCCTTCAGCACGGCCATGTGGTCGAGCATGTCGTAGGCGCTGACGCGGGGATAGACGCCGAAGTCCTGCGGCAGATAGCCGAGCACGCGGCGCAGGGCCTCGGGATCCTTCAGCACGTCGATGTCGCCGAAGCGGATGTGGCCCGAGGTCGGGGCCTGCAGGGTGGCGACGGTGCGCATCAGGGTCGACTTGCCGGCGCCGTTGGGGCCGAGCAGGCCGTACATGCCGCGCGGAATGGTCAGGCTGACCTCGTCGAGGGCCCGCACGCCGTTGCCGTACACATGCGTCAGATTTTCGATGATCAGCATCGTCGCTCGTCGCCCCCTAGTGTTAACGCCACAGTCCCCACTTCGTCATGACTCGACGGCGCAACCATGGGCAAGTGAAAGAACGTTTAGGCTGTCGGGTTCCCGACGAACGGCGTTCGTCGCGCCGTTTTCGGCCGGGGTTCCGGTCGCGAGCGTTTGGGTCTAAGCAGGCGGCCATGACGACCTTCGCCTTTCCCCCGCCCGTCCAAGCTTCGGTTCCGGTGGAAGGGACCGATGCGCTCTTTCCTGTCCGTCGCATCCTGTGCGTGGGCCGAAACTACGCCGCCCACCGCGCCGAGATGGGCGGCGACGAGCGCGACCCGCCGTTCTTCTTCGCCAAGCCGGCCGACGCCGTCGCGCCGCTGCTGGAAGACGTGCCCTATCCGCCGCGCACCGCCGACCTGCACCACGAGATCGAGCTGGTGGTCGCCCTGAAGTCGGGCGGCGCCGACATCGCCGTCGATGACGCCCTGGACCACGTGTTCGGCTACGCCGTGGGCGTCGATCTGACCCGTCGCGACCTGCAGGGCGCGGCCAAGGCCAAGGGCCAGCCGTGGGAAGCGGGCAAGGCCTTCGACTTCTCCGCCCCGATCTCGGCCATCCGCCCGGCGGCCGACGCCACGCTGGACGGCGCCATCTGGCTGACCGTCAACGGCGTGCAGCGCCAGACCGGCCTGATCGCCGACATGATCTGGAACATCCCCGAGATCATCGCCGAGGCCAGCAAGCTGTGGACCCTGGCGGCCGGGGACCTGATCTTCACCGGCACGCCCGAGGGCGTGGCCGCGGTGGTCAAGGGCGACAGGATCGTCGGCGAGGTCGACGGCGTCGGCGCCCTGGCCTTCACCCTGGTCTGACGGGAGGGCGCGAGCCGTGACCCTGACGCTGTTCGGCTACTGGCGGGCGGCCGCGCCTTATCGCGTGCGCATCGGCCTCAATCTCAAGGGCCTGGCCTATGACCAGAGCCCGGTGAACCTGCTGAAGGGCGAGCAGCGGCAGGGTCCGTATCTCGACCTCAATCCGCAGGGCCTCACCCCCGCCCTGGCGATCAGTGGCGATGGGGGGGACGGCGTGGTGCTGACCCAGAGCCTGGCCATCCTCGAATGGCTGGATGAGACGCATCCGGAGCCGCCGCTGCTGCCGGCCGATCCATTGGGCCGGGCGCGGGTGCGGGCCATGGCCCAGACCATCGCCTGCGACATCCATCCGCTGAACAATGTGCGGGTCACCGGCGAACTGGCCGCGCGCGGCCAGGACGAGGCCGCCCGCACCGCCTGGATGGCCCGCTGGCTGAACGAGGGCTTCACCGCCCTGGAAGCGGCCGTCGCCGCCGACGGCGGAGACTATGCCTATGGCGATACGCCGACCCTGGCCGACATCTGCCTCGTGCCGCAGGTCTACGGCGCGCGCCGGTTCAAGATCGACCTTTCACCTTTCCCGCGGATCGTCGCGGCCGCCGACCGCGCCGCCGACCATCCCGCCTTCGCCGCTGCTCACCCCAGCCTCCAGCCGGACGCCGCCGATGCTTGAAGATCTGAAAACCAACAACGCCAACTGGTCCAAGGGCAAGACCCAGGTCGATCCCGAGTTCTTCAAGCGCCTGGAGAACCAGCAGAGCCCCGAGTACCTATGGATCGGCTGCAGCGACAGCCGCGTGCCGGCCAACGAGATCGTCGGCCTGGATCCGGGCGAACTGTTCGTCCACCGCAACGTCGCCAACCTGGCCCCGCCGCAGGACGCCAACTACCTGTCCGTGTTGCAGTTCGCGGTCGACGTGCTGAAGGTCAAGCACGTGATGGTCGTCGGCCACTACGGCTGCGGCGGCGTGGCGGCGGCCATCGACGGCAAGCGCCGGGGCCTGGTCGATCACTGGCTGCACCCGATCCGCGAGGTCCACGCCGAGCACAAGCACGAGCTGGAAGCGATCCCGGAAGAGCGCGACCGGCTCAACCGCCTGTGCGAGCTGAACGTCATCCGCCAGGTGCGCAACGTCGCCTCGGACGTCTTCGTTCAGGACGCCTGGGCGCGCGGCCAGAGCCTGGCCGTGCACGGCTGGGTCTATTCGCTGTCCAACGGCCTGGTCACCGACCTCAACGTCGGCATCGCCAGCCTTGAGGACTATGAGCGCGTTCTGGCGGGGAAGCCGGAGTAGGGGTCTTCAGATCCTCCCCCTCTGGGGGAGGTGGCCCGAAGGGCCGGAGGGGTTAGCGCTGGCCCATGCCGCGCAGACCCCCTCAGTCGCTCCGCGACAGCTCCCCCAGAGGGGGAGCATCTAGTCGCGATCGCCCCGCGCCGTATCGCCGCACCTTACAAAAACCGCGTTCGCCCTTACCTGTTCGTCACCTTGTTGCGGCACGGTGAGCGCATGGACGCCTTCCTCCAGACCCTGCACGAGATGGTCGTCGAGCACCGCCTGCTGGTGTGCGCGATCCTGGCGCTCGTCACTCTGCTGGAAGCCCTGATGCTGGTCGGGGTGCTGATCCCGATCATGGCGGTTATGCTGACGGCCGGGGCGCTGATCGCCACCGGCTCGCTGCATCCCGTGGAAGTCATTGTCTGGTGCAGCGTCGGCGCGGCCGCCGGCGACGCCATCTCCTACCTGATCGGCCAGAAGATCGGCGCCAGGGCCGTGCGCCATCCAGCCGTGGCCAGGCATCGCCGCACCGTGGCCCGCGCCCGCCTCTACACCCGCCGCTACGGCGTGCTAGCCCTGCTGGTCGCCCGCTATCTGGGTCCGCTGCGGCCGTTCGTACCGATGGCCGCGGGCATGACCCGCATGCGCGACTGGACCTTCCACGCCGCCAACACCGTCACCGCGCCGCTGTGGGTGGTGTCGGTCCTGGCGCCCGGCTACCTGGCGGCCCGCAATCTCGGCTACTGGAAGCCCGATCCCCAGTGGCTGACGGCCCTGGCAGTCGGCGGCCTGCTGCTGGTCGCCACCGTCGCCGTCGTCCGCGCCGCGCCGTTCAAGGCCCAGCCGGCGAAAGCCTAGCCCGGCGCCTTGATGCGCACCCGGGCGCTGGCCGCCCGGCCCTGGGCGTCGACCACCCGCAGCCGATAGAAGCCCGCCGCCGGCGGACGCCACACCGGCTTGCCGCTGACCGCGTCCTGTGAGAGCGGCGCGCCGTTCACGTACCACGACAGGTTCTCACCGCCGGCCGCCAGGACGAGGCCGCGCGAGGCCTTGCCCAGGCCCTCGACCTGCACCGTCGCCCCGTCCGGCGGAAAGATCAGGCGCGGACCTTCGTCGGCCACGGTCTGCAGACGTTGCAAGGCCCCCGGCGCCGACTTGGGCGCGATCGGACGCGGGGCCGTGGGCGGGGCGCCGACCAGATCGGCGACGTCGAACAGCAGGGGCAGGGCGGCGTCGCGTCCCGTCAGCCCGCCGCGAGCGCCGCCGTCGGCGCGGCCGGTCCAGACGAGGATGGCGTGACCGCCCACGACGCCCGCCGCCACCGCGTCGCGGAAGCCGTAGGAGGTGCCGGTCTTGAAGGCCATGGCCGGTCCGCCCCGGGTCAGGGCCGAGGGGGCGCGGCCGCGCGGGCCGGGGGCCTCGCGCAGGATGTCGAGCACCTGGTTGACGGCTTCCGGTCGGGCGATGCGGGTTCCGGCCGAGCGTTCGCGGGCCCTGGCCTCGTCCACGGTGTAGGCCAGCGGCTTGGCCACCCCGCCGTCGCCGAGGGCGGCGTAGAGGGTGACCAGATCGCGCAGGGTGATGCCGGCCCCGCCCAGGGCCAGGGCCAGGCCCGCGGCCTTCACCTCGGCCTTGGGCCGCAGCAGCTTGACCCCGCCCGCTTCGAGCCGGGCGGCGAAGGCCTCGGGGCCGATCTTCTCCAGGGTGGCGACGGCCGGCACATTCAGCGAATAGGCTAGGGCCTCGCGGGCCGTGACCTTGCCGTGGAAGACGCGGTCGAAGTTCTCCGGCTGGTAGTCGGCGAAGCGGGTCTGGGCGTCGTCGATCTGGGTGTCGGGGGCCAGGGCGCCGTCGTCGAAGGCGAAGGCGTAGACGAAGGGCTTCAGGGCCGAGCCGGGCGAGCGGGCGGCGCGGGTCATGTCCACCCAGCCGCCGGGCCGGTCGCGGCCGGCCGAGCCGACCAGGGCCCGCACGGCCCGGTCCCTGATGCGCACGACGATGATGGCGGACGTGGCCTCGGGCCCCTGGCTGGCGGCGACGGCGGCGGCCATCGGCTCCAGCCGCGCCTGGAGGTCGGGGTCGATGGTGCTGGCGACGCTGGGCTGGCTGGCCGGCGCGGCGGCGGCCAGCTGGCCGGCCAGGTGCCAGGCCATGGCCGGAAAGACGCTGCGGCGGGGGATCGGCTCGCCCTCGGCCTCGACGGCGGCGATGTCGGTCAGCACCCCGGCGCGGACCATCTTGTCCAGCACCGCGCGGCGGGCTTCGCGCGCGGCTTCCGGCCGGCGGTCGGGGCGGCGGCCTTCGGGCGCCTGGGGCAGGGCGATCAGCAGGGCCTGCTCGCCGTCGGTGAGGCTCGACGGCTCGTGGCCGAAATAGGAGAGACTGGCGCCGCGCACCCCCTCCAGATTGCCGCCGTAGGGGGCGAGCGTCAGGTAGAGGGCGAGAATCTCGTCCTTGCTCAGCCTGCTCTCCAGCTGCACGGCGCGGACCATCTCGATCAGCTTGGAGCCCAGATTGCGCGGCCGAGGCTCGAGCAGGCGCGCGGTCTGCATCGACAGGGTCGAGGCGCCGCTGCTGATCCGGCCATGGATGACCGCCGAGCCCGTGGCGCGAACCAGGGCGATCGGATCGACACCCAGGTGCCAGCGGAAGCGGGCGTCCTCCACCGCGACCAGGCGCTTGAGGAAGGTGGGGTCGGTGCGTTCGAGGTCGGCCCGCACCCGCCAGCGGCCGTCCTCCACCGGCAGGGCGCGCAGCCATGCCCCGCGCTCGCCCAGCACGACGGGCGAGGAACGCCTGGCGCGGGCCATGTCCGGCGGGAAGGCGGCGCTGGCGGCGAACAGAACGACCTGGGCGGCGAGGAAGCCGGTGAGGAGGCGTACGATCAGCGGAACCTTCCCCTCCCGTCGGCGGATGGGGGAGGGGTCAGGGGTGGGGTTGGATGCGGAGTCGGCGGTGGTCACGGCGCCCTACCTTGAAGCGCTGTCACCCCCATCCCCGACCCTTCCCCCATCGAGGGGGAAGGGAGCTGTTCCAGCATCACTGCCCCGCGATCGTCGTGCGGCCGGCGTCCGACCGGGCGGCGATGCTCGGGCGGTACATGTCCTTGGCCACGGCGCCGGGCAGGAAGAACTCGCCCGGCGTCACGGCCCGCGCGATGTAGGCCATGGCGAAGGGCTTGTTGCCCTCCAGGTCCAGCGCGGCGATGTAGCGGTCGTCGCGGCTTTCCTGGGCGTCGGGACTGGAAAGCTCGCCGAGGAACTTGAACGGTCCGTTCTGGGCGTCGTCGGCGCCCAGCGGGGCCTCGATCTCGAAGCCGGCCGGCAGGGCGTCGTCGACCACCAGGGCGGTCGAGCGGGCCTGCAGCGACCGGCCCTGGATCAGCACGATCACCCGTTCGCCCTGGCGGATGGCGAAGGGATCGACCGCCCCGCCGCTCATCGTGAACAGGCGCTTGCTCACCGTCAGGCCGTTGCTGGACGCGCCGGGGGCGAGGATCGGCGTGCCGCGCACGCTGACCGTCCGCCACAGGGCGCCCTTGCCCTTGTTGGTGAAGCGGGCGTCGGCCAGCTTGCCCACGGCCCAGCGCGGCGCCCCGCCCGCGGGGGGCAGGCCGATCACGCCTTGGGCGTCGATGCTGATCGGGCGGGCGGCCTTCATCAGCTGGTGGGCGGCGAACAGCAGCTGGGCCTGTTCCTGGGTGTTCAGGGCGTCGGGATCCTTGACCACGTTCTCCAGGCGGCCTTGCAGGCGGGCGGCGACGTCGGTCTGGCCGGCCTGGACCGCCAGGGCCGTGACCGCGGCCACGTCGCGCAGCGGGCTTTGGTACCAGTCGTACTCGTCGCGCCAGTTCAGCGAGTTCACCGCCTGGCGCATGGCCGAGCGGGCCCGGGCGTGGTCGCCCATCAGGGCGAGGCCGGCGGCCACCTGGGCTTTGGCCAGCGGTTGGTCCTCGTCCTTCATCTGCACGTCGTGCCACCAGCGCAGGCGGGCCAGGTCCCCGCGCCCGGCCTTGGCCAGGACGTAGAGGGCGTAGGCGCTGGCCCGGCGGCGCATGCGCTCGGTGGCCTTCTTGCTGTCCTCGGGGCTGCGGCCCCACCAGGCCGGATATTCCAGCCGGTAGGAGACCGAGCTCCAGCCGTCGGGACGGCTGATCTGGCGCATGGCGTTCAAGGCCTTGTCCAGCGCCTCGTCCGGCACGGCCACGCCCTGCGCCTTGGCTTCCAGCAGGAAGTCGGTGGCGTAGGCGCCCAGCCAGGCGTCGGCCTCGCCGTCGCCCACCCGCCACAGGCCGAAGGCGCCGTCGAGGGTCTGGCGGTCCAGCAGGCGGCCCACCGCGCCCGCGAGGGCGGCCGGGGTGCGCTTCAGCTTCGGATCGCTGGAGACGCTTTGGGCGTAGAGCAGCGGATAGGCGGTCGACACCAGCTGCTCGGTGCAGCCGTAGGGGTAGCGTTGCAAGGCCACCGCGATCGCCGACGGGTCGAAGCCCTTGAACGGCGAGTAGCTGACCTGCAGCGTCACGTCCCCGGCCGCCAGGCCCGAGAGCAGCTGGTAGTTGGGCGTGTAGCTGGTTCCCGGGGCCTGCAGCTCGGTGGTGGTGCGCACCACGTCGCCCCAGCCCAGGCGGGTCTGGATCGGATAGTCCTTGGCGGTCGAGAAGCCGGGGCCGCTGACCTTGAAGCCGATCTTGCCGATGCCGGTGACGTCGGGCGCCAGGAAGGGGATCTTCTCGGCGACGCGTTGGCCCAGGATCAGGGTGATCACCTTCTTGAAGGCGACTTTCAGCCCGCCCGAGGCGCTGGCCTCGGCGGTGTAGGCGCCGGGCTTGCCCTCGACATTGTGCAGTTCCAGCGTCGCGGTCGGCTTGTCGCCGGGCGACAGGAAGCGGGGCAGGTTGAGGTCGGCGACCACCGGCTGGCGCACGGTCATGGCCTTGGAGCCCGAGCCGACGGCCTCGTCGGTCCAGGCCACGGCCATGATCCGCAGTTCGCCGTTGAAGTCGGCCGGCGGCAGCTTGATCACCGCCTTGCCGTCGAGGCCGGTCTCGACCACGCCCGACCACAGGGCCACGGTCTTGATCGGCGTGACCGTCAGGCCCTCGCCGCCCAGTTCGTCGCCGCCGAAGTTGACGTTGGCCGGCGCGCCCATGTTCGGGTCGAGCAGGCGACCGTAGTCGTCACGGTAGTCGAGCGTCAGTGCCCGTTTGCCGAAGTACCACTTCACCGGATCGGGGCTTTCCTGGCGGGTCAGGCGCAGCACGCCTTCGTCCACCGCCGCGACGGTGACCCGGGCCTTCTGGCCAAAGCCCAGGCCCTGCACCTTCAGCGGGATCTCGACCGGCGCCTTGGAGTCGATCTTGGCCGGCGTGCCGATATCGACCACAAGCTTGCGGCCCTTCGGCTCCAGCGGCACGTAAACGAGGCCCAGGGCCCGCTTGGGCTTGGGCGAGGCCACCGGGTCGCGCGGCTGGATGACGGTGACCATCACATAGGCCCCGCCGCCCCAGGCGGCGCTGGTCTTCAGCTTCACGGTCGCGCCGTTCTCGCCGACCGACACGGTCTTGAAGTCGATCAGGCGGTCGGTGGCCACGGCCACCTGCGCCTGGCCGGCATAGGGCGCCTTCAGGGTGATCTCGACGGTGTCGCCTTGCGCATAGGCCTTGGTTCCGGCCGACACGCGGACATAGTCGGGCGCCTCGGCGTCCTTGGCCGGCGAGCCCCAGCCCGACGAGAAGCGGGTGATGGTCTTGCTGCCGTCGGCGCCCTCGACCACCAGGCGGTAGTCGCCCCAGCCGAGGCGGCGGTTCACGCGCCCCGACTGGCCGGCCGAGAGGTTCAGCGCGCCCTTCATGACCACGGCGTCGCGGCTGGTGCGCCGCCACTGCCAGCGGCCGTCCTGCTGGAACCAGTCGTAGTTCCAGTTCTCGCTGATCAGGGTGTAGTTGGCGGTGGTCGAGATCCGCTTGCCGGCGGCGTCGACGGCGATGATCTCAAGGCTGACGGGCGGATCGCCGTTCTTGGCCTCGCCCTGCTCGATCTTGACCCCGTAATAGACCGGCTTGCCGCGGACCTTGATCTCCAGGCCCTCGCGCACCGGCCGGCCGCCGGGTTCGAACACCGAGGCCGTGACGGCCGCGACCAGCGGCTGGCCGGTCTCGCCGACGTCGGACGTCGCCAGGTTCAGCACCGCCCGGCCCTCGCCGTCGGTGACGGTGTTGCCCAGCTCGATCAGCTTTTCGTCAAACGGCTCCTGGGCGTCGCCCCACTCGAAGCCCTTGTATTGCGGGAAGGGATCGGTGTCGCGGCGCAGGCGGGCCTCGCCCTGCGTCTGCAGGCCCGAGCCCGGCGCGCCGTAGAGGAAGCGGGCCGAGACGTTGATCTGGCGGGTCTCGCCGATGCGGACCGGGGCGCTCTCCTGGCCCGTGGCGGTGACCGCCAGGCGTTGAGGCGCGAAGTCCTCGACGCTGAAGCTCAGCGAACCCGACGAGGCCTCGATGCCCTCGATGTGCAGCTCGGCTGTCCAGCGGCCGCGCGGGGCGCTGCGGGGCAGGGCGATGTCGATCGGCACGGCGCCGGCGTTGGCCTGGCCGAACCACCAGCGCTTGTACTCCACGCCCGAGGGGCGCTTGACCAGGATGTAGCCCTTGCGGTCGTTCACCGCCTTGGCCAGGCGGTCGCGGACCATGGCCGTCAGGTGCACGGTCTCGCCGGGACGATAGATGCCGCGGTCGGCATAGAGCCAGCCGTCGATGTCGGTCTTGGCCTCGCGGCCGCCCTCGCTCTCGGTGCGGCCGCCGACGCCCTGCTTGGACAGGTCCACCGGCGAGCGGTCGAGGTCGAGCACCGACAGGTCGCCTTGCGGACCGTAGGCCATGACCATCTTGGCGCGCTCGGCGCCTTCGCCTTCCAGCAGCGGGCGGGCGAAGCGCACGCGGCCGTCGGCGTCGCTCTTGACCTCGGCCAGGGGCTCGCCGTCGCGGGCGACCAGGGCCACGCGCACGCCCGACACGGTCTTGGCGGTCTTCAGCGAGCGGACCACGACGTCCAGCGCCTCGGAGCCGTCATAGGCGATCAGGGCCATGTCGGTGAACACGATCCAGCGCCGGGCCTGGGCCGGAGGGGTGTCGCCCTCGCCATCGGGGTCGCGGCCGCCCGAGGCGTCGCGAGCCTTGATGACATAGGCGCCGGCCTTCATCTCCTTCAGCACCGCGCCCAGCGGGAAGACGGTGGTCGCCTTCTGGCCGGCGGCGCCGTCGACATTGACCTCGCCCTTCCAGATGCGGCGGCCGTCGTCATTGGGGCTGTCGTCGCCGTAGTCGCTGTTCCAGTCGCCCTCGCCGGTGGGATCGGGGGCGCTGATCGACTTGCGGACCAGGTTGCGGTCCGACACGCGCCAGACCTCCACGGCCAGCTTGGAGACGTTCATGGTCTCGATGGCGACGCCGTCGGACTCCTCGCGCGGCAGGATCACCCCGTCGCCGGCGAAACCGACGTAAGGGGGCTTTTCACCAAAGGTGAAGTCGACGTCGGCGTTGGCGCCCAGGGTGTCGCCGCCCTTGGCGGGCAGGCCCTTCAGCAGGGTGACGCGGTGGTCGGTGAAGCCGATCCCGCCGACGCACAGCTCGTCGCCCTTGACCCGCACGGCCGGGGTGCGGCCGAGGTCGGGCGAGACCATGACGAAGTCGGCATAGGTCTTGGACGGGTCGAGGTCCCGGCTCATCTGGATGCAGGCCAGCGGATCGCCGCCGGAGCTGTCGATGCGGGTGCGCCAGACGGCGAAGCCTTCGGGCTTGGGAACGCCGCGTCGGCGGGCGCCCGCGTCGCGCGGCTTGCCGAACAGCGACCAGGCCTCGCCCTTCACAGCGCCGCCGCTGGCCGCGGCCTTGCCGCCGCCGCCGAACCAGCCGAGATCGGCGGTCTTGGCGGCCACGAAGCCGCCGCCGAAGCCGAGGACGAGCGCGACCGCCGCCACGGCCGCGGCCGGGGTCAGCAGGTGGGGTTTCAGACGGGTCCAGACGGAGGACTTGGCCGTGCCGCTGCCCTGCGGCGTCTCGTCCGTCGACATCCGTCGTCTCTCCCAAATCGAAGTGATTTGGGGGGACTTGAACCTAAGCGCGAGCGGGGGTCAACGGCGCCGCCGTGACATCCCGCTCGGCGACATCAGACGTCGAACTTCACCTGCGCCGTCGACAGGTCGTAGCAGGCCGAGACGATCTTCAACCGGCCCTGGGCGATGCGCTCGGCCAGGGTGCCGTCGCAGACCTTCAGGCGGGCGGCAGTGTTGCGGACGTTGCGGCGGATGGCGGCGTCCTGCAGGTCCGCGGGATGCTCGGCGTCGGCGTCGAACACCGCCGGCAGGATGGGCAGGACCATGTCCTGCAAGGCCCCGTGCAGGTGGGCGTGCTTGGTGGCGACGTCCACGGCCGCGCCGACGGCGCCGCACTTGGTGTGGCCCAGCACGACGACCAGCGGCGCGCCCAGGTGCTCGACGGCGTAGAGGATCGAGCCCAGGCCCTCGGGACCGACGGTCGAGCCGGCCACCCGGACGATGAACAGTTCGCCCAGATTGCAGTCGAAGATCAGTTCAGGCGCGGTGCGGCTGTCGCTGCAACCGACGACGACGGCGAACGGCTTCTGGCCGCCGGCCATTTCCGAGATGCGGGCGGCCGAGGGCAGCACCAGGCTGGCGCCGCCGCGGGCGAAGATGGCGTTGCCGTGCTTGAGCCGGCCCAGCGCCTCGTCGGGGCTGACGGCCGGAGCGGGCGGCTCGACCTTGACGCCGGAGACCTGGGTCGCGCCAGGCGCGGCGTGGCCTTCCTCGCCTTCCATCGGCGGCACGCTGGCGACGGCCTTGTCCAGCGCGGCCTTGTCGGCCGGCTGGGTGGCCAGCGCCTTGGTGACGCGGCGGGCCTTGCGCGCGGCAGGCGTCACCGCCGGCAGCTCGGGCGCGTGCAGGCCTTCGGCGTAGGCGATGGCGGGCGCGGCCAAGCCAACGCCCAGCGCGCCCAACAGGGTGCGTCGTGAAAACATGGTCTTCCCCCGAAGCCAGTGAATGTCGGACACGACCCTAGGCGAAGGAGGGTTAATCCCCCGGCAACGCTGGCGCTGTCGCTAAAGCGGCAATTCGACGCGTTTGACCACGGTGCGCATGGCGATCGACGAACTGACCCGCACCACGCCCGGGATCCGGGTCAGTTCCTGGCTGTGCACCCGCTCCAGGTCGTCGACGTCGGCCACCACCAGCCGCAGCAGATAGTCCGAGCCGCCGGTCATCAGGTAGCATTCGGCCACCTCGCGCACGCTCGCCACCGCCTTTTCGAAGGCGGTCAGCGCGGCCTCGGCCTGGGACGACAGGGTGACGGTGACGAAGACGCTGAGCGGCAGGCCCACGGCCCGCTCGTCGATCACCGCGGCGTAGCGGCCGATGACCCCGGAATCCTCCAGCGCCCGCACCCGCCGCAGGCAGGCCGATTCCGACAGATTGGCCGCCCTGGCCATGTCGACATAGCTGGCGCGACCTTCGCGTTGGAGCAGGCGAAGGATCTTTCGGTCGAAGACGTCGAGCGTCACCGGGGATTTCTTCAACGAAGCGGCCCTTTCACGCAGGATTCCTGCATACACCGTTATCCCACGAACGAAAGAACCAAGAAACCTGCGAACGGAGAGGCGTACACCAGCGTTAAAGCCATAAACCGAGGAAACATCATGCGCGTCGGCGTCCCCTCCGAGATCAAACCGGGCGAGCACCGGGTCGGCCTGACCCCCACCGCCGTCCGTGAATATGTCGCCCATGGCCACCAGGTGCTGGTGCAGCAGGGCGCTGGCCTGGGCGCCGGCTATGCCGACGACGCCTATGTGAAGGCCGGCGCGACCATCGCCCCCGACGCCGACGCGGTGTTCGCGGGCGCCGAGATGATCGTGAAGGTCAAGGAGCCCCAGAAGATCGAGTGGGAGCGCCTGACCGATCGCCACATCCTCTTCACCTACCTGCACCTGGCGCCGGATCCGGCCCAGACCGAGGGCCTGCTGGCTTCGGGCTGCGCGGCCATCGCCTATGAGACCGTCACGGACGCTAAGGGCGGTCTGCCGCTGTTGGCCCCGATGTCGGAAGTGGCCGGTCGCATCGCCGTGTTCTCGGCGGCCGAGACCCTGCTCAAGCACAATGGCGGCATGGGCCTGCTGCTCAGCGGCGTGCCCGGCGTGCCGCCCGCTCGCGTCGTGGTGCTGGGCGGCGGCGTGGTCGGCTCCAACGCCGCCCGCATGGCCGCCGGCCTGGGCGCCGAGGTGGTGGTGCTGGAACGCTCGATCCCGCGCATGCGCGAGCTGGACGACCTCTATCAGGGCCGGATCCTGACCCGCTATTCGACCTTCGCCGCGGTGGAGGAAGAGATCCTCAAGGCCGACGTGATCATCGGCGCGGTGCTGACCGCCGGCGCCGCCGCGCCGAAGCTGGTGCGTCGCGAGCACCTGGCCAAGATGAAGCCGGGTTCGGTGCTGGTCGACGTCTCGATCGACCAGGGCGGCTGCTTCGAGACCAGCCACCCGACCACCCACGCCGAGCCGACCTACACGGTCGATGGCGTCGTCCACTACTGCGTGGCCAACATGCCGGGCGCCGCCCCGCGCACCTCGTCGGAAGCCCTGGGCAACGCCACCCTGCCGTTCGGCCTCGCCCTGGCCGACAAGGGCCTGGACGCGCTGAAGACCAACGTCCACCTGGCGCGCGGCCTCAACGTCCTGGGCGGCAAGCTGACCCACCCGGCCGTGGCTCAGGCGCTGGGCAAGGAGTCGGTGGATCCTTACGGGGCCTGGGCCTGAGGGATCAGTTCGCAGGATGGCCGCCGCCTACTTGCGGCGGCCATCCGCTCCCCCGGCGCGGGTAATTGACTGATGGCGCAGCGGCCATGGGTGGCGTTAGGGTGCGGAGTTCATCCCTGGATTGAGGCCTTCTTTGCGCGCGCCAGCCGTTATCGCCATCCTCGTGGTCGTCTCATGCGTCACGCCCGCTCAGGCCGGTGCGGTCTCGTTGAGCCAGTTTCGAGCAGCGAACTTGGCCATTCAATCCAGTTCCGATGACCAGGCGCTGGCTCGCCTTGCCAATCCAGAAACTCGCCAGCTTGTCGAGACGGCGTTCGATACGCGCGTGTTGAACGAGGTCGACTGGGGCAATGGCGACCTCGCAATAACCGTCTGCGGCGAGGCGACAGCCACGATCAAGCGGTATGTTGCGCCGCGCGCATTGCTGGCGTCGAAAGACTTCAACCCGGCAAGTGCGGCATCCCAAAAAGTCCTACGCGCTTACGGCGCGAGGTATCACGACGAGCAGGCTCTAGGGGCTCGCTTCGGCGTCGAATGCGCCGCTAGATTTCTGGACGAATTTCTTGCTCCGGACTGGTCTTCTGTTCCGGCCGAGCAGCGCACGAACCAGCGTCGGGCCACCGTCGCGCAAATCCAGCGCAGCTTGTCCGACGTGTTCAGCGGCGCTCTCATCACGCTTGCGGAACCCATATTCACGGACAGCAACAAGCTGCTGATACTCGATGCCCTGGAGCGTAACGCGCCCAAGTTCGGGCGAGCGGCGGGGCCGTTCGAGCGCCAGCAGATCGCGCAGCGAATTGCTTCGGTTCAGTCGGGCCTGCCGCCGTCGATACGAATGCGGGTTAAGCGGATCAGTGACACGATCTCGTCGACGCCGTGCACCGCCCTTTGTTCGTAGATTAGCGAGGGCGTCTAAACCCCCGCCATCTCCGCGATCACCTTCAGCGCCGCCTCGCGCGGGTCGTTGGCCGCCGTGATCGGGCGGCCGCAGACCAGGTGGCTGGCGCCGGCGGCGATGGCGTCGGCGGGGGTGGCGGCGCGGGCCTGGTCGTTCTTGGCCGACCAGAACGGGCGCACGCCCGGCGTCACCACCAGGAAGTCCGGACCGCCGATCTCGCGGGCCAGGGCGGCTTCGTGCGGCGAGGAGACGATGCCGTCGACGCCGCATTCCACGGCCTGGCGGATGCGCCGCTCGACCAGGGCGCGGGCGCTGAAGGCGTAACCCATCTCGATCAAATCAGCGTCGGTCAGGCTGGTCAGCACGGTCACCGCCAGGATCTTCAGGTCAGAGCCGGCCTTGGCCTTCACGGCGGCGCGCATCACCTGCGGCTCGGCGTGGACGGTCAGCAGGTCGCAGCCAGCCCCGGCCAGCACCCGGGCCGAGCGCTCCACCGTCGCGCCGATGTCGTGCAGCTTCCAATCGAGGAACACCTGCTTGCCGGCCTTCTTGAGGTCGCCGGCGAAGCTCATGCCGTCGGTGGCCAAGAGCTCCAGGCCGATCTTGTAGAACGACACCGCGTCGCCGAGCTGGTCGACCATGACCCGCGCGTCGGCGACCGTGGGCAGGTCCAGCGGAACGATCAGGCGCGGATCGGCGGTCATAGTGGAGCTCCGGTGTTGGCGCGCGAGCCCGCATCGCTCTAGAGAGAGCGACGTTTCCCGCACAGGCATGAAGGTTGAGGACGTCGAATGAGCCAGGCCGAACTCGCCGTCAACTTCTTCGTCGCCCTGTTCGCCCTGATCGACCCGATCGGCAACGTGCCGCTGTTCGCCGCCGCCACCCTCGGCGCGGCCTCGGCGGGCCGGCGGATGGTGGCCGTCTATATCGGCCTCTTCGTCCTGGCCTTCCTGGTGTTCTTCTACTTCACGGGCGTCAGCTTGCTGGAGTTCTTCGGCATCTCGATGCCGGCTTTCCGCATCGCCGGCGGCATCATCCTGTTCATTCTCGGCCTCGACATGGTGCGCGACGACTTCACCACCATGTTCGCCGACGCCGCCGAGGGCGAGACCGAGGTGGTGTCGGCCCGGGTCTACGCCAAGAAGCGGTTCGAGCGGCTGATCGTGCCGTTCGCCATGCCGCTGCTGATCGGCCCCGGCGCGATCTCGACGGTGATCATCTACGCCAGCGAGGCCAAGCACCTGGGCCTCGCCGGCATGGCCCTGGGCGTCGGGGTGATCGCGGCGGTGTCGGTGGTGCTGGTCGCCACCTTCTGGGCCGCGCCGGTGATCAGCAAGGTGCTGGGCCGCATCGGCATGAGCATCGTCGTGCGGGTGCTGGGCCTGATCCTCTGCGCGCTTGCGGTGCAGTTCGTGCTGATCGGGGTCGGGGATGCGACGCGCGGACTGATCCGGGCGGACGCGAAGGCGCCGTACGCGGCGGAGAAGTAAAAACCCTCTCCCTGAAGGGAGAGGTGGCCGCGAAGCGGTCGGAGAGGGAAGGCTTTGCCAAGGCGGGAGCTGACTTCCCCCTCCGTCGCCTTTGGCGACACCTCCCCCTTCAGGGGGAGGGGCTTGGAACTCAAACCTTCCTGAACTTCCCGCCCTGGCTGGCGATCAGGGCCAGGGCCCATTCGTCCGGGATGATCTTGGCCAGCACGGCGATGGCCTTGTTGGGCGCGCCGGTGACGCAGACGGGGCGGTTGGCCTCGGCGGCCTCGTAGCCGGCGGCGGCGACCTCGTCGGCGCCCAGCCACATCCAGGCCGGCAGGCTCTGGCTGACCTGGGCGCGGGTGCCGTTGACGTCGTGGAATTCCGACAGGGTGAAGCCGGGGCACAGGGCGCTGACGTGCACGCCGGTCGCCAGGTTCTCCAGGTGCAGGCTCTGGGAGAACTTCACCAGGAAGCTTTTCGTCGCCGCATAGAGGGTGTGGCCGGCCGAGCCGGGGGCCAGGCCCGCCAGCGAGGCGACGTTGACGATGCGGCCAAAGCGCCGCTCGACCATGCCCGGCAGCACCTTGTGGGTCAGGGCGCAGACCGAGGTCAGCATTACCTGCAGGAAGGTCGACTGGTCGGCCCAGGTCGTTTTGTCGTAGGCGCCGGGCAGGCCGTAGCCGGCGTTGTTCACGAGCGCGTCGATCTCGCGGCCCTCGGCGGCGATCCCGGCCAGCACCGTATCGACGCCGGCCGGATCGGCCAGGTTGGCGGCAATGGCGTAGGCCTCGACCCCGAAGCGCATGCGAATCTCGGCGGCCAGGGCCTCCAGCCGGTCGAGCCGGCGGGCGGTCAGAGCCACGTCATAGCCGTGGCTGGCGTAGATGCGGGCGAAGGCGGCCCCGATGCCGGCGGAGGCGCCGGTGATCAGGGCGAGGCGGCGGGCCATGTGGGTCGAGGATCCTGCGAACGAAGCGTCGCCGGAGTCGAGCACGCCGGAGGTTGCGGTTCAAGACATAGGGGCGGGCGGGGGCGGAGGAACGACCGTCGGGGGGCGGGGTCGATCGTTCCTCCGCGAGGGGCGCGCCTCTGAGGGGAGGACGGCGCGCCCGGTATCGCTTAGGCCGCGTCGCTGAGCGCGGGTTGGGCGCCGCGGGTCCAGCGGACGGCGGCTTCGGCCACGCGGACGCCGAGCAGGCGGGCGGTCTCACGGTCGCCGGCCGGCGGGGTGATCTCGGGCGAGGCGTTGTCCGACTGGGCGGCCAGGCCGACGAACGAGCCCACGCGGTTGATCGTCTCCGGACCGCGCTCGGCGGCGGTGACGTTCGGCGGGGCGATGCCGAGGTTGATCCAGTTCATGCCGTGTTGGGCGGCCAGGATCGCCAGGCTGTTCAGGGCATGGGCCTTGTCGCCCGAGAAGCTGTGCGAGTTGGTGAAGCCCGCGGCCAGCTTGTCCTTCCAGGCGCCGGTGAAGAAGGCGGCCGAGGAGGCGTCGGCGAAGACTTTGAACACGCCCGAGACGTCGCCCATGTAGGTCGGCGCGCCGAACACCACGGCGTCGGACTCGGTCACGGCGTCGAGGATCGGCTTGAAGTCCTGGCTCGCGCTTTCGATGGCGAGCAGGACCGGGGTCTGGCCGGCGTCGCGGACGCCCTGGGCGACCTTGTCGGCGAGGACGGCGGTGTGGCCGTAGCCCGAGTGATAGACGATGGCGACCTTGGTGGTCATGGCGGATGTCCCCTGAGGAGAATGATGTTTTCCGAACAGGAACTGTATCGGTAGCGATTACGTAATAGCGCCCTCGATCGGCGCCAGGGGTAATCGCAACAATTTCGGGTGCAGTTTTTCTACGAGCCGCTTTCAGGGCGTCTTTAGGCAGGGCGCCTTCAGGCGCTCTGCAGCACGGCCTCGCGCTCGGCCGGGTCGGCCAGCAGGTCGGCCACCGAGATGCGCGACAGGCGCTCGGCGGCGGCGGCGTCGGCGGCGATCAGGGCCGCGCGGACGGCGTCGGGAATCCGCGCGCCGACGGGGCAGCCCTTCACGCCTGGGGGAGCGGTGCCCAGGTTGGCGCAGCCGTGGACGGCCCGCAGCACGGTGTCGAGGGTGATGTCCGTCGCCGGCTTCAGCAGCCAGGCGCCGCCGTTGGCGCCGGCGCGCGCGCCGATCAGTCCCGCCTTGCCGAGCATGGCGGTGACGCGCCGCACCACCACCGGATTGGTGGGGACGGAGGCCGCGAGTTCGGCGCTGGCCACGGCGCGGTCGGGGCTGAAAGCCTCCTTGTGCGCCAGATAGGCCAGGGCGTGAGCGGCGACGGGGAACTTCTGACTGTCGGACATGATCTTCTGCTAAGTCCGGAACGTAAGGGGGGAACGCGTGCGTTGAAACAAAAACCGTAAAGGCGCGCGGCCAAGGTCGCGATTGAACCCGGATCGGATTGGGTGTATCGCGCCCCGCTTGATCGATATGGGGCTTCGCGCGAGATTTTCGAGGGCGCGGCCCCGGAGGGATTGAATGGCTTCCGAAGCCTCCGGCGTTTCGACCTCTGAGAACGCCTCCGTCGCGGCGTGCGACATTCCCCAACAAGGCGGCTCCGCCAATGGTCACGGTCCAAAGGGCCATGGCGTGTTCGCGCTCGCTTTGGGCTCCGTCGGGGTCGTGTTCGGCGACATCGGCACCAGCCCGCTCTACGCCTTCAAGGAGGCGCTGCACGTCACCGCCGCCGACGGCGTGACCCGGGCCGAGATCCTGGGGATCGTGTCGCTGGCCCTGTGGGCGCTGATCCTGGTCGTGACGATCAAGTACGTGCTGTTCATCATGCGCGCCGACAACAAGGGCGAGGGCGGGGTGCTGTCGCTGATGGCGCTGGCGCAGCGGGCCATGGGCCGGCGCACGGCCCTGGTGTTCGGCCTGGGCGTGATCGGGGCGGCGTTGTTCTACGGCGACGCGGTGATCACCCCGGCGATGTCGGTGCTGTCGGCGGTCGAGGGCCTGCGGACCATCCCGGCGCTCGAGCACGGCATCAGCACCGAGGCGGTGCTGCTGATCGCCACGGTGATGCTGCTGGGCCTGTTCTTCATCCAGAGCCGCGGCACGGCCAAGGTCGGCCAGCTGTTCGGCCCGGTCTGCGCCGTCTGGTTCGCGGTGATGGCGGCCCTGGGCGTCTACCACCTGTTCGATCACCCCGGCGTGTTCCGGGCCATCAACCCCTACTACGCCGTCCACTTCCTGCAGCACCACGGCATGGCCGGCTTCATCGTGCTGGGGGCGGTGTTCCTGACCGTCACCGGGGCCGAGGCCCTGACCGCCGACATGGGCCACTTCGGCCGCTGGCCGATCCAGGCCGCCTGGCTGTTCTACGTGCTGCCATGCCTGGCGCTGAACTATCTGGGCCAGGGCGCCCTGGCGCTGAACACCCTGGTCGAGGCCGAGCGGGCCGGCGTGCCGTTCCAGGAGCTGAACTGGTTCTTCGAGATGGCGCCTGACTTCCTGCGCCTGCCGCTGGTCATCCTGGCCGGCGCGGCCACGGTCATCGCCAGCCAGGCGGTGATCACCGGCGCCTTCTCGCTGACCCAGCAGGCGATCCAGCTGGGCCTGCTGCCGCGCATGGACGTGCGCCGCACCTCGGAGACCCAGTCGGGTCAGATCTTCGTGCCGCAGCTCAACACCATGCTGCTGCTGGGCGTGCTGGCGGTGATGTTCACCTTCAAGACCTCGTCGGCCATGGCCCACGCCTACGGCCTGGCGGTGACAGGCACGATGGTCGTCACGACCGCCATGGCCTTCATCGTCATGCGCCAGCTGTGGAAGTGGCAACTGCCGGCGGCCCTGGCCTTCCTGATCCCGTTCATGACGCTGGACCTCGTCTTCCTCAGCGCCAACGCCCTGCGCTTCTTCACCGGCGGCTGGCTGCCGGTGCTGATCGGGGCGGCCCTGTTCACGATCATGGCCACCTGGGTGCGCGGCAGCCAGATCCTCAGCGAGAAGACCCGTCGGGATTCCGTGCCGCTCGCCGACCTGATGGAGATCCTGCGCGCCCGGGCCCCGCACCGCGCGCCGGGCACGGCGATCTTCCTGACCTCCGACCCGGACATGACCCCGGTCGCCCTGATGCACAACCTCAAGCACAACAAGGTGCTGCACGAGCGCAACGTGGTGCTGACGGTGCGCACGGCCGAGACGCCGCGCGTGCCTGAGGAGGAGCGGATCAAGACCTTCAAGGTCAATGAGGACTTCAAGAAGGTCGAGATCTACTACGGCTTCATGGAAAGCCCGAACGTGCCCAAGGCGCTGGCGCTGCTGCGCAAGCAGCAGGGGCTGAAGTTCGACATCATGGCGACCAGCTTCTTCCTCGGCCGCCGTTCGATCGTGCCGTCGGCCAATTCGGGCATGCCGCTGTGGCAGGATCGGCTGTACATCTTCCTGATGAAGAACGCGGCCAATCCGACCGACTTCTTCAAGATCCCGCCGGGCCGCGTTGTCGAGCTCGGCGCCCAAGTGACCGTATAGGCAAGCGACCGCGTGAGGCTGACCTTCTAGATGGATATTCTCGGCGTCATCGGCGACGTGTTGTGGATCCTGGCCCTGTCGATCATGGCCGGGGCGTCGCGCATGGCCTGGAGCAAGATCCCCAAGGGCGAGCCGACCCCAGTGGCCTGGTCGCCCAAGGGCGTGACCCTGCTGCGTTTGCCGCGCGGGCCGGCCCTGGTGCTGCTGCCGGCCGGCGCCTTCGCCATCAGCCTCTACCTGCTGGTCGAGAGCCGCCAGGCCGAGGATCTGACCCTGCGGCTGACCATGCTGGGCCTGCGCGCCACCCTGGCGGCGATCCTGGCGGTGATCCACCTGACCCAGGTGCGACGGGCGCTGAACCAGCTGGCCGAAGAGGGCAAGATCCGGCTCTAGCTCCACGCCGGTTCCGCCGTGTGTTTCCCTCGTCGCAAAAGCGCGCTAAACGCCCCGCGACTTTGTGTTTTCGCCTTCGACAAGGACCCCGCTCATGGCCGACAAGCCCGTGAAGAAGGTCGTGCTCGCCTATTCGGGCGGTCTCGACACCTCGATCATCCTCAAGTGGCTTCAGACCGAGTACGGCGCCGAGGTCGTGACCTTCACCGCCGACCTGGGCCAAGGTGAAGAGATCGAGCCCGCCCGCGCCAAGGCCCTGGCCGCCGGCGTGAAGCCCGAGAACATCTTCATCGAGGACGTGCGCGAGGAGTTCGTGCGCGATTTCGTGTTCCCGATGTTCCGCGCCAACACGGTCTATGAAGGCCAGTACCTGCTCGGCACCTCGATCGCACGCCCGCTGATCGCCAAGCGCCAGATCGAGATCGCCCGTCAGGTCGGCGCCGACGCCGTCAGCCACGGCGCCACCGGCAAGGGCAACGACCAGGTCCGCTTCGAGCTCGGCTATTACGGCCTGGAGCCCGACATCCACGTGATCGCCCCCTGGCGCGAGTGGGACTTCAAGTCGCGCGAAGCGCTGCTGGAGTTCGCCGAGAAGCACCAGATCCAGATCGCCAAGGACAAGCGCGGCGAGGCGCCGTTCAGCGTCGACGCCAACCTGCTGCACTCCTCGTCGGAAGGTAAGGTCCTGGAAGACCCGGCGGTCGAGGCCCCCGAGTTCGTCCACATGCGCACTATTTCGCCTGAGGACGCGCCGGACGCCCCGACGGTGATCACGATCGACTTCGAGAAGGGCGACCCCGTCGCCATCGACGGCGTGGCCATGAGCCCGGCGACCCTGCTGACCAAGCTGAACGAGCTGGGCCGCGACAACGGCGTCGGCCGCCTGGACCTGGTCGAGAACCGCTTCGTCGGCATGAAGTCGCGCGGCGTCTACGAGACCCCGGGCGGCACCATCCTGCTGGCCGCTCACCGGGGCATCGAGAGCATCACGCTGGATCGCGGCGCCATGCACCTGAAGGACGAGCTGATGCCGAAGTACGCCGAGCTGGTGTACAACGGCTTCTGGTTCACGCCGGAGCGCCAGATGCTGCAGGCGGCCATCGACTACAGCCAGGAGAAGGTCACGGGCCGCGTCCGCGTGAAGCTCTACAAGGGCAATGTCACGGTCATCGGCCGCGAGAGCGCTTACAGCCTGTACGACCAGGACCTCGTCACCTTCGAAGAGGGCAAGGTCGCCTACGATCACCGCGACGCCGGCGGCTTCATCAAGCTCAACGCCCTGCGCCTGCGCGTGCTGGCCAAGCGCGACCAGCGCGGCTGAGGCTTTTCGAAGCTTCGACAAGATCGAGCCCCGCCGGAAACGGCGGGGCTTTTTCTTTGGCCGCCAGCCTGTCGAACCGTCGCCATGATTGCGCCGCGAGGTCTCTCCACCGTCACGGTCCGGGTTGGAAAAGGGGAAGCGGCATGATCCGCGCGGGACTGATCGCCATCGTGATGCTGGCCGCCGGGTCGGCCGGGGCGGCGGAATCTCCGGCCGTGGCCAAGGCGCGGGTCGAGGCCCAGGCGCTGACGGCCAAGGAGGCGCTGATCGAGGAACTGGGCGGCATGGGCGCGGTCGACCAGGCGGCGCGCGTGAATTTCCTGGCCGTGCGGAAGACCGCCTCGCCCGAGGATCGCCAGGCGCTGGACGCGGTCTGGGCCGAATATTACGCGCCGATCGACCGGCGGCACACCGAGCGGCTGAAGGTGCTGCTGGCCGGACGCGGCTGGTTCACGCCCGAGGAGGTGGGCGGCCGGGCCGCCGACGGCGCCTTCAACATCGTCAGCCACTCGCCCGATCTGGCCTTCCAGAAGGAGGCCCTGGCCAAGATGGAGCTGCTGGTGGGGAGTGGCGAGGTTCCGAGCGGCTACGCCAATCTCTACGACCGCGTCGCCGTGCAGGAGGGGCGGCCGCAACGCTACGCCACCCAGAAGGCGCGTTGCGTCGATGGTCGCCACGCCGTTCCGGACGGCGTCGAGGCGCCGGCCGAACTGGACCGCCGTCGCGCCGCGCTCGGGCTGGATCCGATGGAGGCCTATCTGAAGCGGATGGATTCCATCTACGGCCGCTGCGATCCCGGCGAGGGCTAGCTGGCCGCCGCGCCGCCGCCCGCCGGCTGCACCAGGTTCGGGGCCAGGTTGATGCCGGTCCTGTTGTAGATCACCCAGCCGACCACCTGGAACACCGTGTTCAGCAGGGTCTGGCTCAGCACCAGGGTCATGAACTTGGTGAACTGCAGGGTCTGGTTGAAGGCCAGTTCCTGGTTGTGAAGGATCAGGTCGGCGGCTTCCGGCGTGATCTGGTGGTTGGCCAGGGCGGTGCGGGTCTGGATCGCGGCCTCGGCCAGGCTGCGCAGATAGCCCGGCACGACGCTCTTGTTGGCGTTCCACCAGTCGGTCGCCGTAGCGCCCAGCTGCTGTTCCAGCACGGTCGCCAGCTCGTCGGCGTTGTCGACCTGCAGGGTGGAAAAGTCGATCGACATGGGGGCTACCTCGGCTTCATGGCGGTGACGGCCTTGGCCGCCTGGTCGCAGCTGACCATCATGGCGGTGGTCGCGCCGGTGTTGGGGATGATCCCGGCCATCTGGTGCAACTGGGCCAGGCCCTTGACCTGGGCGCTGCAGCCCTGGATCAGCGACACTTCCGCGGCGATGGCCTTCTGGGCGGGGCGGGCGGCGTAGGGCTGGCTGCCCGCGCGCACGGCGGCGACGGCCAGGGCGGCCTGGATGTCGGCATAGGTCGCGATCGCGCCGGCATAGGTGGCCTTGTCGGCGTAGAGGCCCATCTCGCCCTCGGCCGCCAGCTTGGCCACGCCCTCGTAGGCGGTGGTGATCTTCGCATCGAGGACGGGATCGTCGGGCGGCGCGAATATGGCGCAACCGCTCAAGGCAATGACCGACAAGGCGCAGGCCGCGCCGCGTCGCATGGTCTGGAACATTCAGCCCTCCCCCGAAAGGGCGCCAGGGTGGCGCCCCGCCGAAGGGGGCTCAAGCTCAAAGTTGTATCGGTTCGTCGCGCGTCCTTGGGACGATTTGTCAGCCGCCGCAGCCGGTGGGCGGGCCCTCGGCCTTGGAGGCGGCGATCTCGGCCCTGGCCTTCTCCAAATCGGCCTCGAAGGCCGGGTCGGCGTGCAGCCGCGCCACCATCACCCCGCCCAGCAGGCGGCCGGCCTCCAGGTCGCTGGGGAAGTGGACGCCGCAGATCACCCGGCTGTCGCCGAACTCGCGGCCGCGGGCGGTGATCTGGGCGGCGCGGTCGGGCACGAGCTCGGCCAGCACCAGGCCCCACGACCAGCCGACCAGGGCGTGGCCGGACGGATAGGAGCCCTCGGTCTGGATCCAGCTCTCGCGCGGCACGCAGATCGGCTTGCTGTTGCCCACCGGCGGGCGAGGCCGCGAGAAGGCCTGCTTGGCCGGGCGATAGATGGTCCCGGCGTCGTCGGTCATGCGCAGCAGCAGGTTGGCCAGGGTCGGGGTCTTCTGCGGATTGATCGTCACCCGCGCGGCGCAGGAGAAGCTCTTGAAGCCATTGGCGCCCGACAGGTCGGCGTCGGCCACCGCCTTGTCCCAGGCCGGCGTGCCCGCCAGCTTGCGGGTGTCGTCATAGGCGGCGCGGTCGGCCTTGCCGCGCGGCGAGTCCGGCGTCGGCGGCGGGCCGACGATCCCCGGCGCGTCGAACGGTTCGGCCAGGGTGAGGTAGCCCTTCGGCGGCTTGGTCCAGGTGCTCGACCCGCCGGCCTCGGCATAGGTCTTGGCTGGGCTTTTCGGCGAGGCGTCGCCGGTCAGTTGGGCGCAGCCGGCGAGCAGACCAGCGATCGAGATTGCGGCCGAAAAGGGGAGCGCAGACGAAAAACGCATCATGGAAAGCCCGAACTGAGGTCGTGAAGACACAGAAAGCCGCCTCGTGCTCGCGTCAAGCGAAAGCGGATTGACGGCGAGATATGTTATTTCATAACAGAAAGCGAGCCGCTCCTCCGGCCAGTTCCAGGATCCGTCGTTCATGACCCGCCGCCTTCCGCTCCGCCGCAACGCTTTCGCGGCCGCCAGCCTCCTCGCGCTCGCCGCCGCGACCATGGGCGCCGCTCCCGTGTGGGCCGCCGATGCGGCCGCCGCCCCGGCCGATCCCGCCGCCGACCCGACCGACACCGCCGTCTCGCAGGTGGTGGTCACCGCCGCCCCCTACGCCGTCTCGCTCGACACCGTGACCAGCAGCGTCAACGTGCTGACCCGCGACAAGCTCGACACCGCCCCGCCGGCCGGTCTCGGCGACGTGCTGAACGGCCTGCCGGGCCTGCGCTCCACCTTCTACGGTCCCGGCGCCTCGCGTCCGGTGATCCGGGGCCTGGCCGGTCCGCGGGTGATGGTGCTGCAGAACGGCGTCGGCCAGGTCGACGCCTCGTCGCTGTCGCCCGACCACGCCGTGGCCTCCGACCCGGCCGAAGCCTCGCGCATCGAGGTGCTGCGCGGCCCGTCCACCCTGGCCTATGGCGGCTCGGGCATCGGCGGCGTGGTCAACATGATCGACGATCGCGTGCCCGCCAGCCGCGCCGAGAACGGCGTCGAAGGCCGCATCGCCGCCTCGGCCTCGTCCGTCGACGACGGCTGGGGCGTCAGCGGCGCGGCCAAGTTCAACGCCGGCCCGCTGGTCTTCGCCGTCGACGCCGACCGCCGCCGCAGCGACGACTATTCGGTCCCGACCTCGCCGGTCTCCTCGCGCCTGGCCGCCCGCGACGGCCTGACCGTCGATCCGGAAAAGACCGTCCGCAACACCGACGTCGAGATGGACGCCTACGGCGCCGGCGTCTCCTATGTGCACGACCGCGGCTTCTTCGGCCTGTCGGTGAAGCGCACCGACACCACCTACGGCGTGCCCTACGAGCAGATCCTGGCCCCCATCGACCCCGACGCCGAAGGCCCGGTCTCGATCCACCTGCAGCAGACCCGCTACGACCTGCGCGGCGAGCAGGAGCTCGACAATCCGTGGTTCGAGAAGGTGCGCGTCTCCATCGGGCATGCGGACTACGAACACGCCGAGGTCAGCGTCGAGGACGGCGAGGTCGGCACCCGCTTCCTGTCGGACGGCACCGAGGGCCGCGTCGAGCTGGTCCATCGCGAGCATGACGGCCACCAGGGCGCCATCGGCTTCCAGGCCCTGAGCCGCAGCTTCGAGGCGATCGGCGACGAGGCCTTCGTGCCCAGCGTCGACATCAAGGAATACGGCGTCTTCACCCTGCAGCGCCTCGATCGTGGCGACTGGGGCGTGGACGCGGGCCTGCGCTTCGACACCCGCTCGCTGGAGACGGCGACCCAGAAGCGCGACTTCGACAACGTCTCGGCCTCGCTGGGCGTGTTCTACAAGCCGGCCGAGCACCAGTTCTACGCCCTGACCCTGTCGCGCAACGGCCGGGCCCCGACCGAGTTCGAACTGTTCGCCGACGGCCCGCACCCGGGCACCGGCGGCTACGAGAAGGGCGACGACAGCCTCGATTCCGAGAAGGTCACCTCGCTGGAGGGCACCTATCGCTGGACCGGCGCGCGCCTGCGCGTCGAGGGCCACCTGTGGGGCGCCTGGTACGACAACTTCATCGAGGAAGCCCCGACCGGCGCCGAGGAAGATAACCTGCCGGTGTTCCAGTACTACCAGACCGGCGCCAAGTTCCACGGCGCCGAGCTGGAGGTCGGCTGGAACGCCTGGCGCTCGGGCGAGCAGGCCGTGCGCCTGGAAGGCGTGGCCGACTATGTGCGCGGCTCCACCGACCTTGGCGCGCCGGCCCGCATCCCGCCGTGGTCGGTGACCGGCCGGGCGATCTGGACCGTCTCGCGCGTCGAGAGCGAGCTGGAAGTGCGCCATGTCGCCGAGCAGGATTGCGTGGCGACCTACGAACTGCCGACCGACGCCTATACGGTGGTGAACCTGAAGGTGACGGTGAAGCCCTTCGCCGACGAGCCGCTGCGCCTGTTCCTCGAAGGCCGCAACCTGACCGACGAGGAAGTGCGCGAGCACGCCTCGTTCCTGAAGGACATCGCCCCGTCGCCGGGCCGTTCGATCCGTACCGGGATCGCCTGGAAGTTCTAGGCCGGCCTGGGTCCCGGCCTTCGCTCGCCAGGCGAGGGTCGGGACGGCGATTCTCTCTCCGGAGGTGTCGATTGCCGGGATATCGCAGATCGGCTAGAAGCGCTGACCACCAAAGGCCGCCTAAGCGATAGAGCGTCCGTTCTTCTTAGCCCTTCTGTAGAGCTTCTTATGGAAACGACCCAGTCCGCCGGCGGCATCACCGGCAACGTTCTCTTCTACTCGACGCCCGAGCCGCTGAACCGCGAGCAGCATGGCGCGCTGGGCCTGGTCCACAGGGACAAGCCCTACGGCTTCGCCGCCGCCGGCACCGCCGTGCCGCTGACGGTCACGGAATTCGGCCCCGCGGGCCTGTCCTATCCGATCATCTTCGCCGGCGACGAGCGCGTTCCGCTGGCGGTGATGGGCCTGAACCAGGGCGAGAACCTGTTCATCCACGCCGACGGCTCGACCGAAGTCGGCGTCTACATCCCGGCCTATGTCCGCCGCTATCCGTTCGTGCTGGCCAATGACGACGCCCAGGGCCGGATGATCGTCTGCATCGACCGCGGTTCGAACCTGCTGGCCGAAGGCGGCGAGACCCCGCTGTTCGACGCCAAGGGCGAGCCGACCGAATACACCCAGAACTGCATCAAGTTCTGCGACGACTTCGAAGTCGAGCGCCGCCGCACCGACTCGTTCGTGCAGCTGCTGAAGGACAACGACCTCTTCGAACTGAAGAAGGCCACCTTCACCCCGCAGGGCGCCGACGGCCAGCCGGCCGAGCCGCAGGTCGTGGCCGAGTACTACGGCGTCTCGGAAGACAAGCTGAACGCTCTGCCGATCGAGAAGCTGAAGGAACTGCAGTCGACGGGCGCCCTGGCCCAGATCTACGCGCACCTGGTGTCGCTGGTCGGTTGGGATCGCCTGATCGCCATCACCATGTTCCGCCAGCAGCAGGCGCCGGCCGCCAACCTCAACTGAGGTCGGTAGTCGCATAAAAAGAAGAAGGGCGGCGGATCGCAGGATCCGCCGCCCTTTTCGTTTGGGCCGTCTTCCGGTCCGAAGGCTAGTGCACCGAGACCGGCGCCAGTTCGTGGGCCAGGGCGGCCGCCACGGCCGCGTCGCGGTCGGTCAGCACCGCCAGGCGGGCCCCGTCGGCCCGGCACACCGCATAGAGCGTCTGGTCGGGGGCCAGATCGAAGTCCTCCACCCCCTCGGGGGCGTCGGCGAGGATCTCGGCCGCCTTGATCGGGCGCACATAGACGAGGTCGGGCGCGCCCAGCGCGGCGAAGGCCTCGGTCGAGAAGAACGGCGTGTGCGAATTGGGCGTCATGTGACCACCTCCTTCGATAGGGGAACGCCCCGAAGGCCCTGCGGTTCAGCCGAGCTTCGGAAGGGCGGTTGCAAAGGGCTTCAGCCCTGCGAGCGGATGGGGATTTTCTTGACCAGCCGTTCGGGCGGCGGGCGGGCGACGTCGACATGCAGCAGGCCGTGCTCGAGGGTGGCGGCCGAGACCTCCATGCCTTCCGCCAGCACGAAGGTGCGCAGGAAGCCGCGGGCGGCGATTCCCCGGTGCAGATAGGCGCGGTCGATCTCGCCCTTGCCGTCGCCGTCGCGACGGCCGGCGACGACCAGCTGGCCGCCCTCGACGGTGACCTGCAGCTGGTCGGGCGAGAAACCGGCCACGGCCAGGGTGATGCGCACCCCGTCGTCGGTCTGCTCGACATTATAGGGCGGATAGCTCTCGCCGGCGGCCTTGGCGGCGCGCTCGATCAAATCTCGGGTGTGTTCGAAGCCCAATAGGAAGGGGCTGTCGAACAGGATCGTCCGGGTCATGCGAAGTCCTTCGCTTCAAGCGACTTCGTTCGCGGAGGTCCGGGGCCCTGGAGCGGCGCCCCGATTCCGCAACGTCTCCAGGAAGTGGCGATGGGGCGGCGGCGGTTCAAGGCGCGGGGCCGGCCTGGCTCTGCATCGGGCTCTCTATAGAGAGGGCGTGGAGACCGCCCGGCGCGGCCCCGTGTCGCGTCATCCCCAGGTCTTGCGCGGGTCCTGGAAGGGGCGTGCGGATTCACGCTTGTCATCCTTTCGTCACGCGCCTATATGCGCCCCTCGCTCGGAACGGCGCTGACGAAGACGCTCGAAACGAGGCCGAAAGGCCCTTGCTTCGGTCGGATCTCATCGCTAACTTCCGCGGCCTCAATCGACTCGGGCAGCTGGATTGCCGACGACCTTTTGGTCTTCGGGAGGGAGCGCTTTTGTTGCTTTCTGGGGGGCTTCGGTTCTTCGGGAGATGATGAAAAGAGTTGGTT
>Ga0160495_100118_pt1 | contig 117675 bp, 113 predicted proteins | sample DID4MG_4_FD_108251 | JGI IMG/M metagenome (GOLD analysis project Ga0160495, IMG submission 108251) | Enriched soil microbial communities from UW Madison campus, WI, USA - DID2933_E24_FP4 MG | ecosystem: Environmental > Terrestrial > Soil > Unclassified | place: USA: Madison, Wisconsin... | reverse complement strand
GGCCCGAAGGCCTGGGCCAGCAAGGCCTCCTTCTGATCCTCGCTCCAGCGCCGGCGCCGCTCTGGCCCCGTGATCAACGTCGAGTACGACATGCCGCTGCTAACACCGCTCCTAACCACGCTGTTAGCAGTGCGGCTATGCGCCGATCAGCGGAAGGCGGCCCTCACCGGAGGGTTACGTCAGCACGGACCTAAAGGTCGTGTTTCGGGCGCGGTCGGAAGTTCTCCTTCTGGCGCTGCCAAGCCTCAGAACCAGACGTGCGGATTGGCCGGGGAGGGTCGGAGTTCGCCCTCAGCGTCGGCGCCTGAATGTCCGGTTGCCGGAGGTACGCCAACGGCAGCAAATGGCGCAGGCCCGACGACCACCTCACACGATATCACCGGGGCTCCAGGCTCCAGGCGATCTCTACGGTTTTACAGCGACGTCGAGTGTGAAACGCGCCGTCTCGCCACGCCGGGCGGCGCTGCGCATCAGATAGACCTCGATCTTGTATTTGCCGCTGGCGACCGCACGGCCGCGGTACCGCGCGCCGCTGATCGAGCCGTTGAACACCGCCTCGTTGGCGCGTGGCGGGGTTATGTTGAAATAGCCGGCGCGATTGGAGCTTTGTAGCGACGCGGTGATCGCCTGACCGGCGCGAACGTCCAGCAGATAGGTCGCGGTCTCATAACCCTTGATGACGCCACGCCGCGTGGCGGACGACGCGCCACGGTCGAAGCGGATCTCCTCAATGCGCCCGCTGGCCACTGGCCCGCCAACTGGGCCGGGCAAGGTGGTCGGCTGGGGACGGCAATCGGGCGCCGGCGAGCGGGTGATGGAGCCGAAGCGGCCGTTCATCGTGGTGACAGACAAGCAGATGCCGCGACGCTCGTTCCACCAGTAGGTCCACGTGCGGTCGTCGCCGGCCTGGGTGCGAACGTTCACATAGCCCCGGGAAGCCAGGGCCGACTCCGCGCCGGCCGCGCGGGCGCCGACGAGGTCGCGCAGGTCCGTTGGCGTGTCCTGAGCCTGGGCCGCGCCAATCGCGACGCCGGCTGCAAAAAGGCCTGCGGTGATCCTGGTTTTCAAACGTCGCATCGCGGCCTCTCGAATGTGCGCTGGTGGAGACGGGGCAGGTCTGAAACTCCAACGCCCAGCTGAGGTGCGGGTTCTCGTCAAAGCTGTCCGTGCAGTTCCTCGGGGGATTCGATGACGCGCATCCATTTGACCGAGACGATTTTCCAGTTTGGATCGACGCGCTTGAGCAGGTCGAACATGCCGGCGAAGTGGTCGAACCCATAGTTGACGTAGATGCGCGGACGCGGGTCGGCGACGATGCGGTCGACCAGCATGCGATTGCGGTAGTGGAGAATCAGCGGATCGAGATCGTCCTCAGGCTTGTTGGCGTGTGGGGCCAGGGCAATGTCCATCAGGCCCCGGCACAAGATCCCGCCTAGCGCCTGGTGCTTGGGATCGCCATCCTGCGACCAATCGAGGAAGCGACCGGCCAGGTCGGCGCTCTTGGCCTCGTCCCTCTTGTCCTCGGCGGCCTTGGCGGCCTTGGCGGCGAACGCCTTGTCCGACGTCACGAGGCGGTCGTACTCGCGCTTGAGATCCAAGGTCGAGACGTCGGCGGCCACATGGCGTTCGGGGTGTTCGCGGATGTCTTCGGCGAGAAGCTGGAAGTACTGGCCTTGGAACGACAGGCCGCAGACCTTGCCCAGCTTCTCGTATTGGGTGTTGAGATCGCCGCCATTGGCCATCAGCTTGGAGAACCAGCCGTCGCCGGCCGGGTCGGGCCTGACGCCTTCGTAGTAGGCGACGTAGCCGTCGGCGAGGGCGCGCTCCAGATCGTAGATGACGGCCTTGTAGAAGCTTTCCGATCCCACATGGGCCATGCCTTGGAAGATGATGGTCTTGTGTCCGTTGGACAAAGTCACCTGCGGCGCGACGAGCGGCCGGCTGACTACCAGGGCGGACAGATAGTAGACGGGTGCGGCGGCGGCGATGGTCATCAGGAACGCCAAGGCGACGCCCACAGTGAGCCAGCGCCTGGCGAAGGGCCGGCCAGTCTTGCGGTCGCGCACCAGCCGCCACACGGCGGCGACAGGGAGGGCCAGAAGCGCGGCGACGGCCAGCACCGCCAGCGGAACCCAAAGGTTGAAGGCGATCAGGATGGGAACCGAAAGCAGGAACCCGACGCCGAGGAGAAACCAGAGGACGGTGGAAACACGTTGTCCCAGCGATAATGCAGGTCGTTCCACGGTCAGTCTCCATGCCCTTGGCGAGACAACCTTTGATCGACTGCCTGAGGCTGGCAAGATTATATCCTTTGCGCCCGATCCGCAGGGCGCTGCATGACTTTCTCGGAACCTTCCGGATGCGCCCTACGCCTGGATCCTCGTCGCGTGCAGCTGTCACGATCGGCTTTTCGGCGTCGCTGCTCGCCGTCGGCCTCGTGGCCGGATCAGCCTAAGGCCAAGCCCCGATCGCGCCGCCGCCGTCTTGGTCGCCGGTGCTGGACTGCCAGGCCCGGGTATTCGCGATCGACACGCTGATCTGCGACAATTCCAGTCTGCTGGCGTCCGCGCGGCGCATGGAGGCGGCCTATGCCGCGGCGCTCGGCAATGGCGCCAGCCCAGACAAACTAGCCGACGATCAGCAGGCCTGGTCGAAGACGCGCAACCTCTGCGCCTTCGATCAAAAAGCCGCGCGATGCGTTGCTCGCCTTCCGAACAAGCGGACGAAGGCCTTGGAGCGCCTGGTGCTCTCGGGACCCGCTGGTTAGCAATCGTTTACCGGTTCTGGTGAGCTTGACGGCTGGTCGATCAGGAGCCCCGCATGGACTTCATGAAAATGCTCCGCTCGCTGGAGGAGCTGCTCTACGAGGTGATGACCTGGCTGGTGTTCTACCCCAGGACCTTCTTCCTCACGCTCGTCCAGCCGCTCAAGACGCTGGAATACTGCCGAGCGCAGTTTCATCGGCCGGAGGAGGAGCAGTTCGATCGCTCGCTGGCGCCGCCGCTGTTCTTGCTGCTCAGCCTTCTGTTGTCCCATGCCGTTGAGTTGGGCCTGCACTATGACCCGTTCGCCGCCAGCCATGACGCTCTGGCCAGGCTCTCCGAGCAAAACCTGATCATCCTACGTGCTCTGGTATTTGCGGTCTTTCCGCTGATGTTCGCCATGCACCACCTCAAGGCGTCGGGCCTGCAATTGACACGCTCAACCCTGCGCGGACCTTTCTTCATCGAATGCTATCCGGCGGCGGTCTTCGCCTTCCTGTCGGGCGCGGGCATGACGATCGCGGATGCCGCTCCGCAGGCGCGGCTCTGGGGTGTGTCGCTCGCGCTTGCCGCCGCCGCTTGGTACCTCGGCGTCCAAACCTTCTGGATCAGTCATCTGGACAAACGGCGTTGGCGCGGATTCAGGATCGCGCTCTGGCAATGGCTGAAGGCGATGGCGCTCATCTCCGCCATCGCCCTGGCTTACGGCTTGGCCAGCGGCATGACCGTCTAGAAGCGCCGGTCCGCGTCCATCGGCGTGCAAGTCCCGCGGAACTTGGTCAAGCCGTCCAGCGTGATGTGTCCGCTACGCCGATCGATTGTCAGCTTGGGCCGGTTGGCGCCGTTGAGCTTGAACTGGCCCTGGATGGTGTCGCGGGAGATCGACAGGTTGCTGATCGGGTACCATCCGCCATCGCTGTCGCCGTGGATGGGCGGGATCATGTTCTTGGCCGGACGTATCTGGCCGACCTCGCCGTCGATCTGGATGGTGACCGAGGTGTCGTAGTCCTTGGTGGTCAGCTGGGTCCCCGAGCGCGGCACGTAGCGACGCTTATCAGAATCCCATTCGTAGCCGCTAGTGTACTCGTTGGTGTATTTCTCGCCCTCACCGTAGCAGATCAGGGCGATGTGCTCGCGATAGTCGTCGTAGTTCGGTCGGTAGGCGGGGCCGGGGCGATAGTCTGCCTGCGGGCGGTATCCGCCGCCGCCGCCCTTGTGGCAGTCGGGCGCTGGCGTCGCGGTGATCGCGTCATAGCGGCCGTTCATCGCCGTCACCGACAGGCAGACCCCGCGGCGCTCGTTCCACCAGTAGGTCCATTTGCGATCGTCGCCCGACTGGCCGCCGACATTGACGTAGCCGCGCGAGGCCAATTCCGACTCTCCGCCGACGGCACGCGCGCCGACAAGGTCGCGGACATCGGACGGGGTCGTCTGGGCATGAGCGATGCTGGTCGAAAGCGCCAAGCCGACCAGGGCGGCGAACATAGGCCGTACAGATTTCATGTCGGGTCCTCGCTGAGAGTGGGGCTCTTACCAGGATCAGCTGACACTTCGTGCGCGTCTAAGTCGAGCGCAGCTGTGTGGAGGCGGTGGCGATTTTTCCGGAAGGCGCCATCCGTGCGACGGCGCACGCGTCGTAATTTGCAGCGGATCAACACGCCTGCACCGACGTTCAGAGCCGCGGCGATGTCCGGTTTCAGTCGCTGGTTCAACTTCCGCTCATGGCGCTGCGCGGCCGCCGCGACTCTTCTCGCGCGCGGTGGCTTTAGCCTAGACCATCTCATCTCGCAGAAAGGCGGCGATTTCGTCATCGCTGAGCGGGTGGCGACCATTTCCATTCCTGCCTCGTTGGCGCATTCGATCAGCGCCTCGACGTCGGTGACACGACAGGGCTATCGAGGCGGTCGGCGCCTCGAAGATCATTGAGGCGGCTCTGTCCGTCGGATCGTCCAACGTTCGACGACGGTAAGAACCTCGCGATGCCCAGGCGGCGTCGCATAGTCCGCCAAGGTGATGATTTGAGGCTGGGCCTCCAGCAAGACGACGCTGGTGGCGCCAGGGTGCGGAGTGAACCCGGACTCGGGCGGCAGCGCCTGGATCGTTTTGTTCAGGCGTTCGATCAACTCCAAGTCGCGAACCTCGATCACGTGAGCGGCCATCGACAGGCTGTAGGGGCCAACCGCCCCGCCGCCGATGGCGATCGACACTCGTGGGTCTCGGGTGATGTTGGCGAACTTCTGGCTGTCGGTGGCGACCACGAAATAGAGCGCGTGCTCACGCCGGAAATAGTTGACCAACGTGACCTGGGGCCAGCCGTCGGGCCGGTTGGTCGCCAGGGCCATGAGGTGGCGGCTGTCGAGAACGGCGAGAATGCGCGCTTGAAGGCCGGCTTCGTCGGCGGTCTGCGGGCTGTCGCTTGACGGTGGGGGCGCAAGGGGCATGGCGGTCTTCCTTTGTGGGGGGCTGGGAGGGGTCATGAGGCGGATCGGATCGGTAAGGGCCGGCTGAGTTTTCGGACCAGGCTGAACCAGCCGCCGCTGGCCAGTGCGACCAGCAAGGCGCTGGCCAATAGGCTTGGTGCCGGCGGGGCGACCTTGAAGATGGCGTCCAGGGTCGGCACGGCGAAGATCAGAGCCAGGAAGCCCGCTGCGGCCGAGACGATCAGCCAGTAGATCTTGCGGTGCGGCGCGAACAGTCGCCCTCCGGACGAGGCGGCGTCGGCCAAGGCCAGGGTGAGATTGCCGGCGACCAGGGTCAGGAACGCCGCGCCTCGGGCCTGGTCTTCCGGGTGATGGCCGAGCGACCAGAGATAGATCCCCAGGACGCCGGCCAGGACGCCGGCGCCCTGCAACAGGGCCAGGGCAAGTTGCCTGGGTCCAAACAGCGGCTCCTGGGGTGGTCTTGGCGGGTGCTTCATCGCGTCCGCGCCGCCCGGTTCGGCCTCGAACACCATGGCGCAGACCGGATCGATGATCAGTTCCAGGAACACCACGTGCATCGGGTAGAGCAGGGGCGGTAGTCCCATGATGATCGGGATCAGCGCCACCCCGGCGATCGGCACGTGAATGGCGGTGATGTAGACCAGCGCCTTGCGCAGGTTGGCGAAGATCCGTCGGCCCAGCCGGACGCCGCCGACGATCGAGGCGAAGCTGTCATCGAGAATGACCAGATCGGCGACTTCGCGGGCTACGTCGGTGCCCTTCTGGCCCATGGCGATGCCGATATGCGCTGCTTCAAGGGCAGGGGCGTCATTGACCCCATCCCCGGTCATTGCGACGACCTGGCCGCCGGCCTTGAGCGCCTGGACGATCCGCAGCTTCTGCTCAGGCATGATGCGGGCGAAGACCCGCGTCCGGCCCAGGCGCTCGGCCAGGGCCGCGTCGTCCAGCGCTGCGATCTCGCCGCCGAGCATGACCCCTCCAGAGGTGTCCAGGCCCGCCGCCTTGGCGATGGCCAGGGCCGTGGCGGGATGATCGCCGGTGATCATCAGCACCGAGATGCCGGCTTCGCGCGCCTCCTTCAGAGCCGTGGGCACGTCGGGCCGGACCGGATCGAGGAAACCGACCAGTCCCGCGAACACGAACGGCGCCTGCTCGGGCTGGTCAGGAAAGGCGGCCGTCGTCTCACAGGACGCCACGCCCAGGACGCGCAGGCCTTGCAGGGCGAAATCCTCGACGAGGGCGGTCAGGCGCGCAACCTGAACCTCGGGCAGGCGGCAGAGCCGGAAGATCGCCTCGGGCGCGCCCTTGGCGGCGGCGCGCCAGTAGTCTTTAGGCGCTTTCCAGACTTGGATCATAGCCATCATTTCGGGGCGCAGCGGCCAGGTCCTGGCTGGCTCGCTCGCGGCCTCGGGAGAAGCCCCGTTGCGTGGCGCCAGAAGCGCCCGGACGGCCTTGTCCATCGGATCAACCGGGCGGACCGCGCAGGCCAGCCCGGCGATCTCGAGCAGATCTCGCGCGCCTCTGGACGGCGCGGCGTTTGTGTCGATGAGGTCGTCGCCGTCTTTCGTCCACAGACGCGCGACCCGCATCCTGTTTTCGGTCAGGGTGCCGGTCTTGTCGACACAGAGAACCGAAGCGCCGCCCAAGGCCTCGATGGCGGCGCTGCGACGGACCAGCACCTTTTGCTTGGCCAACCGCCCCGCGCCCAGCGCCAGGAAGACGGCCAGCACCATCGGAAATTCCTCGGGGATCAGGGCGATGGCGACGGTGATCCCGGCCAGGATCCCGCCGACCCAGTCCTGGCGCAGCAGGCCGTAAGCGATAGCGACCAGGCCGCAGAAGGCGATGGCGGCCAGACCCAGCAGCGTGACCAAGCGTCCGGCCGTCTTCTGCAGCGGGGTCGGCTCCTGGACGATGGCCGCCAGCGACACCCCGATCCTGCCCAGCGCCGTGCGGGGGCCGGTCTTGTCGATCCGCGCCACGGCCTGTCCGCGAACCACCAGTGTGCCGGAGAAGAGATAGGGACCCGTCTCGGGGCCGGGCTGGGGGTCCGCGTCGGCCGTTTCGCCCTCGGTCAGCGGGCGCTTGGAGACCGGCGCGGATTCGCCGGTCAGCGCGGACTCGTCGACGCTGAGCACGTCGCCCGCCACAAGCGCGCCGTCGGCGGGCAGGCGCTCGCCCTCGCCCAGCAGCACGATGTCGCCGGGCACCAGGTCACGCGCGGCCAGACGCGCCTCCACCCCGTCGCGGATCACCCGGGCGTGCGGCTGCGAGAGATCCCGCAGAGCCGCCAGGGCGCGTTCACTGCGCGCCTCCTGAAGGACCACCAGGCCGATGGTGGCTACGGCTCCGGCCATCAGGAACAGGCCCTCACCCAGGTCCCCGAGCACCAGATAGAGGCCAGCGGCGGCGATCAGCAGCAGGAACATCGGCTCGCGCAAGGTGTCGAGGATGATCCGCGCCAGTCCGCGAGCCGAGGCTTGCGGCAAGGCGTTGAGGCCGAACTCCGATCGGCGCCGGACGGCCTCGTCCCGGGTCAGTCCGCTGAGGACGTCATGCGCCATGGGGCAGGTCCGATCCGCCGGTTCGCCGGCCTTGAAGGTCAATGCGACAGGAGGACGGGGCAGGGCGGCCGCGCCAGCATGTGCTGGGTGGCGCCACCCAGCAGGAATTCCCGGGCGCGGGAATGGCCGTAGGCGCCCATGACAAAGAGAGCGGGCGACGTCCGCTGAAGGTATCGGTCGAAGGCGGCGCCGATTGTCTCGCCGCTCGCATCCACCTCGTCGAGGGTGGCGTTGACGCCGTGGGCGGCCAGATGGCGCTGGGCCTGGGAGGCGGTCGTCGACAAATCACCCGGCTTTTCGTTCAGGACGGTCAGGATCCGCACGTGCTGGGCGCGGATCAGGATCGGCAGGGCGTCGGCCAGGGCTCGGGCAGCGTTGCGGCTGCCGTCCCAGGCGACCACCACGTCTTTGGGGGCTTCGATCAGCGCCGCCGCCGTACCCCTTCGAAAGGTCAGCACCGGTCGCCCGGACTCGAAGACCACGCTCTGCGCGATTTCGAGCTGGCCGTCTGGACCATCCACCAGGGGCAGCAGGCAGAGATCATACGTCCGCGCGACCTTGGCGACCTCGCTAGCGACGTCATAGTGACTGGCCTTGGCGGAGACCGCGTCCTTGTAGACCCCCGCGTCCTTCGCCCTGGCGATGAAATGCTGCAGACCATCCTGGCAAGCCTGGCGGCTTCGGGACTCCTCGGCGGCGGCCATGGCGCTCAAGCCGATCAAGTAGTCGGCCAGACGATTGCTATGGAGGGCGATCTCGACTTCGAAGGCCAGGCCCGTGACCTTGCCGCCAAGGCTGGCCGCCAGGAGGACCGCCTCCTCGATCACGGTCTCGGGCGTCGGCGTCGGATAGGTGTCGATGTGCAGCAGCAGATCACGAAAGGCCATCGGGGCGGCTCCGGGTTTGGGGTGGGATCAAAGAAGTCATGCGGCTGCCGGCGCCGCCTTGCGTGAGATCATGTTCGCGCCTCAAGCCGCTTGCCTCGGGCTCGAGGCCATGGGGTTGAGCTCGGCGCTGACCGGCCGCCCGACACCCAGGTCATGACGTTCGCCCTCGACCCAAAGCGCCATAGGCGCTCCTGCCTGGAGGTTGGCTTCGAGCCGGCGTGCTTGGGGATCGATCCTGATGGTGATCTGGCGCCCGCGCCATTGAACGGGAAAGGTCAGGCTGCGCCAGGCGGCCGGCAGTTGGGGCTCCAGGGACAGGCCGTCGTCGCGCAGGGCCAGGCCCGCCAAGCCCAGTACTGCTATCATCCACACCCCGCCCTGGGCGGCGATGTGGACGCCGCCGGCGATGGCCACATGGGTGTCGCCCAGATCGATGGCGGCGGACCGCCGCAGGTAGTCCAAGGCCTTTTCGGCCTGTCCCAGGCGCGCGGCGACCAGGCCATGCAAGGCGCGGCTGAGCGAACTGCCGTGGCCGCAGCGTGGTTCGTAATAGGCGAAGTTGGCGTGGGTGGCCTGCGGCGTGAAAGCCTCCGGCAGCAGCGCCAGCAGGGCCACGACGTCGGCCTGCTTGATCACCTGGGACCGGGCGGTTCGGTCGCGCCCCAGCACCACGTCCATTGGAACCGACCGCCCCGCATAGGCGGACAGATCGACGTCCTCCAGCTCGAGGAATCCCTTGAACTGCGCGGTCAATCCGGTCGCCGGGTCCTCGCCCGTGGCCATGGTGTCGGCGACCTGGACCCAGGTGGTCATCTCGGTCTGGGTCAGGCCAAGGCGACCGGACAGCGCCGTCCAATCGGCCGGCCAGCGCGCGGACAAAAGGGCCGCGGTCTCCAGGCCGCGGCGGATGGTCCAGCGCGCCATGAGATTGGTGTAGGCGTTGTCGTCGACATCTTCGTGGTACTCGTCAGGCCCGATCACGCCGCCAATGTGATGCAGGCCGTCAGCCTCGAGAGCGGCCCGGCTGGCCCAGAAGCGCGCGGTCTCCAGCAGGATCTCCGCTCCGGCCTCGCGCAGGAACGCCTCGTCGCCGCTCGCGCGCCAATACTGCCAGACCGCATGGGCGACATCGGCGCTGATATGCTGCTCCTGCTGGCCGGTCAGGATGTCGAGCACCTGACGATCGGGGCCGACCCACTGCTGGGGGGTGGTCTCCGCGCCGGTGTCGGCAGACTCCCAGGCATAGAGCGCGCCGCGCCAGCCCCTGGCCGCCGCCTTGGCGCGCGCCGCGTCCAAGGTGTGAAAACGGTACATCAGCAGGGCCCGGGCCGCGGCCGGCCAGGTGAAGGTGTAAAAGGGCAGCAGGAAGATCTCGGTGTCCCAGAAGGTGTGACCCAGATAGTCCTCGCCCGTCAGGGCCCGCGCGCCGATCGACACGTGTTCGTCCTCGGGGTCGGCCGCGCCGTTCAGATGGTGGAGGGCGAACCGCAGCGCCTGCTGGGCGGCCGGGTCGCCGCCGACCTGCACGTCGCTCGAGACCCAACGCTCGGTCCAGGCGGCGGCATGGTCCGCGACCAGCCCTGCAAAGCCGCGTCGGGTGGCCCCGCCCAAGGCCCGTTGGGCGGCCTGTCCGGCCTCCGCGTCGGCGCGGCCCGCATCGGTGCGGGCGAAGGCGACGATGCGGGTGAAATCGACCCGCTGACCCGGGCCGGCCTTCCAGGTCCAGCGCCGGTGGAAAGGACCCAAGGCTTGGCCTTCCAGCCTCTGGCCGTTGATCGACAGGGACGCCATTAAGGCGATGGCCAGTCGCTTGGCCGAGCGCCGCGTGCGCCAGACGCCCAAGTCCTGCTCAAGGCTTTCGGAGACGAGACCCAGGTCCACTCCCTCGAAATCGGCCTCCAGCGTCAGATCCGCCTCGCCGTCCTCAACGCTAAGGCGCAGCCCCTGAACGCCGATCTCTCTGTGGCTCAGCGACACCAGGCGCAGCGACCGCAAACGCAGGCGCAAGCCCTTGGCCTCCACATGATCGCAGTCGCTCGACACGACGCCGCGCCTCATGTCGAGCGTCATGTTGTGCTCGGAGACGTCTGCGGGATCATGGGTAAGAAGCCCCGCGGCTGTCGCCAGCCGAATGGGCAGCCAATCGGGCGCGGACGCCAGGGCCGAGACCGAGCCTTGCGCCGAGCCAGTGTCGAACAGGCCCGCGACATAGGTTCGTCCCGGCGCGACCCGGCCTTCACCGCGAGCCAGCGCCGGAGCGCCCCTGACACCTAGAAAGCCGTTGCTGATCGCCAGGCGAGTCTCGCGGCTACTGCGGCGCACGGGGTCGCAGCCCGCCTCCGTCCAGAGCCAGGCTGGATCGGCCGTCGGCGCGAACGGGTCGGTCATGATTCAAGGTCCGCTTGCGGAGCGCGAAAGCCCAGTCGGCCTCGCTGGAGGCTGCTGAGGCTGATGTCATCGAGGCTGGAGACCACCAGATCGGCCCCGGCGGCGCGCAGCGGCGCCGTATCGTTCAATCGCGCGACGCCGAGCGCCGTCATGCCCGCCGCCCTCGCCGCCGCGATCCCGGCCGTCGCGTCCTCGATCACCAGGCACTGGTCTGGGCCAACGCCAAGTTCCGCCGCCGCGAGACGGAAGATCTCGGGGTCTGGTTTGCCTCGCGCCAGGTCGCGGCCACAGACCTTGACGGCAAAGAGGTCGGCGAGACAGCCGCCCTTCGTCAAGGCGATCGCCGCCAGCATGGCGTCGGCGTTCTTGGAAGCCGAGGCGACGGCCATCGGCAGGTTGAGGGCCTCCAAGGCCTTCACGAACCGCAGGGCGTCCGGAAAGGCGCGCACGCCGCCCGTCATGATCAAAGCTTCAAGGCGTTTTTGCTTGGCTTTGGCGTAGGCGCTCGCCTTGGCCGCCGCCTGGGGGACGCCAAGGGCCTCAAGCGCGGCCAGCGCGCCCTCCTGGCGCGACTTTCCAGCGACCTTGGCTTGATAGAGCGCGGTCGTGAACCGAGCCGGATCGACAAGGCCGTCCAACGCCTCGCGCCAGGCCCGCTCGTGGGGCGACGCCAGCAGCACCCCATCGACGTCGAATATGACGGCGCTCAGCGGGCCAAGCGCGCGCCGACTGATCGAGCCTCGAGCAGGCCCGCGGCGCGGACGGCCAAGGCCCAGCACGACATGAGCCGCGACCATGGCGCCCTTCAGGCCGCCGCCAGGCAGGGCCGCTTCAGACCTTGCAGGACCCGAAAGCGACGGGCCCCGTCGAACACCATCAAGCTTTCGACCTGAACCTGGGTGACCATCCGCGAGACGGTCTCGATCGTCAGGCCCAGATAGTCGGCGATGTCCTGGCGGCTCATCGACAAATGCGTCCAGGCCCCACGGGCCGGCGCGGCGATCTCAAGCAGAAACCCCGACACCCGCTCGAACGCGCTCTTTCGGGTCAGAAGCATCATGTGGTCCTCGGCGCGCTGAAGTTCGAGTCCCGTGGCCAGCCAGCTCATCCGCTCCAACCGCGCCCCGTCTTCGCCGTGGTATTTGAGCGCCGAGCGCTGGATGACGAGCACCTGCGCCCCATCGAGCGCTTCGGCCGAGGACCGGTGTCGGCCGCCGATCTCGAGGCCAAAGAAATCGCCGGGAAAGTAGAAACCGCCGACTTGCCGGCGGCCATCTTCCAGCAGGCGCGTCCTGCGGACCGAACCCACCAGAACCCGGTAGAGCCGGTCGGCGTCGTCTTCCTGCGCATAGATCGCCTCGCCGGCGTCGAAGCGCTGACGCGCGCCGATGGCTTCGAAGGGGTCTTGCGGGCGCTGAAGGGCGACAGGCGCTGGCGCGCGAGCGGTCGTAAGGGCGTGGACGGTCATCGGCGTCTCTCCAGGAACGCCGTTATGGATATTGCGCCGCGCGGGCCGGCGACATTGGTGACAATACTTAGGGCGTCGGCCGCACCGCCAGGATCGCGGTGCTGACCCGTTCGAGAAGGTCATCGGCCGCGTCCTGGCGCATGGGTGCGATGACGCCGCCCAGATGCTCATGGCCCAGAACCCGAAGGCCCGTCACCGCCGCCAGGTGCAGGTCCAGCACGCTCATCAAGGCGTTGAGGGCGCCGGTGGAGTCGATCCAGTGTTCGGGCGCGCCAGAGGTCGAGAAGGTCATCAGCGTCTTGCCGACCAGCAGGGGATCGCCGCCGTGCGATCCGGGCTGGTAGCCAAAGCCCATGCTGAGCACTCGATCGACATAGCCCTTGAGCATGGCCGGCGGGGCGTTGAACCAGAAGGGGTAGACGAACACGAAGCTGCCGACGTCGGCCAGGCGCGCGCGTTCGGCGACGACGTCAGGCGCCATGGTCCAGCCTCGCGATGTCGGGAGCTCGGCGATCCTGAGGCGAGGATCGAAGTCCATCGCGTAGAGGTCGCGCAGCACGACCTCTTCGCCGGACGCCGCCAGCGCTTCCACGCAGGTGCGGGCGATCGCGGCGCAGAAACTTGAGGGATTGGGATGGGCGAGGATGACGGCGGTCTTCATGACGAGACTTCCCAGAGGCGCACGAGCGCCGGCGGACCATCGCTAGCGCCAAAGAGCCGTCTCGCCTTGATCCGGATCATGCGTCTTGATGTTCGCGCGGCGGAAAAGGTCCGGCGGCGCCCAGCTACGGGAAATTGCGGATGTCGGCGGCTGCTGGGGTGAACGACAACGAGCCATGCCGCCGCGGGAGATTTCCATGCTCATTTCACAATCGGACTTCGAGACCGCAGGAAGCTCACACCGCGAAACGGTCCATGACCTGCGCAATCTCTTCACGGTCATCGTCGCGGCCCGCCGCCTGCTGGGCAGGGACCGCGCCTCGGAGCGGGGCGAGGACCTGTTAGCCGCCATCGAGGACGCGGCCTTCCGAGGCAGTCAGCTGACGACGAACCTCTTGGCGCGGGACGTCCACGAGGCGGTTCAAACCGTTGACGTGGGCGATCGCCTGGCCGGCGTCGCCCCGTTGCTCCTCGCGCTCGCCGACCCTTGGGTCGAAGTGCGGGTGGCCGCCTCGCGCCGGCCGTTGCCCGCCCGCCTGGCGCCGGAAACCTTCGATGCGGCCATCCTGGAGCTTGTTCGCAATGCCCAGGCCGCGATGACCGGCAAGGGCGCGATCACCGTTCGCGTCCGCGCGCTGGGAAACCACATCTGGCTAACCGTCGCCGACACCGGCCGCGGCATGAGTCCCTTGGCTCTGCAGGGGGCGCTTCACGCCTTCGAAACAGCCTCGGCCCACGGCACGGGACTGGGCCGGGTGCAGCATCTGGCCAAACAGGCCGGCGGCCATGTCCGGATCAGAAGCCGCGCGGGCCACGGCACCGTCATCTCGATCGTTCTACCGATGTCGCCAACCGGCGCTGTCGCTCAGTCCGGGGCGCGACAGCGCCACGGCTTTCAAGGAGACCTCCATTGACTAGCGACAACAAGCTTCAGCAAGACGTCATGGCCGAGCTCGCCTGGGATCCCAGCATCGATCATGCCGACATCGGCGTGGCCGTGACCAACGGGGTCGTCAGCCTGTCGGGCCAGGTCAAGAGCTACGCCGCCAAGCTCGCCGCCGAGGCCGCGGCCAAGCGCGTTCATGGCGTTCACGCGATCGCCGAGGCGATCAAGGTCCACTATCCGTTCGCCAGCGCGACGAGCGATACGGAGATCGCCAAGCGCATCGTCGATATGTACGCCTGGGACATGACGATCCCGGACGACAAGATCGTGGTCAAGGTCGAGCAGGGCTTCGTGACCCTGACCGGCGTCATCGACTGGCACTACCAAGGCCAGGCCGCCCGCGCTGTGGCCAGCCGCGTGGGCGGCGTGGTCGGCGTCAGCAACGAACTGAAGGTGCTCAACAGCGCCACCAGCCAGGATGTGCGCGAGCGCATCCAAGCGGCCCTGAAGCGCTCGGCCGTCGTCGACGCGGCTAAGATCACCGTGTCCACCGACGGCGACCAAGTCACGCTCGGCGGCAAGGTCCATGACTGGCACGAGCGCCAGGCGGCCACCCACGCCGCCTGGGGCGCTCCGGGCGTCAACCGCGTGGTGGACAATATCGTCCTGGCCTGACGCGATCGGCCGTGACGACAAGACGGCCGCCGGGAAACCGGCGGCCGTTTTCGTTGGGATCGCCTCCGTAATAACCCGGATGCCGGCGTTCGTGGCGGGGCTCTAGCCTGATGTCTTCAAGACGAAATTGCTGGAGGCGACCATGAAGACCGTACTGCTCTTGGTGCATGAAGATCCCGGTCAGGAGGCGCGCCTGCAGGCGGCCCTCGACATCACCCGCGCCCTGGAGGGGCATCTGAAGTGCGTGGACGTCACGCCCCTGCCGCTGTTCGTCGGCGACTATGATGGCGGCGCGCAAGGGCTGATCCTGATGGAGGGGCGTCAGGCGGAATCGGCCAATCGTGTCGCCCTCGAAATCCGTCTCGCCTACGAAGAGACCGCATGGGACTGGATCGACAGCACAGGCGAGGTGGCAGGCTGCGTTCTGCGCGAGGCGGGCCTGGCCGACCTGATCGTGGTCAACTGCAAGCGGGACGCCTTCCTGGCGATCGACCCGCGCGGCGTCTCCAGTACGCTCGCCGCCGACGCCCGCTGCCCGATCATGGCCGTGCCGGACGATGTCCGGGGCTTGGACGTCAATGGACCGGTGGTCATCGCCTGGGATGGGTCCGAGCCGGTCATGGCGACCCTCAGAGCCAGCGCTCCGCTTCTGAAACTGGCGTCCTCGGTGTATCTGTTCAGCGTCGAAGACGGCTCCAGCGACCCTGAAGCCGTGCCGGCCGAAGCGGCCGCAGCTTACCTCTCGCGCCATGATATCCATGCCAGCGTGCATCGCGTGAAGGCTCTGGGCCACACGCCCGACAGCCTGATCCTCGAGGAATGCGCGGCGCGTGGCGCGCGATACTGCCTGATGGGCGCTTTCGGTCACGGCCGGCTGCGCGAAGAGCTGTTTGGCGGCGTGACCCGGCGGATGCTGGACGCGGCCCAGCTGCCGCTGCTGCTCGGTCACTAGGGCCGCGCGACCTGCCTTGACTGAAGGAGGCCGGCTCGTGATCCGCGAACCGGCTTTTTCACGGGGCGATATCAGGTCATCCGCACCCGGCTGGGCTAGGGCTCGTGGGCGGGGGTGTTGTAGGCCGCTAAAGCCTAGAGATAGTCGCGATTGGCCGCCGGCCGCGTCGACGCCGTGGCCGCCTTGAGACGCTCACGGGCCTCGATGACGGTCTCCAACAACGCCCTGCGCTTCGCAAACAGCGGGTGATCAACTACGGCCATCCTGATTGTCCTCCGCGCTCGCCGCTTCGGCGACACGATCGCGCCAAGGGCCTGCTCCGGCCTAACCGTTCGGCATGAGCGAGGCGATCGGAGCGAGCTTGCGCTCGACGATGCGTAGCGCCGGCTCGTCGGGACAAGCGCGAACCGTGAAACCCATCTCGCATTCCAGACGGATCGCCCGGTCGTTGTCGGCGCTCTCGATCGATTCCACGACCTTCACGCCCTGAGCGCGGGCATAGCGCAGGACATGGTCGAGCAGGGTCCAGCCCAGACCCTTGCTCTTCAGGTCCGAGCGCACCGAGATCGCGACCTCGGCGCGCTGCGGATCGGCGCCGGACGCGAGCATGGCCGTGGCGATCACCGTGGTCCCGTCCTCGGCGAAGGCCAGGAAGGTGATGGTGTGGGAATAATCCACCTGGGTCATCATCGCCAGGCGGCCATGATCGACGGCGCGGAGGCTGCTCAGGAACCGGAAACGCAGGTCCTCGGGCGTCAGATCGGCGAAGAAGACGGCGATGGCCGGCTCGTCGTCGGGACGGACTGGGCGGACGTGGACGGCCAGGCCGGAGCGCGTTTTCAGATCAGCCGCCCAATTGATAGGCGCGGGCGCGATGACCATCCGCGAGGCGTCGCTGGCTTGGGCGGTGATAACGATCCGGGCGTCGAGCGCCAGGACCCCTTGCTCGCTGACCAGCAGAGGATTGATGTCGAGCTCCAGGATGTCGGGCAGGTCGATGGCGATGACGGATAGCGCCTCCAGTACCGCGACCACGGCCCTGACATTGGCGGGCGCTTCGTCGCGATAGCCCGCCAAGAGCCGTGATATGCGCGTGCGGCCGATCATGGCGCGGGCCAAGGCGTCGTCGAGGGGCGGCAGGCCGAGCGCCTTGTCGTTCAGGACCTCGACGGCCTTGCCGCCGGCCCCGACCATGAGCACCGGGCCGAAGGTGGCGTCGTCGGCGATCCCGACGATCAACTCGTGGCTTCCCGTCCGCAAGGCCATGGTTTCGACGGCGAACCCGTCGATGGCGAACTCTGGATGCTCTCGGCCGATCCGCTCGGCCATGGCCCGGGCCGCCGCTACGGCCTCATCGGCGCTGGCGAGGTCGAGGGCCACGCCGCCGACCTCCGACTTGTGGCTGATCCGTGGGGAGACGATCTTGACGGCGTAGGGCGCTTTCAGCCCCTCGCAGGCCTGGCCGACACCGTCGGCGCTGGCGGCAAATCGGGTCTCGACCACGGTAACACCGTAGGCGGCGAGCAGGGCCTTGGCCTCGACCTCATTAAGCAAGGTGCGATCCTGGGCACGTGCAGCGGCGATTAAGGCTTGGGCCATGGCGGGGTGGCCGATCCCCTCGACATGACCGCTCGGTGCTTCCGTCAAGCGCGCGCCGACGCGTTGCGCGGCGACTAAATGGTCGAACCCGCGGATCGCCGCGTCTGGCGTGTCGAACAGCGGGATCCTGGCCGCCGCGAAGATCGGGCTGACGGCTTGTCGGTTGGTGTCGCCCAGCCAGCAGGCCAGGATTAGCTTACGCGATCCTTGAGCGTGGGTCTCGACAAGGCCGGCGACCATGTCCCTGGCGATGTCTCCGGGCGAGGAGAGGGCGGTCGGACAGTTGATCACCAGGACCGCATCGACGCCGGCGTCCTCGAGCACGATGTCGAGCGCCGCGCGATAGCGTTCGGCGTGGGCGTCGCCCATCACATCGATCGGATGACCGTGCGACCAGCCATTGGGCAGGGCGGCATTGAGCCGGGAGAGGGTGTCCGGGGACAGATCGGCCAGTTTAGCGCCGGTGGCGGTCATGGCGTCGAGCGCCAGGATGCCCGCTCCGCCGCCGTTAGTGACGATCGCCAGTCGGGGACCGGAAAGCGCCGCGCGCGACGACAGGGCGGCAGCCGCATCCAGCAAGTCGCTCAAGGACTCCACCATGACCACGCCGGCCCGCTCGAACGCGGCGGCATGGACATCATAGGCCCCGGCCAAGGCGCCGGTATGGGAAAGCGCCGCCTTGCCGGCCGCCGCGGTTCGTCCAGCCTTCAAGGCGATCACCGGCTTGATCCGCGCCGTCGCCCGCGCCGCCGACATGAACCTGGCGGGGTTGGTGACACCCTCGACGTACATCAGGATGGCGTCGGTGTGCGGGTCGGCGGCGAACAGGTCGATGAGGTCGCCCAGGTCCGCGTCGGCCATGTCGCCCACCGAGACGATCCCCGAAAAGCCGATATCCCGCGTCGAGGCCCAATCGACGATGCCGCTGATCAGCGCTCCGCTCTGGGAGATCAGGGCCAGGCGTCCGGGCGCGGCCGCGCCGCGCGCGAACGAGGCGTTCAGCCGGGCCGGCGGAACCAGCAGGCCCAGGCCGTTGGGGCCGATGATCCTCAAGCCAGACGGCTTGGCGGCCGCCAGCATCGCCGCGCGCAGGCCATTGGCGAGCGTTACGCCGGCGGAGATTACCACGGCCACCTTCACGCCCCGCGCACCCAGCTGGGCGATGATCTCGGGTACGGTGGGGCCCGGCGTGATCACCACGGCCAGGTCGGGAACCGAGGGCAGAGCCGCGATGCTGGCCGACCATACGGCTCCGGCGATCGTCACCCGACGGGGATTGACGATGTGGACGGTTCCGGGGAAGCCGCCGACCATCACGTTGGAGACCACCACCTGTCCCACCGAGCCTGGACGGTCCGAGCCGCCGATAACGACCACGGAGTCCGGTGACAGCAGCTTGGACAGGTTGTGCAGGGACATGGTGACCTCGAGCGGCGCGCGCACGGCGCGCGAAAGTCCCAAGGACTTGCTCCAAACCAGCGGGGTTCGGCTATCCGTAGAGTCCCTCAATCGACCGACGTGGCCGGTTGGCGTTTGCGCCCTGCGCGCTAGGCGCGCATGGTCGATCTCTGGTGCGCGGTCCGGGGCGTCCCGTCCGCGTCGCGCCCAGCGACGCCCGGCGGAGGGCCCATGCCAGACATCCGCCGTCAAACCCAAAACCTCGCGCAAGGCTATGGCGTCGCGTTCGTCGCGGTCGTGATCGCGGCTCTGGTCGGCTGGGTCTTGGAAGTCTCGTTTGGGCTTCTCTCGTCCTATCTTCTGTTCATGGTTCCTGTTGTCGCCGCCGCCGCCTTGGGCGGCGTGGGCGCCGGTGTCTGCGCTGCTGTCCTAGGTCTGTTGGCGAGCGTCCTGATCAGGGGCGGTCTATCGCCCCGGGGCGAAAGCCTTATCGAACCGATTAGCTTCGTGGTCGCCGCCGGCGGCGTTATCTTCATCGGCAGCCAAATCGGGGGCTTTCGGCGGCGCGCGGCCGCCAGCGAACGCGGCGCCGACCTTCGCGCTCAGGATGCGGCCCGGGTCGCTCGCGAGCTCAACCTGCTGATCGACGGCGCCACGGAATACGCGATCTACATGCTCGATCCGCAAGGCCGTGTGGTGATCTGGAACGCGGGCGCCGAGCGCCTGAAAGGCTGGAAGGAGAGCGAGGCGATCGGCCTGGATCTATCGACCTTCTATCCGGAAGACGCCCGACAGGCGGGAAAACCCCAGGCCGATCTGGCGCGCGCCCGGTCGCAGGGCAAGTTCGAGGAGGAAGACTGGCGGCTGCGCAAGGACGGTTCGGAGTTCCTCGCCCATGTCTCGATCACGGCGCTGCTCGACGACACCGGCGCGCTCCAAGGCTTCGCCAAGGTTCTTCGCGACGTCACCGACCAACGGGCCAGCGAGCAATCCTTGAACGCCGGCGCCAACCATCTGCGGTCGATCCTGGCGACCGTCCCGGACGCCATGATCGTCATCGACCAGGGTGGATCCATCCTGTCGTTCAGCGCCGCGGCCGAGCGATTGTTCGGAAGTTCCGAAGCCCAGATGCTGGGCCAGAACATTCGATGTCTGATGCCGCAGCCAGATCGCGAGCGGCACGACGGTTATCTTGAACGCTACATCACGACCGGCGAGCGCCGGATCATCGGCATCGGTCGCGTGGTGGTCGGCATGCGGCGGGACGGGTCCACCTTCCCCATGGAACTATCGGTCGGCGAGGCGGTCGGCGACGGCCAGAGGGTGTTCACTGGCTTCATTCGTGACCTCACCGAGAAGCAGCGCACTCAGGCCCGCGTGGAGGAACTTCAGAGCGAGCTGATCCACGTCGCCCGGGTCAGCGGCATGGGGGCCATGGCCTCGACCCTGGCCCACGAGCTCAACCAGCCGATCACCGCCGTGACCAACTATGTCGAGGCGGTGCGGGACCTGCTTGCCAACCCCGATCCGGACAACATGCCGATGATCCGCGACGCTCTGGCCGACGCCGCCGGCCAAGCCCTCCGGGCTGGCCACATCGTCAGGCGTCTGCGCGATTTCGTCGCGCGGGGCGAGATCGACAAGACCGCGGAGGATGTCGAGGCCCTGGTGCGCGATGCCGCGGCCTTGGGGCTGATGGGCGCGCGCGAGAGCGGCGTGACCCTGGAGTTTTCCCTCGACCCGGACATCGGCGCCGTCCTGGTGGACAAGGTGCAGATCCAGCAGGTGCTGATCAATCTGGCGCGCAACGCCGCCGAGGCGATGGGCGATCGTCCCGATCGGCAACTGTGGCTGTGCAGTCGTCCGGACGGTGAGAACCTGGTGCGGATCACCGTCGCCGACAATGGACCCGGTGTCACGCCGGCCGTCGCCGACGGACTATTCACCGCCTTTGTCAGCACCAAGAGCGACGGCATGGGCCTGGGGCTGTCGATCTGCCGCACCATCGTCGAGGCCAATGGCGGCCGTATCTGGTTCGACGGGCGTCCGGGCGGCGGCGCGCAGTTTCACTTCACGCTGGTCAGAGCAGAGCTGGAGCCGAGCGATGGCGGATAGGCGAATGATCCACATCGTCGATGACGACGAGGCTGTCCGGCGCTCGGCCGGCTTCATGCTCAAGACCTCGGGCTATGCGGTGACGACCTTTGCTTCAGGGTTCGCCTTCCTGCGGGACGCCAAGACCATCGAAGCGGGATGCGTGTTGCTTGACGTCCGCATGCCGGACATGGACGGCCTGGAGCTGCAACGGCGATTGGCCGAAAGCGGCGTGGCCATGCCCATCGTCGTGCTCACCGGACATGGCGACATATCCATAGCCGTGCGGGCGATAAAAGCCGGCGCGGTCGACTTCATCGAAAAGCCGTTTGAGAAGAGCGTGTTGTTGAGCGCCATCGTGGCGGCGTTCGAGCGGCTCGACGACGCCGACGGACGCTCGGCCCGCGCCACCGACGCCGCGGTCGCCATCGCGGCCTTGACGGGACGCGAGCAGGACGTCCTCAGAGGGTTGGCTCAGGGCCTGCCCAACAAGACGATCGCCTTCGAACTTGGCATCTCCCCCAGGACGGTCGAGGTCCATCGGGCCAATCTGATGACCAAGCTGCAGGTCAACAGCCTGTCGGAGGCTCTGCGGATTGCTTTCGCCGCAGGGCTCCATGGCGCGGACTAGGACCTCTACGTAACGACGACCCGTCCCCGCCGTGCGACAAGACCTCCAAGCGTTACCTTTGGTAGGCCGCGTCCGACAGGCCCTGAAATGACCCACGATCCGATGTCGTCCGAGCAAGGCCGCCCGCGAGTCTTGCTGGTCGAGGATGACCATGGGGTTCGGCGTTCGATTCAATTGCTGTTGCGCGGCCGGGGTCTGGACGTCCGGGCTTATGCTTCCGGAGCGGCGCTGCTCGCCGATCCCCGTGCGCTGTCAGCCGCCTGTCTGGTCGCCGACTACAGAATGCCGGAAATGAGCGGCTTCGACATCTTGCGGGGATTGCGAGATCTGGGCTGGAGGGGGCCGGCGCTGCTAATCACGGGCTTTCATTCCGCTGAACTCGTGGCGCGCGCCCGCCGGGCGGGGTTCGGTCATGTGGTCGAAAAGCCGCTCGTCGATAGCGTCTTGGTCGAAGCCGTCGAGAGAATGACCACCCAGCCCTGGAACCCAGCAGCCTAAGTAATAGTCCCAAATGCGCGCGGCATGACCGGGCGATATTCAAGACGCCGATTGGCGGCCGGGCCGACGGTTCGGCGGTCGCGCGCTTTGGAGACACGCCATGGACAAGACCATGAAGGCCGCCTTCGTCCGGTCGTTCGGCCAGCCGCTGGTCATTGAGGACGTGAAGATCCCTAAGCCTGGCCGCGGCCAGGTCCTGGTGAAGATCGCCGCTTGCGGGGTCTGCCACACCGACCTTCACGCCGCGCACGGCGATTGGCCGATCAAGCCGTCGCCGCCGTTCATCCCTGGTCACGAAGGCGTGGGAACCGTGGTTGAGGTTGGCGAGGGCGTCGAGCACGTCAAGGAAGGCGACCGGGTCGGCGTGCCTTGGCTGTTCTCGGCCTGCGGCCATTGCACCCATTGCCTCGGCGGCTGGGAGACGCTGTGCGAAGCCCAGCAAAACACCGGCTATTCGGTCAATGGCGGTTTCGCCGAATATGTCGTCGCCGACGCCGACTATCTGGGTCATCTGCCGGGCAACATCGGCTTCCTGGAGATCGCGCCGATCCTTTGCGCCGGCGTCACCGTCTACAAGGGCCTGAAGGTGACCGACGCCAAGCCGGGCGACTGGGTGGCGATCTCCGGGATTGGCGGCCTGGGCCACATGGCTGTCCAGTACGCCAAGGCCATGGGCTTCAAGGTCGCGGCTGTCGATATCGATGACGAAAAGCTGAAACTGGCCAAGAGCCTGGGCGCTTCCGTCACCGTCAACGCCCTCGACGCCGATCCTGGCCCCTTCCTGCAGAAGGAGATCGGCGGCGCCCAGGGCGTCCTGGTCACGGCGGTGTCGCCCAAGGCCTTCGCCCAGGCGATGGGCATGGTCAGGCGAGGCGGAACGGTGGCGCTGAATGGCCTGCCGCCCGGTGATTTCCTCTTGTCGATCTTCGACACCGTGCTGCGCGGGATCACGGTGCGCGGCTCGATCGTCGGCACGCGCCTGGACCTCCAGGAGGCGCTGGCCTTCGCCGCCGATGGCCGGGTGAAGGCCATCGTTCACGCCGAGGGGCTTTCGAACATCAACAGCATCTTCGATCGCATGGGGCGTGGCGAGATCGAGGGGCGGGTGGTGCTCGATTTCCAGGATCACGCCTGATGAAGACGGCCAATCTCGCGACGCTGGCCACCGGCGTCATGCTGGCCAGTCTGGTCGGAGCCTGCACGATGGCCGGGGCCCAACCTCAACAGGCGCCGCCCAGCATGTTCGGCGGTCAACGGATCGCGGAACGCAACTGCGGGGGCTGTCATGCGGTGGCTTCCGGGGCCAGCAAGCTCACCGACGCGCCGCCGTTCCGCGCGCTGCATGAACGCTATCCACCCGGCGGCCTCGACGTGATCCTGCAAGAGGGCATGTTGCGTCCCAGCCGCATGCCCGAGGAGGGCTCGCCTAGGTTCCATCCGCGTATGCCGATGGCCGACCTCGACGATGACGAGGTCGCTCAGCTGAAAGCCTATCTGAGAAGTCTCGATCCGCGACCATCGGTGGTTACCGAACCGAAGGCCACGCGATGAAGCGGCGAGACGTCCTGGTCGGGGGCGGCGTCCTGGCGGCGTCGCTAGGCGGCGCGACCTGGCTGGGCGCGCGACAGATGGGCTCGATGGGCGCCTATGCCGAGGCGGTCGCGGCGACAAGGTCCGCGCTGTTGGCTGATCCGGGCCTCCGCGACGTCGTTCGATATGCGACGCTCGCGGTGAGCGGCCACAACACTCAGCCTTGGCGGTTTCGGCTTGGTGAAGGCCGGATCGACATCTTGCCCGAGATGGCGCTGCGCACACCGGTCGTCGATCCCGACGATCATCATCTGTTCGTCAGCCTGGGGTGTGCCGCCGAGAATCTGGCGCTTGCCGCCGCCGCCCTGGGGCTGTCCGGCGAGGTCAGCTTTGATCCAGTGGACGACGGTTCAGTGGCGTTCCGATTCGGAAAAGGACCCAGCCGGGCGTCGACCCTGTTCGACGCCATTCCCGTCCGACAATCCACGCGCGCCGACTATGACGGCCGGCCGGTCAGCGCTGCTGATCTGAGAACCTTGGCGGCCGCGGCCGCCGTCCCTGGTGTCGATCTTGTACTGATCACCGACCAACCCCGGAGAGACGGGGTCCGCGACCTGGTCATGGCGGGCAATAGCGCTCAAATGGCCGACCCCGCCTTCATGCGTGAACTCAAGTCGTGGATTCGCTTCAGCCCGCGCCAGGCCATCGAGACCGGTGATGGCCTGTTCAGCGCGTCGAGCGGCACCCGCCCTGCCAGCCTGGCTTGGGCCGGCCCTGCTTGACGCGACCTTCACGGCCAAGGCCGAGAACGAGAAGTATGCTCGCCAGCTGAAGTCGTCGGCCGGGCTCGCCGTTTTCCTTGCGCAGCGAGAAGACCATGATCACTGGGTCCGCGTGGGGCGGGCCAGCCAACGCTTCGCCCTGCAGGCAACGGCGCTCGGGCTCAGGCACGCCTTCGTCAATCAGCCGGTCGAGGTGGCGAGCCTGCGACCGGCTCTGGCTGACCTGGTCGCAATGCCGGGGCGGCGGCCCGACCTGGTGATGCGCTTTGGACGTGGGCCCACGCTTCCGTTCTCGGCGCGACGGCCGGCCAGGATCGAGGCCGCCCTTGACGGCGTGACCACGCGATGACCTCCGTCCGTCACGGCGCTTACGCCTGCCTCCCATCCGCGGTCGTTGACCTGGCCCTGCGCCTCGGCGCTAATCCAGTCGCGAGCCAAGCCCGCGTGCGACTTCGGCAATCTGGACAGATGCGGCAGGACGCCGCCTCGGCCTGGATGCCGTTCAAGGCCCGTCAAACCCTGGCGATCGATCACTGCGATTTTGACTGGCGCGCGCGCAGCGAGCCCGGTGGCCTGATCTTCGCGCGCGACGCGCTCGATGGCGGAATGGGGCGGTTCAAGGTCCTGGCGCTGGGCGTTTTCCCGATCGTCAATGTGAAACCATCATCCGAACTGACGCGGGGACAGTTGATGCGCTACCTCGCCGAACTGGCCTGGGCGCCTGACGCCATCCTTCACAACGCCGACCTGCGCTGGCGCGAGGACGGACCCGATCGCCTGGTGGTCGGTGCGGGTTTGGCTCAAGGCGCGGCCGAGGTGATGCTGAGTCTGGACAGCGATGGCCGGATCGACCGCGCCTTCGCCACCGATCGGGGTCGGATGGTCGCCGAGGCGATCGTCCCGACGCCGTGGGGCGGGCGGTTCCTGGACTACCGACATCATCGCGGCGTCTGGCTGCCGTTCGGCGCAGAGGTTAGTTGGTCGATGCCGGAAGGCGATGTGGTCTATTGGAAGGCGCGCATCGACTTCTGGGAGAGGGGCGACCAGACTGGTGCGTCGTCTTCCGGACGGAACGTCGTGATGCGGGAGATCCGCACGTGACGTCGAAGCTTGGCTTCACCGACGGGACCCACCTAGGCACCGCCACCGGGAGAACGCCGACGATCGACGGCGATCTCATCCATTGGTGGTCGGCCGGGTGTTTTTGGCGCTGGCCGTCTTCACCCGTTTTGCCTGCACCCATCCCGTCCCAACTAGCCGGCTTGCTGTAGTCAGCTAAAGTCGATTGCCCTGCGCGCAAGTAAGCTTAGCGGTCGAGCTGAGCTATGACGATCGAATCTGCTGTCGTGGGGTCATAGCTCGAGACTTGCTGGGCCGATCGAAGACGAGTTGCGGAACGTCCAGTTACTGGAGCGAAGGCAACTTCTGCTCGTGGCGCGCTGTTTCCGTGTCGCGGTGTGGGCGAGGCGCTCGCTGTCAGATCAGCTACGCTTGCGCAGGGGCCGGGCGAGTAAGGAGCCGGCGTCCTCGAAGCCGGTTGCGAGACAGAAGGCGCGCAAGCCGCTCGTCCCGGTCTGTGCGCTCAACAGAAGCTCACCGCAGCCTGCCGATCTTGCAGCCTGGGAAGCGGCCTTGAGAAGCGTGCGGGCCAAGCCGTTGCGACGCCGCTGCGGATCGACAAACAGCGCTGAAATCCATCCAACCTTCATGTCTGTCGAGAATACGGCGTGCCAATGCACCGCGATGAGGCCCGACGGCGGACCCCATTCGTCGGCGATCAGCACCGCGCCCGGTTGATCCTGCATGGCGTGAAGGCGAGCCGCCAGCGTTGCCGGCGTCAGAGACGTGTTCGCCGTCTTTAGGAGCGTGGCTAGACCGTCAGCATCGCCGTTGTTGGCGGCTCGAATGGACAGTCCGTATCGGCTCGACATGCAGCGGCGTTTCCTGGGCGGTGGCGAGGAGCCCCCGATTTTTGGGCGCGGATTAAGCTGGACACGCCTGGTGATCAGCCGTTGGCCGCAGTGGAGGGCGCGCTGGCTCGCAGAGGCGATCTCAGCGCAGGCGCTCGACGAGGAACCGCGCGCCCAGCGTTAGGCCGGCCTCGTCGATGCTGTGACCCAGGCCGGGTGAGACGTGGGATGCAACCTCAAACCCCAGGTCCTTCAAACTGGCGTCAGCCTGATGCAGGGCGGCGACCGGCAAGACGTCGTCCCGGTCGCCGTGGATCAGCAGGATCGGCGGCTTGGTCATGACCTCGGCCGCCAGGGCCTCAGGATCGGCGAGCATGCCTGAAAAGCCGATGATCCCGCTCAGAGCCTTGGCGCGTCGCGGACCGACATGCAGCGCCATCATCGTCCCTTGGCTGAAACCCACCAGAGCGACCTTGTCTTCGGTCAGGCCGTGGGCGGCGAGCTGGGCGTCGATATAGGCGTCCAGGGACGGGGCGGAAATCCGAACCCCCGCCGCCCGGGCCTGGGGCGCCAGGCTGGTCAGAGCCCACCACTGGCGCCCATAGGGCACGCCCTGGCACGGCTGCGGCGCATCGGGAGCCAAGAACAAGGTGTCGGGAAGGGCTTGGGCCCAGTAGGCCGCCAAGTCGATCAGATCGGCGCCGTTCGATCCATAACCGTGCAGGAAGATCACTAAGGACTTTGGCGGTCCGCCTGAGGCGGGGGAGGCGATAGGGCCGTCGAGCACAGGGTGGGTCATCGCGATCCTGGGCGAGGGGAGTGGACGAGGGGCGGTTATAGCCGACCCTGCGCCGTCGTCCCCACAAAGAGGCGATCGCGGACGCGGATCATCGTGCGGTCGGTCGGGCTTATCCCGCCGGACGCCTGTCTTTGTACGCCAGGGTACGACGGGCCGATTTGACTGTTGAGATCGGCGGTTTCCGGGTCTTCTTACTCATCCCCGTAAGCAACGGGGACCCGCCGTGGACCTTTCCGAAACCGATCTTGGACGTGAGCGCAGCCGCCAGATGCTGCGCACGGCGCTTGGCCCGCCGCTGCTGGCGCAGCTGGAAGACCCGGGCGTGGCCGAGGTCATGCTCAACCCCGACGGCCGGGTCTGGATCGACCGGTTCGACGTCGGTCTCGTCGCCGCCGAGCTGTCGGTAGGCCCCGCCGACGCCGAGAGGATTCTGCGGCTGGTCGCCCACCATGTCGAGGCCGAGATCCATGCGGGCCGGCCCAGGCTGTCGGCCGAGCTGCCGGGAACCGGCGAGCGCATCGAAGGGCTGCTGCCGCCGTTGGTGGCCGCCCCGACCTTCTCGATCCGTAAGCCCGCCAGCCTGGTCTTCACCCTGGCCGACTATGTCCGCTCTGGGGTGATGAGCGAAGAGCAGGGCAGGGTGCTGCGCGACGCGGTGGCCATCCGCGCCAACATCCTGGTCGTGGGCGCGACCTCCAGCGGCAAGACTACCCTGGTCAACGCCCTGCTGGCCGAGGTGGCCAAAGGCGGGGATCGCGTGATCATCGCCGAGGACCTGCGCGAGCTGCAGTGCGCGGCGGAGAACCAGGTCGCGCTTCGGACCCGTGACGGCGTGGCCAGTCTCTCGGACCTGGTGCGCTCGTCCCTGCGGCTGCGACCCGACCGCATCATCATCGGCGAGGTGCGTGGGGCTGAGGCTCTCGACCTGATCAAGGCCTGGGGTACGGGCCATCCAGGCGGGGTGGGCACCCTGCACGCCGGCACGGCCCTTGGCGCCTTGCTGCGCCTGGAACAGCTGATCCAGGAAGCGGTGGTCGTCGTGCCGCGCGGCCTGATCGCCGAAACCATCGACCTGATCGCGGTCCTGCAGGGGCGGGGCCGACAGCGCCGTCTGGCGGACCTCGTGCGCCTCGACGGCCTCGGCGCCGACGGCGCCTACCAGCTCAGCCCCGCCTGAGACCTCGCCCCTAAACCCCCGGAGATTAACTCGATGTCCACGCGAGAACCCTCGCGCCTGCGCGCACGCCTGCTGTCGGGCTCCATGCTCGATCGGCTGGGCCACATCGGGGCCGCCGCGCCCCTGACCATCGCCACCCTCCTGGCCGCCTCCTCGGCCAAGGCCGCCGGCTCCTCCATGCCCTGGGAAGAGCCCCTGCAGCGGATCCTGGAGTCGATCGAAGGCCCCGTCGCCAAGATCATCGCGGTGATCATCATCATCGTCACGGGCCTGACCCTGGCGTTTGGCGAGACCTCCGGCGGCTCGCGCAAGCTGATCCAGATCGTGTTCGGACTGTCGATCGCCTTCGCCGCCAGCTCGTTCTTCCTCAGCTTCTTCAGCTTCGGCGGCGGGGCGCTGGTCTGATGGCCGGCGATCGCGCGATGGGGCTGCCCGCGCCCGTCCACCGGGCTCTGACCGAGCCGATGCTGCTGGCTGGCGCCCCGCGCGCGATCGCCCTGGTCAACGGCACCTTGGCCGCGGCCCTGGGGGTGGGGCTGCGGCTGTGGGTGGTGGGTCTCGCGGTCTGGCTGGTCGGCCACGGCCTGGCGGTCTGGGCCGCTCGGCGCGATCCGCAGATCTTCGACGTCGGCCGCCGCCACGTGCGGCTGCCCGCCCACCTGGAGGTCTGAGCCATGCTCGACCTTCGGGAATATCGCCGCCGCCCCGCGCGTCTGGCCGACTTCCTGCCCTGGGCGGCCTTGGTCGCGCCGGGCGTGGTGCTCAACAAGGACGGCAGCTTCCAGCGCACGGCCGAGTACCGCGGACCGGACCTGGACTCGGCCACGGACGCGGAGGTCGCCGCCGTCGCCGCCCGGCTGAACGGGGCGCTGCGCCGACTGGGCTCGGGCTGGGCCTTGTTCGTCGAGGCGCGCCGCGACCGCGCCGACGCCTTTCCGGAAAGCCGCTTCCCCGATCCGGTCTCGGCCCTGGTCGAGGCCGAGCGCAAGGCCGCCTTCGTCGAGACGGGCGAGCATTTCGAGAGCCGCTACTATCTGACCCTGACCTATCTGCCGCCGGCCGAGCGTCGCGGCCGGATCGAAGGGCTCTTCGTCGAGGGCCGGGCAGGCGACGGTCTGGACTGGCGCGCCGCGCTGGCCGGTTTCATCGACCGTTCCGATCGCCTGCTGGCCCTGCTCGACGGGCTGATGCCCAAGGTCGCCTGGCTCGATGATGGCCAGACCCTCAGCGTGCTGCATGGCGCCGTCTCGACGGTGCGCCAGCGGGTGGCCGTCCCCGAAACCCCGATGCAGCTGGACGCCCTGCTGGCCACCGAGCCCTTGGCCGGCGGCCTCGAGCCGCGGCTGGGCCGCGCGCACCTACGGGTCCTGACCCTGACCGGCTTTCCCGCCTCTACGACGCCGGGCCTGCTCGACGAGCTCAATCGCTTGGGCATCGCCTATCGCTGGAGCACCCGGGCGCTGTGCCTGGACAAGACCGACGCCGTCGGCCTGCTGGGCAAGATCCGCCGCCAGTGGTTCGCCAAGAGGAAGTCCGTTCTCGTCCTGCTGCGTGAGGCCCTGACCCAGGAGCCGTCGCCGCTCGTCGACAACGACGCCTCCAACAAGGCGCTCGAGGCGGACCTGGCCCTGCAGGACCTCGGTGGCGACGCCGTCGCCTACGCCTATGTCTCCACGAGCCTGGTGGTCTGGGATGACGATCCGGCCATCGCCGAGGCCAAGCTGGCCCTGGTCGAGAAGGTCATTCAGGGCCGCGACTTCACCGTCATCCGCGAGAACATCAACGCCGTGGAGGCCTGGCTCGGGACGATCCCCGGCCATGTCTATGCCAATGTCCGCCAGCCACCGCTCTCGACCCTGAATCTGGCCCACATCGCGCCGATGTCAGCGGTCTGGGCTGGGCCCGAGCGCAATGCCCACCTGGACGGTCCGCCGCTCCTGCTGGCCCGCACCGCCGGCTCGACGCCCTTCCGGCTCAGCCTGCATGTCGGCGACGTCGGCCACACCCTGGTGGTGGGCCCGACGGGCGCGGGCAAGAGCGTGCTTCTGGCGCTGCTGGCCCTGCAGTTTCGCCGCTACCCCGGGGCTCAAGTCTTCGCCTTCGACTTCGGCGCCTCCAGCCGGGCCGCTGCGCTCGGGATGGGCGGCGACTTCCATGACCTGTCGGGCGAGGGCGGCGCGGTGGCGCTCCAGCCGCTCGCGCGCATCGATGAGCCCGAGGACCGGGCCTGGGCGGCCGGATGGCTGGCCGCGGTCCTGGCCCGCGAAGGCGTCGAGATCACGCCGGCCGTCCGCGAGCATCTCTGGACCGCGCTGGGCAGTCTTGCGAGCGCGCCGGTCGGTGAACGGACGCTCACCGGGCTTGTGGCGCTGTTGGCCAGCCAGCCTCTGAAAGCGGCGCTGGCGCCCTTCGTCCTGGGCGGGCCTTTTGGTCGGCTGCTGGATGGCGCCGGCGAAGCGCTGGGCCAGGCCGCCGTCCAAGTGTTCGAAACCGAGGGCCTGGCCCGGAGCGCGGCCGCCCCCGCCGTCCTGACCTATCTCTTCCACCGGATCGGCCGCCGGCTCGATGGCCGTCCGACCTTGATCGTCATCGATGAGGGGTGGCTGGCCCTGGATGATCCGGCCTTCGGCGCCCAGCTGCGCGAGTGGCTCAAGACCCTGAGGAAGAAGAACGCCTCGGTGATCTTCGCCACCCAGTCGCTGGCTGATGTGACGGGCAGCCCCATCGCCGCCTCGATCGTCGAGAGCTGCCCGACCCGGATCTTCCTGCCCAACCCACGCGCCCTGGAACCGCAAGGGGCGGCCGCCTACGGCCGGTTCGGGCTCAATGACCGGCAGATCGAGATCCTCGCCCGGGCCACCCCGACGCGGGACTACTACCTGCAATCGCGCATCGGCGATCGCCTCTTCGACCTGGGCCTGGGGCCGGTGGCGCTGGCGTTCTGCGCGGCGTCTTCCAAAGCCGACCAGGCGGCCATCACCGCCGTTCTCGACGCCGTCGGGCGCGCGGGCTTCGCGGCCGCCTGGCTGCGGCTGCGCGGCCTGCCCTGGGCAGCCGATCTTGTGACCTCGGGGGCGGCGGGCGCTTCCCCTTCCTCACCGGAGTGCCTGCCATGATCCCGTCCCGACGCCATTTGGTGGTGGCGCTGCTCTGCGCCCCGATCGCCATCGCCTTGGCCACACCACCCGCCCAGGCCCGGATCGTCGTCTTCGATCCCACCAACTACGCCCAGAACGTCCTGCAGGCTGCGCGCGCCTTGCAGACCATCAACAACCAGATCGCCTCGCTGCAGAACGAGGCCCAACTTCTGATCGGCCAGGCCAAATCCCTGGCCAGCCTGCCGTATTCCACGCTGGCGACTTTGCAGGCCCAGGTCGATCGGACGCGGCAGCTGTTGGGCCAGGCTCAAGCCCTGGCTTATGACGTCGCTTCGATCCAGCAAACCTTCACCTCCAACTATGGCGCCGTCTCGCTGTCGGCCACCGACGCGGCCCTGACCGCCCGCGCCGATGCGCGCTGGACCACGGCGATGGCCGGCTTCCAGGACGCCCTGAAGCTCCAGGCCGGCGTCGTCGAAGGCCTGGGCGCCAGCCGCGATCAGCTCACCGCCCTGGTCGGCGCCAGCCAGGGCGCGGTCGGCGGGCTGCAGGCGGCCCAGGCCGGCAACCAGCTCCTGGCGTTGCAGTCGCAGATGCTCGCCGACCTGATCGCGCTGGCCGCCGCGCAAGGCCGGGCCCAGGCGCTGGAAGCCGCCGACCAGGCCGCAGCCCGCGCCGACGCCAAGGCGCGCTTTGCCAAGTTCATGGGCGCGGGCTCGCAATGAGGTGGGCGATCGGTCTTGCCGCGGCGACCTGGATCCTGATCGGCGTCGTGGTGGTCGCTGTTCGCGGCCGACATGAGGCGTCGGCGCCGTCGGCGGCCGTGGCTGTCGCTGAGCGTGACCAACAGCTTGGTCGCTGCCGGAATATCGGCGAGGCGGCCAAGGACGATGTCGCCTGTCGCCAGGCCTGGGCCGCCGCGCGGGCCAACTTCTTCGGGGAGCGCCGGCCATGAACGACACCGGCGTCATCGACCGCTTCTTCGACGTCTATGGCAGCTACATCGACAGCGGCTTTGGCCTGCTGGGCGGTGAGGTGGCGTTCCTGTCCACGACCCTGGTGGCCATCGACGTCACCCTGGCCGCGCTCTTCTGGGCCTGGTCCCAGGGCGAGGACATCCTGGCGCGACTCATCAAGAAGACCCTCTATGTCGGGTTCTTCGCCTTTCTGATCGGCAACTTCCACACCCTGACCGGGATCGTGCTGGCGAGTTTCTCGGGGCTGGGCCTGAAGGCCGGCGGGGTCGGGACCTCGGCCGAGGACTTCCTGCGGCCGGGCAAGCTGGCGGCCCTGGGCGTCGAGGCCTGCAAGCCGATCCTGCAGGCGGCCAGCGACCTGGGCGGCTTTCCCGGCTTCTTCGAGAACATCATCCAGATCCTGATCCTGTTGGTCGTGGCGATCCTGGTGATCGTCTCGTTCTTCGTTATCGCCGTGCAGGTCTTCGTGGTTTTGATCGAGTTCAAGCTCGTCAGCCTCTGCGGCTTCGTGCTCGTGCCGTTCGGCCTTTTCGGGCGCACCGCCTTTCTGGCCGAAAAGGTCCTGGGCAACGTCATGGCCTCGGGGGTGAAGGTCATGGTGCTAGCGGTGATCGTCGGCATCGGCTCGACCCTGTTTTCGCAATTCACCAGCGCCGCCTCCGGCCAGCCGACCTTGGAAGAGGTGCTGGCCATGGCGCTGGCGGCGCTCACCCTGCTGGGGCTGTCGATCTTCGGTCCGGGCTTGGCTTCGGGTCTCGTCTCGGGCGCGCCGCAACTGGGCGCGGGCGCGGCGGTCGGGACAGGCATGGTCGTCGGCGGCATGGCCATGGCCGCGGCCGGCGCGGCCCAGATGGCGGCAGGCGCGGTTTCCGGCATGTCGTTCGGCGGCGTCGGCGGGAGCGGCGCGGCCGGCGCAGCTGGGGCTGGCGGCGGCCGGCTTCCGCCGCCCGGCGGCGGGTCTCTGCCGCCCCCCGAGGGCGGGCCCTCCGGGCCGCCGCGCCTGCCGCCGCCCGGCGACAATGGCGGCGGCGCGGGCTTTTCGATGCCGCCGCCCAAGGCCAGCGACGACGAGGGCGGCGGCGGTGAGGGCGGCGGCGGCGCGCCCATGGCTCCGGTGTGGGCCAGAGCCCTTGCCGACCGACACGTCCTGGCGCGTGGCGTGGAGATCGCCGCCCACGCCGCCGGCGGCGGCGACCACTCCGGCGGCGACGCCGCTCCCAGCCTGAAGGAGGACTAGGATGAACCCGTTCAAGGGCGCGGCGCGCTATGGCGCGACCCCGGCGCCGGAAACACCCTACCAGCGGGCCGGCCAGGCCTGGGACGAGCGGATCGGCTCGGCCCGCGTCCAGGCGGCCAACTGGCGTCTTGCGGCCCTGGGCCTGCTGATGGCCAACACGGCGCTGTGCGGCAGCCTGGCGTGGCTGGCGACCCGTGGCTCGGTGACGCCGTGGGTGGTCGAGGTCGACAAGGTTGGCGAGGCTCGGGTCGTCGCGCCCGCCGTCCAGGGCGCCCGTCCGACCGATCCGATGATCGCCTGGACCCTGGCGCGCTTCATCACCGACGTGCGCGCGGTGTCCACCGATCCGGTGGTCATGCGCCAGGCTTGGCTTCGCGCCTATGACTTCACCGATGCGGCCGGGGCCGCGGCCCTGTCGGACTACGCCCGCCGCGCCGATCCTTTCGCCCAGGTCGGCCGCGCCCAGGTCGTGGTCAGCGTCTCCAGCGTCGTGCGGGCTACCCCGGGCAGCTTCCGGGTGGCCTGGACCGAGCAGCGCTACGCCGAAGGCCAGCTGGCGGGCACCGAGCGCTGGAGCGCCATCCTGACCATCAGCTTGGTTCCGCCCCGGACGGCCGAGGGCCTCCGGGCCAATCCACTCGGCGTCTTCGTCTCCGGCATCGCCTGGTCAAAGGAGTTTGGCGCATGATCCGTCCGACCATGCTGGCCTGCCTGGTGCTGGCCTGTCCCGCCGCCGCTTCGGCGGCCCCGTCCGCGCAACTGGCGGTCCCCGGCGGCGCCCGGCATTTCGACTACCAGGAAGAGGCGGTCTACCCGCTGATCGCCACGCCCGGCCGCATCACCGATATCGTCCTGGAACCGGGCGAGCGGCTTGCGGGGCCCGTGGCGGCCGGCGACACCGCCCGCTGGGTGATCGGCGACACCACCAGCGGCCAGGGCCAGGGCGCGCGCGTCCATGTGATGGTCAAGCCGACGGCCGCGAACCTGGCCACCAACCTGATCATCACGACCGACCGTCGCACCTATCATCTGGAGCTGCGGGCTTCGGCGCGGACCTGGCTGTCGCAGATCTCTTGGCGGTATGCACCAGCGCCGCCGCCTCTGGTGGCGATGGCCCCGCCGGCCGCGGTTGTCGCGCCCAGCCCCATGCTGGCGGCCGCGCCTGACCAGCCCTCGAACACCGCCTACAGGATCACCGGCCCGCATCCAAACTGGCGGCCCGTCGCCGTGTCGGATGACGGCCGGCGGATGTTCGTCACGTTCGGACCGGCCGTGGCCATGGACGACCTGCCGCCGCTCTATCGCATCGGCCCCGACGGCAGCACCGCCGAGCTGGTCAATTACCGCGTCGAGGGCCGGCGGATCATCGTCGATCGCCTGATCGACCGCGCCGAACTGCGCCTGGGCGCCAAGCGGACGCGCCTGGCCGTGCGCATCACGCGGACAACCCCAATCCAGGAGGCCGGCCGATGAGCCAGGACGCCGATCAGGCCGAGCAGGCCATCGCCAAGACCCTGCGCCTGCGGGGCGCTTCGCTCCCCGTTGCCCGCGTCTCCCGTCGCGCCCTGGCCATCGTCGGCGCCGTTCTCATCGCGGGCGTGGCCGGCGCGCTGGGCTGGTCGCTGATGGAAAAGCGCAAGGCCGCGCCCGCCGAGCCGAAGATCGCCGCCGCGACCCCGCCCGAGACGGTGACGGCCTTGCCCAAGGGCTATGTCGATCCCGCCGGCACGCCGGTGTTAGGACCGCCGCTGCCAGGCGATCTTGGCCGGCCGATCCTCAGCGCCGCCCGCGCTCGCGACGGCGCTGTGTCGACGGCGCCTGACATCGCCGATGCAAAGGCCAGCGCGCAGAGTGCGTCGCCGCCGGCTTCTGTAGAGGTTGATCCGCGCCTCGAGGCCGAGCGGCAGGCGCGGCGCGCGGCCGTCCAGAGCGGCCTCTTCGTGGCCGCGGCGGTCCGCAGCGCCGGCTTCGGGACGGCGGACGTCGCCCCGGGGGAGGGGCCTGCGGCGCGCGCGACGGCTGAGAAGGCCGATCCCCGCCTGACCAGTGTCGAGCGGCTGCAGTCGCCGGCCTCGCCCTATGTGCTGCAAGCCGGGGCGGTGATCCCCGCCGCCCTCATCACCGGGCTGCGGTCCGACACGCCAGGCCTGGCCATCGCCCAGGTCACCCAGGACGTCTTCGACAGCCTCGGCGGCGGCCATCTGCTGATCCCCAAGGGCGCGCGGCTGATCGGCGAGTACGACGCGGCGGTCACGAGCGGCCAGAGCCGCCTGGCCGTCGTCTGGACCCGTCTGACCCTGCCCTCGGGCCGCTCGATCGTACTCGACAAGCTGCCTGGGGCCGACGCGCAAGGCATGGCCGGCCTGCAGGACGGCGTCGACCGCCATGGCGGGCGGGTGCTGGCGGCGGCGGGCCTTTCGACCCTGCTGGCGATCGGCGCCGGGGCGGGGTCCTCCAGCGAGGAGTCCGATCTCGTCCGCGCCCTGCGCAGAGCCGGGTCCGACACCGCCAGTTCGGTTGGTCAGCAGATGGTGGGCAAGAGCCTGGATCTGGCTCCGACCCTGACCATCCGCCCCGGCGCGCCGCTGCGGGTCCTGCTGACCCGTGACCTCGTGCTCGAACCCTATGCCGATGAAAGGAAGACGCCATGAGCGGTAAGTTGAAGCTGGGGGCGCTGGAGGACGACACGCCAGTCAAGGTGAGCCTGGATCTGCCGGCCAGCGTTCATCGCGATCTTGTGGCCTATGCCCAGATGCTGGCGACCCAGACGGGCGGCAAACCGGGCGAGCCCGCCAAGCTGGTGATCCGGATGGTCGAGCGTTTTATGGCCACCGATCGGGTGTTCGTGCGGGGGCGGCCGGGGCGGGGCGCTTAGGCGGCCTCGCCTTGGTCGGCCGGGGGCCCAAGCGCCGCCATCAGGCCTAGGACTTTGCGACGCCGGTGCGGCTCGAGCCCTGACAGCAATTGCGCCAACGCAATGCCATGGGGCTCGCCAGCAGGGCGGTGATGGCTTGGGCCTTCTCCAGTTGCGCCGTGCTCGGCGCTTCTTCGGCGTCGGTCGCCGGCAGCCCCTCGAAAAACCACGCTGGCTGCGCGCGCAGGACGCCGGCGAGCCGATAGAGCATCGAAGCGCTGATGCGGTTGGCGCCGCGTTCGTACTTCTGGATTTGCTGGAAGGTCAGGTCCAGCCCGAGGGCGAGTTTGGCTTGGCCGATCCCCATGGATTTTCGGCGCAGGCGGATCCTGGCGCCGACATGCTGGTCGACGGGGTGCGGCGGGGTTTGGCTCGGCAAGTGGCTCTCCTGTTGGGCTTGGTCAAAGGCAAAGACACTCCAGGACGCCAGATCGGGTAGTTACCCTGGCGAATTTAAAGCTCCTCGTCGGGGGGGGCTGATGGGGTGGGGGAGGAGTCGGCCCAACGGGGCGAGCTGGCGGCCCGATCGCTTCATCATCCCGGTCGGGCATGGCGCACGAAATGTCACCTAGTCAGACCAGCGTCTATCGGCCGTCGACGGAACCTCGCACGCTCCCCGGAGCGGCGCCAGGTTCGAAAGAATCCCAAATGTTGGATACATCCACCAGGGTGATCGAAATCTATTATGTAAATAGATTTTACTGAAGGATCGACTGACGGCTATTCAGCTCGGGCACTCGGAAGGCCGAGGCTGGGAGGAACTTGCGTGGGTCGTTTGTCGAGTTTCCAGGCCCGGCTGACGCGTCGCCATCTCCTGGCGCATGACCGTAAGGCCGCGCTCAGTGGCGCGGTCTACACCGTCGAGGCCGCCGCCGACGAAGTACGTGTGCACGGGGGCGCGGTGAAGCGACCCTGGTCTGGCGGTCGATCAGATCGCTGGTCACGTAGGCCGCCGGGGCTGCGGCCAGCGCGGTCAAGGCCGCAATGCTCGCCCATTCGGCAGGCGTCAGCAAGCGAGCGGCGGGGCGGCGGCGCCAGGGCGGGAAGGGCCGGGCGTTGAGCGCCGGCCCGCAGGTTGGTCTCGTTGCCCGCAGGTTGGTCTCGTTGAACGGGATGCGCTCGCGGGCGAGCCGCGCGACACCACGCTGCCCAGAAGATCCCGGGGCCGGAAGGCATGGCCCCGACCCATTCCTTTGCCGGCTGGCCCTGCCAGAGTTTCAGGTCGCTGGCCCGAGCGGGGCCAGGGGGCGGCGATGGCGTGGGCGAGCGAGAGTTCCGCGACGCAGGCGCCTATTGCTTCGATGGGGTAGAGCGCTGGCGTTTTGGTGCGGCTGCAAGCGCTTGGGCGATCGCGGTGCGTAAGGCCTTGGGGCGGTAGTCGTCACCGTACAGGGTCGGGCGCTTGGGTTTGCCATCCTGCCGAAGCCATTGGTTCTGCAGCCAGGAATATTTGTCGACCATACCCCAGGCCAGCACCTCCTTAGTCTGCCCATAGCTCAGCATAAGGTCGAGATAGGCCTTGCCATAGGCCGCCACCGCCGCGTCGCGCGCGGCGAAATCATAGGGCAGGCCCTTGTCGTGGACGTCGAACTCCGTGACGAGCAGGTCGTAGCCCATGCCCGTCACCTCATCGAGGAAGGCGCGCCATTCCTTCTCCTGCGGTCGGCCAAAGCCGGTGAAGGTGTCGGCGTTCTCTGCGCCGATATGGCTTTGGACGCCAAGGGCGTCGACCGGCGTTCCCCGCTTGCGGAAGCCTTCAAGGAGCTTGAGCACGCCATACCGATGTTTCTCGTTGCCCGCTTCCCAACTCATATAGTCGTTATAGGCCAGACGCGCCTTGGGCGCGGCCTGTCTTGCGACCTGAAACGCCAGGTCCAGGACCGCATCCTGACCCATCGCGTCGGACAAAACGGTGTGCCGGATCGATCCGTCCTGAGGATCGATCGTCTCATTGACCACGTCCCAGGAGATCATCTGCGGATAACGTGCGCAGAGGGCCTGGACATGGCCGGTGACCAGGCGCGCCGCAGCCTCGGCGGGCTGGGCTCCAAAATCGTAGCTTTTCAACCAGTCGGGAAACCACTGCGGGTGGTGCCAAAGCAGGGTGTGGCCGCGCATGGCCTGGCCGTGCGCCTTAGCGAAGGCCGCGATCCGGTCGGCCGGCCCAAAATCAAAGGCCCGCGGACCCTGAGCGCGCACCACGTACCATTTCAATTCGTTCTCGGGCACGATCAGGCCGCACTCGCGCGCCAAGATCGCGCAGTAGAGCGGATCGTCAAGCGACCCTGTAAGCGATCCCTTTGGGCCTGCGCCCACTGCACTGCCGAACAAAAGCCCCTTGGCCTGGGCGAGTGAGGCCAACGACGGCTTGGGCGTTCGCAGGCCCGCCGCCAGGCTTGGCGTCGCAGCGAGGGGGGCCAGGAGCCCGGCAGAGAGTACGGCCCGGCGCGAGACGGCATGGCGGGCGGGGGTGTCGCTGGAAGACTTCATGGTGGCCTTGCCTTTTGCGTCGGGCCCAAGGGGGCGACCGGCGATCGATGGAACAGGAAGAGCCGCCCGAAAACGGCGATGGACGAGCTTGACGTCGAGCCGCGCCGCTGGCGCGGCGTCCAGGCCTCACCAGTTGAACATCGAGCCGTCCTCCAGGCGGTTCACGGGCAGTTGAGCTGGCCGGTAAGGATACTTGGCCGCCAGGTCTTCATTGAGGTCCACGCCGTGACCGGCGGCTTCGCCGGGATGAAGCTCGCCATCGCTGAAGGTGTAGGCGTGGGGGAAGACCTCGTCGGTCTCGGGTGTATGGCGCATATATTCCTGGATCCCGAAATTGGGGACCCAGAGATCAAAGTGCAGGGCCGCGCCCATGCAGACCGGCGACAAATCGGTCGCGCCGTGGAAGCCGGTGCGCACATTGTAGAGGTCGGCCAGGCTGGCGATGCGGCGCAGATGGGTGATACCGCCGCCGTGCACGATCGTGGTCCGGATGAAATCGACCAGTTGCTCTTCGATCAGTTGCTTGCAGTCCCAGATGGTGTTGAAGATCTCGCCGACGGCCAGAGGCGTGGTCGTATGACGCCGGATCCAGCGGAAGCTTTCCTGGTTCTCGGCGGGGGTTACGTCCTCGAGCCAGAAGGGGCGATAGGGCTCCAGGTCCTTGCCAAGCCGAGCGGCCTCGATCGGCGTAAGGCGGTGATGGCTGTCATGGAGCAGATGGACGTCCCAACCCAGTTCCGCCCGAGCCGTGGCGAACAGTTCCGGTACGGTGGGGAGGTAGCGCGACGTCGACCAGACGTTCTCGGTCGGCAGGCGCGCATCGGCCGGCTCGTAGAATAGCTTGTCCTTTGAGACCCCATAGGTGCTGTCGAGGCCCGGAACTCCTGTCTGCAGCCGGATGGCCGTGTAGCCCATGGCCTTGTATTTCATGGCCTCGGCGACGGTGTCGTCGATCGTCTCGCCGTTAGCATGGCCATAGACCATGACGCCTGTGCGACTGGCGCCGCCGAGAAGCTGGTAGAGCGGCAGCCCCGCCAGCTTAGCCTTGATGTCCCAGAGCGCCACGTCGACCGCGGCGATCGCCGACATCGTAACAGGGCCTCGGCGCCTATAGGCCCCGCGATAGAGAAATTGCCAGATGTCCTCGATCCCATGGGCGTCGCGCCCGATCAGGCAGGGGGCCACGTGCACCTGGAGATAGGCGGCCACGGCCAGCTCGCGCCCGTTTAGCGTCGCGTTCCCGATCCCATGGACGCCGTCCTCAGTGAGGATCTTGAGCGTGACGAAATTGCGTCCCGGGCAGGTGACGATGACCCTGGCGTCGACGATCTTCGTCATGGCATTCCTCAGACAATTGGCCTGACAATTTTTGGGTCGTGGTCAGGCAAGTGTACGGTTCCTGGCAGTGAGTCAAGGGACGGAGTCGCCCATTATGGCTGATTGTAGGGTGGTGCCTGTCCATCGAGGCGTCTTGTTTCGCCACGGCTACAAAAAATGATACCGGTATCTTGACGCTGGCCTGACCAGATGGAAAAGTCTTCTGGCCACTGGTTGGGCGGTCCGCCACCGGTAGCCGCGTTGGCGTGAAGGCCGCCGTCTCGAGTGCAGGGCTCGGGCGGTTCGAGCGCCGACCAAGCGGAGCATTGCTTCCGCCAACAAAACAAAGGTCCGGCGAAACACGGCGGACAGGGAGGGAACGATGAATTCCAAGCGCATTTCCACGCGCGCCGTTTTGATGGGCGCGACCGTGATCCCGGCCTTCCTTACCGGGCACGCCTTGGCGCAAACTGCTGACGCCCCACAGAAGACCGCCGCGGCCGCATCAGCCCCGCCCAACCAAACCTTGGTGGAAGAAGTGGTTGTGACTGGTTACCGGCAGTCGCTTGAAAGCTCGGCAAACGCCAAGAAGAACAACACCAATTTTAGCGACTCCATCTTCGCCGAGGACATCGGCAAGTTTCCGGATCTGAACCTGACGGAGTCGCTGCAGCGCCTGCCTGGCGTGCAAATCGATCGCGACACCTCAGGCGAGGGCACCTATGTCAATGTTCGGGGGCTCAGCGCCGGCTTCACCGTCCTGACCGTCAACGGCTTCGCCGTCAGCACCTCGAGCAACGGCACCAACGAAGGGCGCGGGTCGAGCCTGGACATTCTGCCATCGGAACTTTTTCGCAGCCTTACCCTGAGCAAGTCGCCGATCGCGAGCGGCGTCGAAGGTGGCACTGCCGGCTCGATAGACATGCAGCCGATCGGGCCGTTTGATCGCAAGGGCTTCCACCTGAACCTGCAGGCGCAAGGCTCATATCAGGACGCTAACGGTACGGCCACGCCCCGTGTCGCGGCGATCGTGAGCAACACCTGGCAAGGCACCAAGATCGGTGATTTCGGCATCCTGGTCGCTGGGGCCTTCGCCGACAAGGACTACCGCAGCGAGATCTTCAACACCGTGGGCTACACCACGATGAGCCTGGGTGCGGCCTGCCGCAACACCACCTTGGGGTGCAACTCCCTGACCATCGATCCGGCCAGTGCGCCGGCGACGAACCGCACGGCGGGCTATGGCGGCGGGGCTGGCGCGACGCTGACGACCATTCCCTCCAACGTGCCGTCGGAGTTGGGGCTGGGGCGAGCCGGCACGGCTCTGGTACAGTGCGGCAACGGCGTGGCCGGCGGCACCTCGGGTTTGTCCTGCCAGGACCTTAGCTATGTCATCGTCCCGCGCCTGGTGCGCGCCGAGCAGGTCGTGGGAAATCGAAACCGCACGACAGGCATGCTGAATCTGGAATGGCGACCCACCAGCAAGCTGCGCTTCAAGTTCGACTCCATCCTCTCGGAGTCGAACAACGACTTTGGTCAGTATGACGTCATGCTGACAGTCCGCAGCTACAACAACAACATACCGATCAACTTTGTCGCCGATCAGAACAAGGTCCTGACCTCGGGGACTTTCGGCAATGCCTACTTTCTTAATCAAAGCACTGACGCCCAGAGTTTCACGAGGCTGTTCTACCGCTCCCTGAAGGGCGAATGGGACATCGCCAAGAACCTGAAATTCTCCATGGCCGGGATGATCAATTCCGGAAAATTCACCAACGACTCGATCGTCTACACGCTTCAGTCGGCGCCGGGGCAGGTGCAGCCGACGGTCTACGCCGCCGGGGTCACTGCGCCCGCGGGGGGCGGGCCCTCGTCGAACCTCACGCCGCTCAACACCGGACAATACGCCGTCTACAGCTACACGCCCGGAGATCTGACGCCGCAGTTGTCGTCCAGCATCAATCTGCCCACCTATACGAACTGGTACTGGAACAGCATCCAGATTGCCCCTAATCGTCAGGATCTGGAGCAGAAATCCGTTCGCGCTGACCTTAAGTGGGGCGACGCCCGGTTCCTGGCGATTTCCGCAGGGGCGATGAAGTCGAAATTTGATCGTCACATCGTCAGCTGGAACGTCTCTGACTGTGCGTTCCGTAACAACTGCACCTCGGCCTTCACCTCCACACAGACCTCGGTGTTGGGCGCGATCCCCAATTCAGCGCTCGCCCAGTATCTGACGGATCTGCCGTCTATGAACCTCTTCAAGGGCTCGCCGATCAACGCCGGATTCAATGGCGGATGGCAGGTGATCGACTTCGCCAAGCTGCGCAAGGCGGTCAATTTCGACTACTATATCAATCAGACCAATCCTGGCGATCAGCCGTCCAATTACCTAAACACCTACTCGCCGCGACTGCTGACCGAAGACACTAGTTCGGCCTACCTGATGGCCGAGGGGCGGCGCGATGTCTTCGGACGCGACCTGCGCTTCAACACCGGTGTGCGCTACACCGAGACCGAGCAATCGGTGGCCGGCATCGTCAACGACTTCTTAGTCGGCGGCGGCACGCGCACCGCGCCTAAGACCACCAGCCGCAGCCACAACTGGCTGCCCAGCGCCAACCTGGCCTACTTCCTCACCGACCGCCTCGTATTGCGCGGCGCAGCAGCGCGAACCGTCACCCGGCCTAATCCCCAGGACCTGGCCCCAAGTTTCGGCCTTAGCTTGGACGCCGACACCTTCACCAAGGGCAATCCTTCGCTCTCGCCCTTCTACGCCAACAACTACGACCTGGGCGTTGAATGGTACCCCAAGTCGAAAACCGTGCTGACGTTTAACATCTGGGCCAAGGACATCTACGACTATCCGGCCACGCTTGATGTCAGCACGCCCTTTGGCGAGACCGGCTTGATCTTTGATCGCCTCAGCGACCGCCAGAAGACCGGCGTCACCAACCTTGGCAATGGCGATCCTACCGCGGCGCGCATTATCGTGCGCCAGAAGCTCAACTCCGACGTCGTGGTCAAGCTGGTCGGTCAGGAACTGCAATGGAACCAGCCTTTGGACTTCGTCTTCAAGGGGCTGGGGTTCAGCGGTAACGTGACCCACATCTCCCAGTCGCTGTCGGGAGAGGCGCCGCCGACCCTGAATCCTAAGTCGTTGATCGCGGGGCTGGCCCCGTGGACCTACAACGGCACCCTCTATTACGAACTCCGGAACGGCTTCTCCGCCCGCCTGTCCTACACCCATAGAGACGAGAACCTGCAAACGGTGGGACCGTCGAACAACGTCCCGGGCGATCTCTATTCGACGGCGACCAATTACATGGACGCCCAGATCAGTTTTCCGGTGAAGGGCTATAAGCAGGCCCGGGTGACCATCCAGGCCCAGAATTTGCTCAAGCAAGTCCAGCTCAATCGGTACGAAAACCGCGAGTCTCAGCCCGACGGCGCGACCTATGCCGGTCGCACCTTCGTCGTTGGTGTGCGGGCCAGTTTCTGACGGTCTCAAGCAAGCGGCCGTTGGCGTCCCCGATCGCTGGGTGCTCATGATTTCGTCGCGCTTTGATCTCCACGGCCGCATCTTCCCCTGGCCGTGAGATCGCACTGGGCGGCGCGCGCCCCGCGCGCCGCCCGTTTCTTTGGCTCATCCTCTGGGCGCTTTGCCCGAGCTTGGATCTGACCCGCATGAAACAGCTTCTCGCAGCACTTGTCCTGTGCGGGGTTTTGGCCCTAGCCCCCGGCGCTCAAGCCGACAGGGGCGGGGCGGTCTCGCCCGTCAGTCTGGTTGCTCCGTCCGCCAAGGGCGCATTGAAATTGATCTCGCAGGGGCAGCCGGCCGTCGTCCTCGTCGACGCCGAGGATTTTCAGCCCGTTCAGCGCGTGGCGGGTGACCTACAGCAGGATCTGGCGCGTGTCGCGGGCTCGCCGCCGCCCGTGCAGGCGACGATTGGGCGACCGGTGGTCATCATAGGGACAATTGGCAAAAGCCCAACCATCGACCGTCTGATCGCCGATCGCAGGCTCGACGTCTCGGGCGTCGCCGGCCAGTGGGAAGGTTACGTGCAGCAGGTCATCGACAAGCCCGCCCCCGGCGTTTCACGGGCGCTGGTCATCGCCGGCGCCGATCGGCGCGGGACGATCTTCGGCGCCTACGACCTCTCCGAAACCATTGGCGTGTCGCCCTGGGCCTGGTGGGCGGACGTGCCCACGCCGATGCGCAAGGATCTGGCCGTGTCTCCGGGGCGTCGGGTGCAAAAGCCCGTCGTCAAATATCGCGGCATATTTCTTAACGATGAGGATCCAGGCCTTTCCAGCTGGGCCAAGGCTCAGTTCGGCGGCGTCAATTCCAAGATGTACGAAAAGGTTTTCGAACTCATCCTGCGCCTGCGCGGCAACTATCTGTGGCCGGCGATGTGGGGCAAGTCGATCTTCGAGGACGATCCTCTGAGCGCGCAGCTGGCCGAAGAGTACGGCGTGGTCCTTGGCACCTCTCACCACGAGCCGATGATGCGCGCGCAAAAAGATTGGGCGCGCCAAGGCGGCGGGGCGTGGGACTACACAACCAACAAGAGGGGGCTGCAAACATTTTGGCGAGAAGGCGTCAAGCGCATGGGCGCGCGCGAGAGCGTGGTCACCATCGGCATGCGCGGCGATGGCGACGAGCCGATGACAAAAGGCACGGCGACCGAGCTCCTGGAGACGATCGTTAGTGATCAGCGACGCATCCTGGGGGAGGTGACCGGTAAGGATCCGGCCGCAACGCCGCAGATCTGGGCGCTCTACAAGGAGGTGCAGGACTATTACGACGCTGGCATGCGCGTGCCTGACGACGTGACCCTGCTGTTCTCGGACGACAATTGGGGAAACATCCGCCGGCTTCCCGAGCCGGGCAAGGCGCGCGCCGGTGGCTATGGCGTCTATTACCACTTCGACTATGTCGGCGGACCACGCAGCTACAAGTGGGTCAACACCAACCAGATCGAGCGAACCTGGGAGCAGATGAAACTGGCGGCCGACTACGGCGCAGATAGGCTTTGGATCGTCAATGTCGGCGATCTCAAGCCAATGGAACTGCCGATCTCGTTTTTCCTCGACATGGCCTGGGACCCGGCCGGCATGTCGCTGCAGGCCATGGATCGTTACGCGACCGATTGGGCCAAGGCTCAGTTCGGCGCAGCGCCGGGTGAAGCGATCGGTCCGCTCCTGGAGGGCTACACCCGTCTAAACGCCCGCCGCAAACCCGAACTCCTGAACCCCGACACCTTCAGCCTGATCCATGAACGTGAAGCCGAACGCGTCCTGGCCGAATGGGATGAACTGGAGGCGCGCACGCTGGAGGTTGGCGCAACCCTGCCACCAAGCTACCACGACGCGTTCTTCCAACTTGTCCAATATCCGATCGAGGCCAGCGCCAACCTGACACGGCTTTACCTCGCCGCCGGTCGAAATCAGCTTTATGCCGCTCAGGGCAGGGCCTCAGCCAAGGCCTGGGGCGACAAGGTCGGCGTCCTGTTCGCCCGGGACGGCGAGCTTACCCGGCAATATCACGAGGATGTGGCCGGCGGAAAATGGCGCGGCATGATGAGCCAGACCCATATCGGCTACACAAGCTGGGACCAACCGCGCGCAAACACGCCGCCCTCCATCATGTCCGTGGCTGCGGGCGAACCCCGCGGGCTTGGCGTCGCCGTCGAGGGCAGCCCCAAGGCGACTTGGGCCGGATCAGGCGTTGGAGCCCAACTGCCCGTCCTGGACGTCGACTCCGTTGGCTTGCGCTGGATTGATGTGTTCCACGGCGGCAAGCCGTTCGACTTCACCGCGACCGCCGACCAGTCCTGGCTCAAGATCAGTCAGCGGTCCGGACGCGTCGATCAGGATGTGCGTCTTGAGATTTCGGTGGACTGGCGGGCGGCCCCGGAGGGCCTGAACCTGGCTCAGGTCACGATCCAGGGGGAGAACGGTGAACGTGTCGCTGTGGCCGTACCGGTCTCCAAACCCGCTGGCCGACGCCAGGGTTATGTCGAGGTCGCCGGGCTCTTGACCATTGAAGCCGAACACTACAGTCGGGCCGTCGCCAGGGACGGGCTGGACTGGCGAACGATCCCCAATCTGGGCCGCACGCTTTCGGGTGTCGCCGCCTATCCTTCGACCGCGCCCTCGTCGGAGCCCGGTGGGGGGCCTTGGCTCGAATATCCTATCGACCTGCAAAAGCCTGGCGCGCTCGATGTCATCGTCGTTACCGCGCCTAGCCTGGATTTCCGGGGCAAGCAGGGTTTGCGGTTCGGGGTCTCCTTCGATGATGGGCCAGTCAAGGTGGTTACGCTAAACCTCAAGCCCGATACCAATGACTGGAACCGGGCGGTGGCGAGCAACGCCGCCGTCGGTCGCGCGCATTTCACCCTGGCAAAGGGCGGGGCTCGCACCCTCCAGCTTTGGAGGATCGACCCAGGCGTGATTTTTGAAACGGTGATGATCACCCGGCAGGGCCTGCCGGCGACCTTCCTTGGACCGCGCGAGAGCATCCGACGTTGAACATCGACGTTTTCCAGCTGGCCCCTGGCATCGGGGCCAAGGCGCCTGATGCGGAATGAAGCTGAGGAGCGCTCTAGACGAGAGCCAAAGCGCGGCCCTTTTACAGGTGGGCTTGGGGCTGATCAGATGACCGAGCGGCGGGCGATTTCCAGGCGTCGCGCCTGCACGTCGTTTCGGGCCTGCTCGACAGCGTCCAGTTCGGTGGCGGTCAGCAAGTTTTCGATCACGCGGCTCAGATGATCGCGCATGGCCGCGCGCGCGGCCTTGGGGTCTCGCGACCGCAGGGCCACAAGGATCGCTCGGTGGTCGTCGATCAGGGGGCGGATGCCGACTTGGCGCCCGCGCTCCAGCATGGCGCGGCAAAGCGGTGACTTGTAGCGAAGGTCCCAGAGGTTCTCCACCACGGTCACCAAGGCGCTGTTTCGGGTGGCTTGGGCGATCGCGACATGAAAACGGCGGTCGGCCAGGTCTCCTTTTATGTCCCGCTGATTTTCATCGACCATGTCGGCCATGATCGCCTCAAGTTGATCAAGCTCGGCCTCGGTGATCGTGCTGGCGGCCAGGGCGCAGGTCTCGCCTTCGATCAGCCGGCGCGCTTCGGTCAGCTCGAAAGCGCCGATGTCCAGTTCCCTGGCCGCGGTCTTCGATTGCGGCTCATCCAGGACATAGACGCCCGACCCGTGGCGCGCTTCGACCAGCCCGTGGATTTCCAAGGCGATCATCGCTTCGCGCACGGTAGGCCGGCTGACCTTGAATTCGTCCGCCAGTTCGCGTTCCGACGGCAGCCTGTTGCCAGCAGCGTATTGGCCCGAGCGGATCGCCTCCGAGATAGCCTTGGCGACCTGCTGATAGAGCTTTTGGGTCTCGGCGGTCGAAATGGTCATGGTGCTCTCATGCCGAGCTTCAGCAATTAAAGAAACCAAATTTGTCGAAGGCTGTAGTTTGGGCGCTGTCGTGTGGATCTGCAATTCGCCGCCCGACCATGCCGTTAAGAGCAAGCGTCACCGCGTTTTGCTCGGCGGGACGGTCCGATCTTCGCTACCTTGTGCGACCAGGCTCGGTCGGCGGCCGGCCGAGCACCGCTTCGAGATTGGAGATTTTCGAAGGCGTTGGTGCAGGCGGCAAAGAGCCGATGCTGAAAGCTCCACGAAAGCTTGAACTCTCATAGGCCAAGCGCCGCGACATTGCGGTGTTGCCGGACCGCCGAAGATGAAATCTCTTACCCTCGTCGCCTGTTTCGTAAGCCTCGTCGTCGGCCACGGCGTCGCCTATGCCCAAGACCAGGACCGCGACGGCCTGCATCTGGCGCTCGGCGCGGTCGGTGTCTATCGGCCCGAGTACAAGGGGGCCAAGGATTACGAAGCCGCGCCTTTGCCCTTCATCGGGTTTCGCTACGGTCGCGGCGACTTCTATGTCAGCCTCGAGGGCCGCGCGCTTCGGGCCAATGTCTTGCCAGGCGGTTGGCTGGAAGCTGGGCCGATCCTGACCTTCGAGCGCGGCCGCGACGACGACATCAAGAATCTGGCGGTCCGTCGGCTTGGCGAGATCGATAACGCCGTCAATGCGGGCGTCTTCGCGCGCAAGCGCTTCGATCTGGCGGGGGGCGGGCTGAAGATCGGAGGCGAGGTTCTCACTGACACCGGCAAGGTGCACGAGGGCGTCCTGGCCGAGTTCGGACTCGACTATGACCGTCCGCTCAATGAACGCTGGAGCGCGGGCGCGAGCCTTTCGACCACCTGGGCCGACCGCAAATACATGCAGACCTACTACGGCGTCTCTGGCGCTGGCGCCTTGGCCAGCGGCCTTTCGCCCTACGCCGCCGACAAGGGGATCGAAAACGTCGAGGCTGGCGCAACCTTGCGCTACCGGATCAATGATCGTTGGAGCGCTTTGGCCAACGCAAGCTACCGCCGCCTCGTTGACAGCGCCGCCGACAGCCCCATAGTCGCCCGTGAAGGCTCGGCCGATCAGGGCCAGTTCGCCCTGGCTCTCTTCTACAGCTTCTAACCCGCATGCGCGCCCTGCTGATCGAGGACAATGTTCGGCTTGGCCAGGCGACCATGCGGTCGCTGGTCAAGGCCGGCTTCGCCATCGACCTCTTCGAAACCAGCGACGATGGATGGCACGCCTGGCGCAGCGTGCCTTACGAGGCGGTCATCCTCGATATCATTCTAGGGCAGGACAGCGGCCTTGATCTCCTGGCGAAGGCCAGGGCGGCGGGCTTGCGCACGCCGGTGCTGATGCTGACGGCCCTGGGCTCGGTCGACCAACGGGTTCAGGGCCTCGAGCAGGGCGCTGATGACTATCTCGTCAAGCCCTTCGCGATCGAGGAACTGGTCGCGAGGCTGCGAGCGCTGGGGCGTAGGCCAGCGCTCACCGCCGCGGGCGTCATGCGCTATGGCAGGCTTCGCTATGACCAGAGCGGCAACGAGATCAGCGTGGGGGAGGCTCGTTCGCCGCTCTCACGGGGCGAAAGCATCGTGCTCGAGCGCTGCCTGCGTCATCCCGAGAGGGTCGTCAGCAAGTCCCAGCTGGGCGAGAGCCTGCACAGTCTCGATCAGGACTATACCGACAACTCTATCCAGATGCATGTCCACCGGGTGCGTCGCAAGATGGCAGACCTCGGCGCGGATGTGACCATCCGAGCCCTGCGCGGTCTGGGCTATATGCTCGTCCGACTGGAGGGAGGCGCGGCGGTGGAGGACTGACCCTCAAGTCCGACGACGAAAGTCCAGCTCAAAGCAGGCGCCGCGCGCCAAGGGGGCCAGGCGCACCCCGCCGCCATGGCGCTCCATGATCTGACGCACGATCGACAGGCCAAGACCCGCGCCCGACCCCTGGGGATCGCCGCGGCTGAAGCGCTCGAATAGTCGGGCCCTGGCCTCCGCCGGCACGCCGGGCCCATCGTCGGAGACGCAAACCCGGCCGTCGGCGTCGATGGTCACCAGGATCTCGGCACCGCTTGGGGTGTGGCGCACTGCGTTTTCCAACAGATTGCGCAACGCGGTTTCGACGAGATCGGGCTGACCCTCGATCATCAACTGCTCGATCGCGTTGTCGAAGCCCACGGTTCGACCGCTGGAGAGCACGAAGCCGGCCATGTCGCTGGCCACGTCACGGGCCAAGGCCACAAGATCGAACGAATGCGTCTGGGCCAGCGGGCCGCTTTCGGCCTCGGCCAGGGCCAGGAGTTGGGCCACAAGCCGCCCGAGCCGCTCGAACTCCTCGCTGGCGGCGCGGCGCTCGTCCGGCTCCAGCAAGCTCTCGACCTGGGCGCGTAGGATGGCCAGGGGCGTTCGCAACTCGTGCGCGGCGTTCGCCGAAAAATCGCGCTGCGCTCGCCAGCCGGCTTCCAGGCGATCGAGCGTGGCGTTGAACGCTTCGACCAGCGGGGCCACCTCGCGCGGGGCCGACGCCACGGGCAAACGGGCGTGGATGGTGGCTGGACCAATATCGGCGGCCAGCAGAGACAATCGCCGCAGCGGGCGAAGGCCAACGTGCAGGGTGGCGTAGATGGCCACCATCATCAGGGCGATGAACACCAGGATCATCGGCAGCCGCTCGCTGGCCTCCATCACCAGGCGCATCGGATTAAGGCGCGCAATGACCGGCAGCGTCACCGTCTCCTGGTTTCGTCCCAGGAGCTCGGCGACGACAAAGCCCCAGGCGACCACCAGGACGACCGAGGGAAACAGCATCCAGAGCAAGGATCGGCCCCAGCGTCGGGGCGGCAGACCAAGCAGGGCGCGCGGCATCAAACGATCTCCCGGGAACGAACGTCGACAGGGCAGAGACGGGCGGCGTCGGCGAAGCGGCGAACAACGGAATCCTCGGCCTGGCCAAGATCCTTGGCCAGGCCGCGCCAACGGATGCGACCCGCGTCCAACATAGCGATCTCATCACCGATCGTCTGGGCCGAAACCAGATCGTGCGTAATGGAGATGGCGGTCGAGCCCAGGCGCCGCACTTGGTTCGAGATCAGCTCGTTGATCGCCGCCGCCGTGATCGGGTCCAGACCCGTCGTCGGCTCATCGAAGAACAGAATCTCGGGCTGGCCGATCACGGCGCGGGCCAGACCGGCGCGCTTCTGCATGCCGCCCGAAAGCTCCGAGGGGAAGCGGTCGGCCACGGCCCGGGCTAGGCGCACCTGCTCCAGGGCTTCGATCGCGCGCTCGCGGGCCTGCTTGCGCGGCACGCCGTCGGCGTTGATCAGGCGGAAGGCGACGTTCTCCCAGACGGTCAGGCTGTCGAACAGAGCCGCGCCCTGGAACAGCATGCCGACGCGCGAGAACAGCTTGCGACGCTGGCCTTCCGGCAGGCCGACGACGTTCTGGCCGTCCAGCTCGATCTGGCCGGCGTCCGGCCGCATCAAGCCCAGGGCCGTCTTGAGCGTCACCGACTTGCCCTGGCCCGAGCCGCCGATGATCACCAGCGACTTGCCCGGCGCGACCGACAGGTCGAGGCCGTCCAGGACCGCGCGGCCCTCGAAGCGCTTGGTCACGCCTTTCCAAGCAAGTTTTGGCCAGGCGGGTTTCGGGGTCACGTCGGTCATGAGGCGTGGGTGAAGACGGTGGTCAGGAGGTAGTCGGAGGCGAAGATCAGGATCGCCGAGGAGACCACCGCGTGGGTCGTCGCCCGGCCGACACCGCGTGCCCCGCCCTTGGCGGCGTAGCCGTGGTAGCAGCCCATCAGGGCGACGATGTAGCCGAACACGGCCGCCTTGATCAGGCCCGAGACGATGTCCCAGCCTTGCAGGAAGTCGACGGTGTTGCGGATGTAGGCGGCCGAGCTGAAGTCCAGAACCCGCGTGGCCACCAGCCAGCCGCCGGCGACGCCGATGGTGTCGGCGACGGCCGTCAGCAGAGGCAGCATCAGAACGCCGGCCAGCAGGCGCGGGCCCACCAGATAGCGGAACGGATCGGTCGACAGGGTGCGCATGGCGTCGATCTGCTCGGTCGCGCGCATGGCCCCGATCTCGGCGGCGATGGCGGCCGAGACGCGGCCAGCCAGCATCAGGGCCGCCAGCACGGGGCCCAGTTCCCGGGTGATGCCCAGGGCCACGATCTGCGGCATTACCTGCTCGGCGTTGAAGCGCCCGCCGCCGGTGAAGATGTTCAGGGCCAGGGCCGCGCCGGTGAAGATGGCGGTCAGACCCACGACCGGCAGCGAGAAGAAGCCGATGGCGACGATCTGGCGCCACAGCTGGCCCGGGAACCAGGGTGGGCTCAGCGCGGCGGCGGTTCCGCGCACGGCGAAGACGCCCACCGCGCCCACCATGCGCACGGCGGCCAGGGTCGAGCGGCCCAGGACCTGAACGGGGTTGGCGACCTTCCGGGCCGCCTCGACCGAGGTCATCAGTAGCTCTCGGCCGGCTGCGTGGCCGGGCTGGCAGGGGCCGGCGCCGTGGACGACAACGTCTCACCGCTCCCCTGGGGACGGATCACCGAGCCGATCAGGCTAAACAGGTCAACGGCGCCTTGGGTGTTCTCGATCTCTCCGCCCGGCTTGAGGTCGTCCAGCGAGGCGCCCGGCGCGATGGCGACGCGCGCCCCGCCCAGGATGCCGTCGCTGGTGATCTTGGCCGTCGAGTCGGCCGGCAGCTTTACGGTCGGGTCGATGCTCAGCTTGGCGACCGCCAGATAGGTCTTCGGCTCCAGCGTGACCTGCGAGACCGTGCCGACCTGGACGCCAGCGACGCTGACCGCCGCACCCGGGGCCAGCGCGCCGGCCTCGCCGAACTTGGCGCTGATCTCGTACTCGCCGCGCTGCATGTGGACGCCGCCCACGCTCAGCGAGTAGGTCAGGAACCCCGCCGCCAGGACCAGGACGATCGTGCCCATGACGGTCTCGGCCGTGGCTTCGCGCGCCCCGCTCATCGGCGTCTCACCGGCGCTGGCGCATTGCTGCGCAGACGGTTGATCAGCACCTCGACGTCGCCGCCGGCGTTATCGATGGTCGCGACGAAGTCCTGCTGCTGGGTGATGGCCAGCCAGACGCCCCGAAATTGGACATCCACCACCCGCCAGCCGCCGGGAGATTGCAGGACGCGCCAGGAAACCGGCACGGGTCGATCAAGCTCGCCGCCGTTGATCTCCGTGGCGACGATCACATCGCCGGGCTTGCGCGTCACCGATCCGACCACCGACACACGCTCGCCGCCATAGTCGGCCAGGCGGCCCTGGTAGATCCGCTCGGCATAGGATCGGAAGGCCAGGGCGAAGCGCCGCTTCTGGTCAGGGGTAATCGTGCGAGCATACTTGCCCAGGACAAAATGGGTGACGCGCGGCACGTCGGCCAGCTCATCGATCGCCTTGTGGAACGCTGCGTCCTTCTGGGCAGGACCGGCGGCCTTGTCGCCCAGGACGCCGAGCAGTCGGCTGGCGCTGGCGCTTACGAAGGCCTCGGCGCCGGCGTCGCGAGCGGCCAAGGCGGGCGGTGCATAGGCGCTGGGCAGCAGGAAGAGCCAGGGGAGGATGCGGCGCGACAGGGTCGAGGGGCTCAAGGCTCGATCCTCGCCGCGTCGAAGTCCGGCAGGACCTGCACGCCGCCCTTGGCCTGGCGTACCATGTCCGCGCGGTTCTGCAGATAGGCCGATCGCATCATCGCGTAAGGGTCGGCCGCCTCGTCCAGCGCGCGGAAGAACCCGTCTGAATTGGCGCGCGCATCGACGGCCGTGACGCCCCCGCGGATCATGCCAAAGCTATTGGAGCCGCCGGCGGTTGCCAGAGCGACCGGATCGGTCATGGTGTCGACCAACCGTCCCGCGCCGTCGCGCAGGGTGGTGGGACCCAAGAGCGGCAGGACGACATAGCGGCCGGACTTGGCCCCGTAGCGGCCCAGGGTTTGGCCAAAATCGGCCTCGTGGCCCTCAAGGCCCACCTTGGCGCCGACGTCGAACAATCCCAGGCCGCCGACCGTGGAGTTGATCAGGAAGCGCGAAGTGGTCACGCCGGCGGCGCGCGGACGCCCCTGGGCCAGGTCGTTGATCGCCGTGCCTGGCTCGCCCAGATTGGTGACCACCGAGGCGACGCGATGGCGCACCGCCTTGGGCGTGAACTTCATATAGCCGCGTCCGATCGGGCCGGTCACATAGCGATCAAGGCCGCGATTGAACTTGAAGGCATGGCGATTGAAGCCTTCCCACGGATCGGCCGGCGCGGCCGAGGCGCCCAGATCCTGGTCGTAATCGGCGCCGGCCTGGATGGCGCGCTGGCCGCCGCCCGACGGGGCTCCAACAGTCGGATCATCGAGCGTCTGTGCAACCCCCGCGGCTGGAGCGCATAGGGCAAGTAGAGCGGCGCTCAGCCAAAAGGCTTGGCGGCGGGGGGAGGACGAAGAGCAAAGCGTCATCGCGGGGGACTCCATGGCGGTGTCCTGGGCTATGAGAAGCCAGCCTTTCGTGAAGCTTTCGACGCGACGCTATTTGCACCTGCCCACGGAGGGGAAGGGGGCTCGCTCGCCTAGGGGGTTATGGTCAAGCCGTGGCGGCTGCCCGTCATCCCAGACCTCGGGCCGTTGGTGCTTGGGACGGTCGCTACCGCGCGGCGCGTCATTTTGCTTTGCGGCCCCGTCGATCCGGAAGGGGGCGAGAGACGATTTGAAACGCTGCGGCGTAAATGAATGCGCCGGGGGGCGATTGTTCCTGATCGGGCGGCGGATCATACCGGAGCTCAGCCGATCCAACCGAAAGGGACCACGTGTGAACGGGCAAGCAAGTATTATGACCGCGGCGTTCTTGGCCTACGCTACCGTGGCGCATGGTCAGAGCTATCGGGTCGAGGATTTCCAGCTCTCTGGCGTCAGTCTGACCGAGGTCCTCTCCAAGGGCGAGCCCGCCTTCGAAATGAGAATGCCGGCTGGGGCCTATCAGGATCCGGCGCTGGAGACCCTCACCGACCGAGCGTTCATGGCCTGGCTGCCGATGGACTTCCACAACGGCGTGATCGAGCTGGAGATCAGCGGCGAGCCCGCCGCCGACGCGCCCGACTACGCCCGAGGATTCGTGGGCGTCTCCTTCCGGATCGCCGCCGATCAGAGCTTCGAAAACATCTATCTGCGTCCCACCAATGGCCCCACCAGCGACCCGGTGCGAAAGGCTCGGGCGGTCCAGTATTTCGCCTATCCGCACTGGACCTTCGACCGGCTTCGGCGCGAGGCGCCGGGCCGTTATGAAACCTCTGCCGACATCGCGCCCGGACGCTGGACGCACTACCGTCTGGTGGTCGCGGGCGCGAGCGCCACGCTCTATCTGAACCACCAGGAGGCACCGGTCATGCGGATTGACGACCTCAAGCTGGGGGCGGATCAGCGCGGGGGCGTAGGCCTGTGGATCGAGTCCGGCACGCTAGCTCGGTTTCGAAACCTCAAAATCCAGAAGATCGACTGAGCTTGAGTGGCGAGAGGTCGCGCTCTTCAGTATCCGGCCTCAGGTTTCCACGAAGAGCTCGACATCACCCAAGCGGCGCATCTGGAGCCGGACGTGACCAATGCCCTCCAGGCTGATGGCGGCGGTCGCGCCGCCTGCCATGACGATATCTCCTGGTCCCAACGGTTCCTGGGCCTCGCCAGCCAAACGGATCGCCGCCACCAGCGACAGCCAAGGGTCGCCCACGATGGCCGCGGTCGAGCCGGTCTCCCGCGGTTGGCCATCGGCGCTCAGAACCATGCGCAGGTCGCCAAGCGCCTCTTCGGGCGAGCCCAGCGGTCCCAGGATGAACCCTGAGGCGGAACTGTTGTCGGCCACGACATTAGTCAGCGAGAACTTGAAGTCTTCGAACCGGCTGTCGATCAGTTCGATGGCCGGCGCCACAGCTTCGACCGCCAGCCGCGCCTGCGCCACCGACACCTCGCCGACGATGGGCCGTTTGATCAGGAAAAGCCAGCTCCGGTTCGACCCGCGGGTGGATGTAGGCCGCCCGATGAATTGCGCCGCCATTGTCGATGCGCATCGTGTCGGTCAGGCGACCCCAGATCAGATCGTCGACACCCATCTGCCGCATCTTCGCCTGGCTGGTGAAACCCTTCTTCGCGCCCACGCGTCGCTCTCCGCTGGCGTAACGCCGGGCCATGGAGAGGGCCTGAATCCTAAAGGCCTGCGCCAGCCAGAGAGGCTCGTCGAGCTGGGCCACGGCCCGGGCGGCGACCGCCGCAGCGTCCAGCCGCTCGTCGAACATTTCCAGACGGCAGGCGAGACCGGCGCCTGCGGCGTCATATCGGGCTCCTTGTGGCGATGGTCGTCGCTGCGCCAGGCGGGCTATGACGTGCTTGAAATAGGAACGCGTTGGCGAAGATCCAACGCTGGGATCTGGCGTCGTCAGAGCCGGCCGCCGGTCAATTTGAAGCTTGGTGTTTCAAATCATGCAACGGCGCGGCGATTTATCGTGTTCGCGCGCAGGCTCATGGAAGCGCCGACCTCCAAGGAGCCTTCCATGTTCAAAACCTCATTGACCGGCCTGATCGCCGGGCTGGCGCTGGCGGCCGCGGCCGCGCCTGCGGGGGCCGAGCCGGCGACCGCGGTCTTGGGCAAGGACTTTTTCTTCCCAAACCAGGTCGCGGGCTTGCCCGCAAAGCTCTCCGATTTCCGCGATCTGCAGATCAACAGCTTCACCACCAGTGACGGGGTAAAGCTCGCCTATTGGGAAGCTGGCAAGGGGCGGCCGCTGGTGTTCGTGCCGGGTTGGTCGGCCAACGGCGCCGAGTACGTCAATCTGCTCTATATCCTTAGCCGATCCTATCACGTCTACGTCCTGGACCCGCGCAACCAGGGCCTGTCGCAGCGTGTCGAATACGGCGCGCGCATCGCGCGGTTCTCTACAGACCTCAAGGAGTTCAGCGACCACCTGGGCCTGGAAACGGCGGACTACTGCGGCTGGTCGATGGGCGCGTCCGTGATCTGGGGCTACATCGACCTCTTCGGAACCAAGGGCGTGCGCAAGCTGTGCTTCGTCGACGAGCCGATCTCGATCGTCGCGCACGCCGACTGGTCCGAAACCACGCGCAGGGACGCCGGCGCCATCGCCCCGTCGCCCGAACCCCTGATCGCGGCGCTCAATCAAGCGCCCCCGGTCCATCCGTCTGCGGATGATCCCAACCTGCTCTCGCGTCTGATGCTGCGCGACAGCCCCGCGTTCGCCAATTCCGAGGCCTTCGCCAACGCTGTGATCAGCAATGATCCCAAGGCGCTTGAGCGCGTGATGTACGATCACCTGACCAACGATTGGCGCGATGTCGTCGCGCATAAGATCGATCGGCCCACGGCGATCTTCACGGGCGAGTGGAGCGCCAACGTTCCTAGTCAGCGCTGGGCGCAATCGGTTATCCCCGACGCTGAGCTTCACGTCTACAGCAAGGCCGAGCAGGGCGACCACTTCTTGATGTTCAAGAATCCCCAGAAGTTCGCCGCCGACCTGCAGGCCTTCCTGGATAGATGATCGGACCGTCCAGCCGGGGCTCAAGTCCCGGCCGGACCCAATTGCGTCGCGGGGCCCGTTGGGGGATTTAGAACCTCGGCGCGTTCGCGAAGGCCTTGCCCCAATTGGTCGAGGACCAGGCGGATGCGGGGTGTGTGACGTGTATCGCGATGAACGCCGAGCCAGATCCCGCGCATCAGTCTTCCTTCGGGGAGCGGAAGTTCGATCAGGTTGTGGTCGTTGGCCAGATAGCAGGGCAGGAGCGTCAGGCCAAAGCCGGCCAGCGCGGCCTGCAACTGAGCTTCGCGGCTATTGGCGCGCAGCGCCACGTGACCTTCGCGGGCGACCTGCGCCAAGGTCTTGGCCTCGGGGAGCAGAGCCAGGTCCTCCTGCAAGGTCACGCTGGCGTGCCCCGGCGACCCGGCGGCGAGGTCGGGCTGGCCGCGCGCCTCCAGATAGCCCGGGCTCGCATAGAGGCCGAAAGCCATGTCGCCGACCCGGCGTACGACGGCTTCATGCTGTTCGAACTCAGCCAGGCGCAGAGCGACGTCGGCTTCGCGCCGCGACAGCGATAGCGAACGCGTGTCGGTGATCAACTCGATCTCGAGCTCGGGCTGCCGATCGAGCAGGGGCTTGAGCAAGGGCGTCAGAATGCGGGCGCCAAATGACTCGACCGTGGTGATCCGCACCTGACCGGCGATCTTGGCGTCCTCGCCCGTGACCGCTCTCTCGACAAACAGCGCCTCGGCTTCCATTCGCTCGACGCTGGCCAGCACGCGTTCGCCCGCGGGCGTCAGGACGAACCCTGTCGGCGTGCGCTGGAGCAGGCGCGCGCCCACCTTGGCGTGAAGGCCCTCCAGGCGACGCCCCATCGTGGTCTGCGTAACCTTGAGCGCGCGGGCTGCGGCGGAAAGGTTCCCATGCCGGGCAATGGCCAGAAAACTGCGTAGGTCATCCCACTCGAGCATGGTCCCTCCAAAGATCACCCTACACGTTTTTGCAGAGTCGGCAGGCGAACTTGGCCAATCCACCGCCAACCGATCCGGATCTACCGATCTGGCGGCGCCAAAGCGCGCGCCATGCTCAGGAGCTCCGTCCATGAAGACCCGCTTGATCGCCCTCGTCGCCGCCATGGCTGTGTCGGCGAGCGCCGCGGCGGCCCAGACAAAGGCCGACGCCGAACTTGCCAACTACAAGACCGCTCAGGCTATCGCCGCGGCCAACCTGAAGACCTTCGACACGCTCGATTTCGATGTCTTCTCAAATCAGAAGTGGGATCGTCTCGCCGAAAGCCATGCCAAGGACATCGTCGTCTATTGGCCCGACGGCCATGTCGAGCGCGGTCTGGACAAGCACATCGACGACCTGAAGTACATGTTCACCTACGCGCCCGACACCCGCATCAAGGTTCACCCGATCAAGGTGGCGCAGGGCGAGTGGACGACTGTGATGGGGGTGATGGAAGGCACCTTCACCCAACCCATGACCTTGCCCGACGGCAAGGTGATCCAGCCCAACGGCAAGAGCTTCAAATTGCCCATGGCGACCATCGGCCGCTGGAACAAGGCCGGCGTCATGAGCGAGGAGTACCTCTTCTGGGACAACCAGAGCTACATGAAGCAGCTCGGCTTGGCGGACTAGCGGCCAGTCGTCGGACCTCCGTCCGCCCTCGGGGGCGGGGGTTCGACACCCGCTTGGCTCTGCATTTTTGCATATCCGCATCCCGCATCTGGCCAATCCCGTCGACGGTCGATCGAGCGCATCTTGCAGGCAACGGCTCGCGACGAGCCCCTTAAAAGGATCGCTCCAGATGATCGACACCCGTCTTGCCCCCTATGGTCTCTTTGGCCTGCGCGTTGTCGCCGGCGCGCTCTTCCTGGCGCACGCGGCGCTGAAGATCTTCGTCTTCACGCCGGCCGGAACCGCGATGTTCTTCGAGAGCGTCGGGGCGCCGGGCTTTGTGGCCTACCTGACCATCGCCGCTGAGGTGCTCGGCGGTCTGGCGCTAATCCTGGGGGTCTATGCCCGTCCGGTCGCGCTGGGCCTGAGCGTGATCCTGCTCGGCTCGATCATCACGGTCCACGGACGCAACGGCTTCTTCTTCGACGCGCCCAAGGGCGGCTGGGAGTACCCGGCGTTCTGGATCGCGACTCTGCTCGCCCTGGCTCTGGCCGGCGACGGCGCGTTCGCGCTCAAGCCCGGCAAGATCAACAAGGCCTGAGAGGATCGCAGGGCGACGACGCCGCCTGCCGACCTGGAGATTTCCATGCTTCCCTCGCTCTTTGTCAGTCACGGGGCGCCGACCCTGCCAATGACCGACGCGCCGGCAAAAGCCTTCCTCGAGGGTCTTGCCGGCCATCTGCCGCAACGGCCCAAGGCGATCCTCGTGATTTCCGCCCACTGGGAAACGGCCGTGCCCACCGTGAACGCGGTGGACGCCAACGAGACGATCCACGACTTCGGTGGCTTCCCGCGCGCGCTCTACGAGCTGCAATACGCCGCGCCGGGCTCGCAAGTCCTTGCCCAGCGGGTCGGCGCGCTCCTGTCGGCCCAGGGGTTGGCCTGCGCCCAGGATACGCGCCGAGGGCTGGACCACGGCGCCTGGGCGCCGTTGCTCCTGGCTTTTCCCGACGCGGACATTCCGGTGGTGCAGTTGTCGGTGCAGAGCGGCTTTGGCCCCGCCTATCACCTCGCGCTCGGACGGACCCTGCAGCCGTTGCGCCAGGAAGGCGTGCTGATCCTGGGATCGGGGTCGTTCACACACGACCTTTCGCAGTTTCGCCTCTACCGCCAAGCGGTCGGTCACGCCGAGCCAGAGTGGGTCAGCGCCTTCGCCGACTGGTTCGACCTGGCGCTCAGCCAGAACCGAACCTCCGATCTCCTCGACTATCGCCGGCTGGCGCCTTTCGCCACCCGCAACCATCCCACCGAGGAGCACCTGCTGCCCCTCTATGTGGCGCTGGGCGCCGGCGGCGCGGATCCCCGCGTCGAGCGGCTGCACACAAGCACGACGCACGGGGTGCTGCGGATGGACGTCTATAGTTTTGGAGCTTCTCAATGACCGTTCTCCGGTTCGGGCCGGCGGCGCAGGCCGATGTCTTGGTCCTGCTCCTGCACGGCGTGGGCGCCTCGGCCGAGGCGATGCGGCCGCTGGCCAGTCTGCTTTCGGCGCGGCTGCCGAACGCGGCCGTTCTCGCGCCCAACGGAACTGCGCCTTTCGACATGGGACCGGGCGGGCGCCAATGGTTCAGCGTTAGGGGCGTGAGCGAAGACAATCGCAAGGCGCGGGTCGAGGCGGCCCTGCCGGCGATCGAGACCCTGTTGGACGATGCCTGCGCGATGGTCGGCGTGCCGCGCGAGCGCGCCGTGGTGGCCGGCTTCAGCCAGGGCGCGATCCTGGCCTTGCATCTGGCGGCGGCGGCCGAGCGGCCGCCGGCGGCGATCGTCGCGCTCGCTGGACGGCTGGCGGCGGGGCCTTTGCTGTCGCATCCGGGGCCCCGGCCGTCCGTCTTCATGAGCCACGGCGCCCAGGACCGCATCATCGCCCTGAGCGATGGTCAACACGCCGCCGGCGCCTTGCGGGCGATCGGCGCGGAGGTCCAATTCGAGCAAATCCCCGGTCACGGACACAGCATCGATCCACGCCAGGTCGAGTCGGTGGCGCGATATGTAGCCTCGAGGCTTCCTAGCGGGCGGATGGACCTTTCCCAGGCCGCCGAGCCGCACAGGCGCGAAAGCTGAGATTGTCATGGCCCAACCGCAAGTCGCTCACGCCATCGTCATGGACCGGTATGGCGGCCCCGAGGCCCTCACCTGGCGGGCGGGCGGACTGGCGCCTTTAACGCCGGGACTGGTCCGGATCCGCACGCGCCTGGCGGCTGTCAATCATACCGACCTGAAGATCCGGGCGGGGATCTGGCCGATCCGGTCGGCCAAGCCTTTTCCCTATACGCCCGGTGTCGAGCTCGTCGGCGACATCGTCGAGCTTGCCGATGGGGTCATGGACCTGGAGATCGGCCAGACGGTGATCACCATGATGCAGGGGCTTGGCGGCGTGCGCGCCGAACGCCCGGGGGCCTACGCCGAGTTCGTCTCGGTTTCGGCCAGCGCCGTATGCCCCTTGCCGCCGGATCTGGATCTGGCGAGCGTGGCGGCGTTGGGCCTGGCTGGGGTCACCGCCTTTGAAGGTCTGGGCCGCCTGGGCCCGCTGACGGGCAGGCGTCTTCTGGTGACCGGGGCGGCCGGGGGCGTCGGCTCGGCGGCGGTCGCGATCGGCAAGGTGCTCGGAGCCGAAGTCCATGGTCTGGTCACGCGCCAGGACCAGGTCGACCGCGTGCTCGCGCAGGGAGCCCGGCGCGTCATCGTCGTTGACCGCGGCGGCCCGGCCTTGCTCGGCGCCAAGCAATACGACGGGATTTTCGACACGGTCGGCGGGGCGGTCTTCTCCCCTTGCGTCCAGGCCTTGGTGGATGGCGGGACGCTCTGTCTCGTCGGCGCCGTCGGCGGCGGCGAGGTCGCCTTCGATGCGTGGGACCTCATCAGGCCGGTCGTCTTGACCGGCTATTCCACCGAAACGCTAGACGGGGTCGCGCTCGCACGCGCGGTTGCGGCGCTCTGCGCGGGCCTCCAGGCCGGCCTGTTGTCGCCGCCGCCCTATGAGATCCTGCCCCTCCGCCAGGCCCAGACCGCCCACCGACGGCTCGAGGCGGGCGGGCATGTGGGGCGGATCCTCCTGTCGGCGGACTGAGCGCGCGGGCCGCCAGCGCGTGGGTCAGCCGAACCGCTCGACGGCGAAGGTGATGAAGCTCCTAAGCTTGGGCGTCACGCGGCGGTCGGGCGCGTAGAGCAGGTGCAGGGGGCGAGGGGGCGCCTTGTAGTCCTCGAGCAGTCGCACGAGCCGCCCCTGCGCGATCGGCGCACGCACGACCTCCGCCGGCTGAAGCAGCACGCCCAGCCCGGCCAGGGCGGCGCACAGCAGCGGCTCGCCATGATCGACCATAAGGCGTCCCGACACGGGAACGACCACGCGGCCTTCAGGTCCCTCGAAGGTCCAGTGCGACCGCAACTCGGTATGAGAAAAGCCGAGACATTCGTGTTCCTGCAGATCGAGCGGCGAGGTCAGCGGCGCTCGTCCGTCCAGATAGGCGGGCGCGGCGCAGAGCACCAACTCGTAGGGGGCCAGGGCGCGGGCCATCAACTGGCTATCGGACAGAACGCCGATCCGAAACACCGCGTCGTAGCCCTCGTCGACAAGGTCGACAGCGCGGTTGCTGAGCGTCAGCTCCACCGCGACCTGAGGATGGGCCTTCATGTAGTCGGGGAGGGCCGGCGCCAAGGTGTTCATGCCAAAGCTCACGGGGGCGTTGATCCGCAGGCGGCCGGTGGGGGCCGCCTGGGTCTCTGCCGCCAATCCCTCGGCGGCTTCCACCTCGGCCAGGATGATCTTGGCGCGATCGTAGAAGGTTCGGCCAAAGTCGGTCAGGCTCTGGCGCCGCGTCGTGCGCAGCAGCAGCTGAACCCCTAGATGCTGCTCGAGCCTTTGCACCTGCTTGCCCACGAGCTGGGGCGACATCAGCAATGCGTCCGCCGCGGCGCTGAACGAGCCCAACTCCACCGTGCGGACGAACACGGCCATGGCCTGCAAACGGTCCATTCCCTACCAAACGGCTTGATTGACGGGCGCGTCGCGCCAGCGCGCGATCGGGTGCGCGGACGCTATTGCATCACGCGCTGCAACGCCATCACCGCCGCGCCGACCAGGCCCACAACGGCGATCACTACGAAGTAGTCGAGGCAGGCCAACAGGCTGGCCTGCTGGGCGAGCTGCTGGGCCAGCTGCCCCAGCGCCACGGCGCTGGCCTGGCCGGGGGCCATGTGGGCGTCCAACGCGTTGGCGAGGTTCTGCGCCGCCGGGCCGAAGGCGGGATCGCCCGCGGCGAACCGGTTGTTGAGGACCGCGTAATGGGCCGTGGTGCGCCACTGGAGGAGAATTGTGGCGACCGCGACGCCCACCGACGTGCCGATCTGGCCGACCATGTTCTTCAGCTGCTGGGCGCTGGTCATGGTCGCCTCATGCTGTTGGAAGTCGCGGAAGGTCTGATTGGCCGTGGTGGCCATGAGCAACATGATGAAGGCGCCGTTGAGCAACAGCGCGGGCAAGACCTGGCGCCAAAGGTCCGCCCCGCCCGTCAGGCCCGACAGCCGCAGTCCAAAGGCGCCCAAGGCCAGAAAGCCGGCCACGAAATACTTTTTCGGCTTTGGCCAGCGGGGGAGCGTCTTGGCCATGACCAACCAGGTCAGCAGGGCGGCCGACAAGCCCAGCGTCTGGAAACCGCCCACCGTCTGCCAAGCAAAGCCCAAAGTCTTCTGCATGAAGACGGGCAGCATGTAAGTATTGGCTCCCAGGGCGACATAGGCGACGAAATAGATCCCCAGCCCGATGCCGTAGCGCTTCTGAGCCAAAGGCTTGAGCGCCAGCAGCGGCCGGGCGTGACCGCGCATCAGCCAGAACGGATGCCAGAGCAGCAGCGCCGCCGCGCCCAGTCCCAGCAGCAGGAGCGAAAGATTGCTGTAGAAGTCGTACTGGGCGCGCTGCAGGACGAAGAGCAGCAAGAAGCTGCCTGCACCCAGCGAAAGCGCCAGCAAGGGATGGGACTGGCTGCGCTCGTGGGGCGCAGCCGGCTCAGAGGGCAGGGCGACGCTGGCCACCATGGCGGTCGCCAGCGCCAGGCTGGCCAGGATCACGAAGATCGCGTTCCAGGCGTCCCCGGCCACGGCCAGGGCCGCCAGGCCCGGGGCCAGGGCGATGCCGCCTCCCAGGCCCGAGGCGAAGAACTTGATGCCCCCGAACCGCTGGGGCCCCGGCGCGAAGTGCTGCACCATGACCCGGCCGGAGGTCATGAACGCCGCCCCGCCCAGGCCCATTACGCAACGGCCCAGGAAAAACTCGCCAAAACCCCGGCTCAGCGCGCAAACTATCGCGCCGATCGCGAAGATGGTCAGCGAAAGCTGGACGTAGCGGCGCCAGCCCAGGCGCTCGACCAGCCAGCGCTGCTTGGCGATGGTCAGGACCGCCAAGGCAGCGTAGCCGGCCGTCGCGATGCTGAACTCCTCCGGGGAGGCGCCGATCTCGCCCATGATCGGACCGGCGGCGAAGGCCACCATGCCCGACTGCAGAAACTCCAGAGCGGTCAGCAGCAGGATCGTCAGCCGCCGGGCGCCGGGGTGTGGCGCGGCGCGGCTCATGAGCGTTGGGCCGACGCGGGCGTGAGGTTGCGGGCGATGATCCGGCGCACCTGCGCCTGGGCCCCGGCGTCCTCGTCGTCGAAGATCGCGGTCGCGTAAGCCTGGGCACGGCGGGGCCGCGCTTGGGTGATGCTGACGCCGCGGTGGCCGCGTGTGTCGATCTCCACGCGCATCGACAGGCCGATGCGCAAGGGGTTATCGCGCAGCTGGCCGGGATCCAGCGCGATACGGACCGGGACCCGCTGGACGGTCTTGATCCAGTTGCCCGTGGCGTTCTGCGCTGGGAGGAGGGCAAAGGCGCTGCCGGTGCCCGCGTCCAGGCCGACGACCCGTCCGGAGTATCGCAGCCTGCCGCCATAGATGTCGGCGCTCAGCTGCACGGGTTGGCCGACGCGCAGATTGGCCAGTTGGGATTCCTTGAGGTTGGCGGTCACCCAAAGTTGGTCGAGGGGGACGATCGACATCAAGGCCGCGCCCGGCGTAACCCGCTGGCCGACCTGCACGGCGCGCTTGGTGACCATGCCTGAAACCGGCGCCTTCAGCTGGGCGCGATGGACGGCGATGTAGGCCTCGCGCACCTGGGCGGCGGCGGCCGCAACGTCCGGATGGGCCTCTATGGCCATGCCGTCGATCAGCGCCTGGCTGCCGGCATATTGTTGCTGGGCGGCGACCAGGGCCGCCTGGGCCGCGCGCAGGCTTTCCTCGGCGTGCCGGATCTCCTCCATCGAGATCGCGCCGGTCTTGCCCAGCGGCGCGCGCCGCTCGTAGTCGGCTTGGGCGCGCGACAGGTCGGCGCGGCGCTGGTCGATCGTCGCCTGCAGCTGGGCGGCCGCGGCGAACTGGCCGCGAACCTGTCGCACGGCGCGGCCAAGTTGCGCCTCGGCGCGATCCTGTGCCAGCTGCGCGTCAAGGACGTTCAGACGCACCAGCGGTTGGCCGGCCATGACCCGGTCGGTGTTGTCGGCGGCGATCGCCACCACCGTGCCGGTGGTCTGCGGCGTCACCTGGACGACATTGCCCTCGACATAGGCGTCCTCGGTGACTTGCAGGTCGCGCCCCCACAAGAGCTCGCGGCCGCCGAAATAGAGACCGGCGCAGAGCAGGGCGAGGCCCAGTGCGGTGCTGGCGCGATGGCGGGCGAAAAAGCCAGGAGCGGCGGGCGAGCCGGCGGGAGGCTGTGTCTGGGTCATGGATTTCAAGGCTTGAGGAATGAGGAGATCAGCGGTCGAGCACGCCGCCGCCCAGGGCGCGGGCGAGATTGGCGTCCAGCTGCAAGGCGCGAACCTGCAGATCGATAAGCTGCTTACGCTGGGCGAAAACCTGGCTCTGGGCGATGAGCACCTGCAGGTAGGGGGTCAGGCCGCTGCGGTAGCGTTGTACGGCCAGGTCATAGGCCGCCTCGGCCGTCTCGACCGCATCGACCTGCTCGGCCCTCTGCTGATCGAACCACTGCTGGGCGGTGATCTGCTCGACGACGTCGCGCATCGCCTCGACGAGGGTCTGGTTGTACTGCTCGACGGCCAGGTCGTGCTCGGCGTTGCGCGCGCCCAGATTGGCGCGCAAACGACCGCCGTCGAAGATAGGCAGGGTCAGGGCCGGCCCGATGCCGGCGATGGCGCTGCCGCCCTGGACCCAGTGATCCAGCCCTAGGCTCTGGGAGCCGACATAGGCGTTGAGGCTGATGTTGGGGTAGAACTGCGCCTTGGCGGCCTTGATGTCCTTGGCCGAGGCCTCAACCCGCCAGCGCTGCGCCACGACGTCGGGGCGTCGGCCCAGGAGTTCGGCGGGCAGGTCGGCTGGCAGGGCCAGGGTCTGGCTCAGCGACAGGCTCGGGCGCTGCACGACGCGGCCGCGGTCTGGGCCCTTTCCGGTCAGCGCCGCCAGCTGAGAGCGCGCCAGGTCGATCGCCTCTCGCTGGGTCAGGACCTGCTGGCGCGCCGGGGGCAGGGCGGCCTGGGCCTGCTTGAGGTCGACGGTCGAATCCAGCCCTGCGGCCACGCGCTGGCGGACCAATTCGAGCGTGTCCTCGCGCTGCTTGACCACGCTCTTGGCCAGATCCAGCTGATCATGGGCCTGGGCCAAGCGGAAATAGGCCTGGGTGGTCGAATAGGCGAGCATCAGCCGCGCGGCCTGGCTATCGATCTGGCTGGCGTGAAGGCGGTCGAGCGACGCCTCGATGAGGCTCTTGTTCTTGCCCCAGAAGTCCAGATCGTAGCTGGTCGCCAGGGTCGCGTCGTTCAACCAGTCCCAGGACCCGGCGAGCGGGTGGGGCGTGGTGCTGTGGCCGCTGAACCTTTGCTGCGTGGCCTTTGCGTTGAGATTGGTCTGCAGGTTTTGCGCAGCCCGCGCCGCGCCGCTCAGCGCTAAGGCCTGGTCAATGCGGGCCTGGGCCGCCCCGAGGCTGGGGTTGTCGGCCAGGACCTCGGCGACCAGGGCGTCCAGCTGAGGGTCGCCATAGCGCTTCCACCAGTCGCTTGCCGGCCAGGCGGCGGGCGACAACGTCACCCCCTCCAGGGCCCTGGACGCGGCCAGACGGGACGGGTCGGCCAGGCGCGCCTGGCTGGGCGCGACGCCGCCCATCCCCGCGCAACCAACGAGCGGCAGGGTCGGGACCAGCAGGGCGGCGAGCGCGGCGCGCGCGGTGCGGCGGGTAGGGCGCATGGGACTTTCTACGGGTGCGTCCCCCGGATCGCGGACCTGGGGGCTTGGGCGAAAAGTGAAGAGGAGTGGACGGCGCGCATCCCTTTGGGGGATGGGGAGGATACGCGCCGCCCGGGCCAGCTTAGAACGGGTAGGGCTGGCTGGCCTGTTCGATGGTGACCCATTTTAGTTCGGTGAACTGGTCGATCACCGCGCGGCCGTCGAAGCGGCCGTAGCCGGACTGCTTCATGCCGCCATAGGGAGCTTGGGGCTCGTTCTGTACCGTCGCGCCATTGATGTGCACGCAGCCGGCCTCGATGCGCGAGGCTACGTCCAGGGCGCGAGTGACGTCGCGCCCGAACACGGCCGCCGACAGGCCATAGGGGGTGTCGTTGGCCACCCGCACGGCCTCCTCGACGCTGTCGACCCGCACGATGGTGGTCACCGGGCCGAAGGTCTCCTCCTCATAGATCTCCATGTCCGAGATCACATGGTCGACGACGGTGGCGGGCATGATCGCGCCATCGGCCTTGCCGCCGGCGACGATCTTGCCGCCCTTGGCCAGGGCGTCGTCGAGCAGTCCGTTGATCCGGCTGCCCGAGGCCTTGGAAATCACCGGGCCGATGACGCAGGCCGCGCCATCGGCCGGATCGCCGACCGGCAGGGCCGCGGCGCGCTGAGCGAATTTCGCCACGAAGGCGTCAGCCACCTTGCTGTCGACCACGAAGCGCTCGGTCGACATGCAAATCTGGCCTTGATAGAGGAACGAGCCGAAAATAGCGGCGTTGACCGCCCCATCCAGGTCCGCATCGTCCAACACCACAAACGGCGCCTTGCCGCCCAATTCCAGCAGGCAGGGTTTGAGCTGGGTGGCGGCCTTTTGCGCGATGATCCGGCCGACCCGCGTCGAGCCGGTGAAGTTGATCCGGCGCACAGCCGGATGGGCGATCAGGGCGTCGATGACGTCGGCGGCGTCTTCAGGAGCATTGGTCAGGAAGTTCAGCACCCCGGCCGGCAAGCCCGCCTCGTACAGCGCCTCGGCGATCAGGGCGTGGGTCATGGGGCTGCTTTCGGACGCCTTGAACACCACGCTGTTGCCGCAGGCGATCGGATAGGCGATCGCCCGAGCGGCCAGCAGCACCGGCCCGTTCCACGGCACGATCGACAGCACCACGCCGGCCGGTTGGCGCAGCGTCATCGACAGGGTCCCTGGCTTATCGGTCGGGATGGTCTCGCCCTGAATCTGGGTGGTCAGACCGGCGGCCTCGCGGAACAAGGCCGCTGAACCCATCACATTGAACATCGCCCAGGCCTCGGCCGCGCCGATCTCCAGAGCCATGGCCGACTTGAACGCCTCAAGCTTGGTCTCCAGGATATCGGCCGCCTTGAGAAGGATCGCTCGGCGTTGCGTCGGGCCGGTGCGCGACCAGGCCTTGAAGGCTGCGGCGGCGGAATCGGCCGCGTCCTGAGCGTCCGCCACCGTGGCGGCCGCGGCGGTCGTGACGAGATCGCCGCTCACCGGGCCGCGGCGCTCGAAGGTCTTGCCCGAGGCGCTAGCGCGTCGGGTATTGTCGATCGTCAGTTCAGTTTCCATGACAGAGGTCCTTGGTGAGACTGGGGGCGATCAGGCGGGCATCCGCAGGATCGGCTTGATGGTCACGCCGGCTTCGGAGTCGGCGATGGCCTGGTTGATCTGGTCGAAGGGGTAGAACCGCACGAGCTTGTCGAAGGGGAAGCGCCCCTGGCGGTGGAACTCGATCAGCATCGGGATGAAGATCTTGGAGACGACGTCGCCCTGGACAATCCCGACGATGCGCCGGCCCGGGATCATCACGTCGTTGATGTTTATGGGGGTTTCCGTCCCCTCGGGCGTGGCGCCGACGATGCCGCATTGGCCCAGGACCGCCAAAGCGTCGATGGCCTGGCGCAGGACCGGGGCGCGGCCGCTGCATTCCAGGGTGTAGTCCGCGCCGCCGCCGGTGATTTCGCGGATCGCCGCTACCGGGCCGGTCTCGCGGCTGTTGACGACGTGCGTCGCGCCCAATTCCTTGGCGAGATCCAGGCGGCTGGGCGTGACGTCCACGGCGATGATCTTGGTGGCGCCGGCGATCTTGGCGGCCATGATCGCCGCCAGACCCACCGCGCCCGTGCCGAACGCGGCGAAACTGGAGCCCGGCTTGACGCCCAGCGCCTGCAGAACCGCGCCCGAGCCGGTTTGGATGCCGCAGCCGAGCGGACCCAGCAGCTCCAGCGGCGCGTCCTTGTCGACCTTGACGATGTTCTTCTCGTTGGCCAGCGCCAGGGTCGAGAACGACGATTGGCCGAAGAAGTGGTCGTGGACGGGCTGGCCCTGCGCGTCGGTGGTGGCGTGCGAGCCGTCCAGACGACCGCCGCCGAAGTTCAGCGCCCCCATGTTCTCGCAGTGGGCCGGATGGCCGCTCTCGCAGGTGTGGCAATGGCCGCACCACATGTAGGTCATCACCACATGGTCGCCCGGGACGACCTCGGTGACGGCCTCGCCGACCGCCTCGACGATGCCCGCGCCCTCGTGGCCCAGCACCATCGGCAGGGGTGTTTTGAAGAGCTGGTCGCGTACGACCATGTCGGTATGGCACACGCCTGTGGCCACCACCCGCACCAGCACCTCGTCGGGCCGGGGCGCTTCGATGTGGCCGTTCTCGAGCACCAGAGGCGCGCGCGGTTCGCGCACCACGGCGGCCTTGATCGGATAGTGCTTGGACATTGTGTTTTCCTGGCTCCGCTGCGTTTCACGGCTCTCCAAATGAGAGCTTTGCCGCCTTTCGCGGCTGGTCTTGTCGGGCGAGGATCGCCTCACGGGCGGCGGCTTAGACCCTCGCGGTCGCGCTTGAGAAACACTGTTTCGATCGCTTCCTTCATGCCGTTTTGGTATGATGGCGAAGCCTCACAGGACCGCCGTGCTCATGGATCTCAAGCGTCTTCGTTACTTTGTGGCGGTCGCGGACGCCGGTGGGTTCACCAGGGCCGCGCAGATCCTCCACATGTCCCAGCCGCCGCTGAGCCGACGCATCCACGAGTTGGAAGAGGAGCTGCAAGTGCGGCTGCTGGATCGGGATGCTCGTCCGCTGGCCCTGACCGAGGCGGGGAAATTTCTACTCGATGCGGCCCGGCCGATCCTGCGTCGTGTCGAGCAGCTGGAGCGTTCAATGCGCGAATTCACTCAGGTCGATCGACCGCTCGTGCGGGTGACGGCCGCGCCCTCCGCCGCGCCCTTGGCCTTGCCGGCTATCCTGCGGCTATTTCGCGCGGCGCTTCCCCAGGCCAATGTCTCTTTGCTGGAGCTGACCAGTCCCGAGCAGATCAAGGCCCTGAAGGCTGGCCTCGTCGACGTCGCCTTCGGTCGGGTTCGGATCGACGACCCGCTCATCCAGCGCGTCGTGCTCGACGAGGAGCCGCTGGTCGCCGCCGTACCTTTCGACCACCCCTTGGCTGTCCAGTCGGCGCTGGCGCTCAAAGACCTTATGGGCGGCACGATGGTGATATTTCCCAACGACGCCAGGCCAAGCTTTGGAGACAGCCTCTTGTCCCTTCTGCATGATCGAGGCCTTGCCCCTCGGGACGTGATCGAGGTTCGTGACCTGCATACCGCAATGACCTTGGTGGCGGCGGGCGAAGCCTTCACCCTGGCCCCGGAAGCCGCCCGGCATTTCAGCCATCCTGAGATCGCTTTTCGCGAACTGAGTGAACCGCTATCGACGCCTTTGATTCTGGCCAGCCGCAGGGGCGACCAGAACCCGGCGCTAAAGGTCTTCATATCGGTCACCGAAGCGGCCCTGCGTCAGGCGCGGGCCGCTTCGGACGGAGCGCCCGGCGCGCTGGCCCCTTCGAGAAAGCAGCGCTAGTCCAAACGTCCGGCGCGAGCATATTTGACGAGCTCGTCCACGACATATCGCACGCGCGGGCTCAGGTGTGCCTGCTTGGGCCATAGGGCGTTCACGGCGACCGGGACGGTGGAATAGTCCTCAAGCACCGCCACCAAAGATCCGTCCTCGAGGTGGCGACGCACTAGGGAGGCGGGGGCCTGGCATAGCCCAAAGCCCGCCACGGCGGCCTGGACCATGGCGTCCCCATCGCTCAGCTGGTGGGTGGGTGGCGGAGAGACCCGGCGTTCCTGTCCGCACTCGGCGACGACCCAGGACAGGGGCGGTCCATGCCGCGAGCCGACGACGCCCCTGTGATCGCGAAGCTCGTCGAGGCGCCTCGGAACGCCGTGCTGGTCAAGATAGGACGGCGCCGCGCAAATTATCCGTGCCTGATCGACCAGATGTCTCGCCACCAGGTGGCTGCTGTCACGTAGCGGGCCAAAGCGGATGAGCAATTCGACATCCTCCTGGAAGGGGTCGGTCAAGGCGTCGGTGAAGCTCAGCGTCAGGGAGAGCCCCGGGTGGGGGCGGCTTATCTCCAGTAGAATGGGGAGGAGCACCTGCCGGCCGAACGCCACAGGCATATCGACACGCAGCCGCCCGCTGATCACCCTGTTCGCCGACGTTAAAGCCGCCTCCGCAGCGGCGATGTCGTCGAGGGCGCTGGAACAGGCGGCGAAGTAGGCCTCGCCGTCCGGCGTCAGGCGTATGCGCCGCGTGGTGCGGAAAAACAGCTTCAGACCGAGCCGCTCTTCCAATCTCGCGATGGCCTTGCCGACCGCGGACTTGGTGATGGCCAAGCGCTCGCCCGCCTGGGTGAAGCTTCCCGCGCGGGCGGCGGCGACAAAGACGGTGACGCCTGAAAGGCTGTCGGGGTCGGCCATCATGCCCTCCTGATTGGAGACAAAATATCGCCTCAGAGTGTCCGATGTCCATATTAGTGGAAAAATAGACGACAGTTATAAGAGCTTCGTAGTCTCTCGGAGCATCCTTATGAATGAAGCCTCCCCGCCCACCATCCTGGTGGCCGGCGCGTCGCGTGGCCTTGGACTAGGCCTGGTCGCCGAATACCTGTCGCGAGGCTGGCGGGTGATCGCCACCGAACGTCATACGGGCGCGTCCGCCGGACTGGCCGACCTCGCCGGCAAGGCCGGCGCGGCGCTCCGCGTCGAGGCGCTGGACATCGCCGACGGCGCCTCAATATCCGACCTCAGGGCGCGGCTTGGCGGGCTCGCGATCGATATCCTCTATGTCAACGCCGGAGTGAGCGACGCGCCAGACCAGAAGGTCGGCGAGATTTCCGACGCGGAGTTTGCGCATGTGTTCGGCGTCAACGTCCTTGGTCCGATGCGCCTCATCGAAACCCTGTCGCCCATCGTGGCATCGCACGGCGTGATCGCGGTGATGAGCTCGGCCTTGGGAAGCCTCACTCTCGACCCGCCCGCCGGCTACGAAGTCTACGCCGCCAGCAAAGCCGCACTCAACCGCCTCATGCGGGCCTATGCCCTAAGGGCAGGGGATCGGACCCTGCTGGCGCTGATGCCTGGCTGGGTCCGCACCGACATGGGCGGCGAGGACGCGCCCATCGACATCTCCACCAGCGCCAAGGGCCTGGCGGACGTCGTAGCCTCGCGTTCGGGGCGTCCGGGCTTGGCCTTCGTCGATTACCAGAACGCAGATCTACCCTGGTAGGGGCGTATCTGCCCCCCCCCCCCCGTTTGAGAAGGAGCTTCAGCTATGCCCGTTGTTCGCGTGACCTGGTTCGAAGGCAAGGACCACGATCAGAAGGCCAAGGTGGCCGCCGACATCACCGAAACCATCGTCAAGACCACCAACACCGACCCCAACTACATCTACGTCGTGTTCGAAGACGTCAAACCCAGCGACTGGGCGGGCGCTGGCAAGCTGTTTGGCGAGGCAGGCTAGGACGGGGCGGCCGGTCAGGCGCTCGGCTCGCCGAACCTCTGACCGGCCGCCGCGTTTTCGCAGACCCGCTCTGCATTTTTGGCCACTGGGCTTGCGCCGGCTTGGGCGCGACCATGTCGCTCTCCTGGCAAGGCCGGTTCGCCGCGCCGGCCCTCAAACGGAAATAGCCCGTCATGAAAATCCTCATTGCCTCGACCGCCCTGGCCTTGACCCTCGCGACCGGCGCCATCGCCGCGGGCGGGCTCAACACCGACCCCGCGGCGGTGACCCCGGGCGCCTATGTCGTCGAGCCGAGCCACACGCGCGTACAGTTCGCCGTCTCCCACATCGGCTTCACCCAATTTTTCGGCGACTTCACCGGCGCGGCCGGATCGCTGACGCTGGATCCCAAGACCCTGGCCGCCAGCAAGGTCGACATCACCCTGCCGGTTTCCTCGATCTCGACCACCAACACCAAGCTGGACGGGGAGCTCAAGAGCGCTGACTGGCTGGACGCGGCGACTTATCCCACCATCCGCTTCGTCTCGACCAAAATCGTGCGTACCGCCGCCGACAAGGCGACGATCACAGGCGACCTGACGCTGCACGGCGTCACCAAGCCCGTCACCCTTCAGGCCAAGTTCAACGGTTCGGGCGTCAATCCGCTCGACAAGGCCTACACCGTCGGCTTCGACGCCACGGCTACGTTCAAGCGTTCCGAGTTCGGCGTGAAGACCTATCTTCCGATGATCGGCGACGAGACCTCGGTGCGGATCAGCGCCGCCTTCGAGAAGGCCAAGTGATGAACGCGCAGGACGCCGGCAAGCCGCTGCGCCTCGTCGTCCTTCTCGGCAGCCTGCGGCAGGGGTCGTTCAATGCGGCCCTGGCCCGGGCGCTGCCGGACCTGGCGCCCGAAAGCGTGACGATCACCGACCTTGGTTCGATCGGGGACTTTCCCCACTACGACGCCGACCTCCAAGCCGCGGGCTTTGCGCCCGCGGTCGTGGCGATGGGCGAGGCGATCGCCGCCGCCGACGGTGTCATCATCGTCACCCCCGAGTACAACTACTCGGTCCCGGGCGTGTTGAAGAACGCCCTGGATTGGCTGTCGCGGATGTCGCCCCAGCCTTTCGTCGGCAAGCCGGTCGCCATCCAGACGGCCTCGCCGGGTGGGCTGGGCGGCGTGCGGGCCCAGTACCACCTGCGCCAAATCCTCGTGTTCCTGGACGCTATCGTCCTCAACAAGCCCGAGGTGATGGTTGCGGGCGTGGCCGGAAAGGTCGGCGGCGAGCCGTCCCTGCTGCAGGATCAGGCCACCCGGGCGTTCGTAGCTGGACAGCTTTCGGCGTTCGCCGATTTGATCCGCCGCTTCCGGGACGCCTGACGGATTGATCGCAGGCGGGGGGCTTCAAGCCACGCTTGAGGCCTCCTGCTTCCGCGCTCAAGCGCGCCGGCGAAAGGTCCGGAAGGTTATCGAATAGCGCAGGGCCGAAACCGCGGGGATGGAATGCTCCCACATCTCCCGAGCAGGGCCCGATAGGATGTAGAGCGAGCGTGGGGCGGGCCTTAGGGCGGCGCGTGTCCACCCCTGGCCGGCCTTGAGGCGGAAGCGCAAGGCGCAGCTGGCGAGCAGAGAGACGCCGGCGATGAGCTCAAACTGCGGCCGGTCGCGGTGCCAACCGATGCCCGCACCGGGTGCGTACTCGGTGATCATCGCCTGTTCGAACCGCTCGGGCGCTAGCCCGGCCGCGGCGGCGACCTTGTCGCGCAGTGGCGTCAAGAACGCGGGAATGGGCGGTGCGGCCTCCAGCGCCTGTCGGGCGAAATGGTAGTCAAAGCCAAACGCGACCACGCGGCGCGCTCCCTCGTAGCCGTGAAACTGGAATGGCGCGAAGGGGAGGGCGGCCATCGCCGTCACAAGCCTGTGCTCCTCGTCCGCATCGAGCACGTCGGGATGGTAGGACAGTCCCTGGGGCAGGAGATCGGCCGGCGCCGGCGCGGCCGCGTCCTCCAAATCAAAAAGGCTGGGCTGGAAGCTCATCGTCCGTAACAGGCCAGATGGGAAGGAAAATGCCACGCGTGGCGCGGCTGCTGTCTAGCAGAAATTCGTCGTAAGGGACCGACTGTCTCGTGACGGCTCGGCGGAACCAAGCCTATTGCGTCCATCGAGGGGCGCTCGATCCCGCGCGGTTCGAGGCCTCGAACATTTGGTCGAAGCGATCATCGAGGCGTCCGGCAGGATTTAGGACACCCTGATCCGACAGCCTCCCGTGCTGGCTGGTCACAGGTCGCGGCCTCCAACGCTTTTGCGTTGGAGCATCCTGGCTCACCTATGGCTTCAGAGTCTTTGGCCTTGTTCGTCCAAGTCGAGCGCGCTTCGGGGGTGAGCCCCTGACCGTATCGGCCGTCGATCGATTGGGAAGGGGCGCTTGCTCCTGGCTAGTGATCGCTCGGATGGGCAATTTCCATGGCCCGGCAAGAAACGGCGCTTGTGACGAGCCGTGTCGAATACACGCTCAAGCCTGACGGCGGGCGGCGATCGCTTGGCCCTTAGAGCCTTGCCGGCCCGCATCCGGTGGGACCCAGTCAGGTTAGCGAACATCATCAAGTTACGTTGGGGGGGGCGGACCTCGCCATAGCGACCACGACGGTGCTTCTTGGGATGAGGTGAACACGGAGACCTGAAGCGCGATGTCCGCCATGGGCGGCTAGGCGCTTTAAATCGACTTCGGCGTGACTTGGCCAAGCTTGACGGAGCGTCGGCGTCCATTGCGACACACGACCGGTGCGACGGATCGACGCAAACACTAGAACCGATCAAATCCAAATTTTCGCGCATAGGGGGAGTTTTGGATAAGAAAACGCTGCCCCATACGGGTTGGGAGCTTTTCCTTAGATCCGATCAAAATCAAACAACTCAAATCGGGCCCAGATTTCGCGTAGTGCGACAATCAAGGCCTTGGAATTTTACCGTTCGTTGACCGTTGATCGCCCTTTCTCGACCAAAGCCGACCTCGGGGGAAACGCGATGATCAGTTTGCGCAATCGTTTGAATGGCCATCCGGCGAACACCTTGGCGGCGCTAAATCGCTCGCTGGCCACAATCGAGTTTGACCTGAGCGGCAAGATTCTCGCAGCCAACGCTAATTTCTGCCAGGCGATTGGTTACAGCCTCGCCGAGATCGTCGGAAAGCATCACAGCCTCTTTGTCGAGCCCGAGTATGCGGCGAGCCAAGAGTACCGCGACTTCTGGGCCAAGCTGGCGCGCGGCGAGTTCGACGCGCGCGAATACCTCCGGATCGGCAAGGGCGGACGTGAGGTCTGGATCCAGGCCTCCTACAATCCCGTGCGCAACGGCGCAGGCAAGGTCGAAAGCGTGGTGAAGGTCGCCACGGTGATCACCGAGCAGAAACTACGTAACGCCGATTTCGAGGCCAAGCTGGCCGCGATCGGCCGCGCCCAGGCGGTGATCGAGTTCTCCACGGATGGTCTCGTCCTCGATGCCAATCAGAACTTCCTCGATGCGCTCGGCTATAGCTTGTCGGAAATCAAGGGCCAGCCCCACCGGCTGTTCGTCGAGAAGGCCTATGCCGGATCGCCTGACTACGCTGAGTTCTGGCGGCGGCTGAACGCGGGCGAATACGTCGCCGCCGAGTTCAAGCGCATCGGCAAGGGCGGCAAGGAGGTGTGGATCCAGGCGTCCTACAATCCTGTGTTTGACGCCAAGGGCCGTGTCGAGAAGGTCGTCAAATTCGCCACCGTGGTGACCGGCCGCGTTGATGCGATCAACCAGATCGCCGCCGCCCTCGAACGTCTGGCCGCCAACGACCTGACCTGCCGCCTTGATCGGCCGATCGATCCGCAGTTCCAGAAGGTGCGCGATGACTTCAATCGCGCCTTGGGCGCGCTCGATGACGCCATGAGCGCGGTGACCACGATCACCGGCAGCGTCGGGGCCGGCGCCGAGGAGATCTCCAAGGCTTCGGACGATCTTTCCCGCCGCACCGAGCAGCAGGCCGCCAGCCTCGAGGAAACCGCTGCGGCGCTTGATGAGATCACCGCCACGGTCAATCGTAGCGCTGATGGCGCGCGTCGGGCTTCGGCCGCCGCCTCTAGCGCTCGCGCAGACGCCTCCCGTTCCGGCGAGATCGTCGGTGACGCCGTGGCGGCCATGGGCGAGATCGAGAGGTCCTCGGGTCAGATCACCAGCATCATCGGGGTGATCGACGAGATCGCCTTCCAGACCAATCTCCTGGCCCTGAACGCCGGGGTCGAGGCCGCGCGGGCCGGTGAAGCTGGCCGCGGCTTCGCCGTTGTCGCCCAGGAGGTACGGGCCTTGGCCCAACGCTCGGCAGAGGCTGCCAAGGAGATCAAGACCCTGATTTCCAACAGCGGCGCCCAGGTCGAGCGCGGCGTGAAGCTCGTGGGCGAGACCGGCCGCGCCCTTGGCGAGATCGTCGAGAAGGTCGGTCAGATCGACAGCCTGATCTCCGAAATCGCTCAATCATCGAAGGAGCAGGCGACCGGGCTCAGCGAAGTCAATATCGCGGTCAACCAGATGGATCAGGTGACCCAACAGAACGCTGCCATGGTCGAGGAAGCCACTGCCGCATCGGCCAGCCTCAAGTCCGAGGCCGCAGAACTTCGCCAGATGGTCGGCCAGTTCGACGTCAGCGCCGCGCGGGCAGCGACCGCAGTCGCCTTCGCCCCGCGCGAACGCCCCGGCGCCCTCAACCGCCCGCGCCCGACGCCGCGCGCGTCAACGCCCGTCAGGGGCTCGGCGGCGCTAGCAATCGATAGTTGGGAAGAATTCTAGTTCGAGTCTAGTCACGAGCCTTGCCATGGATAAAGGCCCAAACCAATCAATGATGGAGAGTGGCCTGAGCAGCTCCAACTAGACCGGCGTCAGGAGCTGCTCTTATCGACGTGCCGAAAATCGCGTCGGCCTAACCGTGAGTTCGAGCGCCCCTGTAATGGCGCGAAGGGGAGGGCGGCCATCGCCGTCACCAGCCTGTGCTCCTCGTACCCGTCGAGCACGTCGGGATGGTAGGACAGTCCCTGGGCGGGAGATCGGCAAGCGCCGCCGCGGCTGCGTCCTCCAAATCAAAAAGGCTGGGCTGGAAGCTCATCGTCCGTAACGGGCCAAATGGGGATGAGGAAAGCCGCGCGCGGCGCGGCTGCTGTGTAGCAGACATTCCGTCGTGAGGGTCTGGTCGTGTCTTGAGTTCGAGACTCGGGCAGCGACGCCGCCGATCCTTCGGGCCCTCCAGCGAACGACTGCGTGGCTTTGGCCAGGATCAAGACCTTGCCTATCTTTCCCGACGTGACGCGGTAAATCCGCGCCAAGCTTGATGGCTTGGCCGCCGCTCGACCTGGCCGCGTTCTCTGCGGTTTCCCGCCGGACCGCCCCGTCTGCGATCTGCATTTCTAAAGTTAATTGATCCAAACAATCTATTTTTCGAATAGAAATGGGCGCCCTACGATGCCTGCAACGCCGCCGACACAGGTCGAGCGCGCGATGTGGGAGGTAGCGGTGCAGCCAGGCAAGGTGCTCATCCTCGGCGGCGGAGCCGCCGGCCTGACCTCGGCGATCGCCTTGGGCAAGCGCGGCTTTGACGTCGAGGTCATCGAGAAAGACCCCGACTGGACGGTCGCCGAGCCCTTGGCCGAGGGGCTCGCCATCCATGACCATGAGGCGTTTGGCGGAGTGGAGATCGTCGCGTCGGGGCGGTGGTCGAGATCGCCGCTTTCCTGCGAGCGCGCGGGCGGCTGGGGGGCTTGGTGCTGAGCGAGGTAGGCGGTGATTTGGAGGCTGCCGCCTGCGCGCTGGGCAAGCATTATCAGGGCCTGCTCGCCAGCCTGGCCGACTGCTTTCAGGACATGACCGAGTGTCCGTCGTCAGAGCCAATTTTCAACGCCGTTTGACAGCCTTGCCGCAGCAAGAACTGTTGAACGCCGTCGAGGCCGGTCGGCTGCGGCGCAAGATCGACGCCGCCTTCCACTTGGATCAGATCGTCCAGGCGCAATGTTGCTCGGAGACAAACATGGTCGAAGGGAAAGATTGTCGCTCTTACCTGAGGCCGGCGCAAAGGGGCTTCATCTCATCGCTCGACATAGGCGCCGCGGTCGTCGAGCACGATCTCGCGCGTAATTCGGCCCTGCCGGAGGGTCACTGAGGCTCGCGGCGGGCCGGCGATGGTTAATGCAGTCACGGCATGGTCTCGCCAGGTCATGCTAATCTTGAGCCCGCCCCGAGCGCGGGCGCCGCGGATGTCGCCCGAAGCCCAGGTCGAGGGCAAGGCGGGCAGAAGGATGACCTCGCCGCCCCAGGATTGGACCAGCATCTCGACGATGCCGGCGGCGCCGCCGAAGTTCCCGTCTATCTGGAACGGAGGGTGCGCGTCGAAAAGGTTGGGGTAGGTGCGCTGAGGGCCCAGCAAGGCCTTGAGGACCTGATGCGCATGGTCGCCTTCGCCCATGCGCGACCACAGGCACAGCCGCCAGGCCGTGCCCCATCCGGTCGCCAGATCGCCACGCTTTGTCAGGCTAGTCTTGGCCGCGTCGATGAGGCCAGGGGTGTCGCGAACATTGATTTGGTGGCTCGGATAGACGGCGTAGAGATGGGAAACGTGCCGGTGGTTCTGCTCGGGCGCGGCGTCGTCCCAATCCTCCAGCCACTCCTGAAGTTGGCCACTCCTGCCGATGCGATCGGGCGCCAGGCGCATACGCGCCGCGGCGATCTGGCCGATCGTGGCGTCCGCATCGCCCAGAAGGGCCGCGGACCTGGCCGTGGCTTCGAACAGGTCGCGCAGGATCTGGCGGTCCATGGCCGGGCCCGCGCACAGCGAGGAGCCGAAGGGGTGCTGGTTCTCAGGCGAGATCGACGGGGAGGTGATCAGGCCACGCCCGGCCGGATCTTCCACCAGCGTGTCGAGGAAGAACAGGCTCGCGCCCTTCATCAGGGGATGCAGACGCGCCAGCACGGCGGCGTCACGCGTATAGTCGTAGTGGTCCCAGAGCGTGTTGCACAGCCACGCGCCGCCCATGGGCCACAGACCCCACATGGGCCCGTCGATGGGCGCGCTCGCCCGCCAAAGGTCGGTGTTGTGATGGGTAACCCAGCCTCGGGCGCCGTACATCGTCTTGGCGGTGCGCGCGCCCGTCACCGACAGGTCCTCGACCATGCGCAGCAGCGGCTCGACGCAGGCGTGCAGGCCCGTGGGCCCGGCCGGCCAATAGTTCATCTCGGTGTTGATGTTGATCGTGTACTTGCTGCCCCAGGGCGGATTGACGCCCTCGTTCCAGATCCCTTGCAGATTGGACGGCTGGCCGCCGGGGCGCGAGGAAGCGATCATCAGATAACGGGCGTACTGGACATAGAGCGCAGCCAGCGCCGGATCCTCGCCGCTTTCGGCGCCCGACACCCGCGCATCGGTGGAGGCGGCCGACGCCGCGGTCGAGCCTAGGTCGAGCGAAAAGCCCGCGAACAGGGATCGATAGTCGCGCAGATGGTCGCGTTTGAGCGCCGCGTAGGACTGCGACGCCGCCCGCCCGAGCCGGGTCCGTACCGCGGCGACCGGATCGGCGCTGACGTCGTCGAAAGCCACATAGCTCGTCGCCGCGGCGATCAGCAGGGTGACGGCGCGCGCGCCACGAACCTTCAGGACGCCGTCCTCGACCTTGGCGACGCCGTCGGTGACGGCCTTGACGCCGAGGGCGTAGGTCAGGGCCGGGGGCGTGTCGGGACCGCCTTCATTGCGCCCCGTGAAGAGGATCGCACCGGAACCGTCGGCAATTCCCGCCGTGGCTTGGCCGCCGGTTTCTACCGCCAGCCAGTCGCGCGTTTCGGCGGTCATCAGGTTGGTGGCCGCGCCATGATAGTCGGGCGAAACGTACTGGGTCTTTCGGGGCGCGCGCCAGGTCAGGTCGAAGTCGAGGACGGCCTGAGGACTTGCGCCCGTGGCGACCATCCGCATGACGATCACCTGATGCGGCGCCGAGGCGAAGGCTTCGCGTTGGTAGGACGCTCCATCGCCCGCATAGGTCGTGGAGGTGATGGCCGTTTCCAGATTGAGCTGTCGCTCGAAACTGTCCGGCGCGCGCGCTTCAGGAAAGGTCAGTAGCAGATCGCCCAGAGAGCCATACGACATTTGCCACAGGGGCTTGGCCATCACCTTGGCGCTGGCTAGGGCGGTGGCTTCCGCATACCGGCCTTCGGCGAGGAGCCGGCGAATCTGTGGGAGGGCCGCGGCCGCTTCCGGGTTGTCGGGGGCGTAGGGGCCACCGGCCCAGAGCGTGCTTTCGTTGAGCTGCAGGCGCTCCTGGCCCACTCGGCCGAACACCATCGCGCCAAGACGGCCATTGCCCAGGGGCAGGGCTTCCTCCCATCGTGCGGCCGGCCGATCGTACCAGAGTCTCAAGGGGGTCTTGGCGTGAGGACGCGCTAAGGACAGGCGTGGGACGCTCGCCAAAAGGCCGGCGCCGATCAGGGCGGCGCGGCGCGAGATGGTCATTGAGTGGGGGGGGGTCATGACGCTCCGCCGTCCAAGTCTTCTTCTCGGCCCTATAGTATTGGCATTGTTAGCGCTATCATTTTGTCGTCAGTTTGCATCGCTTGTTGGGCGGGGCGGCGGTTGCGCTCAATGCTACTTGTTGTCCCGGTTGGCGGTGAGGGCCTGGAGTTCCCGCTCGGCTGTGACCGGGTCCACGTCGCCACAGACCCCGCCTGCACTTGGACAACGGCTCCAGCTACATGTCTCCGGCGGTCTTGCCGGTAGTCTCGGACAGGGGGGCGCTCCTTGAAAGCTACCGGCTTCCGGCGCTTATGATCGATGAAATCGTCGCGACGCTCGGAGGTGTGGTGACGTCTTTGCATGACCACTGATGCACCCGTGGCAGCGGGTTTCCCGTGCCGGGGAAGCAAATTGGCGGCCTCGCGACGCCTACTTCGAGGACAGCGCAAATAAGAGTTCTGACGACGCGGAACGGAGGTCCGTTATGGCGACAGAAGGGGCGTAGACATTCTATCGGCGTCCAGCCGTGTCCACGCAAATCCGTTCGTCGGTCGTATAAATGAACGTATAAATAGCTTCGCTTTAAAGGCTCAAGCATCAGGAAAATAAAGAAAAATCAACACGGTCGGGCGGACTCCGTCTCCGCCATCCCCCGCAAAATCACTGAAAACACCGCCTTTGGCGGGAAAACTGCGCTTAATTGCGCCGTTTGTCGCCGGTTTCGGTCCAGAACCGGCGCATGCGGGCGACGACCGCTTCGGGCGGCGGGGATTTCCAGCCGGCGGCGCGGGCTTCGGGCGGGGGCCAGGCGCCGGTCAGGGTGAGTCGGCGGGTCTCGCGGGCGTCGGGCGCGCCAGGCAGGCGCCAGCCGTTTTTCCTTAGGGTCTCGATCACGCGCGGACGGGCGGCCTGCTCCTCCGACTCGCCCGGGCGCATGGGGCCGGCCAGCACTGTGGCCACCGTCTCGCCGTTGCTTCCGACCGCCCAGGGATCGGCTCCTTCGTCGAGCAGCAGCTGGGCGATGCGGAAGTTCTGCTGCTCGATGGCGATGCGCAGCGGCGTCGCGCCGGTTGGGTCATGGTCGTTCACCCGCGCTCCGTGCTGGAGCAGCAGGCGCACGGCGCCGAGCGAATTGAGACCGATGGCGGCCTTCAGCGGCCAATAGGCCTCGCGCCGCTGAGGGCTGGCCCCGGCGGCCAGCAGCTGGGCGGCGAAGACCGGATCCCTGGCGCGCAGGGCGAGACTTAAGGGGATGGCGTCGTCGCCGCCGTCGGGCGGGACGCCCAGGTCCAGCAGCGCCGTGACCATCGGCTTGTCGCAGCGGGCGATCGCCAGGCCGAGGAGGTCGCCATTGCGGCCGCCGCGCGTGGTCTTCAGGGCCGGATCGGCGCGCAGGCGGCGGGCGGTCTCGTCAACATCGCCCTTGATCACCGCCGCCATCAGGTCGCGGCCGGCCTGGCCGTGGTCGGCCGCCGCCAGGGCTGCGCGGGCGTCGGGCAGGGCGGTGCCGCCGACGAAGCATGAGGCAAGCGCAGCGTCCGTCATCATCACCATCGAGGCCGCCAGGGCGGCGATCCGGGCCGAACGGGTCACGGGCCTCAGTTGGCGGCCGCGCGATAGGCCGCGTCAAGGCTTGAGGTCAGCCAGGCCTGGCCGTGTAGATCGAGCAGCGAGGCGTCGTCGGCCGACTGGCCCTCGGGTCCGACCGCCGTCAGCGCGTGGCGCTCGCCATAGGCCGGCGGGGCGTCGAGGAACAGGCCGCCCAGGATCGCGCCGGGGATCCCGCCCACCAGCCCGCCCAGGCCCGCGCCCAGCCAGCGGTCGCCGCCGTCCTGCACCCGGCTCAGCGGATCGCCGTCGATATAATAGGCGTCGACCTGGGGCGCGGGCGCACCGCCGGCCTGGGCGGCCTCCAGCGTGTCCTCGTGCAGGCCCGCGGCGTTGAAGGTGTCGGCCGGCAGGCCCGAGGCGACGGCCGCCGCCGAGGCCAGGCCCCCGCCCAGGGAATGGCCGGTCAGGGTGACGTCCTCGCCCGCCGCCCGCAGCCGCTCGCCGATCAGCAGGGCCTTGTCGTAGTGGCCGGAGTCCAGCCCCAGGCCCTGTTGCAGGTTGGCCTTCCAGTCGGCCGCGCTCTGGGTGCCCCGGAAGGCCACCACATAGTCGCCCTGCGTGTCGACATAGACCCGGGCGCGGAAGTCGGAGCCGGCCTCCTCCAGGTCGGTGGGATCCAGGCCCAGCCGCGCCAGGTCCTCGTCGCCGGCCACGCTCCAGCCGGCCGGCGGGTTGGGGGTGTCGTTATAGACGTCGGCGGCCAGGGCCATGTGCACCCTGGCCTGCGCCAGCTCCGCCGCCTTGCCGCCGCCGGCCGCGACGGCCGAGACCTTCACCTCGGCCTGGGCCGTGACCGAAACGGCCGGCCGCGCGGCGGGAGCGTTCCATTCGGCCGCGACCCGGGCGTCGATCGCGACCTCGGCCTTCGCGCCGACCGTGCTGCGGTCGCTGGTCGCCGTGATCCCCGATCCGCCGTCGATACGCATGACCCTGTCCCTCAATGCGAGCGTAGGGGCGGATGCTGCGCGCGGGGCGGGGGCGGGACTAGCTGGGGAATTCCCTAGCGCGGGGCGCGAGATCAGCTGCCTCCCGTAGCACCACGATCGATATTAAATCCCGTCATTCCCGCCGTTGTGGCGGGGAATGCACCGCGACTGGCAATGTCCGCTTTCGACCCTGAACGGACCTAAAGCGTCTTCAACTTAGGGAAGCGGCGCCGCAGATAGGTTGCCACCGCGTCAGCAAACTCAGCATCCGCCACGCGTTCAATCGACCCACGGCTGACAAAGGGACCATACAGGGTCACAGTTTTGGGTTCATCCAAGTAAGCTCGGGCGCGGCAATACCGCCCGTCCTTCTCGAAGTGATATTCTAGGAAGTTGTAGCGCTGTTCGAGAACCTTGCGCTTATCGTCAGCCCATATCTCGTCGATGCTGTGATCAATGCCGACAGGGCGGATTGGATCAATCTCGTCACGCTCTAGGATCATTGCGCCCCTCCGAGTTCCCTCGTAGCAGACGACCCGTCTACTTCCGCAAACCACCCATAGCCAACATCAAATCCGTCCGCTTCTGGGCGGGGTGTCGGTAGCGGTGGACGCCCCCGCCACAAGGGCGGGAATGACGGGAGAATAGGGGACGTTCACGCCGCCACGCGGCCCTCGTCGTCGAGGCTGACGCCCAGCCGCGCCTTCAGCTCGCGCGCGCCTTCCGGCGTCAGGCGCACGGCGCGGCCCTTGGGCTCCAGGGCCAGCCAGCCGCGATCCGTCATCGTCGACAGCAGCCTGACCCCCAGCGGTCCGGCCAGGTGGTGGCGGCGCTCGGTCCAGTCCAGGCACTGGCGGGCGACGCCGCGCGGGGAGGAGAGGGCCTCGATGGCGATCCCCAGTTCGGCGAACCAGGCCCGGCCCGCGCCTGTGACCTCGTAGAGCTTGCCGTCCGCCGGCGTCAGCAGGTCGCTCTCGACCAGGGCCTGGGCCACCTTCACGCCCAGCCGGCCGGCCAGGTGGCCGTAGCAGCAGCGGGCCTCGCGCAGGGCGCGGGCCTTGGGCGAGCGGGGGACCTCCAGCGAGCGCACCGGCGCGGCGATGGCCGACAGCGCCTCGATGGCGTGGGCCACCTCGGCCGAGGCCAGGCGGTAATAGCGATGCCGGCCCTCGCGCTCGACCGCCAGCAGCCCGCCCTCGACCAGCTTGGACAGGTGGTTGCTGGCCGCCTGGGCGCTGACCCCAGCCGCCCAGGCCAGGGCGCCGGCCGGCTGGGCCCGGCCGTCCTGCAGGGCCTGCAGCATGGCGGCGCGGACCGGGTCGCCGATCAGGGCGGCGGGGGTGGCGATATTGGCGTCCATGGGTCCACTCTAGACCCATCGTCGGCGCGATGGTTCATCGGCGCGTGTAGCATTCCATCGCCGGATCGGCGCATGACCGGGGCCATGAGCGCACAGACCTCACGCCTGCCGTGGATCACGGCCGCCGCCAGCTTCGGCTTCCTGGTCACCCAGCTGGACGTCACCATCGTCAATGTCGCCCTCGACGCGATCGGCGATGCGTTCGACGCGCCGACGGCCCAGCTGCAATGGGTGGTCGACGCCTATGTGCTGGCCCTGGCGGCCATGCTGCTGTCGGCCGGCGCGATCGGCGATCGGATCGGACCCCGGCGCGCCTTCCTGGCCGGGCTGGCGCTGTTCGGCCTGGCCTCGGCCGCTTGCGGGTTCGCCACGAGCCCGCTGGCCCTGATCCTGGCCCGGGTGGCGCAGGGTGCGGCCGGGGCTTTGCTGATCCCGCCGTCCCTGGCCCTGATCGCCCACGCCGCCCATGGCGACGACCGCCGGCGCGCGGCCGCGGTCGGCTGGTGGACGGCCGCCGGCGGCGTCTCGATCGCCGCCGGGCCGGTGCTGGGCGGCCTGCTGGTCGAGACCCTGGGTTGGCGCTGGGTGTTCTTCGTAAACCTGCCGCTCTGCGCGATCGGCGTGGTCCTGACTCTGCTGGTCGCCCCGCAGAGCCTGCCCAAGCCCAGGGTCCCGTTCGACCTGGTCGGCCAGGCCCTGGCCGCCGCCGCCGTCACCCTGCTTGTCGGCGGGCTGATCGAGGGCGGGCATCGGGGCTGGGGCGGCGCGCCGCTGGCGGCCCTGATCGCCGGTCTCGTTCTCGCGCTGGCCTTCGTACTGTTCGAGCGGCGGGTGGCCCATCCGGCCATGCCGCTCAGCGTCTTCCGTCGCCGACCGGCCTGGAGCGCGGTGGTGGTCGGCTCGGCCCTGAACTTCACCTATTACGGCCTTATCTTCGTGCTCGGCCTCTACATGCTGCGGACGCTGCACTGGACGCCGGGCAAGGCGGGCCTGGCCTTCCTGCCGCTGACGGCGACCTTCATCGTCTCCAACCTGGCGAGCGGATCCCTGGTCGGACGCTTCGGGGCCAGGGCCGTGACCGGCGGAGGCGTGCTGGTCGCCGCCTGCGGCTACGCCCTGACCGCGCGGCTGGGGCAGGGCAGCGGCCTGCTGGACATGCTGCCGGGCTTCGCCTTGATCCCCGGCGGCATGGGCCTGGCCATCCCGGCCCTGACCAGCGGCCTGCTGGCCAGCGTCGACCGCCACGACGCCGGCGCGGCCTCGGGCGTGCTCAACGCCTGCCGCCAGGTCGGCGGCGCGGCCGGGGTGGCGATCTTCGGGGCGCTGGCGGGGGCGGGGATCGTCAGCGGCCTCAAGGCCTCAGCGATGATCGCGGCGGCGATGCTGGTCGGGGCGGCCGGGGTGCTGCTGGCGCCGGCGCGGAAGGCTTGAGCCCTCAAGCCGCCGCGTAATCGTACTTCAGGTCGAAGGCCCCGTCCGACTTCAGCGAGAACACCGCCTTCGACCACGGCTCGTGGGCGCTGGAGGCGGTGAGGCGGTGCAGGTTGCGCAGCGCCTTCGACACCGAATAGTCGAGCTTGCGCACGTCGAGATCGGCCACCTCGCCGGCGGCCCTGGTGTAGTCGCCGGTCAGGCCCACCGAGCCGTCGATCACGTCGACATGCAGGCGGATCTCCGACCAGGGCTCGGCCACGCTGTCGGCCAGGGCCTGGCCGACATGGCGGTAGATGCCTTCGGGGGTGTCGATGTCGGCCATGGAATCCTCCGCCGGGGCGTCGCGCCAAATCTAGTCGTTGAAGAAGGTTCGGGTCGAGGGCTTGCCGTCGATGACGTACTCCACCCTGAACGCCTCGGGCCGCTTGGAGTCGCCGTCGAACACCGCCTTGATGTCGACATCGACCTTCTTGCCGTCCTTCAGGGCCGCGGCCCACTCGTTCTCCATGGTCTTCCAGCCGCTCTTGTTCAGCGTGCCGTCCATGGCGTGGTAGTTGATCTGCTCGCCGGGGCCGTTGAAGATCGCCGCGATCAGGTGCCCGCCCTCGTCGTCGGCCACCCCGTCCTTGATCCCGCCTTCCTGGCCCGCCTTGGTCTGCTGATAGCCGTTGCGGTCGGCGTGCTTGAGATCCAGCGTGCCCGTCACCTGCTCGACCCGCCCCTTGGCGTCGGTGTGATAGGTGTAGCGGCCGCTGACCACGTAGTCGGTGTTGGCCGCCAGTTCGCCATTCAGCTTGGCGTTCCAGCCGCCCTTGGCGCCTTGCTCCAGCTCGACGCGCGGGCGGGCGCTCAGCGCCTCGTCCAGCTTGCGGCTGGCGGTCTCCAGGGTGTTGCGGGCGCTCTCGGGCAGCTTGTCCAGCGGCAGGGCGTCGATCGCGCCCTTCAGCTTTTCCAGCACCGGCTTGGCCGCCGCGGCGAAGGCGCTGTCGACCTTGGCGAGATCCGCGGCCTTGCTCACCGTCTCGGCCCACTTGCCGAGCTTGCCCAGCTTGGCCGCGTCGCCGATGTACGGGATCATGCTGACGGCCGACAGGCCCGCCCCCAGGAAGTCGCCCCGGAACAGCGAGATGACGCCGTTGGCGCCGTCCGAGATCGGGGTCGGGTCGAACAGGCCCGCGACGTCCAGCGCCATCTGGCCAAGATCGAGCATCAGCTCCTGCTTCTGGGCGGCGCTGGCCGCGTCCAGGTCGTCGGCCAGCCGCTTCTGGTCGGTCGGCGACAGGTCGGCCTCGATCTCCGCCCGCAGGCTCTGGGCCTTGGCGGGATCGGATTTGGCGATCTCGGAAAGCTGGCCGGCCAGTTCGCTGGTGTTCAGCTGGCCGCCGGTGCGGCTGGCGGCGACCAGGCTCGAGGCCTCGCTCGCGGCGCTGGCCGCGCTCGACGCGGCGCGACTGGAGGCTCCGAGGGACTCGGCTGCGTTCAGGGCGGACATGCGGGGCCTCCGTTGCGCCTTGGCTGGCCAACGATGGCGGCGGAGAGGGGCGTCCCGATAGCTGGGAGCGACCCTAGCTAGGGATGTCCCTAGTTATGCGGCGGGCGGGGGAGGACTAGCGTCCCCGGCAGGAAAGCGTCCGTACCAGGAGTTGCCGATGACCGCCGTGTCCCTCAACACCCAGTCATCCGTGTCCGGCGCGGGCGGCGGGCGGTCCGACGACTATGTCGTCAAGTCCGGCGACACCCTGTCGGGGATCGCCGACAAGCACGGCGTCTCACTGGACGCCCTGATCCGGGCCAATCCGCAGATCACCAATCCCAACGTCATCCGGCCGGGCCAGACCGTGACCCTGCCGCAGGGCGCGGCGGCCGAGGCGCGCAGCTACGAGGTCGCGGCCGGCGACAACCTCTCCAGCATCGGCGCCCAGTTCGGCGTTTCCTGGCAGGCGATCGCCCAGGCCAATCATCTGTCGAACCCCAACCTGATCCACGTCGGGCAAGCCTTGCAGATCCCCGGCGATGGGACGGCCGCGCGGCCTACACCGCAGACGACGACCACCCAACAGACGACGCCGTCCACCACCACGACCGGCCAGGCGACCGGGGTCCTGCCGTCGACCGAGGGCCTGAGCCAGGCCCAGAAGTACGACCTCTACGCCGGCTACGTGAACGCCTATGGCGACGCCCAGGCCAAGGCGGATCTCGCCGCCGGCAAGCAGGTGATCCTGGGGCTGCGCACCGAGACCAGCCTGAACACCAACGCCGGCAAGGGCGCCTATGACGACCGGGTCGTCGTGCTGCAGCAGGGCAAGGTCCAGGAATACGCCGCCAACACCGAGCCCTCGGCCCAGTACGACGGCCGCTACGGCGCCGACTTCAACGGCGACGGCCGCAAGGAACTGGGCCGCATCGCCGAGGGCACGGTCACCTTCCAGAAGAGCGCGAGCTCGACCCTGGGGAACGTGCTGCGCCCGACCGAGAACCACGCCGTCCAGCGCGACACCAACCATGACGGCCTGATCGATGCGAAGGACGCGAAGGGAACCGGCGTCAGCACCGACAACTCGTTCCTGTTCCACGCCGGCGGCAATACCAATACCGGCTCGGCCGGCTGCCAGACGCTGAAGCCCGGCGACTTCCAGGTGTTCTGGAACGGCCTGGGCGACCAGAAGGCCTTCAACTACGTGCTTGTGAACGTCGACCGTCAGGGTCCGCCCGGCGCGGCGACGACCACGACCCAGGCTTCGGTGTCCAGCGATGCGCGGATCGGCGCCCTGTCGGAGCAGTACGAGACTGGCGGGCGCGGTCCCGGCACGGTGTCGAGCGGGGCGGGCGACCCGGGCGGGGTGTCCTACGGCACCTACCAGCTGGCCGGCAATCGCGGCCGGCCGCAGGAATTTCTCGCCGCCGAGGGCCGCCAGTGGGCCGCCGAGTTCGGCGGCGCCAGCCCCGGCTCGGCCAGCTTCACGGCCACCTGGAAGGCGATCGCCGCCCGCGAGCCCGAAAAGTTCGAGGCCGCCCAGCACGACTACATCCAGCGCACGCACTATCAGGTGCAGCTCGACAAGGTGAAGACCGACACGGGCGTGGATCTCTCCACCCGCTCGGCGGCGATCCGCGACGTCGTCTGGTCCACCTCGGTGCAGCACGGGCCGGAGACCGGCGCGGTGGTCAAGGCCATGGCGCGGGTGGAAGGGCAGGGGCTCACCCCCGCCGACGGCCAGACCTACGACCGCGCCCTGATCAACGCCATCTACGACGAGCGCGGCAAGCGCGACGCCAGCGGGGCGCTGGCCTACTTCACCAGCGCCTCGGCCGACGTGCAGGCCTCGGTCGCCAACCGTTTCGCCAGCGAACGCCGGGACGCCCTGGCGATGCTGGGCCGATGAGAACCGCCGCGGCGGGCCGGCGTTCAATCGCCTGACCCGTTCCGGATGACCCCGACGATGAAGCTTGCTCCCCCAACCCTCATCGCCCTCGCGCTGGCCTTCGCCGGTTGTGAGCGACCGGCGGCGGCCGTCCCCCCCCTACCCATGGCCGCCGCCGGCACCGCTGACGCTGCGAAGACATCGGCGGCCGGAACTTATGTGATGAGCGGCCAGCGTCGCGGGCGGCTGGTGCTGGCGCCCCGGGGCGAGGTCTGGCGGATCAGCCTCTCGGGCGGCGCGAGCGCCGACGGCGCGGCCACGGCGGCCGACTGCCAGCTCGAGGCCGAGGGGGCGCTGAAGGATGGTCGGATCGATGCTCAGGTCGTGCCTTTCGACGGGACCAACACGACCCTCACCGCCGCCGACCTGGCGGCGCGGCCGGCCACGGCGCACGTGGCGCTGAACGGGGAGGCCGCGACCGTGACCACCGATTTCCAGGGCTGCGGCGCCGGCGCGGATCTCTCCGGCCGCTATGTGCGCCCGGCGCCGGGCGCGATCGCGCAGGGCGCCATTTCTCAGGGGGCGAGCGTGGCCGACCTGTCGGCGGCGCTGCCCGACGCGCGGCTGACGATCCTCGATGGCTATCCCTGGGCGCGGTTCGCGATCGCGCGCGGCGGCAAGCGCCTGGCGGTCGTGCAGTTCGACGGCGAGAACGAAGAGCTGTCCGACGGCCGCAACAGCCAGCAGGCGATCGGCTCGGAAGTGGGCTGGAGCGCGCTGAAGCCCGGTCTGCGGGTGGTCAAGATCGAGGAGGGCGCGTCGTGATCCGCCCCGTAGAGCGCGCCTCGGGAGTCGATCTCTCTTCCTCGACTCCGTCCACCACGGCCGCCCGGGCCGGCGCGGCCAGGCTGGCGCTGGAGGCGATGGCGACCATCGCCGGGGCGGCGGTGGTCGATCCCCTGCGCGGCGGCGATCGTGGCCAGGCCGCCGCCTTCGTCTGGGCCGAGCACGGTCAGCCCGGCGCGGCCAGCGTCGGCGGCGACCTGCGCACCCTGGCGGCCCAGAGCGGCCAGTCGGTGGCCGGCAGGCTGTCGGCGACCTCGCCGGTCGACGCCGGACGCATCGAGCGGGTGCTGGCCGACTTCGCCCGCGAGCTGCGCGCCCAGGCCGCCGACAAGCCGCACATGACGCCCTCGGGTTTGGTCGAGCCCCTGATCCGTTCGCTCGCCGCCGGCCTGCAGCGCGAACCGGGACCCGGAACCGCCCGCAGCGACGCCGTCGAGCAGTTCGTGCGCATCGTTGAGGGCGCGACGGAGAGCCTGCGGTCGCCGGCTTAGGTCACCTCGGCAGTTCATCTGCTCGCCGCTTCCAAATCCGTCTCTCCCCGCGAAGGCGGGGACCCAAGCTGACGTTCAGGAGGAGGCGCGGCCGCAGATTGCCCGCAGGCTCGGCTTGGATCCCCGCCTGCGCGGGGATGCTCGGTAGAAAAAACAGATCAGGTGTTTTGATGTCGATCCGCCCTAACGCGGATCCGCCCGCACCGCCGGCTGATCGACCGGGCTCGGAAAGGCGGCCGCCCAGTCCAGCGGGGCGGGCGGGGCGTTGAGACGGCGGGCGGGCGAGAGCACGGCGTCGAAATGCGACTGGGCCTGGATGCTGCTCATCCGCTGGTCCTGGCCGTTCTCGCGGGCGTCCTCGACCTGGCGCTCGGAGCGGGTCTCGACCGCGCCGTCGGCGGCGACGTCGACCACGCCCACGGCGGTGTCCACCGTCCCGCCGACCAGCGAGCCGGCCGTGTCGCCGACCAGGCCCAGCAGACCCTTGTTGGCCAGGGCGCCTTCCAGCGCGCCGCGACGGGCGGGCGGCAGGCGGTCCAGGCGCTGAGCAAAGGCTTCGCCGCCGACGGCCCGGGCCTCCTCGACGAGGCCCTGCGAGACCTCGCCGGTCGCCTCGAAGCGGTCGATCTCGCGGTCCAGCCGGTCGGGGCCGGCGCCCGAGGAGGCGGAGGTGGAGGCGCTGGTCGAGACGGGGGCGACGGTCATCGGAGCAACTCCTCTAGCGCCGCTGCACGAGGCCGCGGTCGGTCAGGGTCAGGGTGCGCAGGTCGACGCCCATCTCGTTCTTGAAGCGGGCCACGGCCGCGTCGCCCAACTGCTGCTGGGCCCGCTGGTCGCCGCGCTTCATGGCGTCGACATAGGCGGCCTGCTGGATCAGGAAGTTCAGCATCAGCACCTCGGAGAACTCCTGGCGCTGGCCCTCGTTGAGGTTGGAATAGGCCGGGTTGGCGGCGATCATCGGCCGGACCTGCTCGCGCACCGCCAGGGTCTGGGCGCGGTTGTTGTCGCCGCGATTGGCCATCACCCAGTTCAGCACCCAGTAGGCGGCCAGGGCGTCGGCGCTGTCGCCGGGGCGCAGGCCGTCGGAGGCCACCAGCTGGCTCCAGTTGCGCACTGGGTCGGTGCGGCGCATGGCGTCGGCCACTTGGCGGCCGCCGTCGGCGCCGGCCTGTTTGGCCATGAATTCGGAGAACTGCTTCTGCACCCGGGCGCTGACGGCCGGCGAGGCGCGATAGGTGGTCGGGGTGGTCCCGCGCGTCGCCGGGCGGGCGGTCGCCGCTGCGCCGGCCTGCGGGAACAGCGGCCGGGCGCCGGCCGCGACGCCGTTACGGCCCGGGCTTGCGCCGCCGCGCCCGAAGGCCCGGTCGTTGGACTGCAGGACGTTCTTGAACACCTGGGTGTTGAACTGCGGGGTGACCATGTCGAGCTGGGCGAAGGCCGGACCCTGAAGGCCCAGGCCGGCGATGGCGACGATGGCGGCGAAAGTGCGAACTCGCATGCTGCGCTTCCTTTTTACCCCGGGGCTGACCCCTGAAACGTGAAGTCGCGGGCGCCCGTAAAGGCGCCCGCGTGCTCCACAACGCTTGGTCGTATTATTGTTTCCGGGCGATACCCGCGATGGCTTCGCCGATGGTCTTCAGCGAGGTGTTGAGGGCGTTGCTCATGATGTTCGCCTCCTGACCGTAGGCGGTCATCTTGGCGCTCATCTCGGTGACCTTCGACTCGTCCTTGTTGGACTTGGCGTTGTCGATCTCCTTGGCGATGTCGAGCATGTCGTTCATCTTGTTGTCGACCGCCGTGCCCAGCGCGATGGCCAGCTTCACCAGGAAGCTCTCGCCGCCGCCGGCCGCCGCCAGGGCGCTGGCGCCCTTGCCGCGCTTGGAGCCTTCGGCGTCCGAACCGGCCTGCAGTTCTTCCTGGGCGTTCTTCACGATCCAGTCCACCGCGTCGAAGGTGTCGCGCTGGGCCTGGCCGGCTTGGAAGTTGTCGAAGCCCGCGGCGTCGCTGAAGCCCTGGACGGCCTCGCTGACGTTCTGGGCCGCCCCGCCCGGGTCGCCGGCGGCGCTATGGAAGGCCGCCTGGGCCAGGTCGATGGCGCCTTGCGGCAGGCCCAGCTGTTGGCCCAACTGCTGCAGGACCTGGTCGCCCACCGCCGTCAGCACGCTCTTCAGAGCCGTGGTGACCAGCAGGGAGGCCCCGCCGGTGGCGACGCCCAGGGCGCCTTGCAGCGCGATGTTGGCGATGCTGCTGAACAGGTTGCCGCCGCCGCCGATACCCAGGAAAGACATGTGATGCTCCTTCGATTTCCGTCTGCTCGGAGGGCCTTGGGAGCGTCGCTCCGTCGCCCGGCAAATCGAGACAACCACCTCGCCGCGGCGGTCAGTAGTCGGGTCGTTCCCTAGCTAGGGTTTTCCCTATCAGTTGGCGCACCGCCGCCGCCGGACGCGCGGCGCGCATGCGGGTCTCCTCGCCGGCGCGGGCCTCGGCGGCGATCTCCTCGGGCGTGCGGGCGCGGCGGTCGAGCACGGTGATCTGGCCGGCCGTCACCCCCAGCAGGAACACCTCGTCGCGATAGGCCACCAGGGTCAGCCGCTCGCGCTGGCCCACGGGCAGGGCGCGCAGATAGCGGATCTGGTCGTCGGTCGCCGGCCCCGCCTGCACCTGCTTGAGCAGCTTCAGCGAGAAGAAGGCCAGGCCCAGCACGATGGCCAAGGCCAGGGCGACGGTCAGCAGGTCGAGTACGGCGCTCACGGTTTCTCCAGGCTAGGGCAGGGGCGGAAAGGTCGGACCCGACGGCGTGTCGGGCGGCGGGTTGTCGGCGGCCTGGGCCTGCTCGTCCTTCAGCCGGCGGGCCCAGAGGATCACCTCGGCGACGGCGGCGAACAGGTCCTGCGGGATGATGTCGTCGACGGCGGCCTTGTCGCGCAGGGCGCGGGCCAGCTCGACGTTGCGGATGATCGGCACGCCTTCGGTTTCGGCCGCCTCGCGCATGGCCTGGGCGATCAGGCCTTCGCCCTTGCCCAGCAGCACCGGCACGGCGTGCTCGGCCGGGTCGTAGGCCAGGGCGCAGGCGATGTGGGTCGGGTTGACCACCAGCACCGAGGCGTCGCGCGCGGCCTGCACCGCGTTCTGCTGCGCCCACTCCTGGTGCAGCTGCCGACGGTGAGCCTTCACATGCGGATCGCCTTCGGAATCCTTGGCTTCCTGGCGGATGTCGCGCCGGCTCATGCGCATCTTCTTGGTGAAGGAAAAGCGCTGGTAGGCCAGGTCCAGCAGCGACACGAAGACGAACAGCACCGCCGTGCCGGCCAGCAGCTGGAAGGTCAGGCCGCCATAGGCCGAAAGCGCCCCGTCGGCCTCGCTGGCGGGCAGGGCCAGCAGCTTGTCGAACGCCAGGGCCACGATGATCCAGGTGAACACGCCCAGCAGCAGGGTCTTGGCCAGCGACTTGGCCACCTCGAACAGGTTGTCGACGCTGAACATCCGCTTGAGCCCCTCGCCGGGGTTCATGTGCGACATCTTCGGGCTCATCTTCTCGAAGGTGAAGACCGGGCCGACCTGGCCGAACTCGGCCAGCATGCCCAGGATCGCCACGGGGATGAACGTGACGGCCGTCAGGGCCACGAACACCTTGCCGCTGGCGGCCGCCGCGATCGGCCAGGCCTCGGCGAACGGCCGGTCCATGACCGCGAACACCTCGTCGAACAGGCCGCCCAGGCGGTCGAAGGCCCAGCCCGTGGTCATCGCCCCCAGCAGCACCCAGGCGCCGAGCACGATGGTCGAAGTCAGGTCCTTGCTCTTGGGAACGTCGCCCTTCTTGCGGGCGTCGGTCAGGCGCTTGTGCGTCGGTTTCTCTGTCTTGTCCCCGCCGTCGTTCTTTTCAGCCATAGCGTGTGTCTGTCGACGATCGTGACGAAACCAACCGGCGCCGAAGGACCGGCAAAGCCGACAAGCGCGCCAAAAATGGCCAAAACGAGGCGAGCTTAGCCATAGTAGTTCTTAAGCTAAACCATAGAATATGATGCCTGGAAGGCAGTATACTGAGTATGAAAATTGTTTTAATTCCGTGGTTGACAGGATTGATACACGAAAGCTAGCTTTTGAACGGGTAGTATGCACAGGCGGGGCGCTGCATAGAGGGACAGATTTATGCGCAAGTTCCGCGTAGTGGCGTCGAGCGTGTGTTTAGTCTTATTTTGTTCAAGTCCAGTGTTCGCATATGAATGCGTGACCGCTGACGGCTTGAAATTCAGCAGCGCCCTTCCGATCAACGAAAAGTTTTCCCTGGCGCGCATAGATTGCGTCGCTGAAACACAACCGACGGGGGTGTCTGAACAGCTCCGGCTCTATGACGGACCCCAACTGGCCAGCGCCGTGATCTCGGCTGGACGCATCGCGCCGGCGCCGGTCGTGCTGGTCCGGGGCGCTTCGGGATCCACCCTCTACGCGCCGCTGGTGGCCGCCGCCGGCCGCGACTTCGACATCGATCCCGACCTGCTGCGCGCCGTGATGCACGTGGAGTCCCGCGCCAATCCGGGGGCGATCTCGCCCAAGGGCGCCCGGGGGCTGATGCAGATCATGCCGGCCACGGCCAGGCGCTTCGGGGTGCGCGACCCGGCCGTCGAGCTGGGCGACCCTATGGTCAACATCCGCACGGGCGCGGCCTATCTGAAGACACTGCAGGGCCAGTTCGGCAACGACCTGGAGCTGGTGCTGGCGGCCTACAACGCCGGCGAAGGCGCGGTCATGAAGTATGGCCGCAAGATCCCGCCCTATCGCGAGACGCAGGGCTACGTCTCCAGCGTCCTCGACCGTTATCGCGGCCTGGTCTCGGCGCGCGGCGGCTTCTGAGGACAGCCCGATGAGCGTCGAAACCTATCTCAAGCGCCTTCAGGGGCGGCCGCGCCAGGGCGTCGTCGCACGGTTCAGCGACCTGTTCCTGGTGGCGGGCGTCGTGGCCATCGTCGCCCTGATGATCCTGCCGATGCCGGCCCTGGCGCTCGACGCCCTGGTGGCGGTGAACATCTGCTTCGGCGTCATGCTGCTGCTGGTGGCGATCTACATCTCGACCATCGTCGAGTTCTCGGTGTTCCCGAGCCTCTTGCTGATCACCACGCTCTATCGCCTGGCCCTGTCGATCGCCACGACCCGGATGATCCTGATCGAGGGCCACGCCGGGCACATCATCGACACCTTCGGCAACATGGTCGCCGGCGGCAATCTGGTGGTCGGGCTGGTGGTGTTCCTGATCATCACCGTCGTGCAGTTCATCGTCATCGCCAAGGGCGCCGAGCGGGTGGCCGAGGTCGCCGCGCGCTTCAGCCTCGACGCCATGCCGGGCAAGCAGCTGTCGATCGACAGCGACCTGCGCTCGGGCATGATCGACAAGGACGAGGCCAAGCGCCGCCGGCGCGTGCTGGAGATGGAGAGCAAGCTCCACGGCAGCCTCGACGGCGCGATGAAGTTCGTCAAAGGCGACGCCATCGCCAGCATCATCATCGTGGTCATCAACCTCTTGGGCGGCCTGGCCATCGGCATGCTGCAGCAGGGCCTCGACTTCGGCTCGGCGATCCACAAGTACTCGATCCTGACCATCGGCGACGGCATGGTCACCCAGATCCCGGCCTTGCTCGGGGCCATGGCCGCCGGCCTGATCGTCACCCGCACCACCGACGAGGACAGCGAGACCCACCTGGGCGACGCCATGCGCCGGCAGTTTTCGGCCAAGCCCCGGGTGTTCCTGGTGGCCGGCGGCATCTGCTGGCTGATGGCCCTGGTGCCCGGCTTCCCGGCGGTGATCTTCCTGCTGCTGGGCGGGGCGGCGATGGTCACCGGCGCCCTGGTCGACGTCGACATGCGGGCCCGACTGACCCGCAAGCTCGCGCCGGCCCGCGCCGCCGCCGACGAGGCCAAGGCCTCGCCCGCCGCCGCCCGCACCAAGATCCAGGAGGCCCAGCCGGTGGTGCCGCTGCTGCTCGAGCTCGACGGCGACAACGTTCGTCGCCACGAGGGCGCGGTCCTGACCCGGGGCCTGGAGGAGGTGCTGGAGGAGTTCGAACTGCGCCTGGGCGTGGCCCTGCCGCGCGCCTCGTTCCACTACGGCGAAGGGCAGGGGACTCCGCGCTGGCGGCTGCTGGCCTTCGAAGCCCCTATCGGCGCGGGCGACCTGGCCCATCCCGCCGACCTCTCCGAATTGCAGGACGCCGTACGCCAGGCTTTGCGCCGCAACGCCGGCCTGTTCGTCGGCATCCAGGAGGCCAGCAACCTGCTGACCCGCGCCGGCGCCGACTATCCCGAGGTGGTCAAGGAAGCCGCCCGCGCCCTGCCTCTGGCCCGCATCGCCGAGGTCATGCGGCGCCTCGCCGAGGAAGAGGTGCCGCTGCGCAACCAGCGCGACATCCTCGAGGCCCTTGCCGACGCCGGCCAGCGCGAGAAGGACCCGTTCGCCCTCACCGAGTTCGCCCGCGTCGCCCTGCGCCGCCAGATCAGCCACCGCTACGCTCCCGACGGCGCCCTCAGCGCCGTGGTGCTGGAGCCGCCGCTGGAGCAGCACCTGCGCGAGGCCATCCGCACCGGCGCCGGCGCCCAGCAACTGGCCCTCGATCCCGACATGGCCCGCCGCGTCACCGACGCGATCCTGGCCAAGGTCGACGAGAGCGGCGCGGCCGTCGTGCTGGCCGCCATCGACCTGCGCCGGCACGTCCGCAAGCTGGTCGAGGCCCGCCGCTTCGACCTCGGCGTCCTGTCGTTCCACGAACTCCTGCCCACCCTGAAGCTCGACGTGGCCGGCCGCGTGGCCTTCCCGCGCGAGCCCCTGACCGTCGTGCCCAACGATCCCGAACCGCCGCCGCCGCCCGCTTCCGCGGCCGCCTGAACCCGGAGACAGAATGTCCCTTCAGAAGGATAGACCCAGCGTTCGCCGCGCCGCCCGGATGGGCGTTGCCGCGGCGGTCGCCGCCGCCCTGGCCGCCACCGCGCCGCAGGTCAGCGCCGGCGAGGTTCCGCTGGGCGGCCGCACCATCGACCTGACCGCGCGCGAACAGCCGATCGCCCAGTTCCTGCAGAACTTCTACAATCAGGTCGGCGTGCCGGTGATCGTCTCCTCCCAGGTGGCCGGCACGATCAACGGCGTCTTCCGCGGCCCGGCCGCCAAGATCGACGCCGACGTCTCCAAGGCCTTCGACCTCGTCACCTACTACGACGGCGGCGCGGCCTATGTTTACACCGCCGCCCAGCTCTCCAGCCGCAGCTTCCCGATCTCGGGCTCGGCCTCGCGCCGGGTCGACCGCGCCGCCCGGCAGCTTGGCCTGCTCGACGGCCGCAACACCCTGCGCGCTACCGGCGACATGCTGGTGGCCACCGGCTCGCCGCGCTTCCTGCAGCAGGTGGACGAGCTGGCCCGTGGCGGCGTGCAGGCCGAGGCCGCGTCGCCGACCCTGCAGTACCGGGTCTTCTACCTGCGCTACGGCTGGGCCGACGACGTGAACCTGACGGTGGGCGCCAAGCAGGTGACCATACCGGGCGTGGCCTCGATCATCCGTTCGCTGGTCAGTTCCGAGACCAACGAGCGGTCCGGCGCGGCCGCCCGCAGCGAAAGCGCCGTTCCCGCCGCCGTCCAGGGCCTGCGCGGCCAGGGGCTGGCTACGCTTGGCACGCCCAATGCGGGCGGTTCGTTCTATGGGAACGAAGGGCAGGGGACTTTGGGCCAGCCGCTCGCCAACGAGCAGACCGGCGTCTACGCCCCGCCCAACCCCGTGCGGGTGCAGGCCGACAGCCGCCTCAACGCCATCATCGTCCGCGACGTCGCCGAGCGCATGTCGGCCTACGAGGAGCTGGTCCGCGCCCTCGACGTCGAGCCGCAGCTGCTCGAGGTCGAGGCGGCGATCATCGACATCGACACCACCAAGGCCCGGGATCTCGGGATCAACTGGCGCTTCGACGACGGCAGCGGCGGCGTCCAGTTCGGCCGCGGTCCCAATGCGCCGGCGGGCCTGGAGGACACCAACCTCACTCGTGGAAACACCTCGCCCAAGCCCTACCAGGGCCTGATCGCCTCGACGATCATCGGCAACGGCGACTATTTCGCCGCCCGCCTCAACGCCCTGGAGACCGAGGGCGTCGCCCGCGTGGTCTCGCGGCCGCAGATCGTCACCCTGTCGAACGTCGAGGCGGTGTTCGAGAACAGCCGCGACTTCTACGTCCGCCTGGCCGGCGAGCGCGACGTCGACCTCTTCAACGTCACCGCCGGCACCACGCTGCGCGTCACCCCGCACGTCACCCGCGACGCCGGCCAGACCCGCATCCGCATGCTGGTGACCATCGAGGACGGTTCGCTGACCAACGCCAGCGTCGACAACATTCCCGTCGTCCGCCGCGCGGCGCTCAACACCCAGGCCCTGATCGTCGAGGGCCAGAGCCTGCTGCTGGGCGGCATGACCGTGCAGTCCGACACCACCGGCTCGTCGAAGATCCCGGTGCTGGGTTCGATCCCGGTGCTGGGCAACCTCTTCAAGGTGCAGCAGCGCAGCAGCGGCCGCATCGAGCGGATGTTCCTGATCACCCCGCGCCTGGCCTCAATCGGCTCGCGATCGCCGTCGCCGGCGGGCGTGCGCTACGACGCGCCGGCCTCGGGTTTCGAGAACGCCCCGCTGCCCGCCGCGCCGGCCCTGCCGACCGACCGCAAGCCCGTCAAGGGCGCGCGGCGCGGACCCGCCCAGCCGCTGCCGCCGGCGCCGCCCCCCGTGGCGGCGCAGCCCGACGGCACGATGAAACCCATCCCCAATCCGAGCTAGGCCCATGACCCATCAAGCCCTGCCGCCCGAAGACACAACGGAAGACCTGGCGAAGGTCCACGCTGCGACCCTCGTCCTCAAGGTGCTGTCCGGCCGCGTCGCCGGCGCCCTGCTGCCGATGCCGCCGGGCGAGGCCGCCGAGCTTGGCCACGGCTTCGACGCCGACATCGTCCTGCGCGACGCCAGCGCCAAGGGGATCCGCGTACGGCTCACGGCCGGCGAGGAGGCCGCCGACATCGAGGTGCTGTCGGGCCAGGTCGAGATGCTCGGCCACCGGCTGGAGGCGCCGGCCCGCGCCGTGCTGCCCTGCTACGTGCCGCTGATCGTCGGCGACAACGCCCTGGCCCTGGGCGTCGAGGAAAGCCCCCGCTGGCGCGAGGCCGAGCGCCTGCTGAACGCCGCCGCGCCCGCCGAGACCCCGCCTGACGAAGAGGAAGGCGGCCTGTTCGAGGACGGCCGCAGCCTGCTGCGGCGTACGCTGGATCGCGGCGTGCGGATCGTCGGCGCCACGCCGCATCTCGTGCCGGTGCTGGTGTTCGGCGCGGCCCTGGCCTGCGTCACCTACGCCGTCGCCAACGTGCCCCATTTCGGCGGCCAGGAGGCCAGCCCCTCCAAGCTGCACGCCCTGCTGCGCCAGGAGGGCTACGGCGCCCTGGCCGTACGGCCCGAGGAGAACGGCAAGCTGGTCATCGCCGGCGTGCTCAATCGCGACGCCGAGAAGGCCCGGCTGACCCGCCTGGTCAGCAACCGCGATCTGCCGGCCAGGGTCGAGGTCGTGACCAGCGAGAGCCTGGCCCAGAACGTCGAGGACGTCTTCCAGGCCAACGGCCTGGCCGCCACCGCCCGTCCCAACGGCCTGGCCCGCGTGCGGGTGCAGGTCACCGGTCCGGCCCAGGACGTGGACAAGGTCGAGAAGATCGCCCTGCACGACGTCAAGGGCCTGCGCGCCCTCGACGTGGAGCGGGCCGCCGGCGGCGATCGCCTGGGCCAGGTGTTCGACCAGGGTCCCGGCAAGCGCGTGGTGGCGGTGGTCGGCGGCGAGGCCGGCTACGTCGCCACCGCCGACGGCGCCCGCTACTTCGCCGGCTCGATGCTGCCCACCGGCGACCGCATCGTCGGCGTCGAGAGCCAGGCCGTGCTGGTCGAGAAGGGCGGCGAGACCACCCGCCTGATGTTCTGAAAACGAGCGCGAGAACCCCAAGAATTCCAAGGAGAAGCGACGATGACCGACACGATTTCGAACTACGCGACCATGTCCGTGGCCTCCAGCCTTCAGGGCTCCAACACCAAGAACCGTCCCGGCAGCTGGTTCGAGGCCATGGCCCACGCCTGGGGCCAGGTGCTCGACTCCCAGGCCGTGCGCATCACCGAGCTGTCCGACCAGGTCGGCACGGGCGGCGACGACAAGCCCTCGGTCATGGCCATGCTGACGGCCGAGAGCCTGCGCATGAACTTCATGGCCAATTCGGAAAGCACCTCGGTCGACAGCGTCGGCCGCGCCCTCGAAACCATGGCCCGCAAGAACTAAGCGGCCTCTTCAGCGGAGAGGACGCCCATGTCCTTCGACCCCGTATCGGCGGCCGCCCTGGCCGTCCCCCAGGAAGCATCGCCCCAGGTCGCCCAGGTCGGCTACGGCGCCAGCCTGACCGACGCCGTCCAGTTCCAGAACGCCCTGCACACGGCCGGCGCGTCGGGTGTGTCCGGCCTGTCCGGTCCCGAGGCCCTGGCGCCGGCCATGAAGGGGATCTTCAACCAGCTGGAGTTCGTCAACGGCCAGGCCTCGAACCTGGCCGCCCACGCCAAGGCCGCCGAGGCCAAGGGCGCGGCGATCACGCCCGGCGAGATGATCGGCCTGACCGTCCAGTGCCACGAGTTCATGTTCAACTGCCAACTGACCTCGAACATCGCCAACCGCACGTCCGACGGCCTGCAGCAGCTCTTCCGGCAGCAGTCCTGAGGGAGGCGACGATGCGCAAGATCCTGCCGGCTTTGCTGGTCGCCACGGCCCTGGGCCTCACCGCCTGCGCGGAGAAGGAGCTCTACGGCGGGCTTTCCGAGCGCGAGGCCAACGAGATGGTCGCCGTGCTCCAGAACGCCAACGTCTCGGCTTCGAAGAGCAGCAAGGACGGCAAGGTCTGGGCGCTGAAGACCCGGGCCGAGCAGTTCTCCTCGGCCGTGGCCGTGCTGCACGACCAGGGCTATCCGCGCGACAAGTTCGAGAGCCTGGGCGAGGTGTTCAAGAAGGAGGGCTTCGTCTCCTCGCCGATGGAGCAGCGGGCGCGGCTGATGTACGGCCTGAGCCAGGAGCTCAGCCAGACCATCTCGTCGATCGACGGCGTGGTGCAGGCGAGGGTGCACATCGCCGTGCCCGAGGCCGACCCGCTGGCCGAGCAGCAGAAGCCGTCCTCGGCCTCGGTGTTCATCCGCCACAACCCCGACGTCGACCTGTCCGGCCAGGTGGGGTCGATCAAGGCCCTGGTCACCAACTCCATCGAGGGCCTGCCCTACGACAAGGTGACGGTGGTGATGTTTCCGGCCAAGCCGGTGATGGCCGCCACGCCGGTCTCGCCGATCAAGAGCTTCACCATGCCGGCCATCGCCATACTGGCGGCGATCGGCGGGGTGGGGGCCTATGTCGTCAGCCGCACCAGCCGCTTCCGTCCGCGCCGCAAGCTGCGGACCCTGGCCGAGCCGACGGGACCCGCCGCATGAACGCCCGGGCCGATCGCGAACGGCTGAGCGCCCAGGCCAGGCTGCTGACGAGCGTCGGCGCGCCGGGGAGCGTGGGTCCGCGCGCGGCGCGGCTGGCCCGGCGTCTGGCCGGTCGCCCCGAGACCGTTCTGGCCTTCGCCGACGTCGCCGCCGCGCCCGACTGGGCCGCCTGGCCGGTCGAGCGTCGCGCGCACCTGGCCGATTTCGCGGCGGCGGCGGCCTGCACGGCGGTCCTGCAACGCTCGATCGACGGCCGCCGCCTGGCGCGGGTCGCCCGGCGGATCGGCGAGGCGGCGCTGGACGCCGTCCTGGCCTCGCCGCCGGGCCTCGTGCCCGCCATCCCGCAGGCGGAAGACGCCCTGGCCGACGACGCGGCCTTCGCGGCGCTCGGCGCGGCCGTCCTGCTGGCCGAGGTCGCAGGCCAGCCCGCCGCAGTCGGCCGTCTGCGCGATCTCTTCGACGTCGCTCCCCCGGCGCTCGATCCCGAACGCGGACGCAGCGCGGCCCACGTCGCGCGGGGACTTTTCATGGCCTTCGAGGCCGGCGCGCTGGAGGCCGCCGCATGAGCTATCTGCTGCTTTCCTCTGGGCCTTCGGGCGCGCTGCTGACCGACCAGCCGGTGATCCGCCGCGAGGACGTCGGCGCGGTGCGCGACGCGGCCGAGCTGACCGCCGCCCTCGACGCCCTGCGCCAGGCCACCCGCGAGGCCGCCCTGCGCGACGGCTTCGCCCAGGGCCACGCCGAGGGAACCGCCGCCGCCGCCCGCGAGACCGCCCAGGTGCTGGCCGGCGTCCACGCCGCGCTCCAGGTCGAGCGCGACCGCCTGCGGGCCAGCGCCGGGACCCTGGCGCTGGACATCGTCCGCCGCATCGCCGCCGGCCTCGCGCCCGACGAGGTGCTGGCCGCCCTGGCCGAGCAGGCCGCCCGCGACCTGCTGCCCGAAGAGCCGATCCGCGTCCGCGTCGCCCCCGAGGCCGCCGGCGCGGTGACCCGCCGCCTGTGGTCGATCGACGCCCGCATCGAGGTGGTGGCCGACGTCGACCTGCCGGCCGGCGACTGCGTGCTCGACACTCCGTCCGGCCGCACCCACGCCGGCCTCGAAACCCAGCTGCGGGCTCTGGAAGCGGTGTTCGCCGCCCCCGCCGGCGAGGCCGCCGCATGAGCCTCGACGCCGATACCGACGCCCGCCTGCGCGAGGTCCTGCGCGGCGCCCGCACCGTCGAGCGGCGCGGCCGCGTGGCCCAGGCCTTCGGCACCACGGTCCGCGCCACGGGCCTGGACGTCCGCATCGGCCAGGAGTGCGAGATCGTCGATCGCACCGGCGGCCACACGGTCAAGGCCCAGGTGGTCGGCCTCGACGGCGGCGCGGCGATCCTGACGCCCCTGGCGCGGCTGGAGGGCGTGGCGGTCGACGCCGAGGTCGTGGCCGGTCCGCGCCGCAGCGAGATCGGGGTGGGCGAGGGGCTGCTGGGCCGGGTGCTCGACGCCCACGGCGAGCCGCTGGACGGCCTTGGTCCGATCACCGGCCTGCTGCGGCCGTTCCCGGTCTATGGCGAGGCCCCCAATCCGCTGTCCCGCCCGCCGATCAATCAGCCGTTCGCCACCGGGGTGCGCAGCGTCGACGCCTTGCTGACCACGGGCGAGGGCCAGCGGGTGGGCCTGTTCGCCATGGCCGGCGGCGGCAAGTCGACCCTGCTGGGCATGTTCGCCCGCCACGCCCGCAGCGACGTCAACGTCATCGCCCTGATCGGCGAACGCGGCCGCGAGGTGCGCGAGTTCCTCGACGACTGCCTGGGGCCGGAGGGCCTGGCCCGTTCGGTGGTCATCGTCTCCACCTCCGACCGCCCGGCCATGGAGCGGGTGCGCGCCGCCCACGTCGCCACCGCCATCGCGGAAGGGTTCCGGGCCGAGGGCCGCCGCGTCATGCTGCAAATGGACAGCGTCACCCGCTTCGCCCGCGCCCTGCGCGAGATCGGCCTGTCGGTGGGCGAGCCGGCCGTGCGCCGGGGCTTCCCGCCGTCGGTCTTCGCCGAGCTGCCGCGGCTCTTTGAAAGGGCGGGCTCGATAGAGGGGGGGACGATCACCGCCTTCTACACCGTGCTGATCGAGGACGAGGAGGGCGGCGACCCGGTCGGCGAGGAAGTCCGCTCGATCCTCGACGGCCACATCTACCTGTCCCGAAAGCTCGGCCAGGCCGGCCACTATCCGGCCATCGACGTCGCCGCCAGCCTCAGCCGGGTCTTCCCACGCGTCACGGGTCCGGAGCAGCAGGCGGCCGCCTCGAAGGTGCGGGGCTGGATGGCCAAGTACGCCGAGATCGAGTTCCTGCTTCAGATCGGCGAATACAAGCCCGGCGGCGACCCGCTGGCCGACGAGGCCATCGCCCGCCGCGGCGCCATCACCAGCCTGCTGCGCCAGGGCGCGCACGACGCCGTCGCCTTCGAGGACGCGCTCTCCGCCCTGATGGAGACGGCCGCATGAGCGCCGCCCGTGTCCAGGTCCAGGCTCTGACCCCCGTCGTCAAGCTGCGCGAGCGTCGCGTCGAGAAGGCCATGCGCGAGGCCGCGCAGGCCCGCGGCAAGGTCGCCGAGGCGGTCATGGCGCTGGAGGCCCGCGACCGGTCGATCGCCGCCCACGACCTCGCCAAGGCCCGGCTCGACGACTGGTTCGCCGGCGGCCTGTCGGGCGCGGCCCACCTGATCGAGGCCGCCCTGGCGCGGCGCGAAGCGATCGCCACGGCCCGCGACGCCGACCAGCGCCTGCGCGACCAGGAGGCCGTGGCCCTGGATCTGGCCCGCGAGGATCTCGCCGTCGCCCTGCGCGACCTCGCCCGCGCCCAGGGCCGCTTCGACGCCATGAGCGGCCGCCTGGACATGGCCCGCGCCCTGGTCGCCGCCGACCGCGAGGCCCGCGAGCAGCTGGAGATCGAGGACGCCGGCGCCCTGAGGAGAACCCGATGACCGCCATTCGCGACAGCGCCCCGTCCGATCGTTCCAGCCCGTCCAGCCAGCGGTCGTCCTCGTCCGATCAGGCTGCGCCCTGGCGCGGCGCCGAGTTCCAGGCCGCCCTGCAACAGGCCGCCGACCGTCGCGAGCCCGCCGCCCGCCAGCCGGCCCGCGCCGAGCGCCAGAAGGAGGCCGAGCGCGAGGAGAAGGAGGAGGGGACCTCCGTTGATCTTTCCGCCCTGCTGGGTCCGGCCCGCGAGTTCAAGGACTTGGCTTCCGCCTCCGAACCCACGGGCGTCGACGCCCTGGCGGCCCTGACCCGCCAAGGCGGCGAGGCGGTCGACATTCCCGTGACCGGGCCGGCGAAGGCCGGCGCCGCCGAGATCGAGGCCTTCGCCGCCGCCATGGACCAGGCCTGGATCGCCGCCGGCGGCGACCGCAAGGCCTTGGCCCTGGGTCTGGCCGACAAGAACTCGCTGCTGACGGGCCTGGGCCTGGCGCGCGGCCCCGACGGCGCGGTCTCCCTGACCCTGGCCGCCCGTCCCGACGCCACGCCCGAGGTGACCAAGGCCCTGGAGGCTCTGCGCAAGCGGCTGGAGGTGCGGGGCCTGGCCCTGGCCGACCTCTTCGTCGAGGCCGACGACGGCCTGGATCCGGAAGCGTTGATCCGGAGGGTGCGGTGAGCAGCGGCCTTGAGCAGCCAGGTGCGTGGACCTCGCCCTTCGACAGGCTCAGGGTGAGGTCCATTGCGAACGTCGCAGTAGAAAACCTCATCCTGAGCTTGTCGAAGGACGAGGTTTTCGGCCCCGCTACCCTACCGCATCGGCAACCCGAACCGCCCCCGATCAGCTTCCGCCGCGCGGGCCACGGCGCGGGCGACTTCGCTAGGCGGATCGCCGGCCGCCCAGCGGTCGGCCAGGATCTCGATCAGCCGGCGGCTCTGGGCGTTGTGCAGGCCCTCGGTCGGATCGGCGGCGTCGGCTCGCAGCTTGTCGATGTAGAGGCTGGCCGCCTTTGGCGAGGCCGAGACGAGGTCCAGCAGGTAGGTCGCCGCCGTCTCGAAGGCCTCGGCGTCCAGCGGCGCGTCGGCGATGTCGCGCACCAGCCAGACGCACAGGAACTCCAGTGGACCGACCTTGCGGCTGTTGCTCAGCAGCGGCCCGCCGACACCCCCCAAGCCTTGAAAGGGGCTGGAGAACCCGCCCGCGCCCCAGGCCGGCACGCGCGCGGCGGGCAGTCGGGCGGTCAGCAGGGCCTGGGCCAGCGCATCGGCGACCAGCGCCTTGACGTCGGGCTCGCCGAAATGGGCCACCGCCGCCAGCAGCTTGGCGAAGCCCGGATAGAGCGCGTCGCCCAGGTCGGTGCAGACGCGCTCCAGCACGTCGATGCGCCGGTCCAGGGTCGGCTGGCCCTGCAGGCCCTCGACCAGGGCCTGGGCGGCGCCGAACCAGTCGGGCTCGGATTTGAGGATGCGGTCGGCGGTCACGCCGGAAAGCTAGCTTCAGACGAAGCCGTTGTCGCGGGCGTCGGTGAGGCGGTCGGCCACGGCGCGGGCCGCGTCGTCCAGGTCGCGCGCGGCGCCCGACAGGCCGATGCGGCCGTCCTGGCGCGAGAAGCCGGAGAAGTCGCCAAAGGCCTGGGCGCGCGAGGGCTCGCCCGCCGGGGAAATCCCCGAAAGGCCGTGGCTCCAGACGCCGGAAACGGACGGGGCGTCGATGCGGCTGGCGGACATGGCGAACTCCTTCAGTCTCTCGATACGAAGATCAACGCGCCGCCGCCAGTCGGGTTTTCCCTAGGAGGAAGGCCCGTCGGGTTTTCCCGACCCAGGGAGAAGACCGCATGACCGGTCTCGCCGCCCTGCTGGCCCAGTCGCCCGAGGCGCAGGCCCTGGAGGCGCTCGACCTCGCCGTCGCCGCCTTCGAGGACGCCGCCGCGCCGCGCCTGGCCTGGCGCACGGCGGCTTTCGCGCGGCTGACGCCGGGCCTCGCGCCCGGCCAGGCCCCGGCCGGCGGCCTGCTGGCGGCGGTCGAGGCGGCCCAGCGCGGGGAGGGCGGGCTGCACCCGATCGACCTGGACGCTCAGGCCTTCGAGGTGCGCACCGTCGCCGGCGACGGCCGCGTCCACCTGATCCTCTCCAGCGCCGCCGAACGCCGGCAGGCCGAGGCCCGGCGCCTGGCCGACCGCGAACGCCTGCTGATGACCTCGCGCGTCATGTCGGTGGGCGAGATGGCGACCATGATCGCCCACGAACTGAACCAGCCGATCGGCTCGATCGCCAACATCGCTCGGGGGCTGAAGGCCCGGCTGTCGCGCGGGGCGCTGTCGACCGAGGAGGGCGTCGAGGCCCTCGATCGCGCCGCCGAGCAGGCGCTCTACGCCTCGGGCGTCATCCAGCGCATGCGCTCCTTCGTCGAGCAGCGCCAGCCCCAGGTCGAGCCGCTGGACCTGCCCAAACTGGTCCGCGCCACGCTCGACCTGCTCGACTGGGAGATCGCCCGCGACAAGGTCGTCGCCCGCGCGCGCTTCGACGCCCTGCCGCCGGTGCTGGGCGACGCGGTGATGATCCAGCAGGTGCTGGTCAACCTGGCTCGCAACGGCCTGGACGCCATGCGCGGTCGGCCCGGCCCGCGCCGCCTGACCATCGCCGCCGGCCCCATGGAAGGCTCCGACCGCATGGTCGAACTGACCGTCGCCGACAGCGGTCCCGGCGTCGACGCGGCGGCCGCAGGCAAGATGTTCTCGCCGTTCTTCTCGACCAAGCCCGGCGGCATGGGGGTGGGACTCGGCATCTGCCGCTCAATCGTCGAACTGCATCGCGGGCGGCTCTGGCACGCCCCGGATCCCGAGGGGGGGACCGTATTCCACATCGCGCTGCCCGCGGCGCGCCAGGAGGAGCCATGACCACCCCCTCGACATCCACGCCGGAGGCCGCCGCCCCGCCGAACCCTTTGGGCGCGGTCTGCCTCGTCGATGACCACGGCGAGTTCCGCCAGTCCGCCGCCTGGTGGCTGGAGAGCCTGGGCTACGCCGTCTCCACCTTCGACGGCGCCCGGGCCTTCCTCGACGCCGGCGAGCCGCCGGCCGACGCCTGCCTGCTGCTGGACGTTCGCATGCCCGACATGTCGGGATTGGAACTGCTCGACGCCCTGAAGGCCCGCGGCTGCCAGCGGCCGGTGATCTTCATGACCGGCCACGGCGACGTGCCCCTGGCGGTCGAGGCCATGCAGAAGGGCGCCGTGACCTTCCTGGAGAAGCCCTTTCAGGAAGCTGCCCTGGAGGCCGCGCTCGAACGCGCCTTCGCCCAGGTCCGGCCCGTCGTCTCGCCTGGCCAGGAAGCCTACGCCCGGCGGGTCGCCGGCCTGACCGACCGCGAACGCGAGGTCATGGCCCTGGTGGTGGCCGGCAAGGTCAACAAGGTCATCGCCTATGAGCTTGGCATCAGCCCCAAGACCGTCGAGCTGCACCGCTCGCGGATCATGGCCAAGATGGAGGCCGCCAGCCTGACCCGGCTGGTGCGCATGGCCGTCACCGGCAGCGTGGACGACGACGCATGAGCGCCTTTCTCGACCTTGAAGCGGGGGAGGGGCCCGCCGCCGACCTCTCCGACCTCGTCGCCCGCAACCGCGCCCTGGCCGTGCTGGCCGCCCTGCGCGCCCCGGGCCTGATCGCCCGCGTCGCCCTCGATTCCGAGCCCGGTCCCGGACCCTGGATCCTGTTCGAAGCCGGTCAGCGCTTGTCGATCCGCGAGCTCGCCGGCGCCGCCTTCGCCCCGGCCGACGACGCCGAGCTGCTGATCGGCCTCGACCGCGTCGAACCGGTGGTGGCCGCCATCGAGGCGGCGACCACCGAGAGCCTGGCGCCCCTGGGCGTCGAAGCCGAGGCGCCCGACGGCCTGCTGGCCCTGTCGATCGAGGCCCTGGCCCAGGACGGCGCGCCCTTCGCCCGGCTGGTTATGGCCGTCGAGCCAGGGGCCGCCCGCGCCTGGCCCGAGCCGATCTTCGATCCCTGGGCGCCCGGCGCGCACCTGGCCGTGCCCGCCGCCGGCCCGCTGGTGCTGGACGGCCCGGAGCTGCCGGCGGCGACCGCCGCCTCGCTGCGCCCCGGCGACATCGTGCTGACCCCGCTGTCGTCCACGCGACCGGGTCTGGCCAGCCTGACCCTGTTCGACCGCCGCCTCGTCGGCCGGTTCGACCTTTCCCACCATCGCTTCACGCTCAACGCCATCGAGGAGAGCGCCATGGCTCCGCCGCCGCTCGACATCGCCGTCGTCCCTACCGAGGACGTTCCCACCGACGCCGCGCCGGTCGCGCCCGCCGACCTGTCCGTGCCGCTGAAGGTGCTGCTGGGCGAGGCCAGCCTGCCGCTGTCGGAGCTGTCGGGTCTTCGGCCCGGCGCGACCGTCGTCCTGGCCGGCCCGCGCGAGGACGCTCCCGCCGTGCTGCTGGCCGGCGGCCGCCCGATCGCTCGCGGCCGCCTCGTGCCGGTGGGCGAGGCCTGGGGCGTGCTGGTCGAAACCATGGGCGGCGAGGGCTGAGCGCAGATGGACCTCTCGCAGTTCTCGCCCGGTTCGGCCCTCATCACCGTCATCCTGCTGGCGCTGGCGCCGTTCGTGGCGGTGATGGTCACCTCTTTCACCAAGATCGTCGTCACGCTCAGCCTGCTGCGCAATGCGCTGGGCCTGCAGCAGGTGCCGCCCAACATCGTGCTCAACGGCCTGGCCCTGATCCTGACGCTCTACGTCATGTATCCGGTCGGCCAGCAGATGGCGGCCGCCAACCAGGGCGTCAAACCGATCGCCGCCGTCAGCAGCGACACCCAGGCCCTGTTCACCTACGCCGACAAGGCCAAGGAGCCGCTGCGCGAGTTCCTGATCAAGCACTCCACGCCCCGCGAGCGCGCCTTCTTCCTGAAGACCGCCCAGCGCATCAACGGCCCGGAAACGGCCCGCGCCCTGACCCAGCGCGACTTCATCGTCGTCGTCCCGGCCTTCACCGTCTCGGAGCTGGCGGCCGCCTTCCAGATCGGCTTCCTGATCTTCCTGCCGTTCCTGATCATCGATCTCGTGGTGTCCAACATCCTGCTGGCCATGGGCATGATGATGCTGTCGCCGACCACGGTGTCGCTGCCGTTCAAGCTTTTGCTTTTCGTGCTGATCGACGGCTGGGTGAAGCTCGCCCACGGCCTCGTGCTGTCCTACACGTAAGGAGGGCCGCGCCATGCTGAACGCCCAGGCCATCGAGCTCGTCAACCAGGCCCTGTGGCTGGTGCTGATCCTGTCGGCCCCGCCGATCGTCGCCGCCTCGCTGGTCGGCCTGCTGGTCGCCGTGATCCAGTCGGCCACCCAGCTGCAGGAGCAGACCCTGCAGTACGCGGCCAAGTTCTTCGCCATTGTCCTGACCATCTTCGTCACCGCCAGCCTGCTGGGCGGCACGCTCTATCGCTTCGGCGACCGGGTGTTCACCGAGTTCCCTGCCATGGTCCGCCGATGAACACGCCCGACTGGCTGGGCGCGATCTTCTCCAACACCATGGTGCTCGCGGTCGGCGCGACCCGGGTGGCGGCCGCCTTCATGCTGCTGCCGCTCTTGTCGCCCGAGACCGTGCCGGCCCTGGTGCGCAACTCGATCTTCCTGGCCTTCGGGATCATCGTCATCACCCTCCAGCCGCAGGTCGCCCAGATGGAGCTGCCGACGGTCCAGTGGATCCTGATCTTCGGCAAGGAGGCGGTGATCGGCCTGGTCATCGGCTTCTTCTTCGGGACCATGCTGTGGGCCCTGGAGGCGGCGGGCCAGATCATCGACGCCAAGGTCGGGGCGACCATGGCCCAGGTGGTCGATCCCTTGAGCGGCCACCAGACCTCGCTGACCGGCGAGTTCCTCGGCCGCCTGGCCAACTTCGTCTTCATGTTCTCCGGCGGCCTCTTGCTGATGGTCGGGGTGATCCTCGACAGCTACGCCGTCTGGCCCATCGGCAGCCTGACCCCGATGCTGTCCTTGCGTAGCCTTTCCCTGTTCGAGGGCGAGTTCTCGCGGCTGATGGTGATGGCGGTGATGCTGTCGACCCCGGCCCTGATCGTGCTCTACCTGGTCGACGGCGGCCTTGGCCTGATCAACCGCTACGCCCCGCAGCTCAACGTCTTCTCCCTGGGCCTGGCCATCAAGTCGTGGATCGCGACAGCCGTCGTCCTGGCCATGCTGACGGGGCTGGTCCAGCTGCTCCTCAACGAGATCGGCGCCCGGCCCTCGACGATCCTGCAGGTGCTGCGGGCGCTGGACGGGAAGGGTTGAGGGAAAACGGCGCTAGGGTTTTCCCTGATGGGGTACGCCCCAGCTATCTCGACGGCCCCGCTCGGCGCCACCTTTCGTCGCAGGCCGCGCGGCGGCGATGAGAGAGGGTAGGAGCGATGACCACCATCAACGGGTCGCTGAGCACGGCGATCAACAGCGCGATCCTGACCGGGATCGGGGCCGAGCTCGGCAAGTCGCTGGGAAGCTTCGGCGCCATGCAGTTCACCCTGGGCGCCATCGTCGCCGGCCTGTTCCAGCCCACGCCCGCCCAGCAGCCCTTCACCGCCGCCATGCCCGGCGAGGGTAAGGCCGAGATCGACATCGGCGACGGCTACACCCTGTCGATCAACGAGGCGAGCTCCGAGATCGTCGTGCGCGACGCCGACGGCAACGCCACCCGCGTCTGGGGCGACCCCCACGTCAGCTACAACGGCGAGCACATCGGCGACTTCTGGGGCACGACCACCTTCCAGCTCGAGAACGGCACGAAGATCACCATCAACACCGAGACCTCGAAGTGGAACAACATGACCTACGCCGAGCAGGTGGTGGTCACCCGCGGCGACCAGGCGATCGTCATCGACGGGGTCAGTGAGCAGACCAAGGGCGACTTCTCCGTCACCCTGGGCGGCAATGGCTACGCCCTCGACGCGGCCCATGACGACGGCCTGGTGATCCACGAGGACGACGCCTCGGCCACCGGCTGGACCAGCAGCATCGACGGCGGCGCGGTCGGCCAGGCCGATTTCGACCTCACCAAGCCCGGCGCCGAGGGCCTGCGCGAGACCCTGCAGACCTTCCATGCGGGCCTTGGCCTGCTGCTGACCGGCTGGCTGCTGGGCGCCGGCGCGGGTCCGACCCTGTCTGCCGACGCCTCGGTCACCGCCCGCGCGGCCGAGCGGTTCCCGCTGCTGAACCTCTAGCCCGCGACCACCGTCCGGTCCTTTCCGCCGCGCTTGATTTGCCAAACGCCGCAAATCATCGTCGGTAGGCGGAAAGGATCAGGGGGCGGTCGATGCGCGCGCGAATGAAGTTGCTGGCGAGTGGACTCGCCATGGCGGCCGGGCTGTTGACGCTCTCGTCCGCCTTGGCGCCCGCTCTGGCGGCTCCGCCCGCGCCTTCCGCCGAAGCGCGCGCATCGGCCGCCTTCGACGCGGCCCTGAAGAACCGCGCCGCCCTGCGCCTGTTCCTCCAGGCCATGCCCAAGGGCGGCGACCTGCACAATCACCTGTCGGGAACGCCCTACGCCGAGGACTTCCTGGCCTGGGCCGACGCCGACGGCCTGTGCGTCACCACAGACGTCCAGCCGGCGCTGGCGAGCGGGCCGTGCGACGCCCCCGGCCGCAAGCCGGCCCGGGGCCTGGCCAAGGCCGATCCAGCCCTCTACGCCCGGGCGCTCAACTCGCTGTCGATGCTGAACTACAACCCCGGCGCTGACGGCGCCCAGGCCTCCGGCCACGACCAGTTCTTCTCGACCTTCGGCCGCTTCGGGGCGGTGACCGAGAACAACCTGCCGGCCATGCTGGCCGTGGTCCGCGAATACGCCGCCGGCGACCATGTCGGCTACGTCGAGACCTCGGTGAACCCCGGCGCCATCTACGACCTGGTGAACAAGGTCCGCGGTTCGGCCTGGGACGGCGACTTCGACAAGGCCTTCGCCGCCCTGGAGCCGGGCATCCCCGACCTCGTCGCCAAGGTCCGCGCCGAGATGGACGCCGCCGAGGTCGAGTCCGACCGCCGCCTGGGCTGCCAGACCCAGAAGCCGCGCCAGGGCGCCTGCGCCGTGGCGCTGGGCTACCAGGCCTTCGCCGTGCGGATCCTGCCGCCGCAGGTGGTCTTCGCCCAGCTGACGGCCGCCTTCGCCCTGGCCGACGGCGACCCGCGCTTCGTCGGGGTCAACATCGTCGCCCCCGAGGACAACCCGACCTCCCTGGCCGACTACCGCCTGCACATGCGGATGCTGGGCTACCTGCACGCCCGCTATCCGAAGGTGAAGCTGTCGCTGCACGCCGGCGAGCTGACCCTGGGCCTGGTCCCGCCGCGCGACCTGTCGTTCCACATCCGCGAGGCGGTCGAGGTGGCCGGCTCGGCGCGCATCGGCCACGGCGTCGACATCGCCCACGAGGCCGAGGCGCGAGACCTGCTCAAGCGCATGGCTCGCGACAAGATCGCCGTCGAGATCAACCTGACCAGCAACGACGTCATCCTGGGCGTAAAGGGCGCGGATCACCCGCTGCACCTCTACCGCAAGGCCGGCGTGCCGGTGGTGCTGTCGACCGACGACGAAGGCGTCTCGCGCATCGACCTTACCAACGAATATCTGCGCGCCGCCACCGAGCAGGGCCTGACCTATCGCGACCTCAAGGCCATCGCCCGCGACAGCCTGGAATACGCCTTCGTCCCGGGCAAAAGCCTGCGCGGGGCGGCCGAATGCGCCAAGCCGGGCAAGGCCTGCGAGGCGTTCCTGGGCGCGAACCCGAAGGCGCAGCTGCAATGGAAGCTGGAGCGGGACTTCGAGGTGTTCGAGGCCTCTTATTGACCCTCTCCCATAGGGAGAGGGAGGGGCCCGCGCGAAGCGTGGGAGGGTGAGGGGGTACGCCGCCAGCCGGCGTGCCGGCACGCCGTCTTCGGTCCCTAACCCCTCATCCGACCTGCTTCGCAGGCCACCTTCTCCCTATGGGAGAAGGATCACCGACAGCCCCCCGCCGGCCTAAACACCAGCGCATCCAGCGCCACCCCCGGATCCAGCTGCGCCACCCGCACCGTCCGCGCGCCGCCGCACAGCGTCACGCCCGACGCTGCCCGCACCCGCCCGTCCAGCACCCCCTCGGCCCAGGCCTTGTCGCCGACCTTGCGGGGCGCGGCGACCTCGACGGGCGCGCCGCCGTCCGCCGACACCGCCAGCCGCAGCGCCGTCTGGCCGTTCAGCGGGAAGGTCGGCAGCAAATCGAGGTCCAGCGACCAGGCGCCGGTCGGCAGGGTCATCGCATAGTCCAGCGCCGGCCCCGGCTGCGCGAGCGTCCGCGACGGCTCGGTCACGACCCCCGCCATCATCACCGCCCCGCCACGCCCCACGCCGTCCAGCCGCCGCCAGCCTGGGCCGCGCGCCGTCTCGGCCTCGACCACGATCACGTCGGTGTCGGTCGGCGGGAAGGGCGCCAGGCGCGGCGCGGTCGCGTCCGCCGCCGGGGCGACGAACGGCTTCTGCCGGAACGAGGTCCACTGGCCGTCGGCCGGCTCGACCGACAGGATGCCGCGCCACTTGCCGCCGGCGATCTCGTTGTTGAACCGGCGGGTGAGGGCGGCGATCTGCGCGTCCGCCGTCCGGGCCTTGTCGGCGCGCTGGCGGGCTTCCTCGGGCCGGCTGGCGATCAGCCGGTCGAAGGCCTCGGCGTCGAAGAACCGGTGGTTGGCCGCCGCGGCCGCCCGCACCGGATAGTCCACCAGCTCGAACCAGGCGTCGCGCTGCTCGGCGGGGATCTTCGCGCCTTCGCGGTCCAGCCGCGCGACCAGGGCGTCGAACCGCGCCAGCCGCGCGTCCGCCTGCGCCACCGACAGCGGGCTCGAGCGCGGGCTCGCGCCCCGGCCCCAGAACCATTGCAGGTGCTCGGGCTTGCGCTCGAAGTTCAGCTGGTGGTGCTCGGCCAGGATCCCGGCGATCGCCTCGGCCCTGGCCGGTCCGAAGACCTCGCGAGCGAACCGCGCCTCGTAGCCGCGCGCGCCGAGCTTGCGCACCCCGTCCACGTCCCAGGCCATGTCGAGGAACAGCTGCGTGCCAAGCTCCGCCGGCTTGATGTCGCCGACATTGGCGATCCACAGCCTGCGCGCGTCCAGGTCCCAGGCCCGGCCCATCTCCTCGATCACCAGGGCCGGCGGCGTGGTCGACAGCCACAGGTGCGACAGCGGCGCGCCCAGATAGGACAGGTGATAGTAGACGCCCGATCCACCCGAGCGCTTGCGCTCTTCGGCATTGGGCAACTGGCGGATGTAGCCGAAATTGTCGTCCGGCCAGACCAGGGTGACGTCCTCCGGAACCTTCAGCCCCGAGCGATAGACGTCCAGCACTTCCTTGTAGGCGGTGAAGGCCTGCGGGACGGTCTCGACCTTGGGATCGACATGATCGCGGATCAGGCCGCGCTGGTCGGCGATGATCTTCTCCAGCAGCGTCCGCTGGCCGTCGATGTCGCCGCCGCCGACCATGCCGGAGTCGTGGATGCCCCGCATGCCCAGGGTGTAGATGTTCTCGTAGCCGCCGTTGGCCTTCACCCGCTGGCGCCAGTAGTCGAGCACGCCGTCCGGATTGGCCGCGTAATTGTAGGCCTCGGGCCCCGCCTTCCACTCGCCGACATTGTTGCGCAGCATCGGCTCGGCGTGGGACGAGCCCATGATGATCCCCCAGCGGTCGGCCAGGGCGGCGTTGGCCGGATCGGCGTTGAAGGGCTTGCTGACCTCGTGCATTGCCGGCCACAGGGTGTTGGCCTTCAGCCGCAGCAGCAGCTGGAACACCTTCTCGTAGGTCTTTGGGCCGATGTCGCCATAGGCCGGATCGAAGGTCTTGGCCGCCCACGGCTGCAGGCCCCAGTCCTCGTCGTTGATGAAGATCCCGCGGTACTTCACCGACGGCGCCTCGACGCGGCGGGTATCGGCGGCGACGTAGAGCGCTCTGCGCCTGCTCGGCCGAACATCGGCCCACCAGGTCCACGGCGAGACCCCGATGGCGCGGCTCAGGTCGTAGACGCCATAGGCCGTGCCCCTTCGGTCGCCGCCGGCGATGACCAGGGCGCGGTCGAGGCCCGGGGCGGGGTTCTCGACCACGGTGATCAGGAAGCCCTCCCAGCGGCCGCGCAGGTCGTCGACCTTCAGTTTCCTGTCGCGCACGAGGCCGTCGATCAGCGGGCTCCTGCCCAGCGTCCCGACCAGGATCGCCGTCCGGCCCTGGGGCGCATCCGTCGAGAGGCGAGGGGTCTTGCCGGTGACGGCCGCCACGTCGTCGCGCAGATCCTGGACCGCCAGGCCCACGAGCGGATCGTCGCCTTGCGAATGGAGGATCTCGGCGCCGGCGATCTGGAAGGCGCCGCGCGAGGCCTTGTCAGTAACCCAGGCCTCCTGCGCCCAGGCGGGCAGGGCGACGGCGGCGACAACCAGACCGATGAGCAGCGACGCCAGCCGCATGAGCTTCCTCCAGATCGCTTCGCTGTCAGGCAGCTTGGTCGAATTGGTCAGACCATAGGGCGATCTATGGGGTTGGCTACTCATTTTATGAACATAAATCCCATAATGCGAGAGTATATGGGTAGAGCGTTTCCACCTCCCTCCCGTAAAATCCCCGCGAAAGCGGGGACCCAGGTGTTTTGTCGTCCAGCGCCGTGGGTTGCAGAAAAAGCCTGGGTCCCCGCTTTCGCGGGGATTTTACGGATTGGGGGTGCTGGCGGGGATTGGCGAGCGTCTATCCCCGACGACCGCTCCAAAGACCCCAACCAATCCAACCCCTTACAACTTTCTCACCGCTCTGGATCAGACGCGCTGAAACCCGCTGCATAATGGACCCCGTCCCGTCGCAGGGAGAGGGCGCAAGGATCCGGCCCGAAGCGTGCGACGGCGATGCGATCGAGCGGGGCTGACGGAGCG
>Ga0160495_100112_pt1 | contig 120067 bp, 110 predicted proteins | sample DID4MG_4_FD_108251 | JGI IMG/M metagenome (GOLD analysis project Ga0160495, IMG submission 108251) | Enriched soil microbial communities from UW Madison campus, WI, USA - DID2933_E24_FP4 MG | ecosystem: Environmental > Terrestrial > Soil > Unclassified | place: USA: Madison, Wisconsin... | reverse complement strand
GATAACGTCTCCTTCGAACCTGCATACGCCGGGTTGATGACATTCATATTATACATGTATTGTGTATAATGTGGGTCTTGTTGTGCTGAGGCCTCTTTTAATCCGATCAGGGCTAAAAAGGCGATCAAATATATTTTCTTCATTGGTATACTACTTCTGGACAAACCCCGTAACACGATCAGGCGTTCTCTAATATTATTATCTGTTTTCTCTGCTGATATAAACCCAACCCGTTTTTGTTTCACCTTTTTTTAAATCAATAACATAGAAATAGGTGCTATCCGGCAACTCACTGCCATTTTTGGATTGTCCGAACCACTGCTTGGTATAACCTGCGTCATGGCTGTAAACTTCCGTACCGTATCGGTTAAAAATGCTTAGTTTTTCGACACTAAACCCAGTTAAATCAAAAGTGTCGTTCAAATTATCGTTATTGGGCGAGATTCCTTTTTGAATCTGACAACGCAACCCTTCGACGGCAATTTCTTTTGTAACGGAACATCCACCTGCTACAGTAACTTTAACTGTAAAAACAATCGGGAAATCAACATCATTAATCCAATCCCGGCAATAACGAGTCACATTAAAATCAGGCATATTATCGCCTACTTTTCCTTTTTTACCACTAAACCATTGAAAATGAGTCTTTGTCAGATCAAAAGTACTTCCTTCTTCTGGTTGTATTTTCAGCACGACTTCATCATCGGTACAATCACTAAAAACAGTTACCGCTATCGGTTGTACTGCTACAGTAATCGATGCTGTAGTACCTTGTTTTACGCATTGATTGGCATACGGGGTAAAGACATAAGTGGTCGTAATAGCATTACTGATTACCGGTGGCATCCAGGCACCTGGTATTCCTTCTTTCGAATGGCTGGGTAATTTTGGAACGGCTGTTCCGGGGCAAATCGGTCCGATCGCATTAAACGTCAGAAGGGTTGTTTTACCCTCATTATCAATTTTCACATCAAGTGTATTGACACAATGTGCTGTTTTCCAGTAGTAACGATAGGTTCCGCTTGTTGTAAACCCGGAGATCGTAGTTTTATTGGCATGGTAATCCCCTATCGTAGATGCTCCGGGATTATTATTATCGGCCAGCCAGACACCCTCTCCTTTTGCCGAGACATTTGCAAAAGTGTTGGCACAATTTAACAGTAAAGGGCTTGGTGTGACAATACTATTATCGCCTTTTAGCTCAAAATCATCCAGAAGGTTTCCGCTACCTGACTGGTTTTTAAAAATAAAACGGGTTACAGGCTGATTCTCCGGAACAGTGTACGCTCCGACATACTCCTTCCAGGCATTGTTTCCTGTCGTGGTGATCACAACTAAAGCAAACGGACCTTCCGGTGGACCGGCATAGAGTGCACAGGAACTTTCATTATCCCGACCTCTGTGTACAAAACGATACCGAAAGGGTATAGGAACTGCCGTTGCGTAATCCTGGTATATATCCGAAGCTTCCGTTTCGTTAATTTCAACAAACTGAGTTCCTGAATAAGCCTGTATATTCAGATTATTACCCGAATGCCAAAATTTTATATGGTTATTTTCCGCTGTTGTTTTCCATCCCGGAACACTGTGCTGATTATAAAGTTGAGGATATGCTGATTTCACCTGAAGTAAAGGCTTTTCAAAATCCGGATTTACGGTATAAACCAGACAATCTGTAGCATTACTCTGAACAACATCCGGTATCTTAACACAGAGATCAAAGCTAAAGGCTGTTTTTCCACGCGGACTATTAACCGCCAGCCGGATGGTATAAACAGTCCCTACCTGCAATCCCAATGCCAGTAAAGAATTAGTGGTATTACAATATATTGGTTGCATTTGATCACATTGTTTTCCTTCATACATCGTTATGGCAACCGGTTTTGCGTTTCCTTTAAAATTGATCAGGTCAATCATATGAGTTTCATGAGTGGCCGTAAAAGAAAACCATATATCGCCATTATTATCCGGCACACAGCTATCAGATTCCGTTATCGTAGTTCCTAAAAAAGATACCGGCACTACTTTATTACAGGATTGATCTTCGTTTACAGGAATCGTTTGAGCATTACGGCACTCGTCATTATTCGCAAGGGTCGTAAACGCATAGAAATCACTCCATTCACTGTATGTCATTTCCCCGCATTCCGACCGCACTCTGAAGCGATAGGTCGTTTGAGGATTAAGATTTACGGCAACATATTGATTTTGGGTTACAGTAGTAGTACTTTCGGAAAGTGGCGAAGCAGTAGCAATGAGTTCGATTTCCCATTTTCCGGAACTGTCCGGAACCGTCCAGTTTAACACCGCCGAATTATCGGTAACATTCGTTATCTTGATATCCGTTGGTTTAACACAGGGAGATTTCAGTTCGATATCATCAATCAAAAAGCGGTCACCAGTACTACCTTCTGTCTGCTTATGCACGCGTACAAAGGCGATGTAAACCATTTCATCTGCTGTGACGTGTTGTTCGTTAAAAGTAATCGTCATCTTTTTATAGACACCTGCAACAGCACCAATTTGGCTTTCTGAGAATTCAACTACTTCAGTAAAAGAAGATAGATCCGTTTGCGATGTTTTTGAAATCTTTATTTTGAGTTTGGATCCCTGATCACCGGCACGTCCATGCAAAATATAGAAAGACAATTCGCTACCGGCCGGAATGGCAACTTTGGGAGCAATAAGCCAGTCTTCTTCTGTTTTACCGTCTCCAATGTTTACTTTTTCGACCATAGCAGCATGATTTCCGGAATGGGGATTATACACACTCGTAATAAGAGGTGTTTGTTTCCAGATATTCCGGTTCATCGGTCCCATCCCTATTCCGTTATGTGTTACGATCCAGGCTCCTTCCGAACCGGAAGGCGGAAAGCTTCCTTCAAATCCTTCCGGAAAAACCTGAGAGAAACAAATAGAATTAAGCACAATCATCAATAGCATCAGGAACGTTTTCATCATCATTAAATATTTTAAAATTGTGAGGCAATACAAAAATCCTATCTATTTGGTGAAAAAATTACTTTATGGCCTGTTTGTAATACAAAATGCTTCTTTAGTTATGATTTAATAATTTATTCCAATTAATCCTGAAATGCTTATTTTTGTACTTTAATAGAAAAGAATGTTAGAGAAAGAAGTAATAAATTTTGAAAAAACCGTAATTGTCGGAATCATAACCAAAGAGCAAAGTGAGGAAAAACTTAGCGAGTATCTGGATGAACTCGAATTTCTGACTTTTACTGCCGGAGGTGAAGTGGTGAAGCGTTTTTCTCAAAAAATGGACAAACCCAACCCCAAAACATTTGTGGGAACCGGTAAAATGGAAGAGATCCAATACTATATAAAAGATAACGACGTTAAAACCGTGATTTTTGACGACGAGCTTACACCGGCACAGCAAAAAAACATCTCCAAACTTTTGGATTGTAAAGTGCTGGATCGAACCAACCTTATCCTGGATATTTTTGCTCAAAGAGCCGAAACATCCTATGCCCGTACACAGGTAGAACTGGCGCAATGTCAGTATTTACTACCGCGTCTTTCGGGTATGTGGACGCACCTTGAGCGACAGCGAGGTGGTATTGGTATGCGTGGTCCCGGTGAAACTGAGATTGAAACCGACCGTCGTATTGTTAGGGATCGTATTGCTTTATTAAAAGAAAAAATCAAAACCATCGACCGTCAGATGTCGGTACAACGAAGCAACCGCGGTGCTATGGTACGTGTGGCTTTGGTAGGTTATACCAACGTAGGGAAATCGACTTTAATGAATGCGGTTGGTAAAAGCGATGTGTTTGTCGAAAACAAACTATTCGCTACTTTGGATACGACCGTTCGTAAAGTAGTGATCAAAAATTTACCATTCCTGTTATCCGATACCGTTGGATTTATCCGCAAATTACCGACACAATTGGTAGAATCCTTTAAAAGTACACTTGACGAAGTACGCGAAGCTGATTTATTACTACATGTGGTGGATATTTCGCATCCTGACTTTGAAGATCATATCGCCTCAGTAAATCAGATTTTACAGGATATTAAAAGTGCCGATAAACCGACAATCATGGTGTTTAACAAGATCGACGCTTATAAACACCTGACGATTGACTCCGATGATCTGATAACCGAACGGACAACCAAACACTATACGCTGGACGAATGGAAAAACACCTGGATGTCGAAGGTAGGCGAAAACAACGCTTTATTTATTTCGGCAACCAGTAAGCAAAATTTCGAGGAATTCCGTGAAAAAGTATACGAAGCCGTACGAACGATTCATATTACGCGCTTCCCGTATAATAACTTCCTGTATCCCGATTATAAGGATGCTGTTGAAAAAGAAGAAGAATAAAAAAGGCTGTCGATCGACAGCCTTTTTCTATTTATTTACACCTCTATATTACACCTGACAGGTTTTAAAAACCTGTCAGGTGTAAATTTTAAAATCCGTAATTGATTCCAAGTCCCAATACCTGACGGATCTGAAATCCTTTAAAAGCATTGTCGTCATAAATGGTTTGGAAAGCCAGATTAGTCGATAAATATTTGTTGATTTTCATCACTATATTTAACTGATAATCCAAATCGACGTTTTGCGGATCTTCCAGATAATTGGAATACAGGTTTAGTATATTTTCAACCGATACGTTTTCCATCAGGCTAAATTTATAATAAGCCGATGCATTAAAACCCAGTTCATATCGCATACTTTTTCCTTCATCCACGCCAAAATAGGCCTGATTGGGTAAGGTAAAATTCTTATCAACAAACGTTAGTTTGGAAGTTACCGGTGACAGGTTTACTTTCAGATTATCGCTTTTTTTCCAAAGCATACCCGGACCAAAAGACAGGTATCCCGGAGACAAAATGTTAGTGTATTCATTTCGGGTTTCGGCACCATCGGCATCCGTACCATAGGTATATCCTTTTGTCATCTGCGTTTTAAAGTTTAAAAAAGCAGAATAATACCAATAGCCTGATGCTTTTTTACCCAATAGCGAGTTTAACTCCAATCGGTCGTCCGTTTTCTTTTCAAAAGCGGAGTTCTTCGTTTTTACAAGCCCGTAAGCGGCAATAATTTTATTGTCCCAGGACCAGTCACCCTTCTTATAATTAAAATCGTAATTCACGCCGAGATTACCGGCGATATTGTTTTCTCCCCCGGCAACCCAATTGTTAAAGGCCGATTGATTAAGAAGGAATGAAATATTCCCTTTGGTTGTCCAGTGTTTTGTAGTATCCTGAACGGGTTCCTGCGCTTGAACGGCCATAGTACCGATAAAACAAAGCAGTGTCAATGCAATTTTTCTCATAGGTAGAATTTTCTGTTTCACACAAGGTAACAAAAAATCACAAAAAAATCACAAAAAAACTGTGTAAAAACCGACAAATACTATTTGCGTTTATAAACCGGAACGGCCGAACAGGCTTCGCCAAACATAATGCTTTTGGCAACCGGCATCAGCTTTTGTGTAGCCAGTACATAAACCTCCTGCGGAACCGGCTTACGGGAACATCCTTTGATGATCACCGGTTTATCCTGATAACTGCTATAATCCAGCTTTTGTAGGATTTCCTGATACAATCCGATTTCCATTTGCGGAATCGTTCCCCAGAAAACATTTTTGGCAACCGACTCCAAATAAGCCGTGATCAACATAAATGCCCATGCGGGAACAATCGCATCCGTACTACAGGATAACGCCACAAAACCGTCTTTATACGGCTCCCAGTTATGATTTTTAAGCTGTTCGCGGAAATCTTTTTCACGCAACACCAGGCCTTCGTAAAGCCATTGCGAAACATCAATGGAAAAACGAGGTCCTTCCGGATAATAGTCTTCCAGGTCAAAAACCTGCAAAACACTATTCGCGACTCTGTTTACAATCTCTTCCATTATAGCATTCCCAGTTCGAGTTTGGCTTCTTCGCTCATCAGGTCTTTACTCCATGGCGGATCGAAAGTGATTTCCACTTCACAGGATTTTACCGCATCGATGGATTTGATTTTTTCTTCTACCTCCATCGGTAAGGTTTCCGCTACCGGACAGTTTGGTGACGTAAGTGTCATTAGGATTTTTACATCGTTGTCTTCGTTGATCATCACATCATAGATAAGACCCAGTTCGTAAATATCCACCGGGATTTCGGGATCATAAATACCTTTCAGTACTTTCACCACATTTTCTCCCAGATTTATAGTATCGTTAAATTCTTCCATAACATTTAATTTTTGGACTGAAACGCCAAAGCATACATTTTAATTTGTTTGATCATCGACACCAATCCATTCGCACGGGTTGGTGATAAGTGTTCTTTCAGGCCGATCTCGTCGATAAAATCGGTGTTGGCTTCTAAAATAGCCTGCGCCGACTGGTTCGAAAAGGTACGGATCAGAATGGCAATAATCCCTTTGGTCAGGATCGCATCGCTATCGGCCGTAAAAACGATATTTCCGTCTTTTTCTTCCGCATACAACCATACTTTCGACTGACAGCCCTTAATAATATTTTCGTCTTTTTTATACTGTTCTTCAATGAGTGGCAGACTTTTACCCAGTTCAATGATGTATTCGTACCGTTGCATCCAGTCTTCAAACATCGAGAATTCGTCTACAATCTCCTCCTGAATTGCTTTTATCGTCATCTTGTTATTTTTTGTCGGCTAATTCATTTAGCTTATTTACAATTTTTTCAATCGCTGCCGGCGGAAATCCGTGGTCAAATGTAGGTGCGGTATACGTTCCGTCTTTAGTTTGTATCGTAAAATTGGCCATCGCAGCACCATCATAAAACCTTTTTTCGGTAGGCGCTTTCAATTCCGGCACCGCTTTCAGATCTATCTTTTTAAAGTTCGTCAGGATATCATTCCACTCCTGATCCGAAAGTTTTATCACCGTTGGTTCGCCCATATCATCCCTTTTACTCGTCACCCGTAACTCCTTATTGTCCAGTACGATTTTTCGATAGAATCCTCTTGATGAAGCATCATATTCAAAAACCGGGTTTTGTTGTTCCTGTTTCATCTTTAGTTCGGTTTCTTTTTCTGTCGATCCGGCTATATTTTTCTTCGTACAGTTACATCCTGTACAGGTAATAATAACCGATGCCAAAAGGGTTACTAGTCTCATAGGCTTGTTTTTAGGATAACATTTGTTTTGCTTTTTTTACCGCTTCCACAAAGATATCAATTTCTTCTTTCGTATTGTAAAACGCAAACGATGCACGTACCGTACCCGGAATATCGAAGAAATTCATTACCGGCTGCGCGCAATGGTGACCGGTTCGTACGGCGATTCCCAGTTTGTCTACAATCGTACCGATATCATACGGGTGAATGCCTTCGATATTAAACGAAATCAGCGAAGCTTTATGCGCTCCGGTTCCGTATATTTTTACGCCTTCAATTTCCAGTAATTTTTCGGTTCCGTAGGCCAGTAATTCCTGTTCGTAAGCTTCGATCGCTTCAAACCCGATTCCGTTCAGATAATCGATTGCGGTTCCTAAAACGATTCCGCCTGCAATATTGGGCGTTCCGGCTTCAAATTTATGGGGTAAATCGGCATAGGTTGTTTTCGCAAAGGTTACTTCTTTGATCATTTCACCTCCACCCTGATAAGGCGGTAGTCGGTTTAACCAGCTTTCTTTTCCGTACAGGATTCCCACTCCGGTTGGTCCGCAAACCTTATGACCGGAAAACACATAGAAATCACAATCCAGTTCCTGTACGTCGGGACGTAAATGGGGTGTCGCCTGTGCACCGTCGATTAAAACCGCAGCGCCAACTTTATGTGCTTTTTCAATGATTTCGGCAATTGGGTTAACCGTTCCCAAAGCGTTGGAAATATGATTGACCGCAATGATTTTCACCTTTTCATTTAGCAAGCTGTCGAATTCCGAAAGGATCAACTCTCCTTTTTCGTTCATCGGAATCACCACCAGTTTTGCACCGGTTCGCTCGCATAAAAACTGCCACGGTACGATATTGCTATGGTGTTCGATAGCCGAAACCATCACTTCATCGCCCGGTTGTAACAGTGCGGCAAAACCATTGGCCACCAGATTAATTCCGTGTGTCGTCCCCGAAGTAAAAATAATCTCGTGATTGTGTTTGGCATTCAGGTGTTTTTGAATCGTATTACGGGAAACTTCATACGCATCGGTTGCCAACTGGCTCAATGTATGCACACCTCTATGGATATTTGCATTGATTTCCTCGTAATATTTTGTAATCGCATCGATTACCACTTTAGGTTTTTGGGCGGTGGCGCCATTATCGAAATAGACCAGCGGTTTTCCGTTTACCGTTTGCGAAAGTATTGGAAAATCGGCTCTTATGGCCTGAATATCTAGTTTTTTCATCTGATTATACTGTTTTTTGTCAGATGGAATTGCAGACAAGTGGATCACCTGTCCCTCCATTTTTTTAATCCTTGCAAATTTACGGGATGTTTCTTTAAAAGACGCATAAATTAAGACAGATTTAAGGGAGCCTTCCCGGAAAGCAAAAAAGGCTGTCCAAAAGCAGACAACCTTTTTATTTATACCGTACCGACCTCGCATTTCGGTACGGCTTTAGGATTGAGATCTCCTGTTAAATTTTCTTCGAATAAACCTGACAGGTCTTCGAGACCTGTCAGGTTTTAAGTATTATATTTTCTTTGTTGGATGGATCCAGTAATACAAGGCCGGAATGATTAGCGGTGCAAAAACAAGCGTACTTAACAATCCTCCGATAATTACCGTAGCCAACGGACGTTGTACATCGGAACCGATTCCGGTTGATGTTGCCGCCGGTATCAATCCCAATACGGCCAATACCAGAATGGACAAGATCGCCCGCAATTGCTCTTTGGAGACTTTTTCGACCGTCTCTCGCGAACTTTCTCCGGTAATCCCTACATTGGCCCTGTTGAGCGCCGAGACGAGCAATACTCCGGCCATTACCGATATACCAAATATCGATACAAATCCGACACCTGCTGAAACGTTAAAGTAATAACCACGTAATAACAAGGCTGTGATTCCGCCGCCAAGGGCAAATAAGATACAAGCCATCGTTATTAACGTATCTTTAAAGTTTTTATAAAGTGAGAACAGTAATATAAACACCAGTCCGATCGTTAACGGAATCGTCAATAATAATTGTTTACCGGCACGTTCCAGATTTTCATATTGTCCACCGTAAATGATCTGGTAGCCTTTTGGTACTTTCACCGTTTTGTTGATTTTTCCTTCCAGTTCTTTTACAAAACTCACCTGATCGCGCCCTACGATATTGGTACGCACGGTAATCATACGTTTGCCATTATAGTGGTAGATATTGGTTTGTCCCTGAATAAAGCTTACATCCGCCAATTGATCAATCGGAATTAAAGCACCGTTGGTTGACGTCACCAGTAGGGATTTGATCTCGTCGATATTCGCACGGTGTTGTGGCAGATACCGCACTACGATATCGTATCGTTTCACACCGTCGTATAAGGTTGTAATCGCTTTTCCACCGATGGCTGCTTCGATAATATCCTGAACATCGGAAACATTAATTCCGAAACGGGCGGTTTTTTCACGATCAATATGGATCGATAACTGTTCCTGTGGTCCTTCCTGTTCGATATTCACCGCGGCACTTCCTTTCATTTTAGTAACAATCGACACAATACTATCGGCTTTGGAACGCATCAACTGCAAGTCGTCTCCTACAATACTCACGGCTAAATCGGCCGCACTACCCGTTACGATTTCCATCACCTGGTCAATAATGGGCTGACCGGACGAGAAGCGTACACTTGGCAACGCATGTTCCAGGTCGGTACGAACCATTTTTACCAGTTCTTTTTTGGTAATCGTATCACTCCACAATTTATAATCTTTTAATCCGATCAGAATTTCGTTACGGTTGGCCGGGAACGGGTCGGTTCCATCGTCATTTCGTCCCGCCTGCGTAATGATATAGGAAATCTGCGGATATTTGGAAATCACTTTTCGGATTTTAGGCGAATAGGTCGAGTTTTCCTGAATCGAAATACCGGCCGGGAAATTTCCACGGATAAAGATCGAACCTTCGTCCAGTTCCGGTAAGAACTCCGATCCCAAACGCGATCCGAAAGCAATCAGTACAAATACCACCGCCATTCCGATGTATACGGTTTTCTTATAATTATTCAACAATCCGTTAAGGAGTTTGCTGTATTTTTTATCCAGATAATCCAGTACGATATTTTTATGTTCCTTGATTTCCGAATCGATATTCGAAACCACTTTGTTGTACACAAACGAGATCAGTACCGGTATCAGTGTTAGCGCCGCCAACATCGAGCCTACCACCGCAAACGACAGTGTTAACGCCATTGGAGAGAACAGTTTTCCTTCTACACGAGTCATTAATAAGATCGGCATATAGGCCAGAATGATAATCGCCACGGAGAAAAAAATCTCCCGTCCCACTTCCTGAGCCGAAAGCATGGTGATTTTCACAATTCCTTCTTTGCGTTCTTCGATTGTGGCCTTTTTATAACGCCTGATCAGGTGTTCGGCCATTACCACGGCACCATCTACGATAATCCCGAAGTCGATTGCTCCCAACGATAGTAAGTTGGCCGGAATACCGGTTAATCGCATAATGATAAAGGCAAACAATAACGAAAACGGAATGGTAAGCGCTACCACTAACGCACTTCGCCAGCTTCCAAGGAAAAAGATCAATACGATAATCACAATACTGATTCCCTCGAATAACGTATGTCCTACGGTTTCCAGCGAGTGGTTGATCAGGAAGCTACGATCGTACATCGTACGGATTTTCACCCCTTCCGGCAATTCGTGATCCTGTAGGTCGGCAATACGTTGTTTTAGAGCTTTTAATACCTCACTCGGGTTTTCGTAACGGCGTAATAAAACGATCCCTTCCACCCCATTATTTACATCTACTTTTTCATCCGGGAACGTATAACCCAAAACGCCACTTGGCGGTGGTGGCATGATTTCCACTTCACCTACATCACGGATAAAAACCGGAAGTCCGTTGGCCGTTTTGATTACAATGTTTTCAATATCTTTTTCACTTTTAATCGCTCCGAGTCCACGTACCGCAAAAGCCTGTCCGCCACGTTCGATTGTATTTCCTCCGGAGTTGATATTATTAGCAACGACTTTTTCTTCGATATCGGAGATTTTAAGGTCGTATTTTCGCAATTTTTCCGGCGATAGCTGAATATGAAACTGTTTTAACGGTCCGCCAAAGGTTGTAATATCGGCAATACCGTCGGTTTGCAGCAAATACGGTTTGATCACCCAGTCCTGTAAATCCCGGATCTGAATCGGCGTAAAACTTGGCGGTGCTTCCACCACATACCGGAAAATCTCCCCAACTGCGGTTGACAATGGAGCCAGTTCGACTTCCACACCATCCGGCAGATCGGCTGTTGCCAATCGCTCCATAACCTGTTGTCGGGCGAAATAATCGTCTGTTCCGTCTTTAAACGTCAACTGAACGATTCCCAGTCCGAAAATCGTACGGCTTCTTCTGTCCAGTACGTTCGGTGTATTTTGCAGCGCCCGTTCGATCGCCACCGTAACCTGTTGTTCCACCTCTTCGGCAGCACGCCCTTTGTATTGGGCTACGACGATTACATTGGTATCGGCAATATCCGGATACGCTTCAATTTTTAATTGCGTAAAGCAAAAATAGCCCACCAGCATCAAAGCGATACTGATCCCCACTACAATCCATCGGTTTCTAAGTGAGAATAAAAGTAAATTCTTAATCATTTTTTACCATTGTTCCACAGCATGTGTGATAATTAATCCACCGCTGTACACGTTTCGCAATTCTTTTATAGCTTCTTCCACATTTTCTTTTGTATCGACAAAAGAGATCACCAGAGGTGTTTCGTCAAAAGAAAATTCGCGGTTGGGCCTTTTGAGCTTTTGGTGTTTTCCAAAGCCCATAAATCCGTTAAATGCTGTTGCACCTGCAATGTTTTTTTCCAGCAGGAACAATAAGATGAATTCGTATAAAGGACGTTCGCCTCTCAATTCGTCTTTGTCAATAAAAATCTGAGCCTGTACCATTGTATAACTTTTTAGTAACCGAATGACAATCCTTTAAGCTGCATTACTCCGTCTTTTACGACTTTACTTCCATTGTCGACTCCGCCGAAGATGATAATACGATCGCCAATCTGTTGTCCGATCTGTACTTCTTTTCGTTCAAACTGAGAGTCGCTTTTCTGTATAAATACATAGTTTTTCCCTTGTACCGTTACGATAGCGGTTTTCGGAACACTAATCGAATTATTACTTTTTAAACCGAAAGCCACATTGGCATACATCCCCACTTTTAGTCGGTCGTCGGAATTATTTAATCCGATTCGCAGTTTCACCATACGCGTGGTAAAATCCACACGGTCGGCAATGGCTTCAATCTTACCGGTAAAGGTTTCGTTCGGATAGGCGGTAAACTGAATGCTACAGGTATCTCCTTTTTTTAATTTGCTGATTTGATTTTCCGGGATATCACTCACCAGATACGCTGCACCTTTTTGTGCTCTTCGCAACAAATCCGGATCGAAACCAGCCGATTTTAACATGGCTTCGTGTTCGATAATCGCTGCTTTTTCGTTCGACAAATTGGTCATCTCCATCGATAAAGCTGTCTGCGCATTTAACAACTCCTGACCGGTCATCGCGCCATGCTGATTCAGGTCTTTTGCCCGAGCCAACTCAATCTGACGTTGTTTGATATTGACATTACTGATTTGCTTAATGTTAATCTGGTGTTGGATCAACTGAGTATAATTGGAGGACAATTCGGGATTTTCGAACAACACAATATTGTTGGAACTACCGGAATCCGATCCCAGTACTGTTGCGCCCACCTGACCAACCGCCATCAAATCGCCGGTTAAGGAACCGCTTCCGATTACTTCGGTCTTAAAGAGATTGAATATACTCTTATCCTTGAACGTGATAAGGCTTCCGTCGTTTTCTACTTTCGGAGGCTGAGGGTCTTCTACTTTCTTTTTCTCTTTGGAATTGCAGGAAAGCAAGAGCCCTAAAACTAAAATTGAAAAAACACGTTTCATTATTGTGCAATTTGATTTATTAAACCTGTAGTGTATAGTAATTGGATATAACTTTCTTTGTGCTGGTATACCGCTTCGTAATAATTCTCCTGACTGTCATACCAGGTACGTTGGGCTTCCAGAAAGTCAATTAAAGTGGTTCCACCGCGCATATAAGCGTATTTGACATTGCTTAGTATAGTATAGGATTGCTCTTTCATCTTTTTCAGATTTCCGGCATTCTGTTCGAACTGTTTGTAACTGGCATAGGCATTCCCAATCTCTGTTTTAATGCGTTCTTTCGAAGTGGCCAGTTCCTGTTCGGCTTTGTCTTTGGTCACCTGTGATTTTTTGATTTCACCTTGATTTCTATCGAAAAACGGCAGATCGATCGTAGCATAAATCCCGACATACGGAACACTGTTTTGCGGATTATAAACGGCTCCCAGTTCCGGTTGCGGATAGGCCATGCTTTTCTGAAGGGAGATATTGCTTTTCATCATCTCCACATTGTTTTTCAGCACGTTAATATCGCTTCGGTTTTCAATGGCATTTTGCAGCATCTGATCCTGATTTTGCAGTGCCGAAAGTTCGACCGCATCATCGGAAGCAATTGCAATATCATTGCTTACACCCAAAGAAAATTTCAGTGTATTCAGTTTGTTCAGGTAATCCTGTTTTGAAGTTTGCGACAACAGGTTGTATTGATTGGCTACCAATTCGGTACGATTGTAATCAGTGGTCGTAATCACCTGATTTTTCAATCGGTTTTTATTGATCGTAACCAGCGTATCCCAGTTGTTTTTGGCCATCAAAGCCGTTTGCCATTTTTTTTGTGCCAACCATACATCGAGCCATTTCATCGCCACATCGGTAAGCAGGTTGCGTTCGAAATCCTTGTAGGTTGCTTCCGAAACCGCTACGCTTTTGTTGGCCACATCGATTTTATTTTTCCGTTGTGACGGAAGCTGGAATTGTTTGGTTAACTGCCACCAAACCTGACGGTTTTGGGAATTACTCCATTTGGTATCGGGCGCATAATGCGCCGACTCAGCCAGTTGTAGTGTCTGATTGTTTAAGGTAAGATTGGGCCGTAATTTAGCCGTAACCACGTCGGCTTGTGCCACCTGCACGGTGAGCTGTTCCGATTTGAGTTCCCGGTTATTGGCTTTTGCGGTTTGTAGTGCCGTTTTGATATCGTAAACCGTTTGCGATACCACTACGTCTTTTGCCATAACTACCAGGGCAAAAGTGAGCAATAGTTTCAATTTCATATAAAAACAGTATTGAAATTTGTCTTCAACAACGAATCCTAATTCTGCAACAAAATTCCACCTTCACCCAAATAAAAGCTAATTTATCTCATTAGATTTTTATTAGATTTTCATTAAGCCTCTGCATCTCGCAACTAAAATTAACGATAAAAATCGTAATACACTTGTATAAAGTTATTTAAAATTCGCAAAATGCATCTTTAAATAAAAAAAGCCTGACAATTATGTCAGGCTTTCATTTATTTTTAGTGATCTTATATTACAAATCGAATCCCATATTAACCCCTAATTTAGTGGCAATGATACGGGCAATCTTGTTTTTTAATTCCGGTATTTTAATACTTGCCGTTACTTCACTTGTAAAGGCATACATCAATAAGGCTTTTGCTTCTTTTCTCGGAATTCCGCGTTGTTGCATGTAAAACATGGCGTTTTCGTCCAATTGTCCGATTGTACAACCGTGCGAACATTTTACGTCATCGGCAAAGATTTCCAACTGCGGTTTAGCATTTATCGTCGCTTTATCACTCAACAAAATGTTGTTATTTTGCTGGAAAGCATCGGTTTTTTGTGCTTCTTTTTCCACATAAATCTTCCCGTTAAACACACCGGTTGAATTGTCACCAAAAATACCTTTGTAATTCTGGTGGCTTTCACAATTAGGCTGTGAATGGTGTACCAACGTATAGTGATCAACATGTTGCTTGTCACCAATAATCGTAATTCCTTTTAACGTACTGTCAATACGTTCCCCTTCGTGATAGAAGTTTAGGTTATTACGGGTAATATTTCCACCAAAGGTAAAGGTGTGTACCGAAACGATACTTTCTTGTTTTTGGGAAATATAAGTATTGTCGATCAATGTTGTGGTTTGCACATCATTCTGAATCTTATAGAAATCGACAATAGCGCGTTTGTGCGCGAAGATTTCGGTAACCGAATTGATCAATACCGGATTCTCGTTTAAGCTCTGGTGACGCTCTGTAATTTGCACATGTGCGTTTTCCCCCACGATAATCAGATTTCGGGGTTGCACCATTAAAGCGGCTTCGTTTCCGGTGGAAAAGTAGATAATTTCGATCGGTTTGTCGGCTACTTTACTTTTCGGGATATTGATATACGCTCCTTCGTAGGCAAAAGCCGTATTCAGAGACGTCAGACTTTCTTCTTTACTCGCTACCTGATTAAAATAGGTATCGATAATCATTTTGTATTTGGGTTTTGTCAATGCCGATGACATCAGACAAACATCCAGTCCGTCGTGTGTAGTCGATGACAAAAACGAACTAAAAACCCCATCCACAAAAACCACTTTATAGGTATCCACATCATTCAGGAAGTATTTTTTCACCTCCTTAAAATCAACGGCACTTTCTTCTTTCGGAAATACACTGAAATCCTTTTTTAAAACCGCATTCAGCGATGTATATTTCCAGGCTTCCTCTTTTTTGGTTGGAAAACCTTTATTTTCAAAGTTCTTCAAGGCTTCGGTACGAATATCATGCAAGGTTGCCTGCACGTCTACGCGTTCTTCAAAAGCCATAAAAGAGGCTAACAGTTTTTCTTTTAAATCCATGTTTATGCGTTTCAAAACCGGAACAACCGGTTATACCGAAATCTAGTTTTCGTTTTTAATCCAATCGTATCCTTTTTCTTCCAGCTCTAATGCCAGTTCTTTTCCTCCGGTTTTAACGATTTTACCATCGTGTAAAACGTGAACGAAATCCGGAACGATATAATCCAAAAGTCTTTGGTAGTGTGTAATTACGATTACGGCATTGTCTTTACTTTTCAGCTTGTTTACCCCATTGGCCACGATACGCAACGCATCGATATCCAAACCGGAATCCGTTTCGTCCAGAATAGCCAGTTTCGGTTCCAACATCGCCATTTGGAAAATCTCGTTTCTCTTTTTCTCACCACCCGAAAAACCTTCGTTTAACGAACGGGATAAGAATTTACGGTCAATTTCCAGTAATTCGGATTTTTCACGGATCATTTTTAGCATTTCATTGGCCGGCATTTCTTCCAAACCTTGTGCTTTACGGGTTTCGTTGATTGCCGTTTTCATAAAGTTGGTCACGGAAACACCCGGAATTTCAATTGGATACTGGAACGATAAAAACACGCCTTTGTGTGCGCGTTCTTCCGGTGCCAGTTCGATCAGATCTTCACCTTCCAAAAGGATTTCTCCTTCGGTCACTTCATAATCTTCACGACCTGCAATTACCGAAGAAAGCGTACTTTTTCCGGCACCGTTTGGCCCCATGATTGCGTGGATTTCTCCGGCTTTTACTTCCAGATTGATCCCCTTTAATATTTCTTTATCTTCTACGCTAGCGTGTAAATTTTTGATAACTAACATTTCGCTTCTAATGTTTAATTTTTATTTGTAACGTTTCCGTTGCTTTTATACTGTTTGAAAGATTCGGATTAACCTACCGATCCTTCTAATGAAATTTCAAGTAATTTTTGTGCTTCCACAGCAAACTCCATCGGAAGTTTATTAAGGACATCTTTACTGAATCCGTTTACGATTAGTGCAATTGCTTTTTCAGTTGGAATACCACGCTGATTACAATAGAACACCTGATCTTCTCCGATTTTACTGGTCGTTGCTTCGTGTTCGATCTTCGCCGTACTGTTTTTGGATTCGATATACGGGAACGTATGTGCACCACAGTTATTACCCATTAGTAACGAGTCACATTGCGAGAAGTTACGGGCATTTTCGGCTCTGGCACTAACCTGAACCAATCCACGGTAACTGTTTTGTGATTTTCCGGCAGAAATACCTTTGGAAATAATTGTACTCTTGGTATTGTTTCCTAAGTGAATCATTTTGGTTCCGGTATCGGCCTGTTGGAAGTTATTGGTCACGGCAATCGAGTAGAATTCGCCTACCGAGTTATCCCCTTTTAATATACATGACGGATATTTCCAGGTTACCGCTGATCCGGTTTCTACCTGCGTCCAGGAAATTTTGGCATTTTTCTCGCACAAACCTCTTTTGGTTACGAAGTTAAAAACCCCACCTTTTCCTTCTTTATTCCCCGGGTACCAGTTCTGAACCGTCGAATATTTAATTTCGGCATTGTCAAGCGCGATTAATTCCACAACGGCAGCGTGTAATTGGTTTTCGTCACGCGATGGCGCAGTACATCCTTCCAGATAACTTACATAACTCCCTTCGTCGGCAACAACAAGTGTTCTTTCAAACTGCCCTGTTCCGGCCTGATTGATACGGAAATAGGTTGATAATTCCATCGGGCAACGAACGCCTTTCGGAATATAACAAAACGATCCATCGGAGAATACCGCCGAGTTTAATGCGGCATAAAAGTTGTCTTTTTGCGGCACAACCGAACCGATATATTGACGAACCAATTCCGGGTGTTCCTGAATGGCTTCCGAAATAGAACAGAAAATAATTCCTTTTTCGGCCAACGTCTTTTTAAACGTAGTGGCCACGGAAACCGAGTCCATTACGATATCGACCGCCACACCGGCCAGTTTCTTTTGTTCGTCTATAGAGATACCTAGTTTTTTAAAGGTTTCCAGTAATTCCGGATCCACCTCATCCAAACTTTCGTATTTATCTTTTTTCTTAGGAGCAGAATAATAGGAAATCGCCTGAAAATCCGGTTTTTCATAATGAACGTTAGCCCAATCCGGTTCCGTCATTTCAGTCCAGGCACGGAAAGCCTCCAGTCGCCAGTCGGTCATCCATTCCGGTTCCCCTTTCTTTTTCGAAATGGCCCGAACGATGTCTTCATTTAACCCAACAGGAAACGTTTCCGATTCGATATCGGTATAGAAACCATATTCATACTCTTTGGTTTCCAGTTCTTTTTTTAATTCTTCTTCAGTATACTTACTCATTTCTATATGCTTGTTCTTATACTTTTACCATGCGTCCGAAACGCGGATTCATGGTAAAAGTGTAATGACTTATCTTTTAAAGTGAAAAACTTTCACCGCAACCGCAGGTTCTGTTCGCGTTAGGATTGTTAAAAACAAATCCTTTTCCGTTTAATCCTCCGGAATATTCCAAAGTAGTTCCCACTAAATACAAAAAGCTTTTTTTATCAACCGCTATTTTTATATTATTGTCTTCGAACACTTTATCATCATCGCCTAAGCTTTTATCAAACTTTAAGTCATACGACAAGCCTGAACAACCGCCACTTTTTACGCCTACGCGAACATAATCGGTAGCAGCGTCAAAACCATCGTCTTCCATTAAATTGACGATTCTTTTTTTTGCTGTTTCAGATACTTTTATCATAATGTTTAAACAGATTATTTCTAATTTCCTGCAAAGATATTACAAATATTGCGGTTTGCCACACTACCTAACATTTTTATAACGAATAGCTTGATAGAAAATAGTTATAACATGATATTTGTCATTTTTAAATCCTAAAAAGTCCCTTACTATTGTAAGTTTTTACCTTTTTTATTCAAACCGGTTGCGGTTTCGCTGTATTTATTTTTCCTGATTTAGCATTAAAAAGTATCTTTACATTCCAAATTAAAACGAATGCAATGAAATTATATCCTATAGAAAGCGGCAACTTTAAACTGGATGGTGGCGCTATGTTTGGCGTGGTTCCAAAAACCATCTGGAACAAAACCAATCCTGCCGACGAAAACAACCTTATTGATATAGCTGCACGATGCCTGTTGATAGAAGACGGCAACCGACTGATTCTGATCGATACCGGAATGGGTAACAAACAATCGGACAAATTTTTCGGGTATTATTCCCTTTGGGGCGATCATACGATTGACAAATCATTGGCGCAACACGGTTTTCACCGCGACGATATTACCGATGTGTTTATGACGCACCTGCATTTTGATCATTGCGGTGGCAGCGTTGTCTGGAATAAAGACCGAACCGGATATGAAGTCGGTTTTAAAAATGCAACGTTCTGGACCAACGAAAACCATTGGGAATGGGCGACCAAACCAAATGCCCGCGAAAAAGCTTCTTTTTTAAGCGAAAACATTTTACCGATACAGGAAAGCGGTCAGCTACAATTTATACAACGTCCGGAAGGTGATTTCCTGGAAAAATCGGAATTGGGCTTTGGCATCTTTTTTGTCGACGGTCATACCGAAAAGCAAATGATTCCGCATATCGAATACAACGGCAAAACACTTGTTTTTTGTGCCGATCTTTTGGCTACTGCCGGTCATATCCCGATTCCATATGTTATGGGATACGATACCCGTCCGTTGTTAACACTCGACGAAAAAACCAAATTCATGAACCATGCTGCCGATAAAAACTATCTTTTGTTTTTAGAACACGATGCGCACAACCAAATCATTACCGTCGAACATACCGAAAAAGGCGTACGTCTAAAAGAGGTATTTACTTGTGATGAAATACTAAAGTAGTGTTAATCTCAACCCTTTTTGTAACAAAAACAAATACTTTCGACCTATAAAATCAGAAAAAACAAAGAATATGAAACTAATAAAACCGCTTTACTTAACTGCCGCACTAGCTTTAGCCCTGGCAAGCTGCAGCACACAAAAAACAAGTGTTTACGCACCTATTTCCGCACCGGATAATATGCCGGTTAAAGTGGGTAAACTGGCTGAAAAAGATTTAAAACGCTGGAGCCATCTGGATCTTATTAAAGATACGGTTCCCGGAATGAGTGTAGACAGAGCCTATGAATTTTTAAAAGGTAAAAAAAGTAAAAAAGTAATCGTTGGTGTAGTCGATTCCGGAGTAGATATCGATCACGAAGATTTAAAACCGGTTATCTGGAACAATACAAAAGAAACACCAGGAAATGGTATCGACGATGATAAAAACGGATTTATCGATGACATCCACGGATGGAATTTCTTAGGAAAAGCAGAACATGAAAATATGGAATTTACCCGTATCCTGAAAAAAGGAGACACAAATTCCGAAGCCTATAAAAAAGCAAAAGAGGCCTACGATAAAGAATACAATGAAGTCATTCAGGCCAAACAACAATTGGATTTTATCTTAAATGCCAGCAATACGCTTAAAAAGCATTTAAAGAAAGACACCTATACTTTAGAGGATATTCAGAAAATCCAGACGACCGATCCGGCTGTAAACCAGGCGAAAATGGTAATGTCGCAGGTATTACCACAAACAGGGAATGACCTGAAAAAAATCGACGAGTTTAAAGACCAGGTATACAGTCAGGTGAACTACCACTTAAACCTTGAATTTAACGGAAGAAAACTGGTTGGTGACAATCCGGACGATATTAAAGATGTAAAATACGGTGACAACAACGTAATCGGACCGGTAAAAGACGGAGCGAAACACGGAACACACGTAGCTGGTATTATCGCACAAACCCGCGGAAACGGATTGGGTGGCGACGGTGTTGCAAGCAATAACGTAGAAATAATGGCCGTAAGAGCAGTGCCGGACGGAGACGAATACGATAAAGATATCGCATTAGGAATCCGTTATGCAGTAGACAACGGTGCTAAAGTGATCAACGGAAGTTTCGGAAAATACTTCGCACAACATCCGGAATGGGTGTATGATGCGATCAAATATGCCGCTTCAAAAGACGTACTACTTGTAGTAGCAGCCGGTAACGAAGGTTTAGACCTGAATGCTGATGGCGGTGTAGATCGTTTCCCGAACGACAACATCAAAATGGGACCTGAAATCGCGAACAACTTCCTTACGGTAGGAGCCTTAAATTATGTGTACGGACCAGAATTGGTTGCCGATTTCTCCAACTACGGTAAATCGGATGTGGACGTATTTGCACCGGGTGAAAAAATCTATGCGACTACGCCAAATCAAAGCTACGAATACCTACAGGGAACGTCAATGGCATCACCAAATGTTGCCGGAGTAGCAGCCTTGATTCGTTCGTACTATCCAAGCCTAACAGCGGCTCAGGTAAAACAGATCATTATGGATTCGGGTATTGCGGTAAAACAGGATGTTATTTTAGGAGGTGATCCTAACAATGTACGACCGTTTAGCGAAGTATCCAAATCCGGAAAAATGGTAAATGCCTATAATGCATTGATCATGGCCGACAAGATGGCTTCTAAAAAATAATTCCAAAACACGCTGAAATGGAAGGGACTCCCCTTCCATTTTGGCTATTCTACCGATCGGCAACGATCCAAAAATCAATTACTACAAAATGAAAAAGTTATTCTTACTTTCTTTACTGAGCATTGGCAGTTTGTGGGCCCAAAAGAATCCGGATCCGGGTTACTGGCAACAACATGTTGACTACAAAATGGAGGTGAACATGGATGTGAAAAACTTCCAGTACAAAGGAAAACAAACACTCGTTTACACCAACAATTCGCCCGATACCTTACGCAAGGTATTTTACCATTTGTATTTTAACGCGTTCCAACCGGGAAGCGAAATGGATGCCCGTTTAAAAACCATTTCCGATCCGGACAAACGGATGGTCAAAAGCTTTAAAACCGGAGACAAAACGGTAAAAGAAAGTAGAATCAGCACCTTAAAACCAAACGAAATCGGTTATCTTAAAATTGCTAATTTCAAACAGGATGGTGTCGCCGCCACTAGTCGCGTAGTAGGAACCGTACTGGAAGTCGAATTGGCCAAGCCTATTTTACCTGGGAAATCCACCACATTTGCTTTGGATTTTGACGGACAGGTTCCGCTTCAAATCCGTCGTTCCGGAAGAAATTCCGACGAAGGTGTAGCGCTTTCGATGACACAATGGTTTCCTAAAATTGCCGAATTTGATTTCGAAGGATGGCATGCCGATCCGTATATCGGACGTGAATTCCATGGTGTTTGGGGTGATTTTGACGTAAAAATTACGATCGACAAAGACTACGTAATCGGATCGACCGGTTATTTACAAAACAAAAACGAAATTGGTCACGGATACGAAGACAAAGGTACTACGGTGACCTATCCTAAAAAGACCAAAACACTTACCTGGCATTTTGTAGCGCCAATGGTTCACGATTTTGCATGGGGCGCCGACAAAGATTTTATCCACGATATTTACCCGGGACCAAACAATGTAGAACTACACTTTTTCTACAAAAACAACCCGAAATACATGGACAAGTGGAAAGAGCTACAGCCAAAAACAGCCGCTCTAATGGACTTTTTCAATAAATCTGTAGGCGAATACCCTTACAAGCAATATTCTGTAATTCAAGGTGGCGACGGCGGTATGGAATATGCTATGTGTACCTTGATTACCGGCGACAGAAGTCTTCCGAGTTTAATTGGTGTTACGGCGCACGAAATGGCGCACTCCTGGTTTCAGCATGTTTTAGCGACCAACGAAAGCAAGCATTTCTGGATGGATGAAGGATTTACCTCTTTTATTTCTGATCTTGCGATGATCAAGGTAATGGATAAAAAACTTCAGGAAGACGAAAACCCATTCCAATCGGCCTATAACAATTATTTCTATATGGTCAATACCGGTCACGAGCAACCACAATCCACTCATGCGGATCGCTTTGACGAAAACATGATTTATAGTATTTCGGCTTATAGCAAAGGGGAAGTATTTTTAACCCAGTTGGGCTATGTAATCGGAATGGACAAAATGATGGAAACACTAAAACGTTATTTCCACGATTATAAATTTACGCACCCAACGCCAAACGACTTTAAACGTACAGCCGAACGTGTTTCGGGAGCATCATTGGATTGGTATCTAAACGACTGGACCAAAACAACGAACACGATCGATTACGGAATCAAATCGGTTACGGAAGACGGAAAAAATACTAAAGTAACGTTAGAAAGAATCGGAAGAATGCCAATGCCATTGGATATTCTTGTAGTGTATCAGGACGGAACCAAAGAAAGTTTCTATATCCCGAATACCTTAATGCGCTGGAACAAAGAGAATCCGTTCCCGGAAATCCAACGAACCATTTTAGGAGGATGGGATTGGGCTTTTACCACGTATGATTTCACCATCGGAAAAGAGAAAAAAGCCATCAAAGCCATTGTTATCGATCCAAGCGATTTAATGGCCGATGTTAAAAAAGAAAATAACGTTTATGAGGTAAAACCATAAACGGACACCAATCAAAAAAGCGGCTTTAGAGCCGCTTTTTTGATGGCTATATCGTATTGAATCACAACAAATATCGGACTAATCCATTCATAACTACGGATGGCGATATTGTTTTGATTATTGATGAAAAACCGCGTCGTGAAACACTAAAAAAGACTGGGAAAACGACAGGATCGCCGACTGGTACGAATATGTAAGCATTTTTGCCAAAGGGACGGCAACTGAGAAACCTTTTAAAGATTTGCCACACTTTGACAAACGCGGTTATAACAACTGAAAAAAATTATCAAAATTGAAGACCGATAAAAATGATTATATAATTCTTTTGTAATACATTAGCCACAACAAAATCCCTGTAAATCGGGATGGTAACCCCTTTATACCATGTCAAAAAAAATACGCATATTAAGCCTTGATGGTGGTGGTATCCGCGGAATCATTACCTGCGTGATCCTGAAATATATCGAAGAAGAATTGCAGAAACTGGATAATCCCAACGCAAAATTAGGCGACTATTTCGATTTGGTTGCCGGAAGCAGTACCGGTGGGTTATTAACTTCCATCCTGTTATTCCCGGACAAAAACAAAAAAGCCAAATTTTCGGTAGAAGCCGCCTTGGATTTATATGCCAAAAAAGGGGAAAGTATTTTTAATGTTTCGCTTTGGGAATACATGATCAACCCATTTGGATTGTTTAACGAAAAGATTTCGCAACGCAATCTGGAAAAACAATTGCTGGAAGTTTTTGGCGATTTGCAGTTACAGCAATTTATCAAGCCCTGTCTGATCACGTCCTACGATATCGGTCAGCGGAAAGCCAAATTTTTCACCAGTCACGAAGCCGAATCGACACTGGAAAACTTTTACGTCAGAGATGTTTGTCGGGCAACAAGTGCCGCACCAACCTACTTTGAACCGGCCAAAATAAAATCATTATATGGACAGGAATTTACGTTGATCGATGGTGGTGTTTATGCCAACAATCCGGCGTTGTGTGCCTATGCCGAAGCGCGGAAAATTGCCTTTTCGAAAATTTTAGGCGATAAGGAAAAAATCGATTATCCGGCTATTAATGACATGATCATCATCTCTGTCGGAACCGGAGAAGTACACAAACCGTATACCTTCGAAAAGTTTGAAAACGCCGGTAAAATCAAATGGATCGGTCCGTTAATCGATATCTTACTGTCGGCCAACGTGGAAACCGTCGATTACCATTTAACCAAAATGTACGAAACCTTAGGACCGCGCAACCAGAAAAACTATTACCGACTGATGCCACAATTAAAAAACGCTTCGCCGGAAATGGACGATACCTCGCAAAAAAACATCTACGAACTTATTCAGGCCGGTCTGTTTTATGTGGATCAGAACCGGGAAATGCTTCGGGAAATTGCCAAAAAACTGATCAAAAACAAATAGTTCCGGTTTCGACATCATACAAACTTGTCGGGTTTACCAATACCTGACCCGTTTTATACTACCTTTTTGTACCTTTGCCGGATGAAACATACCTATCCGAAAACCGAAAAACTCAAAAGCCGAAGCACAATCGACTTATTGTTCTCTCAGGGGAAGTCGGTTTCCAAATACCCGTTGCGTTTGGTATATGTACCTTTGGAATCGGACGAAAAAATCAAAATGGGTGTTTCCGTTTCGAAAAAATACTTTAAAAAAGCCGTAGACCGCAATTATTTTAAACGGGTGTTACGCGAAACTTACCGATTAAACAAAAACAGGCTACTGGATACGATCGACAAACCCTATGCCTTTATGTTTTTGTATCAAACCAAAGAGCGCTTGTCGTATCAGGAAATCGAAGAAAAAACCGTACAGCTTTTTGAAAAGTTTGCCGATTCCATCCAAAACAAATAATTGTAAGATTTTTCACTATAGCGAATTTCAATTTCATCTAAATTTGTACTTTTAGTTATGATTTTACGTTGTATATCAAACTAATGGTGTTTTCTATGAAAAAAATTCTCCTTATTGTAGCGGTCCTTATCTTTTCTATTAGCTGTAAAAACCAACAGTCCGAAGATGTCGCTGTGGCGGAATCTGTTGATGTCAAAATGATGAATCTGGAATCCGCACCTGTGGCTGCTTCTGAAGCTTCTGCTTCCGGCGGAGCAAAAACCACTATCGAAGCCAAAATCATTAAAAACGCTAACCTGCGATTTGAAACATCCGACCTCAACCAGTCGTATGCCAATATTCAGAAAGCCCTTGTAAAATACAAAGCCGCTATTCAAAACGATGTAACCGGAAAAGATTACAATTCCGTTTACCGCAACCTGATCATCCGGATTCCGAATACGGCTTTCGATGCGTTTATCAGCGACATTAGCAAAGGTGTTTCCCATTTTGATCGTAAAGAAATTGCATCTGATGATGTAACCGAAGAATATATTGATATCGAATCGCGTATCAACACCAAAAAAACACTCGAAAAGCGTTACCTGGAGCTATTAAACAAAGCCACTAAAGTTTCCGAAATACTGGAAATCGAAAAAGGACTGGCAACGGTTCGCGAGGAAATCGAATCGATCGAAGGGCGGTTAAAATATTTACAAAGCCGAATTGCGATGAGTACCATCACGATCGAAATGTATACCCAAAACGCCTCCGAAAGTGGCGCAACCGTTTCCTATGGCAGTAAAATGTGGAATTCGTTTAAAGAAGGCTTTTTCGGAATTTCAACTTTCTTCCTTGGCTTACTGCAAGTTTGGCCATTTATCCTTATTTTCGTGTTACTTTTGATTTATATACGCAAAAGATTTAAGAAAAAATCCGTTTAAAAATGCTACGTCAGTTTAAAAAAAGATATATCATTCCTGTAGTTGCGGGAGGTTTTTTGTTTGTAGGTGCCAGTTTCAGGGATGACTTTTTTGAAATTGCCAAGCAGATTGAAATTTTCACAACGCTATTTAAAACCGTTAATCAGAACTATGTAGACGAGACCAATCCGGCCGATTTGATGGACAAAGCCATTAAAAACATGTTGTTGGATCTGGATCCGTATACGGTTTACTTTAACGAACAGGATGTTGCGAAATTCAAAATTAATTCGACAGGGGAATATACCGGAATCGGTGCGTATATCTCACGGCGTGAAGGTCGTTTGATCATTCGTGAACCGTACAAAAACTTTCCAGCCGACAAAGCCGGTTTAAAAGCCGGTGACGAAATTGTCCAGATTGGCGATGTAAACCTCGTTGATTTTAAAGACGATGCCGCCCAACTTTTAAAAGGATCTAAAAATTCCAAGATCGACATACAGTACAAACGTCAGGGAAAACTAATGAATACCCAGATTGTATTGGATGAGGTTGAAATTAAGGCCGTTCCTTTTTATGCACTATTAGCCGATAAAACAACCGGTTATATTGTATTGTCGCAGTTTAATGCCAAAGCATCGGCCGAAACTAAAGACGCATTGGAAAAATTAAAAAGTCAGGGGGCGACCAAAATTATTCTGGATTTACGCGGAAATCCGGGTGGTTTATTGCATGAAGCCGTGAACATCTGTAATCTTTTTGTACCGCAAAACGAGGTAATCGTAACCACAAAATCAAAAATTGAAAAACACAATAACAGTTATAAAACACAAAAACAACCGGTTGACCTTACGATTCCACTGGCTGTTTTGGTCGATGGAAAAAGTGCTTCTGCCTCCGAAATTGTAGCCGGGGCGTTACAGGATATGGACAGAGCCGTAATTGTGGGTGCCAGAAGTTTTGGAAAAGGATTGGTACAACGTCCGTTGGATTTAACCTACGGAACACAAGTAAAAGTGACTATTTCGCGCTACTATACGCCATCCGGAAGATGTATTCAGGCATTGGATTATTCCAAAAAAGATAAAAACGGAAAAGCGATCCGTACCGATGCGAGTCAGTATAACGCTTTTAAAACCCGTAAAGGAAGAACCGTTTATGACGGTGGTGGTATTCAACCCGACATCGAACTTTCAGAAGCGAAAACCAGTACCATCTCGGATGCTTTGCTAAAAAACGACGGGATTTTCAACTACGTAACGCAGTATTATTATAAAAATCCGAATTTAGGAACAACTATTCCAACTTTTTCGGACACCGATTTTACCGAATTCAAAGCCTTTTTGAAAAAAGAAAAATTCGAATTCGACACCGAAACCGAACTGGCCTTAAAAAATACTTTAGCCACGGCCAAAAAGGAAAAAATCGAAGAAAGCATTACTGCCGAATATCAGCAACTACTGGCCGCAGTGCAACGAAGTGAGGAAAAAGAACTGGATAAAAACAAATCCGAAATCAAAAAACTTATCGTTGACGAAATCATAAAACGCTATCAGTATAAAGAAGGATTGTATCAATATTACACAAAAAGCAACATAGAAATAACAAAAGCGCAAGCATTACTCAATAATCAGGCAGAATACAACAAAATACTTAAAAATTAATTTTCGCAAGAATTGTGTAGGACTTTCGTTTTTTATGATAATTTTGTGATTTTAAATATTTCACATCGTGAGTTCTACACACAGCAGTAACCACCTTAACAAAGTGACCCTAGGTGGTTTAATTGTCACATTAGGAATTATTTATGGAGATATCGGAACCTCTCCATTATACGTAATGAAAGCCATTGTTGGAAAACAGGCTATCGATCCGGATGTGGTACTTGGTGCGATTTCCTGTATTTTCTGGACATTGACCATTCAGACAACTTTTAAGTATGTAATCCTCACACTACGTGCCGACAATAAAGGGGAAGGAGGAATCTTTTCGCTCTACACCCTTGTCAAAAAACTCAAAAAGCGTTGGCTGATCGTTCCCGCCATTCTTGGAGGAAGCGCCCTGCTCGCCGACGGTATTATTACACCGCCCATTTCCGTTTCTTCGGCTATTGAAGGATTGCGAACCTATAATCCGGAGCTAAACACCATTCCGATTGTTATTGGAATTCTTTTTGCTTTATTCTTTATTCAGCGATTCGGAACCAAACTGGTTGGGAAATTCTTCGGACCCTTAATGTTGTTATGGTTTGGAATGCTCGGAACATTGGGTGTGATCCATTTATTGGGTAATGTGTCTGTTTTAAAGGCATTAAATCCATATTATGCTTTTCATTTATTAAAAATACACCACGAAGGATTTTATGTTTTGGGCTATGTATTCCTGTGTACCACGGGAGCTGAAGCTTTATATAGCGACCTTGGACATTGTGGTATCAAAAACATCCGAATCAGCTGGATATTTGTAAAAAGTATGCTGGTGCTGAACTACTTCGGTCAGGGTGCTTATCTTATTTCCAATACCGGAAGCACTTTAGTGGAACTAAGCGGAAACGCCAACAATCCCGGAAACCCGTTCTATCTGGTGATGCCGGATTGGTTTTTACCATTCGGAATTGCGATTGCAACGATGGCTGCGGTAATTGCCTCACAAGCGTTGATTAGCGGATCGTTTACACTAATCAGTGAAGCGATGCGTTTAAACCTATGGCCAAAAGTGCGCATCAAATACCCAACCGAATTAAAAGGGCAATTATACATTCCGTCCATCAACTGGTTATTATTTATCGGATGTGTATTTATTGTGGTACACTTCGAAGAATCCGGAAATATGGAAGCCGCCTACGGACTGGCAATCGTAATGTGTATGATTATGACCACCATTTTACTAGGCTTCTTTATGGTATTAAAACGATACAACCCCATTTTTATCGTTTTGGTTATCGCTTTATACCTAACCATTGAAATTTCGTTCTTCCTGGCCAATATCGAAAAATTCCCGCATGGTGGTTATGTATCGGTATTCATCGCCGGTTTACTGGCCCTTATCATGATTGCCTGGTTTACGGCTAAAAAGATCCGAAAAGACTATACCGAATTCGTTAAAATCGACAAGTTTAAAAATGTTATTTCCGAGTTGAGTAACGACCTTTCGATACCAAAATATGCCACGCATTTGGTTTATATGACCAATGCCAGTCACGGAGATGAAGTGGAATCGAAAATTATTTATTCCATTCTTCAAAAACGTCCGAAACGAGCCGATATTTACTGGCTGATTCACGTAAATGTAGTCGACGAACCCTATGAAATGGAATACCGCGTTCGTGAGATTGTAAAAGACGATATTATCCGGGTGGATTTCTATTTGGGATTCCGTGTCGCACCGCGCATTAACCTGTTGTTTAAAAAAGTAGTTCAGGATATGGTTAAAAACGGCGAAGTAGACATTACCAGTCGTTATGAATCCCTAAACCGAAACAACGTATTGGGTGATTTCAAATTTGTACTAATCGAAAAATTCATGTCCTACGACAACGATTTCCCTTGGTACCAACGTATTATTCTGGATATTTATTTCTTCCTGAAAAAAATCAGTTTATCCGAAGAACAGGCATTCGGATTGGATAGCAGCTCGGTAAAAATCGAACAATATCCAATTGTGATCCATCCGCCGGAAGACATCAGTCTGACCCGAATTAAAGACCGAAAATAACATCTGAAATATGAAACGTATTGCGCTTGTTTTTCTTTTTTTGCTGACGTGTCAGTTTCTGACAGCACAGGAAGAGGTTGTACATTCTGTTTATTTTGAATTTGACAAATTTAACCTGGAAGAAAAACAGGCCAATGACGTAGTAGCTTTCGTAAAGGCGATCGATACTTCCCGCATCGAAAGCATCCAGATTTACGGTTATTGCGACGATCGCGGTAAAGATGCCTATAACTATAAGCTTTCGAACAATCGGGCCAATACGATCAAGAATAAGCTTATTGAAAAGGGAATCAAAAACAAGATCATTGTAACAATCGAAGGAAAAGGTCGGGTTTTAATTGATGACGATATTGTGGATAACCTTCCGGAAGTACGCCAGAAAAACCGACGTGTCGATGTGGTAATGAACTTTAAACCGGTTCCGCCAAAACCGATTCCCGGAATGCATTCGACCATTAAAGGTGATCTGATTGTTGGCGACCGAATCTATCTTGAAAAAATACTTTTTGATAAGGGAAGCAGTCGTTTAACGCTAAAATCGAAAAACGAACTGGAGCGGGTGGCCAAGTTATTACACAAATACAAAAATTTGGAATTCGAAATTCAGGGACATATTTGCTGTACGCCAACATTCCAGAAAGAAGCGATCGACAAAGACACCAAAAAGAGAATGCTTTCGCACAACCGCGCACAGGCCGTTTATAAATTCCTGATTCAGAAAAAAATCGACAAAAAACGAATGACGTTTAAAGGCTACGGAAACACGCAACCTTTAGGCAACGGCCCGGATCAGGACCGTCGCGTGGAATTGGTTATTACGAAAATCTAATGGCTTATTTAGAACTCATAAAATGCCCTCTAAGAACTATAAAAGAAAGTCCTAAAACATTTAAAGTTGTTGTTCCTAAAAGTGCTATCAATACTGAATCTGATAAACAAATTTGAAGTTTTTCATTAAAAGACAATAACAATAAAACAGCAAATAGCCAAAAACTCACAACAATTGCCGTCCATATTGCTAACCATTTTCTGTCTTTAGTATCAGAACTATATCTTTCTGATTCTAGTTGTTTAAGTTTTATTTGTTCTTTTAAATCATCTGAATCAATATCAATATCCCGATTTTTTCCGGATTTAAGTCTGTTTAAAAGAATATCTTCTAACTTCATATCAAATATCTAAGTTTGAGAAATATTCTTTAATAAATTCATTTGGGATATGGTCACCCCATTTAAAACCCGGAGTTTTAGTAGTATTATCCCATGGACTACCTTCCATATGAGACCAATCTGATAATTCGGCTGCTGAAAATTTAGAATAAATAGCAATAACGGAATTAATTTTTTCTACCAGTTCTTTTTCAGAAACAATTTCCTTGAGTTCAGCGCTATCTTTCTTATATAATATTCCATAGTCAACTTTTTTTCTGGTTCTTGGAAATACAGGTCCATAAGGCCATGCTTTGGGTGTTTCCTGAAAAATTTGAATGTTATGCTTTGCCATAAAATAAGAATAAATTATATATAGCATTTTTTGCACTTTGGTCACATTTAAAACAATGTCTTTTTCATACGCTAAAGCCAATAAAAGCTTTGCGCCTAAAACACTATCATATTGTTTTGATACTGACATAGTTTATAATTTTAAAAAGTAAAATTAAATAAAATAATCAAATAAAGCTTAAGCATTAAATCGGTCAAATTGTTCTAAACAATATACATTTCGGTCTTAAGCTCATTTTTTACAAACCTTAAAGTTGCTCAATACGCATTTCGATATGCGGAATATTATCTTCCAGGTATTCGTCCGAAACCTGAACAAACCCGTGGGATTCGTAAAAACGTTTCAGATACAATTGTGCCGAGATGGTAATCGTGTCGGTACCGTAATGCGATTGGATTCCGTTTTTAGCTTCGCGGATCAGGTCGTGTCCCCATTTGCGGTCGCGGTACGATTGTTTCACCACTACCCTTCCGATGGATGCGGCATTTGGAAAATAATCGCCCGGCTGAAACAAACGGCAATACGCCACCAATTCGCCATTAAAAGTTCCCATCAGGTGTAATGCTTTCTGATCTTTACCATCAATATCCTGATAAACGCAATCCTGCTCCACTACAAAGATTTCTGAACGCAGTTGTAAGGCAGAATATAGATCAGTAAGCGAAAGTTCATTAAATCGCTTTATTTCGAATTTTAGAGTCATGTCTGTATGGTTGTTACTAAATTATTGCAGTAGGTGAACGGATTTCATAATCGCTTCCAGTTCGAAAATCATATCTCTTTTGGCATTGGACGGATCATAAACAAAACCCTCCAAAATCAGATAGCGATTGTTTTTTTCATCGCGGATGGCATAATTCAGAAACGGTCCGCTCATAAAGTTATTCTGAAGTTCCCAGGTTCCTTTGGTTTCATAGGCGGTTTTGCCGTCGAGTCGCGTATTCATAAAATACGGTGAATACCCTTCTTCGGTAACCATCGAGGAATGTTCCATCGTTCCGCGAATATACAAAGCACCCACAGAATCGCGGACTTTTACAATATTCCCAACGATATCATTATTCTTTTCGATTTGCGAAATAGGAACCTGATAAACCAAAAGACTGGAGCTACCCGAAGGAATATCTTTCTTCATCCAATAAAAATATTCCTTTTCATCGGCATAACGATAGGTATCCGGAATTTCAATATTGATCATAAAAACCCCTCTAAGCTTATCGTCGCTCAATCGGGCTTTATTCATTTTATGCTGGATATAGTGTATTTCGGAATATTTGATAATCGAAATAAGGGTTTCCGAATGGGTTTCGATCAGGTCGAGAATTTCGTGAATAGAATATCCGGTGATATAGAAAACATTTTGCGGTTTGGCATATTTGTTTTCCACGTGTTTAAATTCTTTATTCAACCCTTTGGACACGACCAAAATATTCCGGCTTTGTGTTACGACACCTTCAAAAATTTTCGGAGAGTATTGGCTGATTGTAAAAATCGGTTCTTCCTGCGGCAATCCGTCAACCGGATAAGCCAGTTTTTTACGAAGACTGTCGCCTACTTCACCGTTCCACATCACATCTTCGATCACGATGGCAATCTCATTAATATTCCCTTTTGATTCAGGCAAAAATGCTTCCCCTTGTTTCCGTCTGTCTTTACAGGAAACAAGAGAAAGCATTGGTAAGAGTATTGCAAAAAAGATTGCTTTTTTCACGGATTATTTTGGGGAGTCTACCCGTTGATTTTAAGTTTCATTCCGGGTTTGATATTTTCATTATCGATGTTGTTCCATTTTTTTATTTCGGCAACGGTTATGCCCGGGTGTTTTTTAGCAATGCTAAACAGTGAATCCCCTTTCTGAACGACATACATTCTTTCTTTGTTGTAATTACGTTCTTTGCTGTTATCACGGTTTATAATTTCTTTTTTAACTTCTTTTTCAACTTTTTCAACCACTGCTACGGTTTCCTGAGCCGGTTCCTGAATGGTTAATTTCTGACCGATTTTGATTTCGTTGCTTTCGATGTTGTTCCACTCTTTCAGTTGATCGATGGTCACTTTATTTTTTTCGGCAATGGCAGTAAGATTATCCCCTTTCTGAACAACATACAAATCGTTTTCGATGGCTTTTGGCTCAACAATTTTAGGTTCGCCCACTTTTGGTTCCGCGGTTTTCTTTTTGGCTGCCGATCGGTCGGCTACCATAACGTTGGTTTCGAATTCAATTTTTAGTTTTTGCCCGGCATTAACGGTATTCTTTTTCAGCTTGTTCCATTTCTTCAATTCGGCAACGGTCACATTGTTTTTTGAAGAAATCTCCGAAAGGTTATCACCACGCTTAACGGTATAATATTTAATACGCGTCTTTTTAACCGATTTCATTGGGAAATCTTCCACATTGGCTATAGCAAGCGAATCGCGTTTTGTGGTACGTTGTGCTATCGCATCTTTACGAATGTTGGTAGCGGTAAACGGTTTTTCGCGTTTATCTTCTTCATATTGAACATACGCATAAATCTTATCTTCATTCGAAACAAACATACCCGCTTTTTGTTTTGGCAAACGAATGTAATGCGCTTTGTCGGTTACATACGGAACCACATCCAGTTTATAGATTGGATTTAACAAACGTAATTGTTCTACCGGTACATCCAATAAATCGGAAAGTTGTTTGAACGACATTTTTTGTTTTACCATTAGTGTATCGGTTTCAAAATACGTCAATGGTGCGCGTTTCGGAACGATTCCGTGTTCTTTGCGGTATTCGTAGATATACATGGTTGCCAGGAAAGCCGGAAGATAACCTTGTGTTTCCTTATGCATATACTTACGGATATTCCAATAATTTGTCAATCCTCCGGAACGACGGATTGCTTTGGCTACGTTTCCTGGTCCGGTGTTATAGGATGCCAGCACCAGATCCCAATCGCCAAAAATACCATACATGGTCGATAAATACTGACAAGCGGCTTCCGTTGCTTTCATCGGATCACTACGCTCATCTACATAGGAATTTACTTCCAGGTTGTATTGTTTTCCGGTGGCATACATAAACTGCCATAATCCGGTAGCGCCGACTCTTGATTTTGCTTTTGGATTTAAGGCCGATTCCACAACCGCTAAATATTTAACTTCCAGAGGAATATTATATTTTGCTAGTTTTTCTTCAAACATCGGGAAATAATATTCCGAAATGGCCATCATTCTTTCGAAAGCTTTTGGTCTGTTTTTCAGGAATGATTTGATAATGTTTTCAAGTCCCTGATTGTATTCGATGTTGAAAGGTGATTTTTCGTCCAGTCTTTTTAAGCGATCTTTAAGTAAATCGGTTGGCAGGTCGTAGGCTACTTCCTGATCGATATTTACTTTGGCAAGATCCGATTCCATATCGGTAAACAAATCCTGATTGCTTAATTCCTTCATCCACATTTCGTCGATGCAGGCACTGGTTTCATATTTTATGAAAGTCGATTTTAGGGAGTCCAGATAGGACAATTTGATTTCCGGTTTTGCCGGGACTTCATTTTCGGCCGTCTCCTGAGCCATGGCGCCCAAGCTTATCAAACCTAAAAATAAAGACAATAATTTTTTATTATCCATACATTCTATCTTATAACATATTAACGTTCAATTTCTTATGTAAGCCATGCAAACATAATAGCTAATAACTTATATTTTGTTTAAATATTGTTAAAAAAGAAAATTTATTCCAAAATGGCAGCAATTCCAGGTAATGTTTTACCTTCTAACATTTCCAGCATCGCCCCGCCACCAGTGGAAACATAGCTCATTTTTGGCTCCAATCCAAATTGTTTTACTGCAGCTACAGAATCGCCACCACCTACAAGTGAAAAAGCACCGTTTTTAGTGGCTTCGGCGATAAAGTTTCCAAGGGTAATGGTTCCTTCGGCGAATTTTTCCAATTCAAAAACGCCCAATGGCCCGTTCCATAAAATCGTTTTGGAGTTTTTAATAACGTCTTTTAACGCTTCTAATGATTTTGGTCCCACGTCCAAACCTTGCCATCCATCCGGAATCTGATCTACAGCTACAATCTGGGTATTGGCTTCGTTCGAAAAAGCATCGGCAGCCACCACATCCACCGGAAGGTGAATTTGTACATTTTTGGCTTTCGCTTGTGCTATAATGTCTAATGCTAATTCCAGCTTATCGTCTTCACAAATCGAATTTCCGATGTTTCCTCCCAATGCTTTGATAAAGGTAAAGGTCATTCCTCCGCCAATAATCATATGGTCGATTTTATCCAGAATATTCTCAATTACAGTAATTTTAGACGACACTTTGGATCCACCCAAAACAGCCGTTACCGGTTTTTCGGCATGGTGTAATACTTTGTTTAAACTTTCGATTTCTTTTGCCAACAGGAATCCGAAGCATTTGTTTTCCGGGAAAAACTGCGCAATGATCGTTGTTGAAGCATGCGCCCGGTGTGCGGTTCCGAAAGCATCATTCACATAGATGTCTCCCAGTTTGGCTAGTTTTTTAGCAAATTCCACATCGCCTTTTTCTTCTTCGGCATGGAAACGCAGGTTTTCCAATAGCAATACTTCACCCGGTTTTAAGTTGGCCGCCGCATTTTCGGCTACCGAACCAATACAATCGGATGCAAATGTTACCGGAACACCTAATACCTCAGCGGTTTTTGCTACAATATGTTTTAATGAATATTTTTCTTCTACGCCTTTCGGACGTCCTAAGTGGGACATCAGAATAACGCTTCCACCCTCATTTAAAATTTTATCGATCGTTGGCTTGGCTGCTTCGATACGGGTTGCATCGGTTACTTCGAAATTTTCGTTAAGCGGCACATTAAAGTCAACACGGATAATCGCTTTTTTATCTTTAAAATTAAAATCTGTAAGGGTTTTCATTATATTTTCTTTGTTGATTGTTTGTTTAATAATCTACAAATATAGTATTTTTATTTTTTATGCCCTTTTTTCTATTTTATTTAAATTTTTTAAGTGGGTAAATGCGTAATATCTATTTATCGGAGCCGAAATGCGGCTTTTACTGCGGAAATGATTTTTGAAAAGAAATACGTAATTCCCGGTTATTCGTTTTCTTTTTCGAGATAGCAAATCGCCAGATTGGGATGCATCGGGAACGAAAGGATTTCCCAGTGCGCCGTAGCATCGGTATCTTTGGAAAGCAAATAATGCCTGTCGACAATATCGACCAGTACCATAAGCGGCGTATAAAATGTAATCCCGATTTTATGACGCGACGGATCGTTTATATCGGTATTCACAATATCGAGTTTAAAGTTTACAAACGGCAAATAAGAATTTCCCAACGCATCCTGCAACTCGTAGATATTGCCTTTAAGCTGACGGATATAGGGTTCGGCCGCCATTCCGGTTAAAAAATGCAGCTTTTCGGCTTTTTCATTTTCATGTATTAATTCCCGGAAAGTCGGTTTTGGATTTTCCGGATTATTGAACAACTGTTGTTGCATCCGGTATTCCCGGTACGTATCTTCAAAAACATATTTTTGCCAGGTCACAGTGGTGGAGCTATTGATCACCAATCGGAAAGCCATTCGGATTTTAGAAAACTTCATCTTACAACGTGTTAAAGCAAAAAAGAAGATACCGTTTCGAGTATCTTCTTCTGTTTGCCTGAGTTATTATTGGACTATCATTTTTTTACTTTCAGTGAAAACACCGTTTTCATTTTCTATTATAACTCTGTAAATATAATAACCGCTACTCAGACTTTTTCTGCTGATCAATAAATAATTGGTTCCTGCCGGATACTCCTCATTTATGGGTGTATCGATGAGTCTTCCGGTAAGATCGTATAATTCCATTTTTACTTTTGAATAGGAATTTAACTCCAGTGGAATTTTGGTGCTATCGGTAAATGGATTCGGAAAATTCTGACTTAACTGGAATTCAGAAATGACAACATCCTCAATTCCAAGCGTCGGTCCGGCTACAAAAATCGTATGGGATAACGTAAAGCCTTCGGCGATGCTTCCGGTAACCGCACCAAGCTCGTTGGTAACGCCATCCGAAAAAACATTATCGGTTGCATTGTATGTATAACCCGACATCCCTTTGGTATAACCATAACTCGTAGCCGAATTCACCTGAACCACCGCACTGTTAGCTCCTTCCGGGAAAGCAATTTGGGTGATCAGAAGTGAGGTTCCGGACGCATTGTAAATATGCACGTGAATATGCGTCGCTCTTCCGGTATACCATCCCGGAAAAATGGAGGTATAACTAACAAGTCCGTTAGCATCAGTAGTTTGTCTTCCTCTTAAAAAGTGGTTGGTTGTATAATTGGTTGGTTGCATACCGGTTCCGCCATATTCGGAATAATTACCGTCTTTATCACAATGCCAGATATCGACAATAGCACCGGAAAAAGCATTACAATTTCCATTGACATTTTTTACGGTAATATTAATCGTAAAAGGAACACCGGTACGGTCGCCTATAATATTGGTTCGCACCCAGGAAGCCGGCGAAATGGTTGGAAAAGGTCCAGCCGTTTCACTGTTGGTCACACTACACGCCAATGCGGCAGTTGTTTCTTCCGGCATTTCTTTTTCGGTACCCATAGCACGCAAAAGTGATGGTGCCGTAGCAACCATTCCAAGGAAACCCAGACTGTTTTTTAAAAATACTTTTCTTTCCATACTCTTTTAGCTTTTTCGTTACTCAAAATTAAATTTGTTAACAGGGAAAGCCAAAAAAATGAGGTAAACTGTTTTTATTTTGCGGTAAATGTCATTTTAAGCATAGCATTCGAACAGCAAAAGCATACTGTTTTCGGCAAGCGATTCGAATTCAATGGTTTCGGAGGCATCGATAGCCAGGCCATCACGGTTTTCGATAAGTCGGTTCTGAAATTCGAAAGCGCCGTTTAGTACAAAGGCAAAAATACCGTTGCTTTTATTTTGCGGTATATAGGCATCCTCTTTCCGTCCGTCGAATATTCCGATGCGCATGGCAAAATCCGGATGTTCGATAACCTGCAACATTTCATTCCTCATATTCAAATCAAACGAAAATAAAGCCCTCTCCAATTCCACAGTTGTTTTGAAACGGATTTGAAGGTAATTCACCTGTCTGTTTTCGTAGGGATTCTGTAACGCAAAACCTTGTCCATCGGAAGCAGAAAAAAAATAACATTCCTCGATGTGGATAAAATACGTTCCGGAAGCCGTTATACAATCGATCGCACCGGCTAACGGAACAATCAGAATACTTTGATTATCGGCAACGGAATACCGAACTGTTTCTTTGGCCGCCAGCATTTCTTCGTTCAACACCTCTAGCAAATGATACGGTTTCCGGCTTTCCTCCTGATACGTTTCAAAGTTAAAAGTGGTCAGACAACGATGGATATCCGTTTCAAAATGGCCTCTCAGATGCGCTTTATAGATTTGCGCCTGTTGTTGTATGAATTTTGTCATTTACCTGTTTTCTAAAATTTTAAAAAAATCGGCTTCGTAGGTGGCGCTAACCGGTATTTCCTCCTTATCGATAAAAATGATTTTACTTTTCACCCGATCGATTTTGGATAGCGAAACGATAAACGAACGATGCACTCTAAAAAAGGCATCCGTCGGTAATTTCTCCAGAATGCTTTTCATCGTCATTCGTGCCACCACGGTTTTCTGATTCCGGATATGGATTTTCAGATAATCGTCGAGACCTTCAATAAACAGGATTTCGGTAACCGGAATTTTTATCAGACTATAATCCGCTCGAATAAAAAGAAACTGCGAATCGGTTGCCGTATTTTTCTGATCCTGTACCAACTGGCTTTTGGCTTTTTCAACCGCCTGTTCAAACCGCGAAAACGAAAACGGTTTTAGCAGGTAATCCGTAGCGTTGAGCGTAAAACCTTCCACTGCAAATTCCGAATAAGCCGTTGTAAAAATCACACTGATTTTATGGGGTACTTTTTTAAAAAAATCAATACCCGAAATCGATGGCATATTGATGTCGAGAAACAGTAAATCCGTTGGATATTTTTTCAGGTATTTTAATGCTTCGTCCGATCGGGTAAATGTTTTTTTCAATTCGATGCCTTCGATCTGGTCACAAAAACTTTGCAACACTTCCAAAGCAGGCGGTTCATCGTCGAGTGCTATAGCGTAAATCATAATTCGAGCGTTAGTACGGTAGTATAACTTTCTTTTGTTTCGGTAATTTCCAGATCGTATTTATCGGGATAAAGACGTTCCAGTCGTTCCATCGTGTTTTGCAATCCCATTCCTTTTTCCGTTTGAACCGAACTGACTTTTTTATTAAAAACCAACAATTGCAAAGTCGTATCGTTAATCAGAATCTGAATCCGGATTTCGGAACTCTCATCCGGATTTACTCCGTGTTTAAACGCATTCTCGATAAATGAAATCAGAAGCAACGGTGTAATTTTCTTTTCGAAATGTCCTTCCGGAGCGTCATACCCGATCGTAACGGTATTCCCGAGCCGCGATCGTTGCAATTCGATATAATTGTGGATATAATTTAATTCCTTATCCAATGCAATGGTATCGTCGTGTGCGTCGCGGATGATGTAGCGCATCAGTTCCGAAAGCTGCACAATGGCATCGGCGGTACGATTATCTTTCCGAATCGCCAATGCATAAATACTGTTGAGTGTATTAAACAAAAAGTGCGGATTGATCTGCGCTTTGAGCAATGAAATTTCAGCCTGCATTTTATCGCGCTCCACATGTTGCAATCTTCTATTAATTGCTAAGAAAAGACTTGTTAAAACACCAATTAAATAAATCAATACCGTATTAAAGTGCTCATTAGGTTTCTGCATCGGACCGGGTCCAAATCCGGGTTTTGATCCTGGCGGATGAATTGGTTTTGGGCGTGCCATTCTTTCGATATTAAAAAGATCGATATCCGGTTTGTCGAAAAAATGAGAGGTAAAAAGCAATACGATCAGAAAAACAAAAAGCAACACAAAATAGAGCGTCTTCTTATTTGAAAAATAAAGCTTTGGAATAAAATAGTAATAGTTCACATAGAAAAAAACAAGCAAGCCTACATAAACCGAAAAGTACGTCCGGTCGTGTCCATTATGGAGAATATCCGGAATCCGGATGATACTCGTTTGCGAAGATAACAGATACGGCAATACCAGAAATGACAGGCAAATGCAAAAGTGGTAGGCATAAAACGAAATCTTCTTTTTCATTTTTCTAACAGTTAACCGATCAAAAATACAGTTATTTGATTGAAGCGATAAATAATTGCGGTAAATAATGCAATTTTTGCGGTGAGCGAGAAAGCTGTTTTTACTGTTGGTGTTTTATTCTATATTTGCTCTATGCTATTTTCAGAAATTTTAGGACAAACCCATATTAAAAGCCATCTGACCAAAAGCGCCGATTCCGGACGCATCCCACATGCACAGCTTTTTGTTGGTCCGGAAGGATCGGGTACACTGGCGATGGCCATTTCGTATGCTCAATATATTTTATGTTCCAATACCCATGGAGAAAACACTTCGGGTAACGAAGCCTGTAACCTGAAATTTGAACATTTTTCACATCCCGATTTGCATTTTGTATTTCCGGTTTCAACCAACGACGAGGTGAAAAGTCACCCGGTGAGTGCCAACTTTTTAAAATACTGGCGTACGTTTATAACCGAAACACCTTATGGTAGTCTTTTCGACTGGTATAAAACTATTGGGATTCAGAACAAACAGGGACAAATTGGTGTAGACGAAGCACAGGAAATTGTAAAATCCTTATCGCTCAAAGCCTACGAAGGCGGTTATAAAGTGATGATTATCTGGATGGCTGATAAGATGAATATCGCCACGTCGAACAAACTTTTAAAACTGCTGGAAGAGCCACCACAAAAAACGGTATTTCTGTTGATCACCGAAAATGAAAACGATATCCTGCAAACGATTTTATCCCGTTGTCAGGTATTGCATTTTGGCGGACTTCCGCAAAGTATTATTGCCGACGCTTTGGTTTCACGTGAAAAAACAGACGAAAAAGCCGCTTTAAAAATAGCGCATCAGGCACAGGGAAATTATAACAAAGCCTTACAGTTGCTTCACAAAGCCGAAGATGACTATCCGTTTGAAGCCTGGTTTGTACAATGGGTACGGGCAGCGTTTCGCGCCAAAGGAAATGCAGCGGCGATTCAGGATTTGATTTCATGGAGCGAGACCATTACCGGAATTGGTCGTGAAGCACAGAAACAATTCTTGCATTTTTGTATTGAAATGTTCCGTCAGGCCTTATTACTCAACTACCAATCCCCTTCCCTGGTTTATATTGAACCTACGGTTGAAAAATTTAAACTGGAGAATTTTGCACCTTTCGTAAACGGGAACAACATCAACGATATTTTTAAAGAATTATCGGATGCGATTTACCATATTGAGCGTAACGGAAACGCAAAAATTATCCTGACCGATTTATCGATAAAACTAACACGTTTAATTCATAAAAAATAAACACCATGACGAATACGGAAATTTTCGGAATTTTAATTCTGGCTTTTTTGGCCATCACTTTTTTACAATCCGGCTATGATAAAATTATGGACTGGAAAGGAAACGTAGCATGGCTTAAAGGTCATTTTGCACAAACATTTATCAAAAATCAGGTACCCCAATCCCTATTTTTAATTTTAGTACTGGAAGTAATTGCCGGCGCTTTATGTGTTATCGGAATTGCGCAACTGGTAATGAACGGTGTAACGACATTTGGTCATTATGGTGCGACTTTTTCCTGCGTTACGTTATTGTTTTTATTATTCGGACAACGTATTGCTAAAGATTATGACGGTGCACGTACGATCGTAATTTATTTTATTCCAGCTATTTTAGCGGTTTACTGGTTATAAGAAATAACTTTCTTTTTTTAAATATCACACCTGACCCGTTTTGAAAACGGGTCAGGTGTTTTTTATTGGGCGTTTTTATCAACTATTTTTTTGTAAAACGGCTTTATACAGGCGGAGTTCTTCCCAGCTAAATTCATCGCCGTATTTTTCTTTTATTTCTCCTAAACCTTCCCCGCTATATTCTTTAAAAGCCGATGCCAGTTTTTTAAGTTTATCCTGTGGCAAAATATCCGAAATTTCAATTGCTTCCATCTGAATCAGTTTTGAAAAATGGGTATATACCGTACCCACGGTAAGTTTTCGGATTCCCGCAATTTCAGCAATCGAAAGGTTTTGTGTCCACAGTTCCAACGTCTCTTCGTAGGTTGATTTTTTCGGCTCTTTTGTTTTTTTCTTTTTGGATGTATATCGCTCGATATCGTCTTCATCCTCAATAAGCGTAACCGCCGTTTTTCGCAAGGCTTCCCGGATAATTTCTATTTTATCCTGTTTGTATTTTTGTAAGTACGGCGACACCAATACTTCTTTTGATATTTCTTTGTTTTCCAGAACGGCACGTACCAACAATTTGACTTTTAGCAATCGTAAAACCGCATTGGTCTGCAGTTCTTCCAGTTCTGACAATTCTTCAAAAAAGGCTTTTACTTTTTTTAGTCGTTTTATTTCCTCTATTTTCCAATACAACTCAAACGTCAGCTCATCCAATTTCGGGAAAAAATAATCGAATGCTTTATTGATTCGCTCTTCGATAAAAACGAGATCGATCGGTTCCTGCTGGAACAATTTTGTTAACTGCGCGATAAATTTTTGCGACGGTTCCCGTAATTCATCCACGGCCAATGATTGTTGTTGCGCCCATATCTTCGACTGTCCTTTCGTTGATTTTCCGGTTTCCGACAGGTACGTTTGCTGGTGTTTGCTCCATTGCGCGGCTAATTCCTGCCAGTTAAAACTGTCTTTCAGGTAATTAAGTAAAAAAACACGTGTTTCCGATACTAATTCTCCTTCCAGTTTTTCGACCGAAACCCGACTTTGCGCATAATCCATCACATCGGCGTCGTTGGAAATACCATTCATTTGTATCGCAGAAAGCAAAATAAGCCCTTTTAACGAACGCAAACGCGAAAGAGCAACATAGGCTTGTCCAGGTAGGAAAACCTGTGATACATCGAGCGCTGCTTTGTCGAACGTCAAACCCTGGCTTTTGTGTACGGTAATCGCCCAGGCCAATTTGATCGGATAATGCGTAAAAGTGCCTAAAATCTCTTCTTCGATTTCCTTTGTCATCTCGTCTACATAGTAGCGGATGTTTTTCCATTCATAACGTTCGACTTCGATGGTTTTATTTTCTTCCGGAAAATGCACAAAAATTTCACGGGACGAAATCGATTTTACAACACCCATTTTTCCGTTAAAATATTGTTTTTCGAACGAAAGATCGTTTTTCACAAACATAACCTGCGCACCAACTTTTAATTTGAGCTGTTCTTCCACCGGATAAATTTTATCCGGGAAGTCACCTACAATTTCCGGTTGAAAGGTATATGCTTCTCCATCGAGCTCCGCCAAGGCATTACTGTTTATTGCATCCGCTTTAGCATTATGCGTGGTAAGCGTAATAAAACCGGGATTCTTTTTAAAATCGAAATCCGGCTGAACATATTGGTTTAAAATAGCCAGGTCATTTGCAGTAACGGTATTATTTCGCAGGTTGTTTAAAACGGAAATAAATTCGGAATCCGTTTGCCGGAAAATTTTATCCAGTTCGATATACAATGGCGGGTTTTGCTGAATCACATGGGAATGAAAAAAGAATTTTCCACGATAGTAACGCTGTAAGACCGACCATTCTTCATTTTTGATAACGGGTGGTAATTGTAGTAAATCTCCTATAAATAAAACTTGGACACCGCCAAAAGGTCTTTCATTTCTACGGACTTTACGCAGCATAAAATCCATAGCATCTATGATGTCTACCCGAAGCATACTGACTTCGTCGATTACCAACAATTCCATATTCTGGATTACGGCACGCTTGGCACTATTCATTTTAAAATGCCGACTTAAGGTATTTCGGTTTTCGAAACGTGAATTTTCGGAAATATACGGATCCGTATTGGCATCCGGAAGAAACGCTGCAAATGGTAACTGAAACATCGAATGTATGGTAACACCGCCAGCATTTAAAGCCGCAATACCCGTTGGCGCCACTACAACAGTATTCTTGTGTGTGGTGTTAATAATTTCACGAAGTAATGTTGTTTTACCGGTTCCAGCTTTACCCGTAAGGAAAACGGACTTTTGCGTTTGGTTGATAAAACGCAATACATAGGCAGCAGCATTCGAAATAGTTTCCATTTGGCGTATATTTTAAAAACTAAAAATACAAATTATTTATCTGATTTTCAATAAAAAAGCCTTCACAAGGAAGGCTTTTCATTATTTCTTTTCTTCAGTTTTCTCTTCTTTCTTATCGGAAGATTTGTACTTATCGTTTAATTCTTTACTGATTTTCTCCGTTATATCCAGACCATCCTTACCATATAAGATTGAAGCGGCATCACCTGTTCCGTAGATATATTCGTAATTGTTTTTCTTACCGTAGTCTTTGATATATTCTTTAATTCTTTTTACCAAAGAATCCATTTCTTTACCGCTTTCCTGTTGTAATGTTTGTAACATCGCTTGTTGTTTCATACTGATTTGTTGCTCTCTTTTTTGCAACTCAGCTCCTTTTTGTTGTGCCCAGGCCATACCTTTAACTTGTGCGTCTCTTTGAAAATTAGCAGCCTCAGATTGGAATTGTTTGGCTTCACCTTCTAATTCTCTTCCCATTTCCTGCGACTTGGTTTTGTATTTTGACTCAATATCTTTAGCCTCCTGGTTTTCTTCTATCAATTTAGAAGTATCCACATAAGCCGTTTTATTTCCAGAAGCAGTAGTTGCTCCTTCTTTGTTGCAAGAAAACATTGCCAACGCAAGTCCGATAATTAAAAAGGATTTTTTCATTTTATCAATTGTGATTTTTAAAATTTATGTAAAAATAAGAATTCGTATTAAAGTTCCAAAAGTTGTGCGACCTAAAGTTTAAAATAAGATTTTAAACCATTTTTTCAATCTATAAAGTTTTCTTATCTGTTATTTAAAAAATAATAAGAAAATCTTATAAAAAACGGCTTTAAATAAAGCGTTTTAAGCGACTTTTAAAAAATCCCCGATAGATGACACATTTTAACCTTTGATCGTGGATTATTTAATTTTATTTTAAATTTTATCTGTTTTTTAGAATGTAAATATGCGATGAATACTCAAAATTTTGCTTTGCAGCTATATTTGATCGCAAACCAATCCAAAAGCCCTTTAAAAAATTCATTTTCCCGTTTTTATATTTTTCAGATAAAAGGGAAACATAAAAACTGTCAAAAAGCATCGGTTTGATTTTTACCAGTTGGATATGTTCACGTCCAAAAAGTTTTTCAATCGAAGTTTTTGAAAAATGCCAAAGGTGACGCGGTACATCATAGGCCGCCCAAAAGGCACCGTAATAATTTGCGTCGTATGATTTATAATTGGGCACGGCAATAATTATGGTTCCGGTTGGTTTTAATAATCGCTTTAAAGTTGCAATCTGATTTTCTAAATCCGGAACATGTTCCAATACATGCCACATCGTAATCACATCGAACGACTGGTTTTCTAATTGTTCTAAAGTCTCAGCAAATTGAATTCCTTTTCCGATAGCAATTTCTTTTGCTTTTTCACTTGGTTCAATTCCGATTGCATTCCATCCCTGACTTTGGGCTTCCAAAAGAAAATCACCAGTTCCGGAACCGATATCCAAAAGTGCTCCTCTTTCCGGTTGAAAAGAAGAAATTAATTTTACTTTATCGCGAATAGCTTTTCGTTTGATGACATGATATACTTTTTCGAATAGCGAACGTTTTCCATCGGTATGCGAAATATAATCATCGCTTTCATAATAAGACGGTAATTTTTCCAGGCTAGGTTGTGGTGCTGTTTTTAATAATTGTAACTCTTCATCCAAAAGTAAATCAAAATTTTCTTTGGAAACGGAATGGTCTTTTACTTTTATAAAAACGGTATTACTTGAAAAATTCATTAATGCTAAAAAATTTATTTTTTAAAGATTCCTTTGTTTATAAGGCTTCGCGGGATAGTTTCACGTGGAACATAAAATAAAAACAGCCAAAGATACTTTATCTATCATGGCTGTTTTTATTTTGTTTAAATATTTATCGTCCCATATGGACCAACAAAACCGAAACATCACTTGGCGAAACACCACTGATTCGGGAAGCCTGCGAAACGGAAACCGGTTTGATTTTCTTTAATTTCTCCCTAGCTTCAAACGAAAGCGATTTTATTTTATCGTAATCGAAGTTTTCCGGAATACGTACATCTTCGAGTCTATTTAACTTATCGGCGTTATTTTTTTCTTTTTCAATATAACCGGAATATTTAACCTGAATTTCGGCTTGTTCGATTACTTCCAAATCCAATTCGTGTTCGGCTACATATTCTTTTACTTTTTCGAATTTTAAAATATCTTCTAAATCCAATTGCGGACGGGAAAATACTTTAAACATTTTATCCGGCTGCGAAATCGGCGCGGAACCTTTAGCTTCCAAAATAGGATTTGCTTCCGCAACTTTCACACTGGTTTCTTTAAAAAACGAAACAAAAGCATCCGACTGACTTTGCTTCTGCTCCATTCGTTTTAACCGTTCATCGGTAGCCAAACCAACTGCGTGTGCCATTGGCGTTAAACGGAAATCGGCATTATCCTGTCGTAATAACGTACGGTATTCGGCACGTGACGTAAACATACGATATGGTTCTTCCGTTCCTTTGGTAATTAAATCATCAATCAATACTCCGATATACGCTTCGTTACGTTTTAAAACAAACGGATCCTGATCGTATGCTTTTAAGTGTGCATTCATTCCGGCGATCAAACCTTGTGAAGCTGCTTCCTCATATCCGGTTGTACCATTAATCTGTCCCGCAAAAAACAGGCCTTCAATTAATTTGGTTTCCAGCGTATGCTTTAATTGCGTTGGTGGAAAATAATCATATTCGATGGCATATCCCGGACGGAAGAATTTTACATTTTCGAAACCAACTACCGAACGCAACGCTTTAAACTGTACATCTTCCGGTAATGAAGTTGAAAATCCATTTACATATACTTCCACTGTATTCCATCCTTCCGGTTCTACAAAAAGCTGGTGGCGTTCTTTATCAGCAAATCGATTGATTTTATCTTCAATCGACGGACAATAACGTGGTCCTAAACTTTTAATTCGCCCATTAAACATAGGCGAACGATCGAAACCTTCACGAAGCAAATCGTGAACCAGTTCCGAAGTGTAGGTCATATGACACGGTTTCTGAACCGTTAATGGTTTTGTGATATCCAGATACGAAAATTTCGAAGGATTTTCATCCCCCGGTTGAATCTCCATTTTCGAATAATCCAGCGAACGACCATCTACACGTGGTGGTGTTCCTGTTTTCATTCGGCCGGAAGTAAATCCTAACTTTATCAAATCTTCAGTGATTCCATGAGCGGCACTTTCGCCGGCACGTCCACCACCAAATTGTTTTTCTCCTATATGGATCAAACCATTTAAAAAAGTACCATTCGTTAGCACTACCGTTTTCGCTTTAATTTCAATTCCAAGCGAAGTCCGTACGCCGACGATCTTTCCATTTTCGGTTAGAATTCCGGACACCATTTCCTGATAAAAATCCAGATTTGGCGTTTGTTCCAACATCAAGCGCCACTCTTCTGCAAAACGCATACGATCGGATTGCACACGCGGCGACCACATAGCGGGTCCTTTTGATTTATTCAGCATCTTGAACTGGATGGCTGTTTTATCCGATACAATTCCGGAATAACCTCCCAACGCATCAATCTCCCGAACGATTTGTCCTTTTGCAATTCCACCCATAGCCGGGTTACACGACATCTGTGCGATGTTTTGCAAACTCATTGTAATCAGCAGCGTTTTGGATCCCATATTCGCGGCCGAGGCTGCCGCCTCGGAACCAGCGTGACCGGCACCCACTACGATTACATCATATTTATCTTGAAATAAACTCATTGTTCCACGTGAAACATTTTACTGTTTCAATTAATTTAAAAAAATATTTTATACAAAGCTACGTAGAAGTAGAAAACCAAATAAAAACTTTATAAAAGAATTAAGATGTTTAATGTTCCACGTGGAACATAGCAACTTTTTCATCTTCCTTAGCACGCATCAATAGCTCGTCTTTTTCTGATTTATCTTTATAACCACAGTAATGTAATATACCGTGAATCATTACTCTTTTCATTTCTTCTTCAAAAGAAACATTAAAATCAGTCGCATTATCCCGTACACGTTCCACAGAAACAAAGATATCTCCGTGTAATTCGTTTCCTACAGTGTAATCGAAGCTAATAATGTCTGTAAGCGTGTCGTGATCGAGGTATTCCACATTTATTTTATGTAAATACTCGTCGTCACAAAATATATAATTGATTTCTCCTTCGTGCTTGTTTTCCGATTCGATTACAGCAGTAATCCATTCTTCATAAGCCGTCTCGTTTTCTAAAGAGAAATCGGTTTCGTAATTAAAACTAATCATCTTTCTTAAAATAGTTTTGAACCTTCTGGTTAAAATTTGGGCGCAAAGGTAAGCTTTGTCGGTTTAAAATTTCAACACTATTCAAATATTCTTTTAAAGCAGCAGGTAATTGATTACCAGAACCATTAAATTCTTTTTTATTCGTTTGCGACTGTCGCTTATTTTCTTCACCCTGTTGCTGAATTGCATTGTCTAATTTTAATAGTTCATGCTTCAGGTTTAACATCCGTTGTAAGGTTTCGTTTTTAAAACCTTTGTTTAATAATTGCTTTTCGATATCCTTCATCTGGTTGAGTGCATTCTGACCGTTTCCGCCCATTCCTTCTTTTTCCAAAGCTTTTTGTAATGCCTCACGAAGGCGTTGCTGTTCTTTATAAATTTCCAGTATTTCACCAGCATCACCTTCTCCGTCATTTCCATCTTTTCCATCCGATCCTTCTTTTCCCTCTTTACCGCCTTTGTTCGGTTTTCCATCACCAGGCTTTTCCCCTTTTCCTTTTTTCATTCCCTCTTTCATCTTTTCACTCAGTCCTTCCTGCTTTTTAATAATATCGGGTAATTGCATACCACTACCCTTACTACCCGGTTTTGGTTTTCCTTTACCCTGACCAGACGATTGCATTTGCATTTCCATCTGCATTTGGTTCATTATATCACTTAAAAAATCGGCCAATTTGTTCGAAGATGTAATCGTATACTGCTGATGCGAAACACCACGACCAATGTTATTATCCGTGAAATTGGTTAGCGATTTATCAATATTATAATGCACATTGCCTACTTCATTTGTAATCAACTCGGTAATTTTAGGATTTCGCAACGACATGGCAAAAAGACTGTCATCGACATGTTTGAACTGTAATTTTAAATCCTGTTGTTTTTTCAACATCTTATTAAAACCAAGACTACGATCGCCAGACGATTTAAAATTTTTCATCAGACTTTCCTGAGAAAACGAAAAGGCTAATAGATTATCCAGAATCTGACGAAGCATTTTGGTGTCTTCTTCCAGCTGGTCCATTTCACCAGATTCCATAGACGACTGCATTTGCTGCGCCATCTTTTTCATTTTCTGAGAGGCGGATTTTTGCTTTGGTTTTGCTTTGGATTGGTTTTGCTTTTGCAATTCCTCCGAAGCATTTTTCATATCTTCTTTGATTCCTTTCTCCTCTTCTTTGTTTGAAGGGATATCCATCGGTGCTTTTAAATCCTGATTTTGTTTTTCAAGGTCGCGAAGATCTTCCTGAAGTTTATTAAAATCTTCATTGATTTTATCCTGATCCTTTTTATTGTTGTCGTTACTATCGGAAAGTTTCTCTTGCTTTTCACTTAATTTATCCAATTTGTCCGCCAACTGTTCCGCCTTTTTTTCAACATAAAAACGTTTCGTAAGTTCAACCAGCTGCTCCAGATTTTTTGACTGATCCTTTGTATTTTGTTTTAACTTATCAATCTTTTCAAAAAGTTCTTCCTCTTTTAACTTGTTCGTTAATTCATCAAGTTCTTTTAAAAGCTTTTCATTTTTTTCAATTTCCTTTTCATTTTTTTCCAATCGGCGCATCAATTCGTCTTTGAACTCATCCTTTTTCTCCGGGCTAAATTGTTCCAGATTGTCCTGCATTTTTTTAGAAAATTCCTTCATCATCTGATCCTGTTGTTTCTGGCGATTAATGAAATCCTGAACTTTTTTCTGATCTTTAAAATCGAGATTCGTTTTTTCTTTTCCTAATTTTTGTAATTTATCGAGTTCCGATAATTGCTTATCCTGATTTTTAATTGACTTTTCAAGACTGTTGATATTGCTATTTTGCTCCTGTAGAATCTTATCCTCTTTTTCCTCGGCCGTTAATTCACGATGCGAAAAAACAGAAGACTTTGAACTTTTGAAATTATGAATGGCATCGTTATCGAAAATTTCAAAATAATAATCGTATTCCACACCGGGTTGAATCGTTAAACCATTTGGAAACGTATATACAAACTGATCAAATGCTTCACGTTTCACAGGAATGGTTCCACGAGAAACCTGAGTCGGTTTTTCTTTCGGATAATACACCACGTGTAATTTTGTCAATCCATAATCATCCGAAACCTGACCAATAACCATATTCTTTTTCAGTTTTAACGAATCCGGAGCCGATTGTACCGAAATAGTCGGAAACTGATCTTTAACCGTAGTAATCTGATACTGCAATTTTTCGTGATCCGTTACTTTCTCATTTGAAGTAAGTATTTGATATTCTGTATTTTGAAGTATTCTTTTGGATAAACTAAATTGATTTTCATTGCATTTAAACGCATCATTAACCGTAGCATCTTTCCAAACTACTTTACTCGTTGCCAAAGCATTAACTTTCCAGGTAATTATTGTTCCTTCCGGTACGATAGCATTACCACTACCCTGAATCGATTCCGATTTTTTTCCGAGATAAGATGGAAAATTCAGAATCATTTCAAAATTAGCAATGGTTGGAACCGCAACGACATTTACCTGATAGGTATTTGAAACCACTTCGTTGGCCAACAATTTAAAATCCGTATTCTTTGTAATCTTTTCAAACTGATATTGAAACACACCCGGTCGAACGGTTTCCAGGTAATAATTTTCATTACCAATAGCGATCATTGCATTTTCGGGAATCACATTTCCATTGGTCTTGACCTGTAGTAAAAAATCCTGACCTTGCTCGGCAGTTAAATTTTTATTGATAATCTGAAAACTAAAAGGAGCTGGTGGCGCATATTCTTTTTTGTAATGCACTACCCGATCCAAACTTTCGGTAATCAGATTTGAATTTCCGGAAACCATAAAAAATAATAAAACCAACAATGGGATTATAGCATACGGAAGATACTTGGTATTCTTTTTAAAATTAATCGCATTTCCAAACGGAACCGGTTTTAGCGAAATCGCTTTTTGTTCGATCGAAGCCAACAGTAATTCCGATTGATCACTTTGTCCATACAGTTGTAAAAAATTGGTAAGCTTATCCTTTACTTCCGAAAAGTGATTACCGATAATCAATGAAGCCTGTTTGTAATCGATTCCCTTTTGTAATTTGAAAAGTTTAAACAACGGAAACAAAATAAACCGTAGCAAAAAGAAAAGTTCTACCAAAATGAATAGCCAGAACAAAACCGTTCTACCTTTTGGTGAAAGCCATAAAAAATGTTCCACGAGCAACGTGACCATAAAATACAGCAAACCAAAACCGGTAAAAAGAATAATTCCTTTTAGCAATTCGTTCGTATAAAACTTTTTTATAAAGTCTTCAAGCTTTTGAAATATCAGTTCTTTCGTTTCCAAATTATCAAAATTTGTTTATAACCGATAAAATTACAATTTTAATCGAAACATAAATTAACTATTTTACAGAAGGAACAACGTTTGGAGAACAAAGAACAAAGAAACAAGAGAAAGGAATTAATTCAAAGAAGTTGTCAACAAACATTAAAATAATAAAAAAAGATCTTTTAAAAATTTTAAAAAATTTGTTTGTTATTATAGCTTGTTAATAGTTGCAATAACTTTTAAAATTTTCTTCTTCTTTTGGAGTTATACAATTTTATCCGGTTTTATTAACAGTGTTGTTTATCGATAAAGCTTTATAAATGAAGTCTTTTTAAAACGTTATTAACAATGGTGGATAAACCGTTTATACTTATTTTTATTAATAAGTTTACTTGTTAATTTCTGTTAATAACTGTTGACTATCTATTAATAATTTCAAAACAAATTTTAAAAAATAGATTTGGTTATTTCATTTGGGTTTTGGATTAGCAAATTTTAGGATACAACCAAAAATCTTTTATAAATTTCTATCTAAAGTTATAAACAATCTATGTTAACTTATAATTAACTGAAAATCAATACAATGTAAATTTGTATTAACATAGCTCATTTTTAATGTTAAAATGATATAAAGTTTACTGATTTACAGGGTTTTATATTGAATAATCAGCAATGCCAATTTGTTAATTACCTTATATACTATAGTGTATTTTAAATAATGTTACCGATTTGATAAAGCAAAGGTATTTTTATCGGGAATGATTGCGAAAAATACTTTTCAGATAGGATAAACAGCAAATGAACCTATTTATAAACAGTATCGGATAAAATAATTCGAAGGGAAAAAGCATAATCGTATCTTTGCGTAAAATTTTTAAAAAATGTCAAAGCCAGTTCGTGTGCGATTTGCACCTAGTCCTACAGGACCTTTACATATAGGAGGCGTTAGAACCGCTTTATTTAATTATTTATTTGCTAAAAAACACGGTGGTACGTTTTACCTTCGGATAGAAGATACCGATCAGAACCGTTTTGTACCCGGAGCGGAAGCGTATATTATGGAAGCTTTGGAATGGTTAGGTATTGCACCGGATGAAACAATTGGTAAAAACGAAAAATTCGGACCGTACCGTCAGAGCGAACGTAAAGAACTTTATAAGGAATATGCCGACCAACTTATTAACAGCGGTTGGGCATATTATGCTTTTGATACAGCCGAAAGTCTGGATAACCTGCGTAAAACCGCCGAACAGGAAGGAAAAACCTTTATCTACAACCATACGGTTCGCGAGCAATTGGATAATTCACTTACCCATTCGGCCGAACAAGTTGCGGAACGTATTAACAATGGTGAAGAATATGTAATCCGTTTTAAAACACCGGTTGGAGAAACTTTACACCTGAATGATATCATCCGTGGCGATATTAAATTTGATACCAATTTATTAGATGATAAAGTATTGTTTAAAAGTGATGGTATGCCAACGTATCACCTGGCGAATATTGTAGACGACCATTTGATGGAAACGTCTCATGTGATCCGTGGTGAAGAATGGTTGCCTTCCCTAGCCTTACACGAATTGTTATACAAAGCATTCGGATGGGAAGCACCAAAATTTGCACACTTACCGTTGATTTTAAAACCGGTTGGAAACGGAAAACTTTCCAAACGTGATGGTGATAAACTAGGATTTCCGGTATTTCCATTGGATTGGAACGATCCGGTTTCGGGCGAAAAATCGTCGGGATACCGCGAAAAAGGATTTTTCCCGGGCGCCGTTGTCAACTTCCTGGCTTTATTAGGATGGAACGACGGAACCGATCAGGAGTTATTCACATTGGAAGAATTGGTAGCGAAGTTTGATTTAGGACGTGTACACAAAGCCGGTGCGAAATTCGATCCGGAAAAAAACAAATGGTTCAACCACCATTATCTGGTACAACAATCCGACGCTTCTCTTGCTCTGCCATTTGATATTATTTTAAAAGAAAAAGGAATTAACAAAGACATCGCTTATGTTGAAAAAGTAGTAGGACTGGTAAAAGAGCGTGCGACTTTTGTAACCGACTTATACGATTTATCGGATTTCTTTTTTGTAGCGCCAGCTGCCTACGATGAAAAAGCCGCAAAAAACTGGAAAGAAGACACCGGTTCGATCATGCAGGAATTGATTTCGGTTGTTGAAAACATTGGTGACTTTACTTCGGTAAACATTGAAACGATTGTAAAGGACTGGATGACCAAAAACGAGATCGGAATGGGTAAAGTGATGCAACCATTCCGTTTGAGCCTTGTAGGCGCTTTAAAAGGCCCACATTTGTTCGATATCGTCGAAATGATCGGAAAAGAAGAAACCGTACAGCGCATACAGAAAGCAATTAGTACTTTATAACGACGAAACCTCCTTTATAGGAGGTTTTTTTATAGAATTTCGTATCTTAACCGAATAAACCATTAAAAGCTACATTTTATGTTTAGTTACGTTATTATTGTTATTCTCGTATTTCTCTTTTTAGCCTCGTTTTTCACGGTTAAACAGCAATCTTCTGCTATTGTGGAGCGTTTTGGAAGATTCAACAGCATCCGTCATTCCGGATTACAATTAAAAATTCCGGTTATCGACCGTATTGCCGGTAAAGTGAATTTAAGAATCCAACAGTTGGATGTGATCATTGAAACGAAAACAAAAGATAACGTATTCGTTAAAATGAAAGTTTCCGTTCAGTTTAAAGTGATCCAGGATAAAGTATACGACGCGTTTTACAAATTGGAATACCCACATGATCAGATTACGTCGTATGTATTTGACGTGGTGCGTGCCGAGGTACCGAAATTAAAACTGGATGATGTTTTTGAAAGAAAAGATGACGTTGCAATCGCTGTAAAACGCGAGTTAAACGAAGCGATGACCACTTACGGATATGATATTATCAATACGTTGATTACGGATATTGATCCGGATATTCAGGTTAAAAATGCGATGAACCGTATTAATGCTGCCGATCGTGAAAAAACCGCTGCAGAATATGAAGCGGAAGCGAGTAGAATCCGTATTGTTGCCAAAGCGAAAGCCGAAGCTGAAAGTAAGCGTTTACAAGGTCAGGGTATTGCCGATCAGCGTCGTGAAATTGCCCGCGGATTGGTAGAAAGTGTGGATGTATTAAATAAAGTAGGAATCAACTCGCAGGAAGCTTCTGCATTAATCGTTGTAACCCAACATTATGATACGTTACAAGCGATCGGATCGGATACGAATTCGAATCTGATTTTATTACCGAATTCACCACAAGCCGGCAGTGATATGTTAAACAACATGGTAGCTTCTTTTACGGCTTCGAATCAGGTTGGTGAAGCGATGAAAAAAGCACAGGGAAAGAAGAAATCAGATGATTCCCACTCCCACAAATCGGATCATAACGATACCACAGCATTTCCGGAAACGGAATAAATAAAACAAAAAAAGCGGCATTAGCCGCTTTTTTATTTGAATAACCGGTTAAAAATAAAACCGATTAAAAGATTTTGAAGTGTTCCCGATTTCGTAAAAAATGAACCTATGGAACGAACCACTCCCGAAGTAAATACTCCTGGTGTAAGGTCATCCCGTGTTTTTTCGACTGCATAGACCAAACGTCTGTAATCCAGTTCTTTCTGTACTTTTAAGATTTCCAGTTCACGGTTGATTTCATCATATGACGAATATTTTTTTCTTTCCATAATTAATCATTAAAAAAGAATTCGGAGAATTTCTCCAGTATCGGACCTTCCACGATTTTATCTTTGATATAGTAAACCACGATACAAAGGATCAGATAAATGACACCCACAATTAAAAAACCGAGGGCATAACTACCCATCATATTTCCTAAAGCAAAAGCACCGGCTATAGACAAGAAAAGTACCATCAACATCAGGAAAATACTCAAAAGAAAAATTTTAAGTATCATCGTGGTCGATTTCATGGCTACTCTAAAAAACCATAGTTTATAGTAGGCCACGTTGGAGTCGAACAATGCTTTGGCATTATCCTGGATTTGTTCGGTATTTTCTTTTAATTTTTCAAAAGCCATAGCCTACTTTATTTTGTTGCTTTAGCGTGTTGTTTTTTAAGATCGTCTAGCTTTTTTTCTAATGTTGCGATAATATCTTCGGTCTTATTATCGACGTTGGATACTAGATGATCAAATTCACTTTCCAAATCCATTTTGGCTCTGCTGAATTTATTTTTGAGGTTATGGGTTGCCTCGTTAAACTTGTCTCGCAAGTGATCTCTTTCATGATCAAAACCATCTTTAATTTTTTTTCGGGTTTTAGATCCTTTATCGGGAGCAAATAAAATTCCGACACCGGCACCGATAGCTGCTCCGGCTAAAAGTGCCAATAATGTGTTACCTGTGTTATTAGACATAATCTCACTTTTTAAAAATTAATAATTATAAACTTACGAAATTAATATTCACAAATACGTTAATAAGTCGTTAATAAAAACTTGTTTTTTTAAATAATGAAATTAAAAGCTTTTTTAAAGTGTATTTTTTTAGAGATATAAAATCTATTTACCAAAAAAAGATAATCGATTTAAAAACGTTATATAAAGTCAATTTTAATAGATTTTATAAATATATTTTTAAATTTTAATTGATATAATATATAATAGAAAAAGGCTTCTTTTTAGAAGCCTTTTATCATTTTTGTCTATTTGCTTTTTCTTCAGCCCGAAGTATGGCAGACGTTTTAAAATCTCCGGTATGTGACCATCCCGGAGGATAAAAAATATATTTTAGACGATCGGAAAATTTTAGTCCCGGTTGGGAAGCATCTCTCCAGATATCTTTCCATTCGTGGAATACAATATTTAGCGGTCCTTTATCTTCTATTTCGGAAGTAAGTCCAAAACGTACTTCTTCATAATTTGGATCTTCTTTTTCAAAAGTTCCGAAAATACGATCCCAGATAATTAACCCCATTCCCATATTACGATCCAGGTAACGAGCGTTGGAAGCATGGTGTACTCTGTGATGGGATGGTGTTACCAGAATCCATTCTAAAATACCCATACTTTTCACAGTTTTGGTATGTACCCAGGTTCCGTAGATCTGAATAATAGCATAAGCGGCCATGATATGCCACGGATTAAAACCTAAAAATGCTATCGGTGAAAAGAATAAATAGCGGTATAAAGGTTGTAAAACCGGTGATCTAAACCCGGTTGTAATATTAAAATAACCGGAATTATGGTGTGTTACGTGTACAGCCCAGAACATTCTGGAGTGATGATCCACATAATGATGTACATAATAGGCGAAATCCTGTAAAAGGAAAACACCAATCCAATACCAAACACTGCTGTATTCCAGATCGAAAATGCGGTGTTCGTAAAAATAGAACATAACCCCAATAGCAAAGGCTTTCATGATAATGTCCAAACCATAGTTTAGACAAGCCATATAAATATTGGTAAGCGTATCTTTCGTATTATAGAAATGCTTTTTATGCGAATAGCTGTAAAACATTTCAAATAAGATGATTAGGATATGCAACGGAGCCGAATATAAATATACATTGGCTACGGCCTGTTCTCCAAAAAAATGATCTAACATAACTTTATTCTTTACTTTCTACTTTTGCCCATGTATCGCGAAGGCCAACGGTTTTATTAAAAACCAGCTTATCAGCAGTAGTGTCGCGATCTACACAGAAATATCCCAAACGTTGGAACTGGAATCGGTCACCATCGACAGCCGTTTTCAGGCTAGGCTCCAGATATCCGGTAATGATTTCCAATGAATTAGGATTTAAAAACTCCTTGAAATTAATATCTTTATTACCATCCGGGTTTTCATGTGAAAACAAACGGTCGTAGATTCGGATCTCAGCCGGAACAGCATGTGCAACCGATACCCAGTGAATGGTACCTTTTACTTTACGCATACTCGCTTCCGAACCACTTCCACTTCTACTGTCTTCATCATAAGTAGCATGGATTTCGGTAATATTTCCATCAGCATCTTTAACCACGCTTTCCCCTTTAATGATATAGGCATTTTTTAAACGCACTTCTTTTCCAAGGGTTAAACGGAAAAATTTACTGTTTGCTTCTTCTAAAAAGTCTTCTCTTTCAATATATAATTCTTTTGAAAAAGGCACTTTTCTATAGGTCATTATTTCTTCTTCCTGGTTGTTTTCGGCATCCAACCACTCCTCTTTTCCTTCCGGATAATTGGTAAGGATCAGTTTAACCGGATCCAATACGGCCATTACACGTGGTGCCGTTTTGTTTAGATCTTCCCGAACGCAGAATTCCAGTAAGGAAACGTCAATCAGGTTATCGCGTTTGGCAATACCAATAGTATCGGCAAAATTACGGATGGCAGTTGGCGTATAACCTCTTCTGCGCATTCCGGAAATGGTCGACATTCTTGGATCGTCCCATCCGGTAACATGCCCTTCCTGAACCAGTTGTAGTAATTTACGCTTACTAACAACAGTGTGCGAAAGATTTCTACGTGCAAATTCACGTTGTTTCGGACGTACTTTGTCGGTATCAATAATCTGATCTAAAAACCAGTCGTACAATTCACGGTGTGGTAAAAACTCCAGCGTACAGAACGAATGTGAAACCTGCTCCAGGTAATCGCTTTCGCCATGTGCCCAGTCGTACATTGGATAAATACACCATTTTTCACCGGTTCTGTGGTGGTGTTTGTGTAAAATACGGTACATGATCGGATCACGCATTAGCATGTTGGTAGAAGCCATATCGATTTTGGCTCTTAAAATATGCGTACCTTCTTCGAATTCACCGTTTTTCATTCGTTCGAATAAATCCAGGTTTTCTTCTACCGAACGGTTTCGGTACGGACTATCAACACCCGCTTGTGTAGGCGTTCCTTTTTGTTTGGCCATTTCTTCCGAAGTCTGACTGTCGACATAGGCTTTTCCTTTTTTGATCAGCGCTACGGTCCAGTCATACAATTGTTGAAAATAGTCGGAAGCATAACATTCTTCTGCCCATTGGTATCCTAACCATTGTACGTCTTTTTTGATTGCATCTACGTATTCCTGCTCCTCTTTAGCCGGGTTGGTATCATCAAAACGCAGGTTAACCGGCGCCTGATAATCCAATCCTAATCCAAAATTAAGACATATGGAACTTGCATGACCAATATGCAAATAGCCATTAGGTTCCGGTGGAAAACGGAATCGCAATTTATCTTGAGATAAACCATTTTTTAAATCTTCCTCAATGATTTGTTCGATAAAATTTAATGATTTTTCTTTTGTTGACATAAAATAAAATTAGAAAGGCAAATTTACCAAAAATGTTGTTTATGTCGGTATAACTTTAAGGGCTTATTATCATATTGGCTTTAAAAATTCGTACTTTTATCCGTCGAAGGACTAATCTATTATCGAATACGTTTAAAAATGGGAATCATTAAGTTAAAAAACATCCGAACCTTTTCGTTCCACGGATGTTTGGAAGAAGAAAGTAAAATCGGATCGGATTACAGTGTGGATTTGGAAGTAAAAACAGATTTGCGGAAGCCGTCGGAAACAGATGAATTGGTCGATACGGTCGATTATGTACATTTAAACCGGATAGTTCGGGAAGAAATGGCGATCCGTTCGAAATTATTAGAACATGTGGCAAAGCGTATTCTGGTTCGGATTTTTAAGGAAATTCCTTCAGTATCGAGAATTACGGTAGCGGTTTCCAAACTAAACCCACCGATTGGCGGCGATGTGGAAGCGGTTACGGTTCAAATGGAAGAATACCGTAGTTAACAGCCTGTTGAAAACGAGCGCATTATAAAATAAGTACAATAAAATGTCGAATTTGAATTTGAATTTCAAAATATTTTAGTAAGTTTGCGCCCTACAATACTGGCATCGTGGCCGAGAGGCTAGGCAGCGGTCTGCAAAACCGTCCACAGCGGTTCGAATCCGCTCGATGCCTCAGGAAACAAAAAGAGCGGTTATATTAACCGCTCTTTTTTTATATATAGTTACTATTATTTTTTCTCTTCGATTTTTTCCAGTGTATTTTTAACAAATTCCTTTTCTTTAGGAAACCATCCCTGGAACATCAATACCAATCCGAAAACGATTAACAAAATACTGCTTAATTTTTTAACTTTCAGAATATTAGCCGGAGTCAGTTTTTTACGAAGTTGTTTCGCCAACATGATTTTCCCGATATCGGTAATAAAATAAGAACCGATTACGGCACTAAAAAACGTTAGCATACGATTGGGTTCCATGTCTAGTTTTGGCCCAAAAGTGATGATAATTGCCAGCCAGAAACCCAAAACACCGATATTGATAAAGTTTAAAAGAAATCCTTTTAAAAACAGGCTGAGGTAATCTTTTTTAATTAATTCGACTACTTCCTCGTCTTCTTCAACGGATTTACTTTGTCTTCGGAGTTTAAAAAAAGTAATCATTCCATAGGTAAACATCAGAATACCACCGAAAATAAACAAGGCCGGATCGTCTTTAATACTTTGAATCAGCCGGACACTACTAAAATAGGCAATGGCAATAAAAACAATATCACCCAAGACTACTCCGATGTCGAACGAAATGGCCGCACGAAATCCTTTGGTGATACTGGTTTCCAAAAGAACAAAAAAGACAGGGCCGATCATAAAACTTAAAAAGAATCCTAACGGAATTCCGGTAAGAATATCGTCTATCATGAAAAGGTATTTAAGGTGAATAAGCGTAAAAACACTGTTACTACAATGTTAAATTACAAATATAGGCTAAAAAATAGTTATCCTGTTGGATAAAACGAAGACGGACGTGAAATGAGTATAAAAAAACCGCAGCTTTATAGGCTGCGGATATAAAAAGCTTTGTTAATTGCGTTTTTTAATTTTTAACCACTTTTTTTGTATAAGCGTGCCCTTCAGATGCTATAGTCAGGAAATAGATACCGGAGGGTATATCGGACATATTAACTACAATTCTATCGTTAAATAATACCGGTTGAATAGTTTGTATTTGTCCTAAGCTGTTCAACAAACGAACAGTACTTTTAGGATCTTGATTTATAGCAATTGTCAGGATATCGTTTACAGGGTTTGGATATAGTGAAATCTCATTTTGAGAAAACTCCGGGTTATAAAGTGCGTTGGTAATATTGACATTAAAATCAAGTGTTTCCCCATTAGCATATTGTCTGCATAATGTAGCAGGAAGCGAAGGATTAGAGAAAAAAACATCATCATCTTCGATAACCCTTACCCGTAATCGTGTGGAACCATTAACGGCGTTGGCAGGAACGGTGAAATTAAACGTTCGTGTAGTGATATTCATATCCATATTCGGGTCATTAATGCGGTCATAAAACCCGATATTTTCATTAGCTTCAAAAGAATTATTTTTATTGAAATCGATCCAGGCATCAATATAATGCATCGTAGAACCACTAAAATTTATTGCTAAGGAGACCTGCGTACTTTTAGCCAGATCTTGAACCGGTCCATTATTATAATACTGGTAATTAGGAGCAGTACTTTGTGACGTTTTATTGATTAAAGCTACATTTTTTAAAGTGACCGATTCAATAAAATAATCAGGTAGTGGAAAAGGGGAATTTGAAAAATCGGAAGCACAATACGGAGCCGGGTTTTGAATTTGAGAAAATGCTGATGTTATAGGAAATAACATCAAAAAGAGTGTAATTTTTTTCATAATAAATAAGTTTTGGATACCCAAAAATAGTAGCCGTTGTATAGAAGAAAACTAAATTCAGGTGGACAAAAAGGTAGACATCCTGATTTTATGTTTATTTATAAACATAAAAAGATTTATTTCGCATTCTCTTTCGGTAAGAAATACAGAGTAATAGTTTTTTAAATAGTATTTAAGTTGAAATATTTAGGTGTTGTAATAAGTTTTTTAGTTACAGTCGTATGTTTAGTAATAGCATGTGAAAACAAGAAAGATGAAAAAAAAGCGGTTATAAGGCATACAGATCAGGAGATTTTAAAACAGGATTCGATCGCCAACGATTACGAGGCACTTTATTCATTATATGAACAAAGAGAAAACAAGAAACTCGAAAAGCAACTGTATCAGTTTGAAAAAAAGGCAGGTGAAAAACCGGAGAATATTGCATTGATCCATTTTTATAAAGCCTATTTATACGGAACGAATTCGGTTTATGATACAGCTGCCATGCTATTTGATAAAGCCATCCCCGGCCTACAAAAATATAAGCACAACAAAGAACAGATAAGTGCCATGATGGAATATGCACTTACGAATACTACGTTGGGAGCTAATGAAAAAGCGATAAAAATCCGCTATCAGGTTATTAACCTTTTAGATAAAAGTAAGGATTGGCAAGAAAAGGAAAACACCTGTCATAAAATTTTCGGCGATCTGGCCATTGATTTTTTCCTGGTACAGGATTATGCCAAAGCGAATGAGTATATGAATAAGGCTTTGCTCTACTTCAGGAAAGAAAACGACATAAAAAACATAGCCTTATACGAATCGGCAAAATCGGTGATGCTCTTTAGAGAGAAAAAGTTTGACAGTTCACTAACCTTTTCGAGACATTCTCTGGAATTACGTACTCAACTTCAGGACACATTAGGTCAGGCCGAATCAAACAATAATATTGCCATTGCCTACATGGGTAAAGGAAACTGGGAACTGGGATTAAAATATCTCAACAAAGCCAAAACCCTTTATGAAAGAGCCGGGAATAATGATCGTATACCAACAATACTTCAAAATATAGGACAATGTCTACAGGAAAAAAAAGATATTAAAGGAGCTATCGAAAAGTTTCAGTTATCATATGAAGTTGCTCAGTCGACAAAACTATTGAACGAATCCAAAATTGCATTAAAAAAACTGGCACAGTTATACAGGATGCAGGAAGATTATAAAGAATCCCTATCGTATTATGTAAAGTACAGCAAAATAAGCGATACGATGTTTACGATACAAAAGCAGAAAACAATACAGGAAATCGCAACAAAATATGAAACCAGAAAAAAAGAAGAGCAGATCCTGTTATTACAAAAAGACAAACAACTTGCAAAACAAAAGATAATTTTGTTTGTTAGTGTACTTATTTTTTTAGTTGTAATAGGTTTATTCGTAGTAATATATGTTGTTTTTAGAAACCGTAAAAACAAACAAATTCTTATTTCCGACCTGAAACTTCAGGAATCCCAAATAGAGCTTTTAAAAATGGAGATGGAAATAAAAAAGAAAGAACTGGATAACTTTACAGATAAACTGATTACCAAATCAAATGTGATACAGGAACTGGAAACCAAACTAAAAGAATACAATGCCAAAAACGACAATATTATTCGATTACAGGATATTACTGAGTTAAGTAAAATGAAAATACTAACAGAAGAAGACTGGCAGTTATTTAAAGATTTTTTCGAAAAAGTATATTCCGGGTTTATATCCGGTATCCGAAATAGGTATAATAACCTGACACAGGCCGAATTACGGATGTTGCTATTAATAAAATTAAATCTGGACGCTTTGGAAATTGCTACAATTCTAGGTATTTCGCACGAAAGTGTAAAAAAAGGGCGTTACCGCTTAAAAAAGAAACTGGAACTAAAACCGGAAGACGATCTAAACAGTTATATCCAGAATATCACTTTTTAAGCGGTAACCATTCCTTGTTTATTTTTTGATCACGTTAATATTTCCGCCAGCAATAGTTTTCTGATTTACTTTTTTAGGGTTTCCGTAAATCGTAATGTCCCCTCCTGCTCTTGTTTTGGCGTCTACCAGATCGGTTGCAAAAATATCGGCTTCACCACCGGCATTAACGGCTACAGTTGTTTGAGAGGTTTCGAAGGTTTTGGCATTTACAATACCACCGGAATTGATCACAATATCCTGATTTTCGGCTTTCCCATTTAGTTTTACCACACCACCAGTAGTCGCACGGACACTTGCTTTTTTAACATTCAAACCAACTTTTATCTGCCCGCCTTTATTGGCATTTACAGAAAAGTCTACTCCTTTTAGCATGACATCGCTGGACACATAGGCACCTTCACTGGCTTCAATGCTTTCGAGATTTTTATAGAAAATGATGACTGTAATATCTTCGCCTTTCAGAAATTTATCCAAGGGCATACGGATTTTCAGATCGCCATTTTTGTTTACAATTTCTACTTTTTCGGCGCCTTCACCTTTGATCTCAATTTTGTTTTCGGAACCCGGAATCAATTGGGCCGCTATTTTATCGAATACTTTTACCGCTGTAAAATCACCTACGTTTTTAGTCACCTGTGCAAAACCAAACTGAGTTGCTAATAGGAATGTGACAATTGCGAAACTGTTCTTAAAAGTTGTTTTTAGCATCGTTTTCTGTTTTTAAAATGTTACGAATCTTTCTTTTTGATAAAATGAAAATCCAGTTGTTTTTTAACCAGATCGGCATTTTTAACCTTTACGATAACTTCGTCGCCCAATTGGATTATGTTATGTGAAATTTCGCCCACCAAAGCATATTGTTTTTCGTCGAACGTATAGTAATCGTCTCGGATTTCACGGATACGTACCATTCCTTCACACTTATTTTCAATAATTTCCACATAAATACCCCATTCGGTCACACCGGAAATAACGCCCAAAAACTCTTCGTCTTTATGATCCTGCATATACTTCACCTGCATATACTTGATACTGTCGCGTTCGGCATTGGCTGCCAGACTTTCCATAGTAGAGGAATGCATACATTTTTCCTCATATACTTCCGCATCGGCCGAAGCACCGCCATCGAGATAATGTTGTAGCAAACGGTGTGCCATAACATCGGGATAACGACGAATTGGAGATGTAAAATGCGAATAATAATCGAATGCTAGTCCGTAATGACCTATGTTTTCGGTAGAATAACTGGCTTTACTCATACTGCGAATCGCCAGTGTATCAACCAGATTTTGTTCTTTTTTACCCTGTACATCTTCCAACAACGTATTCAGTGATTTTGAAATGGCATCTTTGGATTTAAAATTGATCGAATAGCCGAATTTAGCGATTACGGTTTGTAAGTTGATCAACTTGTCCTGATCCGGTTCATCGTGAATACGATAGACAAATGTTTTCTTTTGTTTTCCGATAAATTCTGCTACTTTTCTATTGGCCAGCAACATAAATTCTTCGATCAGGTGATTGGCATCTTTGGCGACTTTAAAATACACACCGGTTGGTTCGGCATTTTCGTTGAGGTGGAATTTTACTTCCACTTTATCGAACGAAATAGCACCATTTTGCATTCGTTTTTTTCTAAGGATTTTAGCCAGTTCGTTGAGCTTTAAGGTAGCTTCCACGATAGGAGCATCCACGGTATACTCATTACCGGTTAGTGAAATTTCGGCCGGAATCTGATTTCCTTTGGTTTCGATAATATGCTGCGCTTCTTCGTAGGCAAAACGCTGGTCGGAATAGGTTACCGTTCGACCAAACCACTGATTAACCAATTCGGCTTTTTCATTCAGTTCAAAAACGGCTGAGAACGTATATTTCTCCTCATGCGGACGAAGGGAACAGGCAAAATTGGAAAGCACTTCCGGAAGCATCGGCACTACCCGATCGACCAGATAAACGGAAGTTGCCCGTTGGTAAGCTTCGTCATCCAATACGGTTCCTTCCTGAACATAATGGGAAACATCGGCAATATGGATTCCGATTTCATAGTTTCCATTTGGAAGTTTTTCGAACGACAAGGCGTCATCAAAATCCTTAGCATCTTTCGGGTCTATCGTAAACGTAAGCGTATTACGCATATCGCGGCGTTTCAGAATTTCGCTTTCCTGAATGGAAGTATCCAGTTTTTTAGCATAAGCCTCCACCTCTATCGGGAAATCGTATGGTAATCCGTATTCCGCAAGGATGGCATGGATTTCGGTATTGTGTTCACCCGGTCTTCCAAGCACTTTTGTAACCACTCCAAACGGACTGTCGGCTTTAGCCGGCCAGTCTTCGATATGCACCAAAACGACATCGCCGTTTTGCGCCTCTCCCATTTTTTCTTTCGGGATAAAGATATCGGTATACATTTTCGGATTGGCCGAAGTAACAAAAGCAAAGTTCTTTTGGATATCGATCACACCAACAAAATCGGTTTTTTTGCGTTCGATAATTTCAACGACTTCCCCTTCCGGTCTGCGTCCTTTTCTGCGATTGTAGATATAAATTTTTACTTTATCGCCATCCAGAGAATGATTCAGATTATTGGTTGGGATAAAAACATCGTCTTCCAGATCCGGGCAAACAAAATAAGCAGTTTTCCGACTGGTCATATCGATTACCCCTTCAAAATAATCGGCTTTTGTGATAATACGGTATTTACCGCGGTCCACTTCTTCGATCTTTTCTTTGGAGGTAAGGTATTTTAATTCTTTGATGATTTCGTTCCGACTTTGGGTATCATTCAGTTCCAGAACAGCAGCTATTTGTTTGTAATTGAATGTTTTGTTAGGATCTTTGGAAAGGATTTTAAAAATTTTTGCAGAAAAATCTTTCCCTTTGTTACCTAACTTTTTGTGTTTCTTACTCATAAATTCTTTTCTAATATACTGCTAAAATTACGAATTAGTATTCACAATCGGGGAAGAAAGAATAAGAATTATAGAAATAATAACTTTTGTATCTTTAGCAAAACCTTTAAACGATGAATGAATTTGTTACGGTAGCCGTTTTTGATTATCCGCACGAAATTGCCGTGCTAAAGCATTTATTGGAGCAACAGGAAATCCGTTATTTTTTTGAAAATGAGACGATGATGAACATTGCGCCTATGTATTCGCAGGCTTTGGGAGGAATTAAACTAAAAGTACATCCGGATGATTTTGAAGCCGTACGGGCGATTCTGAAAAAATTAAACGACGACACCAATTTAAAAATTGTTTAACACTATTCTTTGCTAACTTTGCAGTAAACAAATAAACAACAACACAATGAGAATTTCAATTGGGAACGACCATGCCGGTCCGGACTATAAACAAGCGATTTTAAAACATCTGGAAGCCCAGGGACATACGGTAACAAACCATGGGACAGACACTTTTGACAGTGTGGATTATCCCGATTTCGGTCACCCGGTTGCATTGGATATTACAGAAGGAAGAGCCGATTTTGGTATTGTAATCTGCGGAAGTGGAAATGGTATCGCGATTACGGTTAACAAACACCAGGGAATCCGTGCGGCTTTATGCTGGACAAAAGAAATTGCGGCATTGGCGCGTCAGCATAACGATGCGAATATTATCAGTATTCCGGCGCGATTTACCTCGATTCAACAGACTATCGAAATGGTGGATACCTTTTTGGCAACGGCTTTTGAAGGCGGACGTCATGCCAACCGTGTGAATAAAATCCCGGTTTGTCAATAGACCAGAGAATAAAGAATAAAGAGAAAAGACCCGATAGGGTTATAATAAAAAGGCTTCCATTTGGAAGCCTTTTCTATTTGTTAAGCACACCTGACAGGTTTTTAAAACCTGTCAGGTGTAGCGGCGTAGTGTATTTTAGACAATATTTTTAATAAACTGTTGAAAAGTACCGAACGGCAAATTGCTTTTTTTCATATTCGAAATAAACTGATCCAATCGGTTTTCCATTTTTACACCGGTATTTTTACGGACATAACCCGGGAATCCGAAGCGTTCGAAATCGTCCAGATCGGTAAACTCCCACGGGTGGAAATAAATGTTGAGGTACTTATCTTTTTTATAGGTCCATTTGGCAATGCGGCTGTACAAGCCCAACGGAAGATTGTGAAACGACAGCCAGAAAAGCGGAAACCGTACCAATGGACTCACCGAAGCCGGTATCTGCAAAACGTTGTCTTTCGTATAATAGGTCCGGGAAATATGCAGGTTGTTATACCTTCCCGGAAGATAGGTCGGATTGATCGAACTGTTATAAACATATCCGGCTTTGGCCACTTCTTTTTCATCTACCGGCATCATACGCGGCATTCGGAAACCGGTTACGGTCATACCGGACAATTCTTCCAGTTTCTCTTTGGATTCCTTTAAATGCGGTACTTCAAAATTGGAATGGTAATAGGTATGCGAAGCCAGCTCATGCCCTTCCCTTTTGATACGTTCGATAATTTCGGGCGCATTAATGGCAAAAGTAGCGGTACTAAAGAACGTCGCTTTTACCTGATGTTTTTGAAGAATATCCAGAATTATATGTGAACCGGTAATAGACAACTGAATCTGATCATCGAATGAGATGTCTTTCCCGTATTCGAACGGCATGTCGAATTCTTCAATATCAAAACTTAATAAAATCATGACTGATCTTTTAAATTGGTAGAACGGATAATATAATTCGGTCGGTTTTTGGTTTGCATAAACATCTTACCGACATAAATACCAATAATTCCGAGCATAATAAGTTGTAAACCGCCAAAGAAAACAATGGTAATAATGATAGAGGCCCAACCCGATACTTCTATATGATTATAAAACGCATATACCACATATGGGATATACAATAGCGATAATAGTGACATGATTAATCCTACATAAACCGCAGTATATAAAGGTTTTATACTAAAGGAAGTCACGCCATGTAAGGCCAGGCGGACCATTTTTTTAAAGGAATATTTACTAGTACCGGCAAAACGTTCAGCCGGTTCATAACGGATACCATATTGTTTAAAACCAAGCCATTTGGTAAGCCCTCTTAAAAAGGGTTCGGTTTCATGAAAGTTTCGGAATACATTTACCACTTTACGATCCATTAGCCTGAAATCGGCAGTACCGGCTTCGAGTTCGATATCCGAAAGGGAATTAACCAGTTTATAAAAAAGATTTGAACTGCTTCTTTTGGCCTTCGAAAGCCGTTTATCTTCCTCACGGATGGTATACACAATATCAAAACCTTCCTCCCATTTTTGAAGCATTTCCGGAATGATTTCCGGCGGATGTTGTGCATCGCAGTCTAACGAAATTACACAATCACCAAAAGCATTATCCAAACCTGCTTTTACCGCCAGTTGATGTCCGAAATTCTTGGAAAACTCCAGAAAGTAAGCATTATTATAATTGTTTGCCAGCTCTTTTACGGTAACCAGTGTTTCATCCCTGCTCCCATCGTCCACAAAAATAACCTCCCAGTTATACGGCAACGTACTAAAAACGGAATGAATGTTTGTAAAGATATTCCGAATATTATCCGCTTCGTTATAAGCAGGAATTACAATAGAGACTAATTTTCGCATACGGTAACGGATTTAGGTTTGAAATCTCTTGTGAGCATTTCATAAATTATTGTAAACCAAATGATAACACAAGGTAAGGCTTTTAAGGCATGGTTGCGGATAAATACGCGTGCCACTTTCGGAAACAAATCCGTTGGTGATAAGGATGTAAGTAAAATCGCAAAAACCAGTAAGGCGATCTCCCATTTGGAATGTTGCGATTTACGCATAAACCAGATGGCCACACCGGTAAACGCAATGATATAAGTAGGCGATTCGGAACCACTACTAAAAATTACGGTAAAAATCAATGTTGACGCCAGTAATAACAAACGAAACTCCAGAAATTGAAATTGTTTTATTCTCAGGTAGGTCGCTCCGAAGAGCAATACACCACCCAGTAAAAACGGAGTATTCGGAATGGTAGGATCACCCAAAGACCGTCGAACCATTCCCATAAAGGAAATATCCTGATACGAATCCAGACTGATATTTGACGAATTTTTATAAACCAGTGTATTGAACCATTCGACATAGGTATCAATAATAAACTTAGGTGATGACAAAAGCATCGGTACTACAAAAAGCACCACAGCCCAAAAAATAAGCCCAAGGATAAACTGAATTTTTTTCTGCGTAAAAAAGAAAAACGCCAGACCAACGATTCCATATAATTTGATCATTGTACAACTTATGATAGGAAAAGTAGCGATTCCGTTTTTGTTTTTTAGCGTATAGGAAAAGGCAATCAGAATAGCACCTGTCAGGAAAATATTAAACTGAAAACTTAGCAAAGCTGTAATCAACTCATTGGCGCATATTAGTGCGATAATGGCCTTTGCTTTATTCGAAAGTGGTAAACTCTTTATTCCGAAAGCAAAAACAAGCACACTGCATACATTCCATAACAGCATTCCCAAATAATCCGGTAACAGCGCAAAAGGAGCGATAAATAAGGCAAAAACGGGACCATAGTGATTTCGGTCCCAATATTCATCGGGATAATGTGCATAAAGCGATTTAGATTCGATTAAATGCCAGAACGTATATTTAAAAATCGAATAATTATTATAACTACCGTGGTTGTACTGTTTAATGGCAATTAAAGCCGCCACTGCCACGAGTAGACCAAAAATATATTTGGGTTGTAGCAGAAAAGAAAACCGGGAAAACTTATTTTTTGTAAGATTCGGTATCAAAATATCTTGAATTTAGTAAGGGATTGGACAAATATATAGATTTCAGCGGAATTTTTCCAGGCGGTTTTTATTATGATCAAATGACAACATCAAAGATCAAAATAATGTTTGAGAAACATCAGTATTCCGATTTGTAAAACCAATACGACCGAAAACTTCCATAAAAAAGAAGATTTGGAGGTTTTATGACCAAAAAGCAACATTGCGCCTATAGCGCCGATACTTCCGCCAATAAAACTGATAGTCAGTAATGTTTTTTCGGATATCCGTTTTCGTTGACTAACCGCAAGCCATTTATCGATACCAAAAACAACGAAAGCGAAAACATTCATGCTGAGGACATAACAGAATAATGGCTGCATTGTTATAAAATTTCTGCCAAAGATAGTATTTTAGCCTGCACGATCCGTTTTTTAAAAACAGCGGTTGTGATATTTTAACAAGCAATTTATTTATAGGATGACGAATATAGCGTATATACTAAAGCATGTTTCGACGGCTCCAAAGAACATAGAAAGTACCTTACAACTTTTGGCAGAAGATTGTACGATACCCTTTATTGCCCGTTACCGAAAAGACAAAACCGGAAACCTGGATGAGGTTGTTATCGAGCAGATTGCAAAACTGAATGCGGCTTATGCGGCCATTATAAAACGAAAAGAAGCCATTTTAAAATCCATTCAGGAACAAAATGCCTTAACACCGGAACTGGAACAAAAGATAAGCAGCAGTTTTGACCTGAGCGAATTGGAAGATTTTTACCTTCCGTATAAGAAAAAAAGAAAAACCAAAGCCGACGTGGCCCGTGAAAACGGATTGGAACCGCTGGCTAAAATCATCATGGCACAAAATGCCGATGATCTCGATTATATTGCATCAAAATACCTGAATGACAAAGTAAGCAATGAAGACGAAGCACTTCAGGGCGCGCGCGATATTGTAGCCGAATGGATTAATGAAAACATTTATATCCGTAAAAACCTGCGAAGAATGTTCCAGCGTAAAGCCGTGATCGAAACCAAAGTGGTAAAAGCGAAAAAAGACGAAGAAGGTGCCAAAAAATTCGAACAATATTTCGAATGGTCGGAACCGATAACCAAAGCACCGTCACATCGTTTACTGGCCATGTTACGCGCAGAAAACGAAGGCTATATTAAGTTAAAAGTCGATATTGAACAGGAGGAAGCGCTGGAGTTTATCGAAGAAAACATTATTAAAAACAAAAAAGAGACCGCCACGCATCTTAAAAAAGCGATTGGCGACAGTTATAAAAGATTACTGGAACCGGCGATTTCGAACGAAACACTGCAGGAAGCGAAAGCAAAAGCCGATGCAAGTTCGATTCAGGTATTCGCCGGAAATTTAAACCAGTTGCTACTGGCACCGCCATTGGGTGAAAAACGTATTCTGGCAATCGACCCGGGATTCCGAACCGGATGTAAGGTGGTTTGCCTGGACGAAAAAGGCGATTTGTTGTATAACGAAACCATTTTCCCACATGCGCCGCAAAATGAAACGGCCATGGCAATGAAGAAAATTCGTTCGATGGTCAATTCCTATAAGATCGATGCCATTTCGATTGGAAATGGAACGGCTTCTAGGGAAACGGAATTTTTTATTAAAAAAATAGCTTTCGACAAACCGATACAGGTATTTGTGGTAAGCGAAGCCGGAGCGTCGGTATATTCGGCGTCCAAAATTGCCCGTGACGAATTTCCGAATTACGATGTTACCGTACGTGGTGCCGTATCGATCGGAAGACGCTTGTCGGATCCGTTGGCCGAACTGGTAAAAATTGACCCGAAATCGATTGGAGTAGGGCAGTACCAACATGATGTCGATCAGACACAGCTTAAAAGCGAACTGGATACGGTAGTAACCCGTTGTGTAAACTCCGTTGGAATCAATCTGAATACGGCGAGTAAATCGCTGTTAAGTTATGTGTCCGGAATAGGAGAGAAGATGGCCGAAAACATCGTAGTGTACCGTTCGGAAAACGGCGCTTTCGAAAGTCGGAACCAACTAAAAAAAGTACCGCGACTGGGTGAAAAAGCCTTCCAACAGGCGGCTGCTTTTATCCGAATCACGAATGCCAAAAACCCGTTAGATAATTCTGCGGTACATCCGGAAGCCTATGGAATTGTGGAGAAAATGGCAAAAGACCTTAAAATATCGGTTAATGATCTTATTGCGAATAAAGAAAAAATCAATGGGATACCATTGGAAAACTACGTAACCGATTCCGTTGGACTTTTAAGTTTAAAAGATATTGTAAAAGAGTTGGAAAAACCGGGACTGGATCCGAGAAAAGCGGCCAAAGTATTCGAATTCGATGCCAATGTTAAAACGATCCGGGATTTGCGCACCGGAATGGTGTTACCGGGAATTGTAAATAATATTACCAATTTCGGATGTTTTGTAGATATCGGGATCAAGGAAAGCGGATTGGTTCATATTTCCCAGCTCAAAGAAGGATTTGTGAGCGATGTAAACGAAGTGGTAAAACTACATCAGCATGTACAGGTAAAAGTAACCGAAGTCGACGAAGACCGCAAACGAATACAGTTGAGTATGATACTGTAACGAAAAATAAAAAGAGGCTGTAAAAAATAAACAGCCTCTTTTGTTATAAAAAGTCGTTTACTTTTACAGCCTCTAAAAAAAAGTATTACAAAAAATTACTCTTTGGTTTCGTCTTTCTTAGGAGCGGAAGGTTGATCGTCTTTAGCCGCATTTTTGAATTCTTTAATTCCGGAACCCAAACCTTTCATTAGTTCAGGAATTTTTTTACCACCGAATAAAAGTACAATTACCACTACGATCAGGATTATTTCTGTTGCACCAAGCTTTCCCATTGTTACTGTGTTTATTATTTCAAAAAATTAATTCGTAAATCGAGAGAACAAAGTTAGGTATAAATCCAATTAGACGAATAAATAATTAAAGCTTTTTAAGGATGAGGGGCTAAATTTAGGATTTCTTTAACCTAAATCATAAAAATCAATATAGGTGTAGGATTAAGAAAGCCGGTATTAAATTATTATATTTGTGAATTAAAAGAAAATAATGTCTGCGAAGCGACTAAAACGACAGCTTTTAAAAAAGAAATTATTCAATAAAAACCGATTGGTTATATTGAATGAAGATACGTTTGAAGAGATATTTTCTCTGAAGTTAAATCTGATGAACGTTTTTGTGAGTCTCACCGTATCTACGATATTCCTGATTACCGCAACCACATTTATTATTGCCTTTACACCCTTGCGGGAATATATTCCGGGTTATTCTTCGACCAAACTTAAAAAGGAAGCCACACAACTGGCTATAAAATCCGATTCGCTGGAACAGGTGATGCGGCAGAACAACCTGTATGTGGAGTCGATTAAAAAAGTGCTTACCGGTAATTTGGATTATGCCCGGTTAAACAAAGATTCCATAAAAGTAGAAGACAAAACCACTGAAGTTGCCGATCTGAATCCGTCGCAAACGGATTTAAAACTACGGGAACAGGTTCGTCTGGAAGACAAATACAATGTTTTTGAAAAAGCCAAACCCAGAGTAAATCTGGTTTTATTACCACCGGTAAAAGGCCATATTGTAGAAAAATACAATGCTAAAAACAAACATTATAATATTAGTATTGCGCTGACAAAAAACACACCGATTAAATCGATTGCCAACGGGACGGTCGTTTTTTCTGATTGGACACCAACCAACGGACAGGTGATCATCATCAGACATAACGACGGGATTATTTCGGTTTATAAACGAGCGGCATCCTTAACCAAATCGGAAGGAGATGTGGTAAAATCGGGAGAAGTGATTGCTTTGGCCGGAATTACCGGAACCTATCCGGATGTACAATTACACTTTGAACTCTGGAAAGACGGTTATCCGATCGATCCGACTCAGTTTATCGATTTTGAATAACGAACTATGGAATGGACAACGAACCTATTACAATTACCCTTATTATGTGGCGGGATTTTTATCCTTGTCGGACTAATTCAGTATTGTTTTCCGCCTAAAAAAATAAACAGCTTATACGGTTACCGTACATCAGGCTCAATGCAATCGCCGGAACGATGGCAATTTGCACAAAAATATTCCGCAATAGAATTGATCAAAGGAGGTAGCATACTGATGCTACTGGCTTTGACACCGTTGTTGTTACCTGTTCTGAAGAATGGTGAATTCATTATAAGTATGGCGCTGGTATTGCTTTTTGTTTTTATCCTGATATACCGTACCGAAAAAGCATTGAAAAAAAAGTTTGCCGATAATCCTAAATAAAATCAAATGTCGATAAAATCGATTATTGCTAAAATACTAGCCGGAAAAATTTATAAGAATACGCGAAAATGGGCGGATAACCCGGTTGCAACCCAACAAAAGATATTTTGGGAACTGATTCGTTCGGCTCAAAACACCCAATTTGGAAAAGACCATCATTTCAATTCGCTCACCTCGATAGCCGATTTCCAAAAACAGGTACCGGTACGGGATTATGAACAACTACGCCCGTATATCGACAGGATGTTAACCGGTGAAGCGGACGTATTATGGAAAGGAAAACCCTTATACCTGGCCAAAACGTCCGGAACAACGTCCGGAGCCAAATATATTCCGCTGACGAAAGAATCGATGCCGTATCATATTGAAGCGGCACGGAATGCGATTTTACATTATATCCATGAAACCGGAAACGCGTCGTTTGTAGACGGCAAAATGATTTTTTTACAGGGAAGTCCGGTATTGGACGAGAAAAACGGAATCAAACTGGGCCGACTTTCGGGAATTGTGGCGCATTATGTTCCGAAATACTTACAAAAAAACCGGATGCCAAGTTGGGAAACCAATTGTATTGAAGATTGGGAAACCAAAGTAGACGCGATAGTAGAAGAGACCTTCCAGGAAGACATGGCGGTCATCTCCGGAATTCCATCGTGGGTACAGATGTATTTTGAAAAATTAAAAGAAAAAGGCAACAAACCGGTAGGCGAAATCTTTAAAAACTTTAACCTGTTTATTTACGGCGGTGTGAATTACGAACCCTATCGGGCGAAATTCGAAAACCTGATTGGACGGAAAGTCGACAGTATCGAACTATTTCCAGCTTCCGAAGGCTTTTTTGCCTATCAGGATACGCAGAAAGAAAAAGGAATGCTACTGTTGTTGAATTCGGGTATCTTTTATGAGTTTATCAAAAGTGACGAATTTTTCCAGGAAAACCCGAAACGCTATACGATAGGCGAAGTAGAACTCGGCATCAATTATGTTTTGATCATTTCTACTAATGCTGGATTATGGTCCTATAATATAGGCGATACCATTCAGTTTACGAGTTTACAACCGTATCGGGTAATTGTATCGGGACGAATCAAACATTATATTTCGGCATTTGGTGAACACGTGATTGGAAAAGAAGTGGAAGCCGCTTTACAAGAAGCGATGGAGAATACCGATATTCGGGTTAATGAATTTACCGTAGCACCGCAAATTACACCAACCGAAGGCTTACCGTATCACGAATGGCTGATTGAATTTGAACAAGAACCGGAAGACATGGTCATATTCGAACAAAAACTAGACAAAGCCATGCGGACACAAAACGTCTATTACGACGATTTGATTTCAGGAAATGTATTGCGAACCGTGGTTGTGACAAAAGTAAGCAAGAATGCATTTCAGGAGTATATGAAGTCCGAAGGAAAACTGGGTGGACAAAATAAACTGCCGCGACTTTCGAACGATCGTAAAATTGCCGATAAACTACGAAAAGCATAATATGAGTAAAATCGTGTTTTTTCTATTGTTTCTTTCGATAAGTAGTTTGGCTCAGATACGAGGAACTGTCGTTAACGAAACCCAACAACCGGTTTCCTATGTGAATATCTGGGTTGAGGATGAAAATAACGGAACAACAGCCGATGGGAACGGGGATTTTACTATTTTCGAAAAAAATCCGGAGAAGGTTTTAGTGTTCAGTGCGTTGGGATATGAAACGGCAAAAATAAAAGGTACCGAAGCGGCAAAAGTAGTGTTAAAGCAACGTCCGTTACAGCTTCAGGAAGTGGTGATTGCCGGAAAGAAAAGCAATAAAACGACAACCGTTGGCGATTATAAAAAAGGAGGCATCAACCATTTCTTTTCCAGTGGAAAAAATCCGTGGATTGTAGCGCGCTATTTTCCGTTTGATGGGAACAGTGCCAAAACACCCTATCTTAAGGAGTTGATGATCATGACTGACTCGGAAGTGGATCCGGCAACGTTTATCCTACATTTTTATGAAGTAGGAGAAGATGGAAGTCCGGGAAAAGACCTGACCGATAAAAATCTGATAATCGAAGCGGCAAAAGGAAAACAAAACACCGTGGTAAAACTGGATGGTTATGGTTTAGAAATCGGAAAAAAAGGCCTGTTTGTAGCCGTTGAATGGCTAATTATCGATGAAAACAAATACGATTTTAAAATGACATCAAATGATGTTGCTTCTGGGAGTTATACCGTTAGTAACTTTTCCGGAACCCGATACGAACCCAGAATCGGAACCATACCGTCTGAAGAAAGTACTTCCTGGCGGTTTACGATGGGACGATGGTCGCGATTTGACAAACCAATCCAATCGGGTATCGGGAAGTATAACAACAAGTTTAATGAACTTGCGATAAAGTTAACTTTAACAAACTAAAAAATAAAAATCCTACATTTGTGGGTTACTAAATAGAAAGCATATGAAAGAGATTAAAAACATTTCGCGCTCACGCGCACAGGAATCATCGGCAGCAATTGAACGTTTGTACATTACCATGCGTCATTTGTTTAACAGAGGATTCTACAAACCTATGGGTATTTCGGGAGAAACATTACGCGAAGCGTTATTGTCTTTACGTCCGGAAATATATGGGACGATTGCAGAAGAAAAAGTAGAGTTAAACGGATTACTATATGTAATTGAGCGTTTACCAATTGGTATTGAAGAATGCCGTTATATCAACCTGACCTCGGATGAAGGGTATTCGAAGTCGCATTTTCAGGCGATAGTACCGCCAAAAAGAAGACGAAACTGTTACCGTATCGACGACGAACAGATGAATATCGAAATTACCCGTGGCCGTTCGGATATCTATGATATTTTAACGCACCTTACTTTTATTTTTATCGAATCGCATAAAATCAAAGACCGGGTATTAATCGATGAAGATGGTCGTTTAACGCGTGACTGGGAAAAACTGGAGCAGGTTATCCTTCAGAATAAAAAGCTGACGTTGGTAGAACGCGAAAAAGCGATTTCGCATGTATCAAATATTTTAGGAAGAACGTTTGCTGAGGTATTGGATATTTACGACAGTTTTGCAACCCAACAAGCACCGGAACGTTTTCTACACATCATTTACTGGTTAGGGAAACTGGCGATAGAAGAGGTGGTGGACAATAACAAGCGAACCATTACTTTTAGCCCGATTCTGAGAGAACGTTTGGGACACCATATCCATGGAGAGATCTGGGCGAACAACATCAAAAAAGTTTTACTGAAAAATAAATTAATCCACCGTCCGATTCATGTGATCAGTGCGAATATGCACAGTGTAATGAATTCCTTATTTGCGACACACGTATTAAAAGGGAAATTCAAGGATCAGTCGGATTTTGTGATTTACGAAGAACTGAGCAAATCATCCAATAATGATTTACGTGCGAAAACGGAAGAATTCGCGATAAAACACGGAATGATTTCGCTTCCGGACACTTCGGGAACAAACATTGACGTTCAGATTTTCGACACCGAAAAAATCGAATGGAACAAATCGGCATTTCCTAAGGCAAAAGTCGAAGGCGAACATCCGGTTATCATTGTAATGGATTACGCCTTTGGAGAACAGGCCTACGAAACAATCGACGAACTCTTAAAACCGTATAAAGACGGACAGGAAAAAGTATTCCTGAATGTAGAATCGGTTTCGATTATGGGTAAAGCCGGTATTTTAGAAGGAGGAAAAGGCGACATCATGATTCCATCGGCACATATCAACGAAGGAACAGGAGACAACTATCCGTTTGACAATGAACTTTCGGCCGAAATGTTTGAAGGAAATGAGATTCCGGTTTTTGCAGGACCAATGATAACGGTATTAGGAACATCGTTACAAAATAAAGACCTGTTAAAATTTTTCCACGAATCGACCTGGGGTGTGATTGGACTGGAAATGGAAGGTGCTTATTATCAGAAAGCCATTCAATCGGCTTCCAAAATTAGAAAAAGTATCCCGTCCAATGTAAAAGTACGCTATGCGTATTATGCATCGGATAACCCATTGGAAACAGGAAGTACATTAGCTTCGGGAGGATTAGGAACAACCGGAGTTAAACCAACGTATTTAATTACGATTAAGATTTTAGAGCAAATTTTTAATATAAAATAAAACCTATCACTTACTATGAATAATAACTCTAACGCGACGCATTCAGAAGATCAGGAAATCGATTTGTCACAAGTTTCCAAGAAAATTGGAAATGCCTTTCAGTACTTTTTAGACTGGATTTTCGATGGTGTCTTATTTTTAAAACGCAATATAATAATCATATCGATTTTGTTTGTTATAGGAGCAGGATTAGGATTTTATCTGGATAAATCAGAAAAAGTATATAGCAATCAAATAATCGTAATTCCCAATTTTGAAAGTGTTGATTATTTGTATGCCAAAGTAGAGTTATTAAATGCAAAAATTAAAGAACGTGATTATACGTTTTTAACTGGTTTAGGTATAAAAGAACCTAAGAAAATATCGAAGATTGAAATTGAACCCATCATCGACATTTACCGTTTTATCGATAATAGTGAGGAGAACTTCCAGATGATTAAATTGATGGCCGAAGACAACGATATGCAAAAAATATTGGAAGACAAGGTCACGAGTAAGAATTATAAATTCCACACGATATCTTTTTTAACACATGGATTAACACAAAGAAATACTACACTGGAACCGTTAATGAAGTTCTTTAACGATAGTGATTATTATAAAAATGTTCAGAGAGAAAAAATCAAAAATCTGGAGTTAAAAATTCAAACAAATCAGGAAACGGTTAACCAAATCAATGGGATTTTAAACCAGTTTTCGGAAAATACCAGTTCGCAACAAAAAAGTGATAAGTTGGTTTACTATAATGAAAACACGCAGTTAAATGACGTGATCAAAACGAAAGACCAATTGGTAAATGAGTTAGGTTATCTGAATGTGCAGATGAATGATTTTAAAGAAATTATAAAAGAAAGCAGTTCCACAATAAATGTACGCAATACGAAATCGGTTAATGGTAAAATGAAACTGATTTTACCGGTACTTTTTGTCGGGCTGTTTTTATTAGCCGGAATGTTGCGTTCCTTCTATAAAAAACAAATGATTAAAAGAAACTTAGTATAAGCATGAAAAACATACTGATAACCGGAGGTGCGGGATTTATAGGAGCCAATTTTGTAACCTATTTTATAGAAGGGAATCCGGATATAAACGTAGTTAATTTAGACAAGCTGACCTATGCAGGAGATTTGGCCAATCTGGAAGAAGTGGCCAATAACAGTCGTTATACTTTTGTACAAGGCGATATCTGCGACCGTGAATTGATTGAGACGCTTTTTGAAAAATATGATTTTTCGGATGTGATCCATTTTGCAGCCGAGTCACATGTGGATAATTCAATCTCCGGACCGGAAGCTTTTATCCGAACCAATGTCATCGGAACATTCAATCTGTTGGATACCGCTCGTAAACATTGGATGACGGGACCCAATCACTATAAAGAAGGATATAAGCAATCGCGTTTCCATCATATTTCCACCGATGAGGTTTACGGAACGTTAGGTGCCACCGGCTTGTTTACAGAAGAAACACCCTATGCGCCCAATAGTCCATATTCGGCTTCAAAAGCCTCTTCCGATATGATTGTAAGAAGTTATTTTCATACCTATGGAATGCAGGTGGTAACGACAAACTGTTCCAATAATTACGGTCCGAAACAGCACAATGAAAAACTGATTCCAACCATAATCCGCAAAGCGATTTCGGGTGAAAATATTCCGATTTATGGCGATGGACAAAATGTAAGAGACTGGTTGTATGTGTTGGATCACTGTAAAGGAATCGAGTTGGTTTTTAAAAACGGAAAACCGGGCGAGACCTATAATATCGGAGGGCGAAACGAACGCAACAACCTGTATATAGCCAATACCATTTGTGAGCTATTAGACGAAATGCAACCTAAAACCGAAGGCCGTTATCAAGAACAGATTGTTTTTGTAAAAGACCGCCCGGGACACGATTTGCGTTATGCGATCGATGCAACTAAGATTGAAACGGAACTGGGCTGGAAAGCCGATGAAAATTTCGAAACCGGAATTCGGAAAACCATTGCCTGGTATCTAAACAAATTTGACAAAAAATAATAAAGCATTTCATAAAATGAAAGGGATAATATTAGCAGGAGGCTCCGGCACCAGATTACACCCGCTTACGCTGGCCGTGAGCAAACAGTTAATGCCTATCTATGATAAGCCAATGATTTATTATCCGCTGTCGACATTAATGTGGGCAGGAATCCGTGAAATACTAATCATTTCTACACCACATGATTTACCACTCTTTCGTCAATTATTAGGCGACGGAAGTAAGTTGGGTTGTCGTTTTGAATATGCCGTACAGGAAAACCCTAACGGACTTGCGGAGGCCTTTATTATTGGTAAAGATTTTATTAAAGACGATAAAGTAGCGCTAATTTTAGGGGATAATATTTTTTATGGAACCGGATTAGCCGAATTACTTCAGGCGAATAACAATCCGGATGGCGGGATCATTTATGCCTATCACGTACACGATCCGGAACGTTATGGCGTGGTTGATTTTGATAAAGACGGAAAAGTACTTTCGATAGAAGAGAAACCGATTTATCCGAAATCCAATTATGCGGTACCGGGGATCTATTTTTATGATAATGATGTCGTTTCGATAGCCGAAAATATCAAACCGAGTAATCGCGGCGAACTGGAAATAACCGATGTCAACAAAGAATACCTGGAAAGAGGAAAACTTCAGGTAAGTATTTTAGACCGTGGAACCGCGTGGCTTGATACCGGAACGTTCCAGTCGTTAATGCAGGCCGGACAGTTTGTACAGGTTATCGAAGAACGCCAGGGATTAAAAATCGGAGCCATTGAAGAAGCGGCCTACCGAATGGGATTTATTGATGCCGAACAATTGCAGCTTTTGGCGGAACCGTTATTAAAGAGCGGCTATGGAAAACACTTATTAAGCATATTAGAATAAAAAAAATGACGATTACTCCTACAAAACTATCCAGTTGTTATATACTTGAACCCAAAGTGATTCAGGATGCGAGAGGTTATTTTATGGAAAGTTTTAATGAAAAAACATTCCGCGATGGAACCAGCGAGGACGTTCATTTTGTTCAGGACAACCAGTCGTTTTCGTCCAGAGGCGTACTTCGGGGCTTACATTATCAGACCGGAGAACACGCACAGGCGAAATTGGTTCGCGTTTTACAGGGAGAAGTGTTGGATGTAGCAGTCGACATCCGTCCGGAGTCGGAAACCTACGGTCAGTATGTAGCAGAAGTATTATCGGCCGAAAACCAAAAGCAGTTATTTATCCCAAGAGGATTTGCACACGGTTTTTTGGTACTTAGTGAAACGGCTACTTTTTTCTATAAATGCGACAATTTTTACAAAAAAGAATCCGAAGGTGGAATCATTTATAATGACCCGAACCTGTCGATTGACTGGAAACTGGAAGCTTCGGAATTATTGATTTCCGAAAAAGACCAGTTTTTACCCACATTGGATAAAGCACGTAAGATATGGTAGTACTGGTAACCGGTTCGTCGGGACAATTAGGACAATCACTACAATCTATTTCGGAAAACTACCCGGAAATCGATTTTGTTTTTGCTTCGTCAGCTGATTTGGATATAACGGATACAGAAAAAACCATTGCTTTTTTTCGGAAAACACAGCCGGCCTATTGTATTAATACGGCGGCTTATACCGCTGTTGATAAAGCCGAAAGTGAGCCGGAAAAAGCATTTCAGGTAAATGTAAAAGGACCTCAAAATCTGGCGGAAGCCTGTGCCGAAACGGATACCGTTTTACTTCATATTTCGACGGATTTTGTTTTTGATGGCGAAAAGAGCACGCCCTATACCGAAGAAGATATACCCAATCCGAAAGGAATTTACGGAAAAACAAAATTGGAAGGCGAACAGGTTATAGAAAAAACCTGGTCAAAACACTACATTATAAGGACATCCTGGGTCTATTCCGAATTTGGAAACAACTTTATGAAAACCATGTTACGACTAGCTTCCGAACGGGATATGCTTAACGTAGTCAATGATCAGATTGGAACACCCACTTATGCGGTTGATCTGGCCGAAGCACTCATTACAATAATCCGTTATGATTTTCAAAATGATAGTAAGCCGTATGGGATTTATAACTTTAGCAATGAAGGCGTATGTAGTTGGTACGATTTCGCTAAAAAGATATTCGAATTGAACCAAATAACCATTCCGGTTCATCCAATTCCTACAACAGCATATCCAACACCGGCGCAACGTCCAAAATACAGTGTATTGGATAAGCAAAAAATCAAAAACATGTTTAAAACCGATAGTACCAATTGGGAAGTATCGTTATCCAAAGCACTTCAGCAGCTTTAAATTTCAGGATTTTTTAATTCATCCGAAGCCGGATTTTTCCGGAAAGCATCGTTTCTAAGGAAAGTCATCAGAATCAGATGGAAAAAGAAAATACCATAATGTCTGTAAAAGAAATCTTCGGTAAAACAAATGATCAGGATGTTTAGTGTCATGACATATAATAAAAACTGATCCACTTTTAATACAACGCGGAAAACTTTATAACAATAAAACAGGAAGAATAGTAGCGCGAAAATACCTGCCGAAATAAGCATATATAAAAAGTAATTATGCGTCATGTACTTAATCGTTACAAAAAAATCAGAATCATAGTTGGTTTTATAACATTCGTCCAAACTTTCCTGAAGTTTACCAAAACCCACTCCAAACAAATAATGTTCTTTAGCTAATTCGATACTACATTTCGTTATCGAAAGACGCACATTTGTAGAATCATAAGAAAGCCCTTTAGGCGGATTGTTATAACTGTTGTACATTTCTACAAATCGGTTTTTAACTCCGGGTATCGAAAAAGCAAGAATGCTTCCGAGTAAGAGAAAAGAAACCGTGACCATTACTTTTTTTTTCAGACTAAAATGGCGCAGTGTTAACGGCATACAAATTAAAAGGGCAAGCAGAAAGAGGATGTTTATTTTTGAAAGCAATAAAAAGGTAATAAGAAGGAATGCTGCAACATAAAACAATTCGAAATAGGCTTTCTTTTCCAGCACCTTTTTAAAACTAAAAGCCGTACACACAATTATCATAGATGAAAAATACGTCGGATGTATTCGGAAAAAAGGAATTTCGGAATATACGAAATCACGGAATTTCGGGATGTTATATTGATATACAAAAAAATCAGAAAAGTCGTATTTATATAAAAATGCAACGACATAACTAACGGCAATAATCAGACAGGTATTTTTAAGGATGGTCAGGTACAGATTCACTTTTTCACCGGAAAAGAACGTCTTCGGGATTAATGAAAAAACAACCGGAAACAGAAGAAAGAACAAAGCGTGATTGATCGCCACCAGATTTTCGACCAGTTCCATTCGCAAGAGGCTAAACACCGTTATGATCCAGAACGGAATAGTTAGGTATAAAACTTTAAAATCAAAATTCTTATAGCTTTTCGTGCTATAGCTGTAAAGCACTGTATTTAAAGTAACCAATATAAAAAAAAAGGTCGAGATGTTTTCTTTGAATAAAGGAAAAATAAAAAGCAGGGGAATAAAAAATAAAAATAATTTTTCGGATATTTCTTTCATACGTAGCCGTTTGTTTATTGTATGTGTCTGATAATTAGTGTTTTGTTGGTAATTTGTCAGAATGCTTCAAAGAGGCGATCTAATGGCAAATATATTATTTTAAATAAATAAAAATTTTTTATGACATATAAAAAAATATGATAAATTTGTTCATTCAAATACAGAAAAAATGAAAAAAATTGGCTTGTTGTTTTTAGGTAGTATTCTTTTATTCTCCTGTGGTAGAGATAACAAAAAAGAAGAGGCAGAAACTTCTTCTGAGCAAAAAGAAGTGGTTGTAGCAGATAATTATGCGATCACACTTGAAGCAATTTATGAAAAAGATGATGAACTACTATTAGTGTTTAAAAAAGCAGGGTACTGGGATTATGACCATCCTATAAAATTTAAAATAGTGGGCCAGCCAAATATACAAAACATTAGAATAGATGCACCTCAAGGTTTAAGTATGGAAAATGTTCAGGTTGATTTAAGTTCCAATAAAGAACAGAAATACGTAACACTTAGAGGAGTCAATATATTGAACAACGAGAAAGTAGTTATTAACGGGGCAAACAACATGCATGCGAAATACTTTGATATGGGTAATAGCGTTGGATGGGATCCGAAAGGCTTACGATATATTATGAATTTCGATGGGGAGTATCCACCAAGAATGGTTGGAAACGAACAATTGGAAGCCGTATTGGTAAAATAAAAAAAGGGGACTATTTAGTCCCCTTTTTTTATAACATATCATAAAGATCATTCCATAGATGGCCTTTCTTTTCCCAGCTATAATTTTGATAAACATAAGCTGAAAGATTTACGCCTCTTTCATCCCGTTCGTTTGTACTCCAACTGGTCACTTGATTTATAGCGTCAGTCAACTCGGTTAAAACAGGATTAATCATTATTCCTCCGTTTCCATTCCATCCCGGATTAATACCGGTATTATAGGTAGTGATAACCGGTGTTTTGCAGGCTGCAGCTTCCAGATTGACCATACCCACTGCTTCTGAATAAGAAGGTGCTACAAAAGCTTTTGCATTCGCATAAAGACGGTATTTTTCGTCGCCAAAAACACCACCCACAAATTCCACTCTGTTTTCCAATCCTAATTCCTGACAGCGTTTTCGCAACTCCGGTGAATAATCGTTTTCGGAGCCGACAATCTTTAATTTGATTTTTTTATCTTGAATCTTACACATCGATTCAATCAAAATATCCAGCCCTTTTTTAGGGTGAATCCGACCTAAAAACAACAGATACTCTTCATCCGGATTGTAATTCAGATTTGCCGGTAGCTTGGAAAAATGAAGTAGATTCGGAATTTCAACAATATTTTTGTGGTTTGTTAGTTTAAAAAGATTGTCTTTTTCGATAGGAGTTATGGCATGTACTATTTTAGAATTTTTTAGTAATGTATTCAGAAACAGCGCCAAATAAATTTGCTTCTTCAGTTTTTTTTCACCCAAATGCCAAGGTTCCAGCATTCCGTGTGGTGTTATGACATAAGGGATGTTTTTGCTTTTTGCCAGCTTACCGGTTATATACTGCGTATACATAAAAACACCATGAATATGTATAAGCGTTTCACGGGTGATATTGGAATGGATATACGTCTTAAATTCCTTCGAATAGTTCCAGGCTTTATCTGTAGGGAAAAGAGTATAATTATCCTGAGGCTCTTTTTTATTGGTAAGAATAACAGACTGATAGTGATTGTCTGAATTGAGATAATTGTTTAAATTAACCAAAACAGTTCGAACACCGCCACTGTCAAACGAAACATTTTCGGCAACCTGATATATAGTTTTCATGAGGTCTGATTAAGGTAAAGGCTTATTATTATTTAGAGCTGTTTTTTCTTTTAACGAATAGTATAATAACCATATAAAAAAGAAGAACTCTGGAGGGAAGTAATGGCCGTCTCTGAATAATTTTAAAAGAATATAAATAAAAAGCCCCTGAGCCAAGGCCATATCTTTGTATTGAAACACATTGAAAGCAAGGTACAGCAATACAAAAACCAGTAAAAATCCGAATAGTCCCATTTCCGAAACAATTCGTGTAAATAAGGAATTGGCATCGGGTGCATTAATGGTGTGTTTGTTTTGGGTCCGGATATACTGAGGAGGCCGCATTTGTTTCAGATAAACTTCCTTATGCATATGAATATGACTTCCGATACCCGTACCTAAGGGATGATCCTGAATATTATTTTTTGCAACGTAGAGATTACTAATCAACGCATAAGAACTAAGGTTGGTTTTATTATCAAATTTTCCGGTATTGATTACGTTTAATGATTCATACGTTTCTTCAACTCGTAATTTAAAAAACGGATACTCCTGATAGATATAGATGAAAATACCGATAATAACAGGGAGTAAACAAACGAGGTAAGAAATCCTTTTTAGGGAAATATTAGGAACAATAAACATTAAGCCACAGCCTATATAACCCAAAGAAGAGTTTGATAGAATTAATGTCCCGAATATTGCAGCAAAAGACCAGTATTTTTTTTCTTTAAAAAAATAATAACAGGCAGGAATCACAACGATTGCATAATGAGCCGGTTCTGTGAAAATACTTTGTAGCCGACCATCATTAACATTAATATTTAAAAAATAGAGCGGATATCCCAAAATTGCCACATAGAGACACATTTTTGAATAGACCGATTTAATCTGTGAAAGCGGGTAAAGCGGAATAAAATTATAATAGTATATCCCTAAAATGGAAATCCCAATTAACTGTGCAATGGCATAGCGGTAGGGGATGCCAACAAGGGTATTCGCAGTTAAAGCATGTACGAGGAAACCTAATAATAAAAGCAAGAAATAAATATTAAATTTCAGCTTTTTGATTCTAAGCAATAAAAAATAATTAACAAGAATGATCAGATATAAAAGTTTCCAGTCTATAATAAGGTGGAAAAAGAAAGCCTCCGTGAAAATTGCAAAAACTGAAGAATATAAAAGATATTTGCGTATAGATATTTTCATTTTTATGATCTAGCTATTATGGCGCATGTAATACGCTGTTAAAATACTGTTTTCTACTGTTGACCGGAGGGACAATAATTCAGACGTTAAATATAAATTAATAATCAGAATATTCAGGTATTGTGATACAGTACTATAATTGCAAATATAATTTTATAAAAAAGAAATAGCATAAAGTATTAAATGAATTATTTTCAGAGATTATTTTTTGATGTATCGGTTTTATTATAACTTGCATTACTAAAATTAAGAGATAATGAAATACTCTACTATAATAAAACAATTATTTGTAGTAACTAAATCGAAATGGATTTTACAATTTATAAAAGGGAACGTATATTCGATAGCATCTTTTGAAGTCGTTTCAAACTTACAGAAGTCAATTCCTCATTTGGACAGAATAATCGACGTGGGTGCCAACTCCGGACAGTTTTCTAAAGTTGCCAACCACTTTTATCCCAATGCCTCTATAGACTCATTCGAACCGCTACCCAATCTATATCCAAAAATTGAGGAGATGTTCAAAAAAAATGAAAAGATCAGAACCCATAATATGGCGCTTGGAAATGAAAACGGCTCTATAAAATTCAACCGACACAAATACGGACATATCAGTTCTATTTTAGACCTTAGTGCCGAAAATGTTCATTATCCGAAAGGAGAGAATGCTTTAGATCAGATTGATGTTGAAATAAAAACACTTGACGGAATTTTCGCAGCGGAGTTGAATAATAAAAATCAGACCACCTTGCTAAAACTGGATGTACAGGGATATGAGCTGGAAGTTTTAAGAGGCGGAACAGAGTCCATTAAGAATATCGACTATATCGTAATCGAAGCGAATCTGGAACAGCTTTATAAAAACCAGCCGACGTTTACAGATGTGAATACATTTCTGAATGAAAGATCCTTTGAACTGGCAGGAATGCTTGACTTTAATCTTGGGAAAAATAATAAATACATTGAAATAGATTTATTATATCAGAACACGTTAAAAAGAAATTAAAAACCGAAACGATACATTGGATAGCGTTGGGTTTTATTTTGAGTAAAGACAATAATAGATCATAAAAAAACGGTTTCTGTAAATCAGAAACCGTTTTTTTTATGCGGTTGAAACATTTAATATTTAAAGCCCGATTGCAAATCCTCGCCTCTTAATTTAATATTCGAATTAAAAAACCAGGTACAAGGAAACTTGTCATAACACTGATAGTGATTTGGATTGGGTTCGAAAACCTCAATTTGTTTCTGTTCGGGTGTTAAAAGAATATGACTATCAAATTTGATGTTTCGTTTTTTCTTTACATAATAAATGTCAGCCGGTAAATAAAACAGCGTCATATCTTTTCCTCTGCGAAAATCTTCCCAAAAAAGCGTATAAGCACTTTGATAAATCATATAAAAAGAAAAAAGTAACGATACGATTAAAAGAGGATTAAAAACAACTTTAAACTTTTCGATCAATGGCTGTAGTATCAGAACAGGGAAAAAAGCCAGAACCAGAATAAAAGAAAAAGAAAATCGGAAATCCGGAGCTGTGAACAACCAAAGCAGAAATCCGGAAAAAGCAATTCCGGTGACAAGAAGCCCAATTTTTTTCACTTCTTTTCCTCGGGTGAAAAAATAGATAACGGCTGAAACAGGCGCAAGAGCTGCTAGAATAAAAAGAAAACGATTATGGGGCACGACGGCTTTCCACCATATTGGAAACCACTCCTGGAAAGACATCGCGAGCACTTCGTTAAAATCTCTATGAGGAATTCGGGCCCACGAATAAATTCCTTTTGTTGTTTCCGAAATAATTTCTTTTGGCACGGTCCAATCAAAATTGAAAAGATGCAATTGATCCATTGGAAATACAAGATATCCGGTTAAAATGACATTTCGGATCAACCAGGGAATCAGTACAAAAGAACCGAGTAGGATCAGACTTTTCAAGCGAGGAACAACATTTTTAAAATCATTTAATAACACTGCAAGTCCTAAAAAGGCAATTGGGAAAATCGATAACTTAAGCGTAAGACTGAAAAGTGGGATTATGCTATAAAGCAGGAATTTTTTTTGCAGGGAATTGTTTTCGAACAATAGAGAAAGTAAAACGAACCCAACCAGAATATTTGGAAGTAAATCCGTACTCGGTGATGAAATATCGGAACCGTACTGTTGCGTGAAAAAATATAAAAAAAGCAGTGCCATAATGCCAATAGCTCCTTTTCGAAAATAAATGTGACGTAACAGCCAGAAAAAAAACACTAAAAAAGATACAGAACTAATGGCAAAAATATACTGATTGTAAACCGCGTTAAAAGAAAACGCGGCACTCAAAACCATCATGGATGAATTAAATCCGAAACGATCGTGAAAATTGGCTAATCCGGGTACGACGCGATACATTTCATTCCACTGAATAGCATTTACATGATATAAGAATGTGTCGAAATTCTTAGGAATTATGATGGCGAACAAAAGCAGTATCGCTGTTGCGACAAGTAATAATAACGAAAAAAGCTTTTCGGATTTTATCCGATGGAATAAAGCTTTAACCTTAGGTATAAAATAACCGGAATTGCGATAAAATAAAAAAGCCGTTAATAGTATCAGAAAGAGTAGCGCGAAAAAATCGGTTGGCAAAAATAGCGACCAGATATTTAATACAGTTCCGGTTAGGCACAATCCGATAAAAAAGGAATCGGTGGCCGAATAATTATCTTTTGTATTGGTATCAAAATACAAAACAAAACTCTTACCGATTACGATAAAAATAAAGCTGATAACCAGAAAGCAAACTACAAGAACATACATATTACTTTATTTTAAACAATCCATATTTTAAAATACAATAGATAGCGCGAAAACCATCCTTCCACCCAATTTTTTTTCCTTCTTCATAGGTTCTGCCATAATAGGAAATACCAACCTCATAGATACGGATATTCGGAACCCGTGAAATTTTCGCAGTTACCTCCGGTTCAAATCCAAAACGTTTTTCCCGAAGTAGAATACTTTGAATAATTTGCGTATTAAAAAGTTTATAGCAGGTTTCCATATCGGTAAGATTCAGGTTGGTGAACATATTCGAAAGAAATGTTAGAAACTTATTCCCGATGGTATGCCAGAAAAACAGAATGCGGTGCGGATTACCGCCCATAAAACGGGAACCGTAAACAACATCGGCAAAACCGGATAAAACCGGTTTTAAAAGCAGGTTATATTCTTCCGGATCATATTCCAGATCCGCATCTTGTATGATCAGATAGTCTCCGGTTGCTTTTTGAATTCCGGTATGCAAAGCGGCTCCTTTCCCTTTATTAACCTCGTGTTTGTAATACTGGATATTCATTTCCCGGTTATTTGAAATATAATTCAAAATAGCCTCTTCGGTATTGTCTTTTGAACAATCGTTTACAATAATGATTTCTTTTTGGATATCCTTTTCAAGAACTACTTTTTTTAGTTTATCAAGTATCAAATGAATCGTTTTTCCTTCATTATAAGCCGGAATAATTACGGATAATTTATGGAACATAGTTAAAAAAGTAGTTTTTATACATATAATGATTTAATTATAATTCTATTTAGTGGCACTCTAATGTAATGCGGCGACTATTTAAGAATTGCTTTGTTTCATCCAGGATGTTGTAATTTTCACACCTTCTTGAACGGTATACGGCAAATCGCCACATAATTTTTCCAAATCGGTAGTGTCATACACCATATGCGTAATCAGGTTATTTAATCGGAACGATGTTAAAGGTGGATTTTTCCATCCCATTTTGTAAAACAGATCTCCAAATGTGGCGATTATTTTTAGTGGCAACATTGGGATTTCCATTATTTTACCGTTATCAAATTCGGCTGAAACCATATTCGCCCATTCTTTTAATTGTAATGGCGGATAATCGGTTAGATAATAACATTGATTTAGATTTTCCTTAGGTGCAAAAAGCATTTTTTCCAATTGGAAAATGGAATTTAAAACAAAGCCAAACGATTTTTTAGGATTATGGTTTTTCGGGATAAAAAACATTTTTTTTCGAACGGTATCAAAAAACGTTTTATATGGAATTTCAAAATAAGGACCCCAGATTGAAGTTGGTCGAACGACAACAAAATCGTGATTGGCGTTTTCTTTTACATATTTCTCGCCGATCATTTTACTTTCACCATATAGATTTGGGGGGCAAAAATCGTTAAAATCTTTCGGGATATAATCGATTCGGCACACCATCCGACTGGAGGCATATATAGTTCTTTTAACGGAAGTTGAGGCATTAATAATGGCAACAATATTGTGAACCCCTTCTATATTAGCAGCATATCCTTTTAAAGAATGATTTTCATTCAAATCGGTTCGCGCCGCAAGGTGTACTACATATTCCGGGTTAAATGTATCAAAACAAGCCTGAAGTTTTTCTTTATCCAGAATATTACCCTGAACCCAGTTTTTAAGAAATGCTTTGTTTTTAGGTTCCTTAATATCGTAGTTAACAATATCATGATTTTTAGAATTAAGATATTCTACTAAGTTAGTACCGATAAAACCAGAGCCTCCAGTGATAAGAATTTTCGACATAATTTAATTTTAAATAAAATATTCCCTTAGCCAACTAAAAATCGGTATTAAAGATTTCGATTTCTTTTTGTTTGGGGTTTTAAAATAATAAGGTAACCAAATGTAATATTTCTTTTTATTTTACAGAATAAGATTTCCGGAATAGATATAAAGAAAAAAAGCTTTAGATCATATTCGAATGTAATTTTGTATATCCTTCGGATTCATTTATTAAGACCGCCTATTTGGGAATACTTCTAACAATGCTATAGCATTCGAAAGGAATAAAAACGAGCCAAAAAATCAAGATACATACCGTTGAAATAGCAACACTGTTTATACCGTATCCTAAAGATATCAAAAAATAGGTTAGAGGAATTTTTACAATTAAACTTACTACTATAATGACAGTATAACGATTTAACCTTCCAATTCCATTAAGGAAATTAGTGTAAAACGTAGTGAAAATCCGAATAGCGGTTATAATTGCTATCAAAAGTACAAGATTCTCCGGAATCAAGAGCGGCTCTTTGATCCATATCGAAATAATAAACGGACAGATAAGCGCCAGAATGGCAATAGCAATAGTTATCCCAATTGAAAAAAGATTAAAACGTTTAAAACTCAGCAATAAATTCTGGTGTTTTTTTTCAACATAATCTTTTGCAAACATCGACCACATAGGCGATAATGCTGCGAATAGTACCATTACCGGAAGTTGGAAGATTTTATTAACCGAGTCATAAGGAACGACGTCTTTAGGACTAAAATTGTTCGAAATAATATAGTTATCCACCGTAAAAAACAAGATCATACACAATTGGATAACCATAAATTTCATTCCGATTTTTAGTGTTTCTCGGATAAAATGCTTGGGTGGTTTTTGTTTTGTATTCAGATTTAACTGCTCCATTTTAAAGAAGCGAATCGTATATCCGATATTCACGAGCAAGCAGAAACCGCCGTTCAGAACCGAAACCAGTAACAGTTTGTATTCCGGACGGATATCCGGAAAAAGGAACATCGCAATACCAAACAGGAACAGAAAACCGAACTGATTCACGGCAAGCGATTCTTCGGCATATTTACCTTTTAGATAAGCGACATACAGCGATTTATGGATACCGGCAACCAGGTTACAACAGAAGAAAAGAATATTAACCGTAAAAAGCAGCCAGACAAACGACCGGGTGTGAAAGGAGATATTCAGTGCCGTTTTGATGTCAAAAAGAGACACATAAGCCGTGGCAAGTATAAAAATACATAAGGCTATATAAGCACCATATTTATAGGTGCTTTTAATATAGCCTTTTATTAAATCGATTTCGTTATTGTGAAGCAGAATCGGGATTTTTGTTTTGAGTGCACTCTGGATTCCAAAATCCATAAGTAAAACCCATTGAAAAACCGTAAACACTAAAACCCAGATGCCATAATCTTCATTTCCAAGATACTTGATCAACAATGGAATGGAAATAAACAGCGCTAATCCGGAACCGCCTTTGTAAAAACCACTCATCAACAGATGGTTGTTTTTTAGTTTTTGGAATAAAGCCAAAGGACTTTTAGTATTCATAGCGCGATTGTACTACTTTCGAACAGCTGTTGAAAGGATTAATTTGCTTCAGCGGAAATTATATTTTATAACTGTTTTCGTGTACCATCTGGTTAATCCAGCTAAAGGTTTTCACCATTCCGTCCTGTAACGGTTCTGAAACTTCCCAACCGATTTTTTCTTTGTACAAACGGTTATCGGAATTACGACCACGTACACCGGTAGGACATTTAAAACCATATTTGTCGAAAAACTCCTGACCTTCGATGTTTTTAATCGTAATATCTTTTCCGGAAATAGCGATTGCCATTTCAGCCAGTTGGTTGATCGTAACCATTTCTTCCGAACCGATATTCACCGGACCTAAGAAATCGGATTCCATCAAACGCAATACGGCTTCCACACATTCGTCAACATAAAGGAAAGAACGGGTTTGTTGTCCGTCGCCCCATACTTCGATTTGTGATCCCGGTTCCGATTCGGCCACTTTACGGCACATGGCAGCCGGTGCTTTTTCTTTACCGTCTTTCCAGGTTCCCTGCGGTCCGAAAATATTGTGAAAACGCGCTACGCGAACATCTAATTTATAGTTTCGGTTAAAAGCCAGGAATAATCTTTCGGAGAATAATTTTTCCCAACCATATTCCGAATCCGGATTTGCCGGATAGGCCGATGACTCTTCACAGTTCGGGTTGGATGGATCCAATTGGTTGTATTCCGGGTACATACAAGCCGATGATGAATAGAAAACTTTTTTCACTTTTTTCACCACCGATTCTTTGGCGACGTTTAGGTTGATCATAGCAGAATTATGCATCACATTCGCGTCGTTTTCTCCGGTAAAGATATAACCGGCACCACCCATATCGGCAGCCAGCTGGTATACTTCATCGACACCTTCGTCGATTACGCGGGCAACCAAAACAGGATCGGTTAAATCCCCTTTTATAAATTCATCACAGATTTCCTCGTGTGCAAAATATTCATGATTTTTTATATCGCAAATGCGGACAAAGTTTCCTTCATTTTTTAATCGTTTTGCCAAATGGCCTCCAATAAAACCGCCTCCACCTAAAACTATTATTTTTTTCATAATTATAGAGTTAATTATAACGTATTGATCTTTTCAATAAATGAATTTAAAATCATATTCTTGGAGAAATTCTCGACCATATAGGCACGCGCTTTTTCTCCGGTTTCTTTTTGTAAATTTTTATCGTTCTTTAAAGTCAGCACTGCATTGTAAATGGCGTCACTGTCTTCATTGGTATAATAACCCCATCCTTGCGAGGAGTTAATATGTCGTGCCACTTCCGAACTCAGATCACCTGTGATAACCGATGGTCGTGCGCTACTCATCATCCCTAATATTTTTGAAGGCATAACCGAATCGATCACGTCAGATTTCTGAAACAGCACGTGTAAATCGGCACTACACAATAAATTCGACAGATCCTCATAGGGAATCGGTTCGTAATAGCGAATGAATCCCATCAGGTTATTGTCTTTTAAAACCTGAAGCAACTCATTTTTATAAGCACCTTCGCCCACCAATACAAAATCGATGTCCGGGAACTGCTGCAACTTTTTGGCTAAGTTAATATAAACTTCCCAATTTTGTTTCTGACCGATATTGCCAGAGTATAAAACGGTAAATTTATCTTTTGAAATATAGTCGTGTTGCTTGTAATTATCCGGATTTATAAAATCCACATCGACCCAGTCCGGGAAAAAAACAGGATTGGTCTGAGGTGCTTTTAATTTAATCCGATCCACCATTTTAAAACTGATAGAACTAATAATATCCGATTTTACAAACAGATAGGCTTCAATTTTGTATAAAAGTTTTTTAAACGCAGCGGAGATCGGATTTTGCTTTAACAAACCGGATTCATAGGCGGCATCGAACTCAAAATCTTTAATGGAAGTCCATAATTTGGCTTTCAGGCGTCTTTTTAAAAACAATCCAAGTACCACATTGGTAGTAAAAGGGATGTTACAAAAAACCAAATCGGCCTTTTTGATTTTCTTTAGGTTAAAGACATTTCCGAAATTAAAAGAGAGTATATGGAGTATACGGTGGAAAAAATTCCGGTTTTCCGGTACATAAAACTTATAACGGTAAATGGTTACGCCATTAATTTCTTCCGAATAAAAGCGCGGTTTGTCCTGATAGTGTTCCGGAATTTTCCACATTGGATAATACGGAAACCCGGTTATTACCGAAACATTATAGCCTTTTGTAACCAGGAACTCGGCTAATTGTGAGGTGTATAAACCAATAGCAGTATCTTCAGGGGCGTAATTTACGGTAATAAAAGTAATGTCTTTGATCATAATTATTTATGAATATTGACTGAATATCATTAGTGTTTTGCATTTTTGAATGATAACTTTGAATGATATTCACAATATTGTAATGTTTTTTCTGAAAGGATAAAATGTGGAGGGAAATCTTGAAAACAAAATGTTGGTAAAAAAACATTTCGTGTTTTTCTGCAAGTATTTTTACAAAAAAGCAGATATACATGAAATAACCCAAAAAATGCAACATAAAATCCGTGCCACATCGGCCTTATATTGCAAATATAGATTTTAGAATGAAATAAAAACAGTTTTATTCTTTTTAATTAAATGATTAAATTTTACGGGATCCGGAGGGAATCGTTAATTATTGATTTTTGTTAAATTTAACTAAAAGCGGACCAAGGTTTTTTTATATATTGCAACCATTAATTGGAATACATGAAAAGAATATTAATTACAGGAGCAGCAGGGTTTTTAGGATCACATTTATGCGACAGATTTATTGCGGAAGGATACTTTGTGATTGGGATGGACAATCTGATCACGGGTGACTTAAAAAATATTGAGCATTTGTTTAAAAATCAAAACTTTGAGTTTTACCACCACGATATAACCAAGTTTGTACATGTTCCGGGTCAATTAGACTATATACTGCATTTTGCCTCTCCGGCAAGTCCGATCGATTATCTTAAAATTCCAATACAAACCTTAAAAGTAGGATCGTTAGGAACGCACAATCTGTTAGGATTAGCCCGTGTAAAAAAAGCAAGAATTTTAATTGCATCGACTTCAGAGGTATACGGAGATCCGTTAATACATCCGCAAACCGAAGAATATTACGGAAATGTAAATACCATCGGGCCACGAGGTGTATACGATGAAGCCAAGCGTTTTCAGGAATCCATTACAATGGCCTACCATACTTTCCATGGTGTAGAAACCCGTATTGTTCGGATTTTTAATACCTACGGGCCGCGAATGCGTTTAAACGACGGTCGTGTTATTCCGGCATTCATCGGTCAGGCATTACGAGGCGAAGATCTTACTATTTTTGGTGATGGTTCGCAAACCCGTTCGTTCTGTTATGTAGACGATCAGGTAGAGGGAATCTTCCGATTACTGCACTCGGATTATGTATTACCGGTTAATATTGGTAATCCGGATGAAATTACGATAAAAGATTTCGCAGAAGAAATCATCAAACTTACCGGTACCAATCAGAAAGTGGTATATCATCCGCTACCGGTAAATGATCCGCTGCAACGACAACCGGATATTACCAAGGCAAGAGAAATCCTGGGTTGGGAAGCCAAAGTTTCCCGTTCGGAAGGAATGAAAATCACCTATGAGTATTTCAAATCATTATCGACGGAGGAATTATTAAAAGAAGAACATAAGGATTTTTCTAAATATATATTTTAGTGCGTAGAACTACCGGCCGGTATTCCGGATATATTAGACCTTTTTCCTATTTGTTGGATTTGATTATCATCAATATCCTGACAGGAGTTTTATTACCCGAATCGATAGGATTTTATTATAATATATTCATCAGTATCACCTGGATTACCATTGCACTGAATATTGGTTTTTATGAAGTCTATCGTTATACAAAAGCGATCGAGATATTTGGAAAAATACTAAAACAATATGCCTTGTTCCTGGTATTTAGTTTTGCCTATATCGGGTATTTCTCCAAATATTCCCAACCTTCGGAAACCATAAAATACACAACAACTGCAATGGCACTGGTCGCAGCGTTTAAATTTGCAGTATTCTATTTTCTAAAACGGTTTCGGGTTGTTTTCGGTGGAAACTTCCGTAGGGTTATCATCGTCGGACAAAGTAAAAATATTTGTCAGCTTCAGGAGTTTTTTACCGAAAATCCGGATTATGGCTATAAACTGGAAAAAGTATTCCATTTTGACAAAAACGAGTCGAGCGAAAACATTACGTCCTGTTTTAAATTTGCATTGGATCGGAATATTGATGAAATCTATTGTTCCCTGCAGGATTTATCCAATTCTCAGGTGAGTAAGTTTGTCGACTTTACCGATAATAATCTGAAGTTGCTCAAATTTTTACCGGACACCAAGGAAATCCTTTCCCGTAATCTGGTTTACGACTACTACGGCTATATCCCTATTATATCGATGCGAAACATTCCGCTGGACAAGCCGTTTAATAAAATTGTAAAAAGGGTTTTCGATATTTTTTTCTCACTATTAATTATCATTGGATTGCTTTCCTGGTTAACACCATTATTAGCCATTCTGATAAAAATGGAATCAAGAGGACCTATATTCTTCAAACAAAAGCGAAACGGACTAAACTACAAAGAGTTTAACTGCTATAAATTCCGTTCGATGCGTCCGAATGAAATTGCCGATTTGGAGCAGGTTTCTAAAAATGACCCCCGAATTACCAGAATTGGACGTTTTATCCGTAAGACAAGTATCGATGAATTACCGCAGTTCTTTAATGTGATCCTTGGCGATATGTCGGTTGTAGGACCGAGGCCACACATGGTGAGTCATACCGAAATGTATGCCCGAAGTGTGGATAAATTTATGGTACGTCATTTTATCAAACCCGGAATTACCGGACTGGCACAAACCAATGGTTATCGAGGAGAAGTGGAAACGAACTACGACATTATTAACCGGGTGAAATACGATATTTTCTATTTGGAAAACTGGTCGCTTTTACTCGATATAAAAATTATTTATCTCACCGTTCACAATGCCATTAAAGGAGACGAAAAAGCCTATTAATGTCACAACGGGTTTCCATAATAACACCAACATTTAATTCCGCTCCATTTATAAGCGCAACCATACTGTCGGTTCAAAACCAGACCTATCCGGATTGGGAAATGCTTATTGTTGATGATTGTTCCACGGATGAAACCGTAGCGATAGTCAAAACATTTGCTGAACAGGACAACCGGATCCGATTTTATAAATTAGACCGTAACTCAGGAGCGGGTGTAGCCCGAAATCACGCTTTGGAAAAAGCATCCGGTCGGTATATTGCTTTTTTGGATGCCGATGATTTATGGAAACCGGAAAAGCTCGAAAAGCAACTCGCTTTTTTAGCACAAAACAAACTCCCTTTTACCTTTTCATTTTACGATTGTATCGACGAAAATGGAGACTCCTTACAGAAAAGAATCAAAGCACCACTACGACTCAGTTACCGCCAATTGTTCTTTTGTAATTTTATAGGAAACCTGACCGGAATATACGACGCGGACTATTTCGGAAAAATTCCGATACGAGCCTTCCGAAAACGCCAGGACTGGATTGTTTGGTTAACCATATTGAAACAGATCAAAACGGTACAACCTGTACCGGAAAGTCTTGCATTTTACCGAATCCGAAAAGACTCGATCTCAGCGTCAAAACGAAGTTTATTACAACACAATTACCGGATCTATCGCGATTTTCATGGGAAAAACAGTGTTGTGGCCTTCTTTTGTATGATCGGATTTTTGGTTACCCAATTGCTGATAAAGCCCCGTTTTATAGAAAAATTATAGCAACGACTGGAATTGTTTCAACTTCCCTCTGTTGGATCGGGATAAGGTTGTTTTCCGGTTAAAAATAAAAGTAAGTCCGCTCTCGAGATACAATGCAATGGCAGCTTCAATTTTCTGAATTTGATCCGTCGTTAATTCGAAATCACTCACATAATCGATCTCAAAAGTATCTTGTTGGATTTGTTTGATGATAAATTCTTTTACATTACCGTCGTCTTCGATAATACTTTTGGTGATATAATAAAACGTAAGTCCCGGCGCTTTTTTACCGCTTGGCAAAACGGCCACATCATTCGTACGCCCCGTCAGTTTTTTTAAGATCGTTTTTTTAGCCGTACTCGATTCGTCCAACGCGCCAATATCACCAATATCATAACGGATAAAAGGATGTGCTTTATTGTATAAAGACGTAATCACAATACGACCTTCCTGACCGTAGGGAAGCGGCCGATTCTGTTCGTCGAGGATTTCCACAAATAGTGTTTCGGTATTCACCTGCCATTCCCCTTCGGGGTTTTGAAAGGCGATCAGATCCAATTCGGAAGCGCCATATTCATTGACAATAGGGATCCCAAACTGTGTTTCCAGTAAAACTTTATCGTCTTCAAAAAGCATCTCCGAAGTGACCATACAAACCTTTAAAGTCGGACAAACGGATTTAAGTACAATATTCCGGGCTTTCAGAAATTTGGCAAACAAAACAATCGAACTGGTATAACCGTTGATATAATCGAACTTTTGTTTTTTGAATTTTTCTAAAACCTGTTCCAGAAAACCGTCGGATAAATCAAAAATCGGAAAGCGATAGCGGTTGCCTAAATAATCTTTTAAACGCTCTTTATAATAGCCCGCTTTGTCCAGTGGAATGCCATAAAAACGCGCCTGATAGGACGTGTTAAAATCGATACCATACCAACCAAAACGGTAAAAATACGACGACCAGGTTAGCGCATGTACATATTTATCTTTTGCAAAAATAAACGGATCGCCACTGGAACCGGAGGTTTTATTTACAAACGTATTGGAACCGGTATAGCCTTTAGAAAGGCGGTTTTGCAACGGTTGTTGCAACTCTTTTTTAGTCAGTACCGGTAAATCCGACCAGTTGTCGAACGTTTTTTTTCCGACCAATTTTTGGTAAAAAGAATTGTGCTCCAGATGGAATGTAGCGATTTCTTTTTGTTTAACAGCGATATAATCCGGGTAGTCTTTTTCCGGAACAGCGCGAATGGATTCAAATTCCGATTGTGCTTTCTTCATCGGGAAACCACTGATTTTTAAAGAGAAATCGAATAGTCGGAACACAGGTGTCAATTTTAGTCAAAGTTAGAAAAACAAACGAAGCAGCCTATAGTGGGATAAACTTTTTAGCATTAAAATTATAATATCCATTCAAAACGGAGTATTTTTGACCTTTCAAAAAACAACACAACAAATGACAATTTTATTATTAGGATCCGGCGGAAGAGAACATGCTTTAGCCTGGAAAATGCTACAAAGCGAACACTGTTCAAAACTACTGGTAGCACCCGGAAATGCAGGAACTGCAACGATAGCCGAAAATGTAAACATCAACCCTAACGATTTTGAAGCGGTTAAAAACCTGGTACTGACCGAAAAAGTGAGTATGGTTGTCGTAGGACCGGAAGACCCGTTGGTAAAAGGGATTTTCGACTATTTTCAACAGGATGCTTTGTTAAAAGACATTCCGGTAATTGGCCCGTCAAAAATCGGCGCGCAATTAGAAGGAAGTAAAGAATTCGCGAAAGAATTTTTGGTAAAACACAATATTCCAACGGCGGCTTACGACAGTTTTACAAAAGACACCGTAGAAGCCGGATGTGAATTCTTAACCACATTGAAACCGCCTTACGTTTTAAAAGCGGATGGATTGGCTGCCGGGAAAGGTGTTTTGATCATTCAGGATTTGGCCGAAGCACAAGCCGAATTGCGCAACATGCTGGTAAACGAAAAATTTGGAAGTGCCAGCGCGAAAGTTGTCATCGAAGAATTTTTGGACGGAATCGAATTGAGCTGTTTCGTATTGACCGACGGGAAGAACTATAAAATATTACCAACAGCAAAAGACTACAAACGAATTGGAGAAGGCGACACCGGATTAAACACCGGAGGAATGGGCGCGGTTTCGCCGGTACCGTTTGCCGATGCTGTTTTGATGGAAAAAATAGAAAGTCGTATTGTAAAACCAACAATCGACGGATTGCAAAAAGACGGAATCCCGTATAAAGGATTTGTATTTATCGGTTTGATCAAAGTTGGAAACGAACCGTATGTAATTGAATATAACGTTCGTATGGGCGATCCGGAAACAGAAGTGGTGATGCCGCGTTTGAAATCGGATTTGGTAGCCCTTTTCAAAGCAGTTGCGACACAAACACTGGATCAGGTGGAATTGGAAATCGATCCGAGAAGTGCGACGACCATTATGGTGGTTTCCGGCGGCTATCCGGAAGACTATGAAAAAGGAAAAGCTATTTCCGGATTGGAACACGTAGACGGATCCATTGTTTTTCATGCCGGTACGACGCTACACAATGATCAGGTGGTTACCAACGGAGGCCGTGTTTTGGCGGTAACATCCTATGGCGATACGTTTCAGGAAGCCATAAAAAAATCTTACCAAAATATAGATAAACTAAATTTTGATAAGATGTATTTTAGAAAAGATATCGGTTTCGACCTCTAATATTATTTTAAAAACGAGTGGGCTGTAGTATCCTGACTATCCTCTCCGCTATCTTTGTGTTTCTTTAACTCTTTAATCCAGTAGTAAGTAGCACCACAACAGATGATGATGAAAATCCAGTTTAAAAGATTAGCAGCCCACCAGTTTGATAATTCCAATTTTCGCATCAAATCCATAGGGGCGAATAGTATGTCTACGAATAAGTACTGTATTCCTTCAAAAAATGCTTTCATTTTTGTTTAAGTATTATATTTACAGTCACAAAAATATAAAATATCTACATGATAGCAAGCCTTTTTAATAAATCTAGACCGTTAAATTATGCGATAATTAGTTTATTACTGGTTTTATTTTACTTTTTATACCTGACGCAATACCCGGAGTGGACCGAATATTATACCACGGTCATACAAAAAATAGGCTTGTTGGTAGTATTAACAGGATCGTTATTTCTGGTTCGTTTCGTTACCAAAAGAAACGGATTGAGCAAGGATAACAGCTATGCTCCGTTTTTGTTTTTGTTGTTCCATATCCTGTTTCCATCGGTTTTGGTAAACACGAATATTATCCTGGCTAACTTTTTTATACTATTGGCACTCCGCCGGTTAATATCGTTACAATCGCTTATAACACCCAAAGAAAAAATCTTTGATGCCTCACTGTGGATTTTTGTAGCCACGTTATTCCACTTCTGGAGTATCCTTTTTATCGTGTTGGTATTTGTGTCGATTGTATTCCACGTATCACGGGATTACCGAAATTGGATTATTCCGTTTATAGCGCTTTTTACGGTAGGCATTCTGTTCACATTGGCAGTTGTTGTCGGAGAACGGGATCTTTTATTTATCGTATTGGACAAAGCCTATTTCAGTTTTGATTTTACCTACTTTGAAAACATTTACCAGAATATTGCGCTGGCTATTTTTTCGTCGATAGCAGTATTATTTTTTGTAACCCAATTATTAGCGCTATCCAACCGACCATTAAACATGCAGTCGTCCTACAAAAAAGTATTGTTTTCTTTTATTTTGGGTGTTGGAATTTATGTCCTTTCAGCCAATAAAAACAATAGTTTCCTGGCCTTTACCTTTTTTCCGTTGGCGGTAATGGGAACAAACTTTATCGAAAGTCTGGATAATAAATGGGTACGGGAAAGTGTGATGTATTCCCTGATTGTGATCAGCTTTTTTATCTTTTTCGCGCAGGTATTATAATTTACTACCGTAGGCCAAATCACCGGCATCGCCCAATCCGGGAACGATATAATTTTTAGCATTTAAGCCTTCGTCCAGAGCGGCTACCCAAAGGTGACAGTTGTTTGGCAGGTTTTTTTCGAGGTATTCGATTCCTTCCGGAGTTGCGATTACAACAGCAATGTGGATTTCTTTTGGCGTTTCCTCGGCCATCAGTTTTTGGAAAACCGCCACAAGAGATTGTCCGGTTGCCAGCATCGGATCGATCAGAATCAGGTTTTTATTTTCGAATGATGGCGCCGCCTGGTATTCCACTTTGATTTCGAAAAAATCGTCGTTATTCGGATGGAAACGCATAGCCGAAACAAAACCGTTTTCGGCATCGTCAAAGAAATTCATAAAACCGGTATGCAATGCCAATCCGGCTCTTAAAATAGAACAGAGCACCACATTGTCTTCCAACGCGGTTGTTTTTTTGATGCCTAGAGGTGTCTGCACATCAATCTCTTTATAGGTCAGAATCTTACTCAATTCATACGCCATCACTTCACCGATCCGTTCGATATTTTTGCGAAAGCGCATACTGTCTTTCTGGATCGTAACATCGCGGATTTGCGACAGGAAATGATTAAGAATACTATTGTTTTCAGAGATATAATGGATATGCATTTTCGGGATAAAATTTGTATTAGTAGGATAAAAGTATAAAAACTATATTTGTAAATAAAATTTAAACTATGTTTTCACAATTTGCCTTCTCGATTTTCGAGGAAAGTATCAACGATTATCATAAGTACGATAATGTAGATCAACCGATTAGCAATCCGTATCCGAAAGATAAGATTGAGCACCTGTTGTATCTGAAAAACTGGATCGATACGGTACAATGGCATTTTGAAGACATAATCCGCGATCCGCAGATCAATCCGGAAGCGGCTTTGGTTCTAAAAAGAAGAATTGATGCTTCGAATCAGGAGCGTACGGATATGGTCGAATATATCGATAGTTATTTCCTTCAGAAATATACCGATGTTACGGTAAAACCGACCGCAAAAATCAATTCGGAAAGTCCGGCTTGGGCGATCGACCGTTTGTCTATTCTGGCCCTAAAGATTTACCATATGAACGAAGAAGCCAATCGTGTGGAAGCTTCGGCAGAGCACCGTGCAAAATGCCAGGAGAAACTAAATGTATTGTTGGAGCAGAAAAAAGACCTGACGACAGCGATCGACGATTTGCTTACCGATATCGCGAATGGTGATAAATACATGAAAGTATACAAACAGATGAAGATGTATAATGACGAGGAATTAAACCCGGTATTATATCAAAATAAAAAGTAGCCATCGGGCACATGTCTAAGATCAAACATATTTTAGTAATACGACTATCGGCAATGGGTGATGTAGCGATGGTCGCACCGGTGTTGCGCGCTTTTGTCTCAAAATATCCCGATGTAAAGATAACAGTTGTATCCCGTCCGTTTTTTAAACCTTTTTTTATCGGAATTCCCAATGTGGTTTTTTTTGATGTCGATTTACACGACCGCCATAAAGGACCAAAGGGACTGCTACGCCTTTTTTGGGATTTGACAAAATTAAAAGCCGATGCTGTGGCTGATTTACACAACGCGATCCGATCGAAAGTGATTCGAAAATTATTCGGACTAATCGGGAAAAAGATCGTGTATATGGACAAAGGCCGAAAAGAAAAAGAAGCCTTAACCCGCGCTGAGAATAAAATATTTCAACCCTTATCATCCACTTTTGAGCGTCATGCACAGGCTTTTAAAAAATTAGGATTTCCGATCGACTTGGGTCATCCGGTTTTCCCACCAAAAGCGACATTAAGTGAAACCGCTTTACAAGTAACGGGTTCAAAACAGGAAAAATGGATCGGAATTGCACCATTCGCACAATATGATACCAAAATGTATCCATTGGATCTGATGCAACAGGTAGTGGACGAACTGGCTAAAAAGCCAAATTATAAGCTATTTCTTTTTGGCGGCGGACAAGATGAAGTGGAACAATTGCAAGCCATGCAAAATGGAAATCCAGCGATTGTTGTGATTGCCGGAAAATTAAAATTGCCGCAGGAAATAGAAGTGATCAGTAACCTGGATCTTATGGTAAGTATGGATTCCGGAAACGGACATATCGCAGCAATGTTGGGAGTTAAGGTTGTTACGATATGGGGAGCGACACATCCCTATGCCGGATTTACACCATTTGATCAACCATTGGAAAATTCGATACTTCCCGATCGGAAAAAATACCCGTTATTGCCAACCTCAGTCTATGGGAATAAACTGGTTGAAGGTTACGAAGACGCCATGCGTACGATACATCCGGAACAGATTATCGCTAAAATAGAATCAATAGTATAAAACTACACCTGACCCGTTTTAAAAACCGGTTAGGTGTCTAAAGCAAATATAACCTGTTTATACCTGTCAGGTTTCAAAAACCTGACAGGTATTTAAGCCGTTCCCAAATAAAAAAGCCTTTCATTCGAAAGGCTTTTGTTTATTATACATCGTCGTAATCGATATAAATTTCATCGGAAGTCGGATGCGCCTGACACGTCAGGATTAGTCCGGATGCAATTTCACCATCGGTCAGAATCGAATTCTTTTTCATTTCTGCCGATCCGCTGGTGATTCGCGCCAAACAACTGCTGCAAATTCCGCCCTGACAGGAATACGGAGCATCAACACCTTGTTTTAAAGCGGCTTCGAGAATCGTTTGTTTCTGCGCCATTTCAAACGTAGTTTCCTCATCATCTACCAAAATGGTAATCTTGGTATGCCCGCCCAGTGTTTTTTCAATTTTGGTTACATTGGACGACGTTGTGAAAAGCTCAAATTTGATATCTTTTTCCGCTACGTTGTTTTCTTTTAAAACAGTACTTACGGTAGCAATCATTTCCTCTGGTCCGCACAAATAATATTTGGCAAACGACAACGAAGCATGTTTGTTTTTGATCACAAAATTCACTGTTGACCGTTCGATACGACCAAAAAGAGAATCCTCGGCACGTGCCTGACTAAAGACAAAGTGTACAAAAAAGCGACCGACGTATTGTAGCTGTAAATCGTGTAATTTTTTATAGAAAATCGTGTCTTCCGGCGATTTATTTCCGTAAACCAAAACAAAAGTACTGTTTGGTTCATTTTCCAATACCGAAAGAATAATAGCCATTATCGGCGTAATACCACTACCGGCTGCAAAAGCGGCATAACTCCGCTGATTGTCGGCTTTGGGCTCGAACGTAAATTTTCCTTCCGGAACGCCAACCTCGATCGTATCACCGGCTTTTAGTTTTTCATTAGCATAGGTCGAAAAGAAACCATCGGAAACCGCCTTAACCGCAATTCGCAATTCACCACTGTTCGGCGAAGAACAGATCGAATAAGCTCTACGGACTTCTTTTCCGTCTGGAGAATATTTTAAGTTAAGATACTGACCTGCTATAAATTGGTATTCGGGCTGTAAAGATTCCGGAACCTCAAAAGAAACCGAAACGGCTTTTGCAGTCTCTCTACGGACTTCTTTTACTGTTAATGCGTGAAATGTTGACATGGTATGTTTGTTTGCTACAAATGTACTAAACCTTAGTCCTTTTCGTAAATCTTATCACAAAAAATAATACATCAATTACAGATGCATAAATAACTTATGTATATATTTGTGTACATTTTAAAATAGGATGAAAAACTCACAATTGTATAAAGGAAGCCTTACAACTATCATTATGAGGTTGTTAGAAGAAAATGGACGGATGTACGGCTATGAAATTACCCAAAAAGTAAAGCAGCTAACCGATGGCGAGCTAAATGTAACCGAAGGCGCGCTTTATCCGGCTTTACACAAACTGGAAGCTGAAGGTTTTTTGGATGTCGAAATGGAAAAAGCCGGCAATCGACTACGAAAGTATTACAAACTCACCGAAAGCGGCGAAAAAGAAACCGTAAACCGCCTGGCCGAACTGGAAGCCTTTATCCGGAATATGCAGGCATTGGTAAAACCGAATCTGGAATTATAATAATTAAGATAAAAGATAAAAGATAAAAGATAAAAGATAAAAGATAAAAGATAAAAGATAAAAGATGCAGTACAATAGTATACCAAACCGACTTATCGATACGGACGAAATTGAAAAACTTTATGCTTTTACCGACAAACATTTTGTTCCGTATTACGATTTGCAAACCGAATTGGTCGATCATCTGGCCAATGCGATAGAAGCACAATGGGTCGTTAACCCAAACCTTTCCTTTGAAGATGCCTTAGCAATTGAATTTCAAAAATTCGGCATTTTCGGATTTACGACCATAGTAGAAGAACGTCAGGCGGCACTTTCAAAATATTACTGGGGAAAAATCTTTCGTGAATTTGCAACGTTTTTCCGGTTTCCGAAAATAGTACTGATGCTTATTATGACGGGCGTCTTATACCGAACCTTACTATTGAGCAGTTATAATAATTACATCATTCTGGCTTTGTTTGGTATAATGGGGATCATTGAGATTACAGCCGGTTATCAATGGTATCGGAAAATCCGTCGCCAGCAAAAAATCACCGAAAAAAAGTGGTTGCTACATGATATTATACGAAACATATACATTATGCTTCCGGTGATGCTGTTTGCAAACAGTCTGAATTTCCTGTTTAAAATGGCGGTAAACGGAACCTACGGACACTGGCAGATTGTGATTTTTACCATCATCATGGTACCACTTGGTTTTTTAGAATATGTACGAATCGTAAAAATGCCAGCGTTGATTGATCAGGAAATGGCCCGAATTGTTAAAAACCATCAGTTTGTAAAATAAATTGTAACAAATGCTGAGAAGCTGCATCTAACCTTTAACTAAAACCACCAAATTTTCATGTTAAAACACTTCATTACTCTGGAATGGAAATCTTTTGTCCGATCGGCTTCGTTTGGGTCGAATATGGTGATTAAGATTTTCATGATTTTAGCGGGATTGTATTTTATTGCCTTGTTTTTATTGTTGGGTGCGGGTTCGTACTACATACTCGAAGAAAACAACTTAAAACCGTTTCCGACAATCACGACGTTCCTGATCTATTATTTTTTCGCCGATATTTTAATCCGCTTCTTTTTGCAGAAAGCACCGGTTATGAACATCAAACCGTTGTTGTTTATCAACATCCGGAAAAACAGCATTGTTAATTATGCACTGGGAAAAACATTACTGTCCTTTTTTAATGTAACGCACCTCTTTTTCTTTATCCCGTTTTCGGTGGTATTGATGGTGGAAGGATTTGCACCACTGGGCGTGATTAGCTGGTTGATTAGTATGTTACTAACCGTTTTTGCGATCAACTATCTAAATATACTGATCAACAAAAAAGACTATCTGTTATATGGTATTGGTGCGTTAGTCGGATTGATAGGAGTTTCGCAGTATTATTCGTTTTTTGATCTGACACTTTATACCGGTCAATACTTCTCGGCACTTTATGAAACACCATGGTTGATCATCGTTCCGTTGACACTTTTCGTAGGATTATATAGTGTAACCTTCCGTTTTTTTAAAAAGAACCTGTACCTCGATGCCGGATTGGCAACAAAACACGAAATCGCCAAAACGGAAGAGCTAACCTGGTTAAACCAGTTTGGGACTTTGGGAACCTTCCTTAAAAACGACATCCGACTTTTAAAACGAAACAAACGTTCCCGTATGACCATTGGAATGAGCCTGTTGTTTCTGTTTTACGGATTGTTATTTTTCACGAACAGTATCGAAGCCTATCAGGCACCAATTTGGAAAATCTTTGCGGCAATATTTGTAAGCGGAGGCTTTCTGTTGAACTTCGGACAATTTGTACCGAGTTGGGACAGTGCCTACTATCCGCTTATGATGAGTCAGAACATAAAATACCGGGATTATTTGAGTTCGAAATGGTGGTTAATGGTTATCGCAACCGTTATTTCTACCTTACTGGCCACTTTCTATCTGTATTTCGGAATTGAAGTTTATCTGGCGATATTGGTTGGAGCTATTTATAATATGGGTGTCAATGCACATATCGTACTATGGGCGGGTGCTTATATCAAAACTCCAATTGACCTGTCGTCGAGCAAAAATGCCTTTGGCGACCGACAAGCATTTAATGTAAAAACCCTGTTACTGGCACTTCCAAAAATTGTAATACCGATGTTATTATACGGAATCGGATACTATACCTTAGGTGCAAACTTCGGATTTGCACTAGTGGCCGGAGCGGGCGTTATCGGATTTGCGTTTCGTAATAAAGTATTTACGATTATTGAGAAAACCTATAAAATCGAAAAATACAAAACCCTGGCGGCCTACAAACAAAAAAACTAACGATACTTTTAAAAAGACATATATATGATACAAGTCACCAACCTGTCGAAAACCTATAACGGAACCACCGTATTAAATATAGAAAACCTTGAAATTAAAAAAGGAGAAAGCTTTGGATTAGTAGGGAATAACGGAGCGGGAAAAACCACTTTTTTTAGTCTGCTATTAGATCTGATTCAACCGTCTACCGGACATATCATCAGTAATAACGTACAGATTAATCTAAGTGAAAACTGGAAACCATTCACGGCGGCCTTTTTGGACGAAAGCTTCCTGATCGGCTACCTGACACCGGAAGAGTATTTCTATTTTATCGGAGAATTACGCGGACAAAATAAAGCCGATGTGGACGCTTTGTTACGCGAACACGAAGACTTTTTTAACGGAGAAATCCTGAATAATAAAAAATACCTGCGCGACCTTTCGAAAGGAAACCAGAAAAAAGTGGGTATTATCGCCACATTAATTGGTAATCCGGAAGTGATCATTCTTGACGAACCATTTGCCAACCTCGATCCGACAACACAGATCCGGTTAAAAAACATTATTAAAAAACTAGCCGATAATCCGGAGGTAACCGTATTGGTTTCCAGTCACGATTTGTTGCACACCATCGAAGTCAGCAACCGGATTGTCGCCCTTGAAAAAGGCCAAATTGTAAAAGATATTCATACCAACGAAGAAACCCTGCAAGAGCTCGAAACATTTTTTGCTGTATAAAATGCTATCCCTCCCACAAAGAGGGATATTGTTTTTTTAGAAACAAATTTTTCCCATATCAAAAAGAAACGTATTTTTACCTCTCTTTATACTAAAAAAAGAAATTGGAAGTTAAAGAACTAAAAACGTTTTATATTGAAAACCAATCTGTTTAAATACGCCTTAAGCGTAGGGCTCGTTCTTTTTTTGCTGGCATGTTCCACAAAGAAAAACTCATTTGTAAGACGAAACTACCACGCAGTTACAGCCGAATATAACATTTTATACAATGGAGGCGTTGCTTTCGATAAAGGAGTAGAAGAACTAAAAGGGACTTATAAAGACAACTTTTGGGAAATTCTACCTGTAGAACGAATGCAGGATGTTGATGCCGGAACCCTACCGGGTCAGACAAAAAACGCCAATTTTGAAAGAGCGGAAACCAAGGCGATCAAAGCCATTCAGAAACACTCCATGTACATAGAAGGCGGTGAAAAAAATCCGCAAATGGACGAAGCACATTTATTGCTAGGAAAAGCCCGTTATTACGACAATCGTTTTATCCCGGCTTTGGAAGCGTTTAATTATATTTTGTACAAATATTCCAATAGCGATAAGATATACGAAGCCAAAGTATGGCGGGAAAAAACCAATATCCGTTTGGAGAATGAAGTTCTGGCGATTAAAAATCTGAAAAAACTTTTAGAAGATCAGAAAATAAAAGGACAAGTACAGGCCGATGCGAATGCCATTTTGGGACAGGCCTATATGAACCTTGGTTCTATTGATAGTGCTTTGGTAAATTTAAAACTAGCGAAAGACCTGACCAAGCATAACGAAGAAAAAGCCCGTTACCATTTTATTATCGGTCAGTTATACGAAAGTATGAATTACCCGGATAGCGCGTATGCTTCGTTCCAGTCGGTTATCAATATGAATCGAAAATCGCCGCGTCGTTATGTTATTCAGGCGCATGCCAAACAAGCGCAGCAATTCGATTATAAAAAAGGTGATACACTGTCTTTTCTGAAAAAATTCAACAAACTGGCGGAAGATCGCGAGAACCGTCCGTTTTTGGATGTGATCAATCATCAGGTAGCTTTGTTCTACGACAAACAAGGGAACAAGCGTCAGGCGAAGAAATACTACAACAAATCCCTGCGTTCGATGTCACAGGATAATTATCTGGTAGCATCCAATTACCGCAATCTGGCGGAAATCAATTTTGATGATGCCAAATATTTAACAGCGGGGCAATATTACGACAGTACCATGTCGAGATTAAACCCGAAAACCCGGGAATTTATCGCGATTAAAAAGAAAAGAGAAAACCTGAACGATGTGATCAAATATGAAGGCATTGCAAGGGTAAACGACAGTATCTTATATGTATCCGGATTAGGACCAAACGAACAACGTAATTACTACGAAGAATACATCGCAAAACTAAAAATCGAAGAAGCGAAAAAAGCCCTTGAAGCCGAGAAGCTAAAAACAATGGCCGAGAACAGTGGTTTTTCCGATCCGGGAGCACCAGCTGTAGGCTCGAATACTTCTACAAAAAGCGAAATGATGCAATCCCGTCAGGCGCCACCTTCGGAAGAGACTACGCCAAAACAGTCGGGAACACCTACAAATGCTGGAAGTTTTACAGGTGGAAGCACTTTCTATTTTTACAATCAGGCTACAGTCGCTTTTGGTAGAACGGAATTTAAAAAGAAATGGGGGAACCGACCGCTAAAAGACAACTGGCGTTGGTCGACACAAACCATTATCGATAAAGCGAATGAAAATCCGGATGCGGTAGCCGCGGTTGATGAAAACCCGAAAACCCAAGCCGAGGACGAGCGCTTTACACCGGATTACTATATCAAACAATTGCCAACCGATCAGAAAGTATTGGACAGTTTGGCGAAAGATCGCAATTTTGCGTATTTCCAACTGGGAACGATTTATAAAGAAAAATTTAAAGAATATAAACTGGCGGCATCCCGATTGGAAAAACTACTGGTAAACAAACCAGAAGAACGATTGGTATTACCGGCCAAATACAATCTTTTCAAAATTTACGAAATCATCGATCCGGCCAAAGCAGCGATCATGAAACAACAGATCATTGCCGAATATCCGGATAGTCGTTATGCGCAGATTTTGTTAAACAATATTTCGGAAGGAACCATAGCGGGAAGCCCGGAAGAAGTGTATAACAAGCTGTTCAAACAATTTGAAAAAGAGGAGTTGCAGGATGTACTGGCACAATTGGATCCGGTTATCGAAAATTTCAATGGAGAAGAAATGGTTCCGAAATTCGAATTGCTCAAAGCCAGTGTAATCGGACGATTAAAAGGATTGGACGAATATAAAAAAGCGTTGAACTTTGTTGCATTGAATTATCCGAATGCGGAAGAAGGCAAACAGGCGGAAGTTTTGTTGAAAAACGACATTCCAAAAATGGAAAAACTGGAATTAGGAAAAGAAAATCCATCCAGTTGGAAAATTGTTTTCCAGGTTCCATATCCAAATGCAAATGACGCGAAGACCAAGGCACTGACAGAAAAACTGAAGAAATATATCACCGATCGCAACAGCAACCGTATTACCTTGTCCAACGATGTGTATACAATGGATAAAAGCTTTGTAATTATACACGGCTTTAACAGTAAAGAAGCGGCACTCTCCACGATTAGCGTACTAAAAGATTTTAAAGGTTATAAAGTTTCCGAAAATGCATTTGTGATTTCGAATGACGATTATAAAGTGGTTCAGATCAAGAAAAATCTGGACGCGTATCTGGCAACCCTAAAATAACTTTTAGAGAAAGTAACAGTAAGATCACAGGAACAAACCCTGTGGTTTTTAAAAGAAATAATACCATGTTTGAAAAACAACAGAAAAAGTCTTACACGGATTTATTAGGTAAAACCAATAGAATAGTAGAAGGAACAACCATCAAAGGTGATATTATTTCACAAGCCGATTTTAGACTGGATGGGAATCTGATTGGGAATTTTAATTCAACAGGAAGACTTGTTATTGGTCCGGCCGGAAGTGTAACAGGCGACATCAAATGCAATACGGCCGATATCGAAGGGAAATTTAACGGAAAGATCGAGGTAACCGATATACTGAGCATTAAATCAAAAGCCTCGATAAAAGGAGAAGTGATCGTTGGGAAACTGGCGGTAGAACCAGGAGCTGATTTTAGTGCGACCTGTGTGATGATGGAAGCGATGGCTACAGGAAAAGCGCCTCATAAAAAAGTAGAAATAAATGAACCAACAGAACCAGGATCAGGAACGAAAAACGCGTAATAAGTGGCTGGCACTAATTAATATCCCGTTTCAGATGGGCATCATTATTTTTGCCTTTGCGTTTTTAGGGAACTGGCTCGATGAAAAATACCCGAACCCGAACGATCTGTATGTAAAAATCCTTACGCTGCTGGGCGTTTTTATAGCGCTATACAATGTAATAAGGCAGGTAAATCAGTTAAATAAATAAAATAAATATGAGCAGGAAAAAATATGCTGTAATCTTTCGTTTGTTTCAAATTGTTCCTATTCTAGCACTACTGCATATTCTTATTTTTAAGTTTGGTGTTTCTACTCAAACCTATCAGGAATTCCACTATCCTATCTATGGGATTTATCTTTTCTTTCTATTACTTTCAGTAGCGATATTACTTTTTTTAATTCGGATAAAAGAAACCAAACCGGAGCAAATCGGCTTTGTTTTTTTAGTATTGATTAGTATTCAGTTTGCATTAAGTTATGTCTTCCTGATGCCGGTACTGGAGCGGGTTGGAGTGAGTGTATATATAGAGAAAATAAACTTTTTTGTGATTTTCATTATTTTTTTGGCATTAGAAGTGTTTTTAACGTCAAGATTATTAAATGATAAGCCGGAGAAGTAGTAGAAATTAATAATTAGAATAAAAAAGAGTAGCAATAACATTGGAATATTAATTAAAAATGTACCTTTGCACCAAATTTAAGGACCGTAAAAATTAAGATATTTAATAAGGTATGGTGATTTCAAAAAAACCTGTCAGAATTATTCTAGCGACTTTTGCAGGGCTGTTGTCTTCAATAGCTTTCGCAAACCCGGTAGTAGACACTACACATGTAGCAACAGCAGTAACGCATGAAGCTCATGCAACAACAGAGGTTGCTCACAATGAAGCTTCTCATGGAGACGAGCACGCAGCTCAGGATCCGAAAGACAAAGTAACAGCTTACATTGAACACCATTTGCAGGATTCGCATGATTTCGTTTTCTTCTCGGATGAGAAAGAAGGCAAACATTATGGATTCCCATTACCGGTTATCTTATTGGATAACGGATTAAAAGTTTTTTCTTCTTCAAAATTACACCACGGAGAAGCAGTTGCCGAAGTAGACGGAAACTATTATAAATTATACCACGGTAAAATTTACAAAACCGATGCTGCCGGAACAATCAGCTACGACGAGCATCATCATCCAACTAACGTAAAACCGTTGGATTTTTCAATCACTAAAAATGTAATGTCCATGTTGTTTACATCAATCGTATTATTCTTGATGTTTACAGGTTTGGCACGTTCGTATAAAAAAGGAGCAATCCCAACAGGATTCGGAAGAGTATTAGAGCCACTGATTATTTTTATCCGTGACGAAATTGCAATCCCGAACATCGGAGAGAAGAAATACAGAAAATACATGGGTTACCTGTTAACCGTATTCTTCTTTATCTGGTTGTTAAACCTTTTAGGAATGACACCACTTGGAATTAACGTAACCGGAAACATTGCAGTAACCGTTTGTTTAGCATTGTTCACGTATTTTATTACACAATTCAGTGCGAACAAAGATTATTGGGGACACATTTTCTGGATGCCAGGTGTACCGGTTCCGATGAAAATCATCTTGATGCCAATCGAGATCCTGGGAACCTTAACAAAACCATTTGCGTTGTTAATCCGTTTGTTTGCCAACATTACAGCAGGTCACGTAGTAATCATGAGTTTGATCGCGATGATCTTCGTAGGAAAAAATATTTATGCAGATATGCCGATCTCTTTAGGATTAACCTTGTTTATCTCGGTAATTGAGATTTTGGTAGCATTCTTACAAGCGTTTATCTTTACGATGTTGTCATCCTTATTTATTGGTATGGCGGTTCAGGACCACCACCATGATGGGCATGGTCACGAAGAAGAGAATGTAATTATTTAATTTAGAAGTTTAATTTTTTAATATATACTTATGGGAAGTCTTAATTTAATCGGAGCTGGTTTAGTAGTAATCGGTGCAGGTTTAGGTTTAGGTAAAATCGGTGGATCTGCTATGGACGCTATTGCTCGTCAGCCAGAAGCTGCTGGAAAAATTCAAACAGCGATGATTATTATCGCTGCTTTATTAGAAGGTTTAGCATTCGCTGCTTTAATCTTAGGAAAATAATAAAGAACAAAAACAATACCTGTAACGGTTGGTTGCAGGTGTTGTTTTATTTAGTAAGAAAAAATTAAATCATAATATATTCAGTATAAAATGGAGAAATTAATTAACGATTTTTCATTCGGTTTATTCTTTTGGCAAGCGCTTATCTTATTAGTGTTAATTTTACTTTTGGTTAAATTTGCCTGGAAACCCATCATGGACTCAATCACGGCTCGTGAAGAAGGTATTAGAGACGCTATCGCTTCTGCAGAAAATGCGAAGAAAGAAATGCAAAACCTTAAAGCTGATAACGAAAAATTGTTAGCAGAGGCTAGAGCTGAAAGAGATACAATGATCAAAGAAGCTCGTGAGATCAAAGAAAAAATGATCGCCGATGCTAAAGAGGAAGCTCAAGTACAAGGTAATAAAATGATTGAACAGGCTAAAGCTACAATTGCAGGCGAAAAGAATGCTGCGATGGTAGAATTGAAAAACCATGTATCGTCATTATCATTAGAGATTGCTGAGAAATTATTGAAAGAAGAACTAGCTAACAAAGAAACTCAAACCAAATTGGTTGAGAAAATGTTAGATGAAGTAAAATTAAATTAATCGTTATGGCAAGAGCAGCGATTAGATATGCAAAAGCAATTTTAGATATTGCAAACTCGAATGGCCAGTCGGCTACCGTAAACAACGATATGAAATCGATTGTTACGGCTGTTGCGGAAAGCACTGAGTTAAAGAATTTTTTAGCAAGCCCGGTAATTAAGGCAGATGTTAAGATTTCGGCATTATCAGAAATATTTGCTTCTGTACAGTCAGAAACAAAAGGATTATTCCGCTTACTTTTAGAAAACAAACGATTTGAGATTTTACCAGAGGTAGCGTCACAATATAACGCTTTGTTCGACGAAATGAACGGTGTGGAAACAGCAAAAGTAACGACTGCTTTTCCTATTACCCCGGAATTGGAAGCAAAAGTTTTGGCGAAAATCAAAGAGTTTTCCAATAAAACCATCACTTTGGTAAATACAGTAGATCCGTCTATTTTAGGAGGATTTGTGTTGCGAATTGGTGACAAACAATACAATGCTTCGATAGCAAACCGATTAAGAGAATTAAAAAGAGAACTAAGTAATTAATATTTACCACACTGCAAAGTGTTTAAATTATAAATCAAGATGGCAGAAATTAAGCCTGCTGAAATTTCAGCAATATTAAAGAAACAATTATCTGGTTTTGAATCAGGAGCCACTCTGGAAGAAGTGGGAACAGTTCTTCAGGTGGGTGACGGTATCGCCCGAGTTTATGGTTTATCTAACGCACAATACGGTGAGTTAGTACAATTCGAAAACGGGTTAGAGGCAATTGTATTGAACCTTGAAGAAGATAATGTAGGTGTGGTATTATTAGGTCCGTCTACTGGAATTAAAGAAGGATCAACTGTAAAAAGAACACAACGTATTGCTTCATTAAAAGTTGGTGAAGAAATGGTAGGTCGTGTTGTAAATACACTAGGTTTCCCAATTGATGGTAAAGGACCAATTGGTGGTGATCTTTATGAGATGCCATTAGAAAGAAAGGCTCCTGGAGTAATCTTCCGTCAGCCGGTAACAGAACCGTTACAAACAGGTATCAAATCAATTGACGCCATGATCCCTGTAGGACGTGGACAACGTGAGTTGGTAATTGGTGACCGTCAGACTGGTAAAACTACAGTTTGTATTGATACCATCTTAAATCAAAAAGAATTTTATGATGCTGGAAAACCAGTATTCTGTATATATGTAGCTGTTGGACAAAAAGCATCAACAGTTGCTGGAATTGCAAAAACATTAGAAGAAAAAGGAGCTATGGCGTATACGATCATCGTAGCAGCTAATGCTTCCGACCCGGCTCCAATGCAGGTATATGCGCCATTCGCAGGTGCTGCAATCGGAGAGTACTTCCGTGATACAGGTCGTCCGGCGTTAATCGTTTATGATGATTTATCAAAACAAGCGGTTGCTTACCGTGAGGTATCCCTATTATTACGTCGTCCACCAGGACGTGAGGCGTATCCTGGAGACGTTTTCTACCTTCACTCAAGATTATTAGAGCGTGCTGCTAAAGTTATTGCTGACGATAGCATCGCTAAAGATATGAATGACTTACCAGAATCATTACGTCCAATCGTTAAAGGTGGTGGATCGTTAACAGCGTTACCAATCATCGAAACACAAGCGGGTGACGTTTCTGCGTATATTCCAACAAACGTAATTTCGATTACAGATGGTCAGATCTTCTTAGAGTCCGATTTATTCAACTCTGGAGTTCGTCCGGCGATCAACGTTGGTATCTCCGTATCTCGTGTAGGAGGTAATGCACAGATCAAATCAATGAAAAAAGTATCCGGTACATTAAAATTAGACCAGGCACAATTCCGTGAATTAGAAGCATTCGCGAAATTCGGATCAGATCTTGATGCGGTTACTTTAAACGTAATTGAAAAAGGAAGACGTAACGTTGAAATCTTGAAACAAGCGGTAAACGATCCGTTTAAAGTAGAAGATCAGGTTGCAATTATCTACGCTGGAACGAAAAACTTATTGAGAAATGTTCCGGTAGGAAAAGTAAAAGAATTTGAAAAAGATTATTTAGAATTCTTAAAAGCGAAACATAAAGACACTCTTGATGCATTAAAAGCGGGTAAATTCACAGACGAAATTACGGACGTTTTAGAAAAAGTAGCTAAAGAAGTTTCTGCAAAATATTAATAATTAGATAGTCTGCAAATCCGGAGCTATAACTTCGGATTTCAGATTGTTTTATTTCAAATCGACAAATGGCAAATTTAAAGGAAATACGTAATAGGATTACTTCTGTTTCATCTACGATGCAAATTACATCAGCGATGAAAATGGTATCTGCTGCTAAGCTGAAAAAAGCACAGGATGCAATTACAGCAATGCGCCCTTATGCCGAAAAATTAACAGAGTTAATACAAAATTTAAGTGCGTCGTTAGAAGGTGATGCTGCTGGAAAATTTGCAGAACAACGCGAAGTAAATAAAGTATTGATCGTAGCCATTACATCAAACAGAGGACTTTGTGGTGCTTTTAACGCCAATGTGATCAAACAGGTGAAAGGTCTTACTGAGGCGTATGCCGGTAAACAAATCGACGTGATTACAGTAGGTAAAAAAGGAAACGATGTTCTTAGAAAAGTAAATAATGTAGTAGACAATCAAAGTACACTTTTCGATGAGTTGACTTTCGAAAATGTAGGAGCTTTGGCAGCGGCATTAATGGAAAAATTTGTGGCTGGAGAGTATGATAAAATTGAGTTGGTATACAACCAGTTTAAAAATGCTGCGACTCAGATTGTTGTTACGGAACAATTTTTACCATTAGCACCAATTGAAGGTACAGCTATTGCCTCTTCTGATTACATTTTTGAACCTTCAAAAGAAGAAATTGTGTTGACGTTGATTCCAAAATCATTAAAAACACAATTATACAAAGCAATCAGAGATTCTTTTGCCGCAGAACATGGAGCGCGTATGACAGCAATGCATAAAGCAACCGATAATGCAACGGCTTTAAGAAATCAGTTAAAGCTTACGTATAACAAAGCACGTCAGGCTGCCATTACAAACGAGATCCTTGAGATCGTTGGTGGAGCGGAAGCTTTGAAAAACTAAGATTTTTTGTTCCGATTAAATCGGAGCTCAATATAAACCGCAGGATTTCCTGCGGTTTTTTGTTTTTACACCTGACCGGTTTCTGAAATCTGTCAGGTGTTTTATTTTATATGATTATTTGATCATGAAGATTTTGTTTTGCTAGCTTCTATATATAATAGTGTTTTTTGTTTTGAAGAAATTCTTTCGATTTTTTTGATAATTAACAGGAGAAGCTAATCTTTTTTAATTCTGAAGAGGTCTTTTTATTTGGTTAATTCTTTTGATCGAAAGATTTTTTGGGTTGGGATTTGTTATTATCGACATATAGTAGTAGCTTTTTTATTTAGAGAAGACCGATTTTTCACAACGGATCAGATATTATTTTTCAGAAAATGCACCTATATATAGATATACTGCCACGAATTTCGTTCCACCTGACAGGTTT